>Ga0315282_10000076_pt1 | contig 189992 bp, 184 predicted proteins | sample YL17G07_20_MG_FD_203693 | JGI IMG/M metagenome (GOLD analysis project Ga0315282, IMG submission 203693) | Sediment microbial communities from Yellowstone Lake, YNP, Wyoming, USA - YL17G07_20 | ecosystem: Environmental > Aquatic > Freshwater > Lake > Sediment | place: USA: Wyoming | collected... | reverse complement strand
GATAAATCCAGCTAATAATATCGGATGGAAAGTATTATTTTTTAATTTAATCTTCAGCTTTTGCATAAGCTTTGTTAATGCCCCAATTGAAACTTTTAAGCGAGCCTTGAAAGTTCGCATAAACCCTTAAATATTATTTGCAATCTGTGTTTAGTCGACATTCTAACTGGTGCAGTTGCTTATAGTAAACGACGTTAGAACCTATTTTATGTTTAATGAGGCTAATATGTCAATTCCCTCTTATGTATAATGATGAGCTTGGTGGAACGACTTTAGAACCATCCATAATGGTGCTAATATAGATTTATGATAAAAAAACTTTCAAAATATTCGATGGGTGCAACAGCAGCTATTATAACCAGTATGGGATTGATTGCCGGTCTTACCCAGGGCGATTCTATGAGAAAGACAACTATTGCTGGATTGTTGATTATCGCCATTGCCGACAATATCGCAGATTCCTTAGGCATTCATATTTATAAAGAATCTGAGGGTACCCAACGGCGTGAGATCGCTTCTGTGACTTATGGTAACTTCATTACTCGCTTTTTATTAGTCCTAAGTTTTATCTTGATTGTCTTTTTCCTCCCAGCTGTACCAGCTTTAATCTTTTCTTCAATTTGGGGTCTTGCACTTCTGGTTATCTTAAGTTTATCCATAGCCAGAGTTAAAAAAACCTCCATTCCTGCAGAGATCCTTTGGCATGTTGCCGTCGCATTGGTGGTTTTAATTAGTTGTAAATTCCTCGGTATATTGGTATATAGTCATATATTATAAACTTGTTTAAATTAAAATCGGCTTTTTATTTACATAAAAAACAAACTAAAAAGGCTTTATTAAGCCTTAATTAGGTAAATGGTGCGCCCGGCAGGATTCGAACCTGCGGCCAATAGCTTAGAAGGCTACTGCTCTATCCCCTGAGCTACGGGCGCTTAAAACTAGCTTAATGTTCTCATAACTTTCGTTGCTTTAACTTATGACTTTTTTCCTCTTACGGCAAAATTATAAATTTTGTCAGCACAAAGACAAGTTTCCCTTTCTAAAGGCTAGGAACCAATAACAAAAAGCTATCACATTATAGCTTAAGTTAGGTTAGATTTCAATTCTTACAACTGTGATTTTTTCCTTTAAAATAGTCTAATTTTAGAACCCAGAATTGTAATCTTAAGCGACTCCCAAAATTGAGAAACAACCCTTTTACTCTTCAGTTAATCTAAATTTATATATGGAAATAGTTAAAGTAATCAAAATCCAGCCGAAAACAATCAAGATGTTTGAAGGACTCTGGAACGGGGAACCGGATTCAATAGCTACTGTTCGAAGCATCCGAAGTAAGGGCGCCAGCGGTAGAAATTTAACAATGTTAGACAGCCAAACCGGCAAAGAATCAATCGGAAAGAAAATCCCGGCTAAAAACATCATCGGGATGGCAACAGCCTGGGCCATACCTTGAGCTGCATCAACTGTTTTGGCAAAAGCGGCGATACAGAAACCGATTAACTGGAACAAAATACCACCCAATAAAGCCAAAAGTACGACGACAATCAAATTACCATAAATATGGCCGTTAAAAACATAAACACCGACTGTGAGGACAAGAGAAATCTGAACCAAATTAATAATTAATCTCGAAAAAACTTCAGCCGAAATAAATTTCCAGGGTTTAAGCGGTGTGGAAACAATTCTTTTCAATATTTTATCTTCGCGATATCTGGTTATGCCGACAGCAATGCCGATAATTGAACCGTTCATTAGAGCTAAACCTAAAATCCCGACTAGAACAAAATCAAAATAACTAAATTGTTTGTTATTATTAACCTTGTCTGCTTCTACCTTAAAAATCGGCTTTACTTTTTGAACTTGAAAATTAAAACCGGTCAAATATTTATCGACAAAGGTAATTAAAACACTCCCGCTCGAGGCATAGGCTGGATCATAATATACTTTCACCGAATTAGTAGCTTGCGGGCCGGCGACGGCAAAATTTTGTGGAATGAAGACAATCGCCGATAGCTTACCTTTTTGAATCTGATCTTTAGCTGTATTTAAATCAGTACTATCTTTAATCGTAAATAACTTTGAATCTTCCAAGCTTTTAACGATGCTTCTGGAAATTTCATTATTAGACTTATCGATAACAGAAATTGAACCTGACATATTGTTACTTTTACCAAAAAATAAACCAAAAATAATAATAAAGACGATCGGGAAAAAAAGGCTCCAGAACAAAGCCTGCTTGTTCCTAACAAGCATTTTTAAATTTGCCCCGAGTAATTTAAACACTTTCTTCCTCCATAGTGGTTCGACCTGTTAGCTCAATAAAGACATCTTCTAATGAAGCTTTACTGACAACCAAATCTTCCGGATGATACGGCTGGATTTCTTTTAAAGCTTTATTCAGATCTGATTTTTTGTTTAAGATCAACTCATAATGATATTTTTTGCCAGCGACAAAACTGATTTCGCCGAACGGACGAAATTTATTTAAATCATCGCCCAAGTTTTTGGTAATAAATTTTATTTTTATCGGATGTTTGGCCTGCTGGATTAATTTATGTGTTTCATCAATAGCAATGATTTTACCGTTATCCATAATTCCAATTCGATCGCACAAGATTTCTGCTTCTTCCATATAATGAGTCGTCAGAATGATGGTCGTGTTTTTCTTTTTTATATCAGAAATAATTTGCCAAAGATGGCGACGAGAAATTGGATCTAAGCCAGTTGTCGGCTCATCCAAAAAAACGATTTCGGGATCATTGATTAGGCTGGCAATAATGGAAAACCGTTGCTTTTGTCCGCCAGATAAATTGTTCACATATTCGTTTCTTTTTTCTTCCAAACCAACTTGCTTTAAAAGATTAGTCGTCTCAACTTCTCTCCCATAGAAGCTAGCGAATAAGTCTATAATTTCCCCCAGCTTTAAATAATGATAATAGGCTGATGACTGGAGTTGGATCCCAATTTTACTTTTTATCGCCCGGGTGTCTTTCTCGAGATTACAGCCAAGCACTGTTATTTTACCTTTTGTTGGCTTTCTTAATCCCTCAAGAATTTCCAATGTTGTCGTTTTACCGGCACCGTTTTCACCGATCAAACCAAAAATTTCACCCCCAAAGACATCAAAAGAAATATCATCCACGGCGGCTAATTTGCCATAATTTTTTACTAAATTTTTGACCTCAATAACTTTTTTCATACATAACCTTATAGATTTTACTTAAAAGAACGATCTTTATCAATATAAAGTATAGCCCCAAGAAACGCATCATAAGCATTAAGGTTTACTCAGATATTTTTCAATATTTTGCTGGAGGTTATATCAAGAATTATAATGAGAACTTAAAATATTATCTTACCCTCACATAATAATCCATTAAGTGTAATACTGGGGTACTACGCTTACAAACTGGCCCAGACCTTCCCATACTGGCTTCTATAATAACGTTTTCTTCCGATGTAAATTCACCCGGACAAAATGGATGTTCTTTACCAACAAAAATAACCGCATGAGAGTTATGGGCTGGTCGGGCACCCGTAGCCAGTTTTGAATACAATCCTAGATTCCCTTGGGTGCCACCTCTATAATCCACGCTAAACAACATATCACCTGGCTTTAATTTGCTTTCGTCTTCTACAATTTTTGAAGTCCCATCTGGATTTTGTATCATTATAGTTGGGATTCTTTCAACCTCATAAACTGTCCTTCTCTTTTTATAAAAATATTCCCAAAAACTCTCCCAGGCTCGCATATCAGATAGTTTTATCTTTTCTAGCCTAAAGACTGGATCAATTTTGCCATTTCCATCTTTCCAAAATTTTAAATAAAATGGGTTTTGTCTTACTTTATCCAAACTTAGATCTGTTTTTGATTGAATCAAAATAGTATTTACTAAACCAACACAATTACTAAATCCTTTTACCTTTACTTTATCATACCAAGTTCCTTCCGGGTTTTTACAACGTAAGCATGAGGCATTATCCCTATTATCACGATTTAAATGAGTTCCTATCACCCCAATTTTATTTTTAAGGCTACAAAAAGCCCCAATACGTTCCCTGATAGCACGGTAATCCAGGGAAGTTTGAGGGCACTTGCCTCTTTCTGTTACATCCCAATAATAAAAATTGGCAAAATCGACAATTTTTTGAGATTTGTAGGTTGTACTATCGTGAGGCTTGACGATTAAACTGAAGGGCTGAGAGACTCTCCTTCGAAAATGAGCCGTTAGAACATAATTACCTTGTTCGTTAAGATTCAAATTAATTGATTTACCTGCATAAAAAATTTGTTTTACCACTCCATTTAAAGTAATAACCCAGACAATGCTGGAATCATTCGGGATTAGATTATCTCCCTTTAAGCTAGCATTGAATGATAATGGAGCCTGCCCATACCACGGGGTTTTGGGATAAACATAAGCCGAAGATGCTACTTCAGATGGACGTGCATGGATAAATAACGGGGAAAATAAAAAAAGTAAACCAAAAAGTAAATTGACAAATAATATTCTGTGATTGTTAACTAATATTTTCATCGGTGTCCACAACTGCCTCAAGCTTTAGTGTATCGTTCACTTTACCACTATTTAGTAAAAAAGTCAATATTTTAATGTCTATTAAATTAAGCTCTATAGTTGCTGTTCAGATTATACTTATTAATTGAGCATTGAGTTCTGTTTTGTCTCATCACCCAACATCCTCCGAAGCATTTTTTAAGAACTTTGCATTCCTTACAATGTTTATCTATTTTAGTGACGTCTCGGTTTCTATATTTTTGAAATCCTTTTAGCCAAATAGTTTCAAAATTGTTTTTTAATACCGAACCTTCTCTAAAATAATCAATATCAGGCTGTTCAGGACAGCCTCTAATATTTCCATCTACACCGATACAACAAGCTAGAATTCCAACTGGACAAAAAAAGGGTGAAAATCTAACTTTTTTATCCCATTCTCCCAAATAACCACAGTTTTCACCGAATTCAATATGAGCTTTTTTCTTATTCTCTTTTATAAATTTTAATAATTCTTTAAATTCCTTCTCTGATAAATAAAAATCCCTATTTATCGCATTCCCAATAGGCATTATTGTTACTATTTTCCAAATGTTAGCCTGTTTTTCTGTGATAACTTTTTTTATATCTTTTAAAAAAGGAAGGTTGATGGAAGTTATTACTGAAGAAATTGTCAGATGTAAGCCTTCTTTTTTTATCAAATCTATTGCCTTTATAGCCCGTTGATAAGAAATGGAATTGTTGCGAATTTTATTATGAATCTTCTGTGGTCCATCTAGGCTGATTTGAATTGTATTTAATCCCATTTTTGATAAATCTTTTGCAGTTTTTGCGTCTAGAGTGAATCCGTTTGTTGCAATGCCTGTTTTTAATTTGAGCATTGAAGCATACTCAAAAATCTCAATTATATCAGGTCTTAAAAGAGGTTCTCCCCCAGTTACAGTAAAGTATTCTGTTCCTATTTCAGAGAGATTCTTAATTACTTTTTTAATTTGCTTTGTAGTAAGTTCTTTGGAGTATTCTTTGTCTTTTGCGCCACAATGTTGACAATTCAAATTACATTTTCTTGAAACATCCCATACAACATATTTAGGAGACGGATATTTCCCAGTATCTAATAAGGCTTTCCTAACAGTAAGAAGCCATTCTAAATTTAGACGGTTTAGGAAATAGCTCACTTCTTTCTTTTTTTAAGAGCTAAAAAAAGAATAATAACTATAAGAATAGGTATAATAAGTAAAACAGATAATTTACCTATATAAGTCCAGATGCTGGTTGTATCCGGGTTATCAAATCCTCCTGGGGCGGCATAAATAATAGCAATTTTTGAGTTTTTAGCAAGGGCATTGTTAGCCGTTGTTAATAAAAAGATTGGGACAGACATTAAAAATAATTTTACTTTTTTCATTTATATCCTTATTTATAAATATATCACAAAAAAATAAAAAAAATAATTCTTTAAATGGGGTGGCATAGTAGAGGATGTTAGAACTAAATTAATCTCAAGTATTATCTTTAGTAATTAATGGAATAACCCGCCCCTGGAAGACCGGGTTTAGGCCATTCCAGTTGCGGGTTATTGTATTGAGTTCTACTAGGGAAGATTCCCCTCACCATCCATATCTAACTTCATGGCTACGGCGAGAACTAAGATCGCATTGAGAACCCGTAAGTGCTCTCCTCCGCCAAAAAATGTTCTGAAACGGATTTCGTCCGGTAGGCCACGTTGAGAGCTTGCACTGACCCAAGCATCACCGTCACCGGAAAATTGAATCATAAGCCACCCATAGTCCGGCTTTCCGTCTGTATCGTCAGTCTGGACTCTATAGGTTTCCCCTGACTTTATGCCCTTCGGCCAGAAGGGCAGATCAAGTAACTCACGAACGATCTGATTGACGTTTTCATCGTTGACAATCGGCTTCTTAGCTGACAATGCGAACCCCTCCTCAAGGTGCAAATTAGAAAGAACAGGTTTCCCTGTCCCTCCATATTCCAGAATTTATTATACAGAAAAGTATGAATATTTCAATTAGCAAATAAAAAAAGGCTTTTTTAAGCCTTAATATCTTGGGGTGGCCAACGGGAATCGAACCCGTATCGGGAGTACCACAAACTCCAGTGTTAACCGTTACACTATGGCCACCATATTCGTCATTTCATTCCTCAATGCAAGCTAATAACAAGTTTACATTGAGACTACTTTCGTAGTCGAAATGGCGCGCCCTGAGGGACTTCCGACTTTGCTAAAGCTTCGCCGGATAAACTTCTCGTCCTTTTTATTATATCGCGCCTTTATTTGGCGCGCCCTGAGGGACTCGAACCCCCGACCTTGTGGGCCGAAACCACACGCTCTAATCCAACTGAGCTAAGGGCGCCTTACTTCGTTCGGCGTAAACTCATTATACTAAGTTTACATTGAAACCGATAAAAATCGGTTGAAATGGAGCGGGTAGAGGGACTCGAACCCTCATCTCCACCTTGGAAGGGTGGCATAATAGCCCTTATACTATACCCGCTTAAATCGAAGTGTTTTTCAAAATACTCTTTAATTGTTTCCTGCCGTAACCGCTTTTTAAATATAGTTCTCTGCTTTTTGCGTCTTGTTTATTAACAAACGCCTCATAATATACAAGCTTTAATGGAGTTCTATATTTTGTTGATTTCACAAAACCTTGTGTGTGATACCCAATTCTTTTTTTGAGATCTTGGGAATAACCCACATATAAAGTTTTATCATTACAAGCTAACACACAAATATAATACATAATCGTCTAACGATTAAAAAGTACTTCCCTTGGCTACGTCATACGTAGCACACTTACTCACTTGGCAGTCGTTTTACGACCAGCCACGTTCGACGTGGTCGGGGTGAGAGGACTCGAACCTCCGGCCTCCGGCTCCCAAAGCCGGCGCACTAGCCAACTGTGCTACACCCCGCCAATTAATTCCTGGTTTTTAATTCCAAATTAACAATTATCAAGTTTCAAAAAGCCAACATATTATAGCTGATTTAAGCTTTTTTTTCAATAAAACTAAAAGCCCCTCGATTGACGTGGGGCTTTCATAAAATTCTTAAATTATTATCGAACTTCTTCTTTTAGTGATTTGCCAGCGCGAAATCGAGGCATTTTCATTTCCGGAATATGAATAATTGCTCCATTCTGTGGGTTACGGCCTCGGCGAGCAGCTCTTTTGCCCAAATCAAAAGTACCAAAACCAGTAATAGCGACCTTTTCACCCTTTTTCACATTTTGTGTAATAATATCCGTAAAAGTATCGATAAATTTTCGGACTTCTTTCTGCGAATAGCCTGTTTCGCCAGCTAAGGTTTCGATGAATTTTTGTTGTGTCATGGTTTTCTCCTTTCCAATTACCAACTCATTATACCAAATGCTAACATATTATGCCACCATTAAAGGATAATTCAAATTACATTTTTACTACCCTATCAATACGGTCAATTTTGGAGGCTTTGCCGTTCGGATTAGCCTCAATAATAACCGAGTTAAAAACACAATCACCACTAGCTATTTCAAATAATTGCGGTAAACCAGTTAGGAAGACATCAAAAATAATCTTATCCTTGACACCCAAGACAGATTCTTGCGGGCCCACATAACCGACATCAGTGACAGCCGCTGTTCCGCCTTTTAGAACTCGGGCATCAGCTGTCGGAACATGGATGTGAGTGCCGACAACTGCCGATACCCGGCCATCCAAATAGCGGGCAAAAGCAACTTTTTCACTGCTCATTTCCGCATGAAAATCAACCAAACTATACTGGTAACCCTTAACTTCTTTCAAGATTTGATCAATCTTTTCAAAGGGGGAAGCCAGGTTAGCATTAATACCTTCTCGGCCGAGCAGACTAACTATCAGGATTTTTCCTTTTGGAGTTTCAACAATCCGATAGCCATCGCCAGGAGCACTAACCGGGTAATTGGCTGGTCTAATGACCGGGATGGCATTGTTATCCAAGTGTTCTGTAAATTGTTTCTTGCGCCAGACATGATTACCAGTGGTAAAAAAATCAATACCGACTCCCTGCATTTCCTTGACTGCTTCCACGCTCAAACCAACCCGATCAGATAAATGTTCGCCATTAGCAATCGTAAAGTCAATTTGGTATTCACTCTTTAAGCTCGGTAAAATCTTTTTGGTCGCTTCACAGCCGATTCTGGCAACTATGTCACCGATAAATAAAATTTTCATTTAGTTTTTAGCCTCTAGCTTTTCGCTATTAGCACCCTTTCTAGTTTTTTAGCTAATGGCTAACAGCCAACAGCTACTAGCTTTATTTACTTCGCATATTCTATCGCTCTTGTTTCCCGAATAACATTTATTTTAATCTGACCAGGGTATTTAAGGTCAGTTTCGATTTTAGTAGCAATTTCACGTGCTAACTTCATGGCCGCCAGATCGTCTATCTCTTCTGGTTGAACCAAGATGCGAACTTCTCGGCCAGCTGAGATAGCAAAAGCTTTTTCTACCCCCTCAAAAGAATTAGCAATATTTTCAAGTTCCGTCAGGCGCTTGATGTAATTCTCAAGTGTATCGCGTCGAGCACCAGGTCGGCTAGCAGAAATGGCATCAGAAACTTGGATGATGATTGCCTCGACTGATTGAAATGGAACATCTTCATGATGAGCCTCAACGGCATGGATCACCTCATCACTTAGGCCAAACTTCTTACAGATATCCCGGGAGATGAGAGCATGTGATCCTTCAATTTCCTGGTCAAGAGCTTTACCAATATCATGCAAAAGTCCAGCCTTTTTGGCCACGACTACATCGGCACCTAGTTCTGTGGCTAAAGCCCCAGCCAGTAGGGCTGTTTCGACTGAATGCTGCAAGACGTTTTGAGCGAAAGACGTTCGGAACTTCAAGCGGCCTAAAAGTTTAATCATCTCCGGTGGTAAACCAGCCACCCCCGCTTCATAAACCGCCTTCTCGCCGGCTTCCTTAATGGCTTTGTCGATTTCTTCTTGAGCCTTTTCCACCGCTTCTTCAATGCGGGCTGGGTGGATACGACCATCCTTAATTAATTTCTCCAAAGCAATTTTAGCGACATGGCGCCTGACTGGATCAAAACCAGAGATGACAATTGTTTCCGGGGTATCATCAACAATAATATCACAGCCAGTTGCTCGTTCCAGAGCTTGGATATTACGACCCTCCCGGCCAATAATACGACCCTTAATTTCATCATTAGGTAAACTGATGGCCGTGACGGTCATCTCCGTTGTTTGTTCCGTCGCTACCCGTTGCATAGCCGTAGCAATAATTTCTCGAGCCTTTTTATCTGCTTCTTCTTTAGCTTCTTCCTCAACTTTTTTGATAAAAGAAAGAATATCTTTCTTATAGCTCTTCTCGATCATACCAAGCAACTTGTCCTTGGCCTCTTCTTTTGTCAGCTTAGCAATTTTTTCGAGAGCCTCTTGCTGCTTGATCCGGAGGTCCCTAAGTTCGTTTTTAATTGTTTCTGCTTCTTGGCGCATTTTCTCAGCATCATCGCGTTTCTTATCTAACTCATCGCTTTTTTTATCCAGTGCTTCTTCTCGTTGAGCCAAACGTTTCTCCGAACTTATAATTTGTTCGCGTCTTTCTTTTTCTTCCTTTTTAGCGTTTTCAGAGATTTTGACTGCTTCATCACGAGCCTCTAGGATAGTTTCTTTGGCTTTTGTCTCAGCCTCTTTCAAAATCTTTTGAGCTTTAGCTTCGGCGTTTTGGGAATCTTTGACCATTTGTTTTTTCCGATAAACGTAACCGCCGTAACCGCCGACACTAAGAGCCACAACAGCAATTAAAATGCTTAGTGGTTCCATCCTATTCTCCTTTCGAATAAATTCAGTTGACCTAGAAAATAAATCACGTCACGACTTTTCTGATATTAATTTTTTTAGGACTTAGGCTGTTTTCTATGTCAACAGTTTAATAACTAATAAAGATTGCGACCTTATTATAACCTCTATCTACCCCGAGGACAAGACTTTATTTTTTTGAGATAGTGATATTTGGCTCCCGGCCATAGGTCGGCCTGACCGGCATTTCAAAATATTTTTTGGATTTCAATAACCTGTTTCCGGATTTTAATAATTGCTCGGAATTTTTCATCTTTGTTAACCCAACAATGGGAATATTCAAACTATAGGCAAAGATGTTAGCAATACTAATACCGATTCTTAACCCGGTAAATGAACCGGGTCCAGCATTAACAATAAGGCCTTTTGTCTCCTTAAAATTCTTATCGGCTTTTTCAAAAAGTTCTTCCAGTTTCCACATTATGTCCGCCGACAAATTTCGTCCAGCTAACCATTTGATTTGACTCAGCCATCCTTTATCCCAGAGACCGAGAAAAGTTTCCTCATTGGCCGTATCCACAACCAAAATCATTGGATTTCCTTTGCCAACTTTTCATAATGACTGCCAAAAGTCGTCAAAATAATCTTTCTGGTTGTATCGTCCACATATTCAAAATCAATTTGCAAATATTCTTTTGGCAAAGCTTCTGGCATATTTTTGGCCCACTCGATGACGACAATATTTTTCTGATCACTCGAAAGATCATCAACTTTGGCCTTAATCTCTCTATCAAAAGAGCCCAGCCGGTAAAAATCAAAGTGATGCAATTCTAGGTCTCGAGATGTCTTGTAGATTCGCTCGATAACAAAAGTCGGGCTGGTAATTTCATCAGTAATATCCAGGCCTTGCCCCAAACCTTTCACAAAGTGGGTTTTGCCACCACCAAGATCGCCAACCAAAGTGATGAATTCTCCACCGGTTAATCTTTGACCAATTCTTTCACCAAGTTTAATGGTTTTTTCGACTGAGTTGCTTAAATATTTCACTTAACTTTTCCTTTCGGTCCCAAATTGTGTAGCCGAGAGGAATTAAAACCGCCAGAACGACTAAGAAAATACCCACTTCTTTTCGGGAAAATTGGTTAGAACCTTTTGAATTAACAGATTCTATGCCCTTGACTTCTGAGTCGATCTTCTCTGCCAATTCTTGATCGGAATCCTTGGTTGTCTTGGCTTTTGTCGCTTTTGCCTTCTTACTAGAAGCCTTTTTACTTTTTTTAGCTTTCTTTTCCTCGTCAGCAAGAGCCGTGAATATATTCGCCCCGTTTTTAGTCACTGTTTGTGTCCAAGCCCAGCCAAAACTAAAAAGACCGTAACTAGCATCAGATTCAGCATCGCCGTAGTTATCTCCACTAGTCGCTAAGATATTCCCGTCTAAGTCTTGGAGTTCGAGCCAATCACCATCATTATTTAAGGTAATTTTAGTAACCGCTTCATCAAACGCTTTATACTGCCTAGGGTTTATCGTTTCTTGATCATCAAAAATATAACAATGAGTCCGACCGACTCGATCACAAATTTTCAAACCTTTTAATTGAACGATCAAATTAGTTGGGTTATAGAGCTCGAACCACTCGTCTCCCACATCCGGATCTGGCATAAGCTCAGTTATTAAAATCTTATCAGCATTTGGATCGAGGGTAATTTTTTCTAATATTGCTTCAAAATCATTAAAATTATTACTGGTATCCTGGCCATCGATTCGTTTATAAGCCACATTCACTTCTGGGTTTGGCAAAGGTAAGCCCTCAAAATCATAAACCTCACCATAGCCAACTTTATCAATAATCTCTTTGGTCGGTCCCAAAAGATAGATTGTATTATCAGCCGAAAGATAAGCCGAGGAATTATCGTATCTCAAGTCAGGCTGACCAGTAAATTTGGCATGTCCGATTATAATCCGCTGTTTTGGTTTTATCGTTTGCCCCGAAGAAAAGTGATAAAGATAATTATAGCTAGTTCCAGTTTTTGTTTTGCGGACTAAATTATACTTATCTAGATTAATCTCGTTTGTGCCATAATTAGCAATAACAACATATTCATCATAAGCATTAATGCCATCAATCCGAAATTCATCGATAACTAAACCGTTAACACCGGCCCAGGCTTTGGGATAGAATAAAAAAATCGTTGTCAAAAAAACAAAAACTAGGACAATCTTAAGGCAAAGCTTATTCTTCGGTTTAAAGTCAGTCATTATTCAGATTCTAAAGAGTTTTAAAATATATTTCAATAGACAAAACTACTTTTATTAAATATGATCATCAGTTCGAGAAGTGAATGGCTCGCCATGAAAAGAAGGCTTAAAAAAGCCTTTTTTTAATTTAACATTTAAATATATATTGTTTTGTGTTAATATAACCGTCAGAAAGTACGGAGGGCCATGATATTTGTCATGGCTCGAACTGTACACGTACCTTGGGAGGTAAATAGATATGTCGGGCAAGAAAGATTTTGATGTCGCTAAAGTCGCGAGAACTCTCGTGGAGGGTGCGACGATTACGGGAGTGATTGTAGTGATTTTGGCAATCATTCTTTCCACTGCCACTGTTGGTGCAGCTGTGTGTGTCATGGTTGTCTGGGGAGTGGTCTGGGCCATTGCGTTCTATCAACTCTTTCATGTAGAGAAGCCCTCGTTTCTTGATAAGTACTTACTGAAGTTGTCAGAGAATGAGGAAGAAGACACTGACGAGGGAGGTGAAACAGATGCCGAACGGGTATGACTACACCAAGGAGTACGGACCCCATGACTATCCGTCAGGGGAAGACGGGACTGCAGACTGCAGAAACGGCTGTGGTTGTTCCGCAGGGAACTTCACGTCTCATGGCCCGCTCGGGCTTGATCCCTTGGGAGGAGAGTGTCCGGGTAACCCGAAGGATGGCAAGTTGGTCGGTGGCAAGGCCGACTATGACATCGTCGTCACAAGAAGGATCAGACGACTGGAGTCGGATTTGCTCCATGCAACTCTCCGGGTCACGAAGCTGGAGTCCTTGGTGGATCCTTCCAAGGAAGAGCTTGCTGATGGAATGGCTGAGGCCCTAAAGAAAGTCTCGCAACTCCAGGGTCTCGCTGAGGACTTTGCTATCAAGGCCGCGGCGATCTGACCAATAACTTCTTGGGCCAATGGCCCCGCTCACCGCGTGCGATAACGCGGCTTTCTTTTATACACATACACAAAAAATTCTAAAGTCGTTCCACACGGCTCGCCATGAAAAGAAGGCTTAACAAAGCCTTTTTCTATTTACTAATTGAAATATTCTAATTTTTATATATAATTAAAGCCACGATAGGGAGGGAGCAAGGAAACTTGTTCCCTTAAACATTGTACCTTGACAGGTGATAACAATGGACAGAGATACGGAAGCTAGATTTCTTGAAGGCTTTTATGATATAAGCAAAACCAAATATGTTGTATACGACTACTTCAATGCCGCCTATACACACGACCGAGAAAAAGCGGCTAAATATTTGGAATCTGAAGTGGTCTATGAAGTAGACCGCGTAGAACAGCATGACTGGTACACGGATGTGTACCTGAAAGCCTTCCCAGGAATAGCTTTCAATAGTGTGATATTCACTCATCTAGACTAGGAGGTGCATGAAGATGCCACTCGTGCCGTTTTTTGTTCACGTATCAACCTTTACTACATGGTTCCTGGGAGCAATGGTCTGGGCTGGCTTTCTGGGCTGGATGTTTGCTGAAGCCCAAGTTCCAGCCAAGAGTAGCTCAAGAAAAGGCCTCCTGTTCCTGCCAATCTATACAATCCTCTTTCTCATCTTTGGGCTGTATCTGCTCCTGGCTGCTCTGGGTGTCCTCGTCTTGGCAGTCCTACTCTTTGCTGCATGGGTAACAGTAAAGATGTTTTGGAAAGTAACGATTACTGCACTACCAGAACGTAAAAGGGTCAGAGAACAAGCCTGACCGACAACATTTGGACTAATCGGTCCCGCCCACCGCGTGCGATAACGCGGTTTTTCTATATTTATTAATCCTGGTTCCTGCGCTACTCGCTTCGCCATTAGATAAATAAGGCTTTACAAAGCCATTAAAAATTATTTAAAAAAGTAACAGAAGTGATACAACAATTTATATTTGTATCATTAATTTGACAAAGTGATACAATTAATATAAAATGTATCACATATGAAACCATCAAAACCAGCAGTATTGCCCGTAAAATTAGATTATTCAGTCTTCGCCAAAGAATGGGCAGAAGCATCTTTTGCGTTGGGAAGGCTTGATGAATCTCAAAAAAAACTTCCTAACCCTAATTTGTTAGTTGCACCAATGGTAACTAAAGAGGCAACTATTAGCTCAAAAATTGAAGGCACTAGAAGCACCCTATCGGACGTAATGCTATTTGAGGCTGGGGAGGAAGCAAAATATTCTGATACTCAAGAAGTAGTGAATTATAGGAGGGCAACTTTTTGGGCTATTGATGCCTTAAATAAAAGAGACTTTAATCTTCCTCTTATCAAAGAACTTCACAATATGTTACTCCGGGGGGTCAGAGGTGAAAAATATAATTGTGGCAAATTTAGGAACAACCAGGTCTGGATAGGCAAAAAAGGCGAAAGAATTGACAAGGCGACTTACGTTCCTGTTGATCCACTTCTCGTACTAGATTATATGGAGAATCTTGAAAATTATTTATTAAATAATGTTGAAAATCCATTACTCAAGGCTGGTATCATACATTATCAATTTGAGGCAATTCACCCATTCTCAGACGGTAATGGAAGAATTGGAAGATTAATTATCCCGCTTTTTTTACACAAAAACGGTATGTTGTTTCAACCAATATTATATTTAAGCGGATACTTTGAAGAACATAGATCTGAATATATTGAAGCCCTACATGACGTTGATGTAACCCAAAAATATGAAAATTGGCTTAAGCTCTTTTTGGGAGCAGTTAAAGAACAGGCGGGGGAAACACAAAGAACAATAGACGATATTATGCTGCTGCGAAGAGAAATAGAAATCAAAACCGAACTAATAAAATCTCCTTATATGGGGAAGGTTCTTGATTTTATTTTCAATATGCCTATTTTTTCTACCTCTGATATTACCAAAAGTTTGGGTTTCGGCCGAGCTACCGCCTTACGTCTTATAAAAAATTTAGAAGAGTTGAATATCATTATTCAGTACAAAGATGCTGTAAGTAAAAAGAAAAAGGTTTTTTTATTCCCCCGTCTTATTAACAAACTTTAAATAGTTCTAAACTCGTCCCTGTATGCTCGCCAATATGTAAATAAAAAGAAATCTGATTACAGAATTAACATCCCGTCACCATAAGAATAGAAGCGATATTTTTCTTTAATAGCATGTTCATAAGCTTTTTTGATATTCTCTTTGCCGGCAAAAGCGGAAACTAAAAGAAGCAAAGAAGATTTGGGCAAATGAAAGTTGGTAATCAGGCCGTCAATAAATTTGAATTTGTAATCGGGGTAAATATAAATAGCGGTTTCACCGCTTTTAGCCATTAGCTTTTGGCTTTTGGCTATTTGTTTTGTGACAGTCTCTAAGACCCGGACACTAGTTGTCCCAACAGCAATAATTCGTCTTCCCTCTCTCTTTGCTTTATTTAATCTTTCTGTTACTTCTTTGGATATTTCAAAATATTCGCTATGAATGTGGAAATCTTCAATTTTTTCGGTATTAACCGGTTGAAACGTACCCAATGACACATGCAGGGTCACTTTTTCCATCTGAATACCATTTTTGTTCAATCGTGCCAACAATCTTTTATTAAAATGGAGCCCGGCTGTTGGGGCAGCGACCGAACCAATTTTTTGCGCAAAAATTGTCTGGTAATTTTTGAGGTCGTTTTGCTGAATTAAAGCCAAATGATGCTCTTTTCGGGCCTTTAAAATATAGGGTGGGAGCGGCACCTGACCGATTTTCTCGATTTCTCGATAAAAAGTATCATCACTTAAATTAAAGTCAAAAATAAACAAATCACCTTTTCGCTCAATTAATTTCCCTTTTAATCTCGAGCTAAAGGCAAAATCAGCCTCGATTTGTGCTTTCCGTCCCGGCCTAACCCAGCATTCCCACTTATTTTTACCAATATTTTTAACTAATAAAACCTCAAATCTTTTCCCAGCACTTTCGCCTTCTAATCTGGCCGGAATAACTTTGGAATCATTGAGAACCAAAACATCACCAGATTTCAAATATTTATCAAGGTTATAAAAATAATCATCAGTCAGGTGACCGTTTGCTTGATTCAAGACCAAAAGCCGGGCTTTATCTCTTTCCAGACAAGGCCCAACAGCGATTAGTTTCTTTGGCAATTGATAATAAAATTCACTTAATTTCACTTTTTTGCTACAATTAAACCATCATAGAGTATATAGGAACCTGGAGGGAAATGAAACTAAAACCGGAAGAACTCCGCAATTTACTAGTTTCTCACAACATCATCACCAAGGAAAAATTTGATGAGGTTGCCAAAATTGCCCAGCAAAATAAGGAACCCATCATTGATCTTCTCTATGCTAAAAAGATCATCAACGAACGTGATTTTTCCAAACTCTACGCCGAATTTCTAAAAACCGATTTTGTTGACCTGTCAAAGGAAACAATCTCTCGGAATATTCTGGAAAAATTGCCTGAGCGAGTCGCCAAACGCTATCAGGCTATTGTTTTCGGCAGCGACCAAGATAAACTGAAAATCGCTATGACTGACCCCAATAATGTCGAGGCGATTCAGTTCATCGAAAAGCAACTTGGCTACAAGGTAGAGATTTATTTAGCCACCACCGACGATATCAACAGCACTCTCGAGCTCTATAAAGAGGGGTTGTCTACCGAGATTTCTAAGGCTATCAAGGAAACCGAGGAAGAAATCTCTATTGATAAAGAAGAGCTTGAGAAAGACACTTCAGCTGATAATGTTGAAGCGATTATTTCCGAGGCACCGATTGCCAGAGCAGTCAACATTTTAATCGAGTATGCCTTAAAATCACGGGCTAGCGACATTCATATCGAACCAAGAGAAAATTTCATGCAAATCCGCTATCGTGTCGATGGTATCTTAAGGGACACTATGACTCTACCCAAAAGCTTGATGTCTTCTATTACTTCCCGAGTGAAAATTCTTTCCAACTTGCGTATAGATGAGCACCGTATTCCTCAAGATGGCCGTATTAAAATGAAAATCGCTGGCCAATCTATCTCCATTCGTATCTCAACTTTACCAATTATGGATGGGGAAAAAATCGTCATGCGTCTTTTAGACGAATCAGCCAAAGCTTTGACCTTAGAAGAACTCGGTTTCAAAGGCCAGGCTTTAGCAACTGTCCAGAGAGCGCTGAAAAAACCTCATGGCATGTTACTTGTAACCGGACCAACTGGATCTGGCAAATCAACAACTCTCTATAGCGTCGTTTCGCTGATGAATAATATCGGTGTTAATATCTCAACAGTTGAAGATCCGGTTGAATATCGAATTCAAGGTGTCAATCAGACCCAGGTCAATCCCAAGGTCGGTATGACCTTTGCTTCTGGTTTGCGTGCTCTTCTGCGCCAGGATCCTAATGTCATAATGGTCGGTGAAGTTCGGGACTCAGAAACAGCTGAAATTGCTGTCCATTCTGCTTTAACTGGTCACGTTGTCCTCTCCACCCTGCACACCAATAACGCTGCTGGTTGTCTGCCCCGCCTACTCGATATGAATGTTGAGCCTTTTCTAATCTCATCAACGGTCAATGCTGTTGTCGGCCAGCGCCTGGTCAGAAAAATTTGCCCTTATTGCTTAGAATCCTATGTTCCTGAACCCGGGGTTATCACCAATATCATTGACAATTTTGGCCTCAGAAAAGAATTTTTGGCCAGCATTGAGAAACAACCCACGCCCGAGAAAATTGTCCCAAAAGTTGAGGTCGGTGGTGTAAGAAAAATTCCTATCTCTTATAATGTAGAAGCGGAAAAGAAATCTATCTTGGAAAAAATTGCCAAAGATCCCTCGATGATCAATCGTAGTACCCAAGAAGCTGAGGAGATTGCTCTCCGGGATAAAATCTTCCTAAGTGAAGGGGGGGAAGAAAAACTTCTAAAAGATAAAAAGATAAAAAATCAAAACCTAACCCTGACTTTATATCGTGGTGAAGGTTGTAACAAATGCAATAACACCGGTTACCTGGGGCGATTAGGTATTTATGAAGTAATCGAAGTTGATGACGAAATCGGCAAATTAATCATCGGTCATGCTTCCACTTCTGAAATTCAGCACACGGCTATAAAAAACGGTATGATTACCATGCAACAAGACGGATTTCTAAAATCATTAGAAGGTTTAACAACCTTCGAAGAAATATTAAGAGTAACAAGGGAGTAAAATGGCCACGTTCGAATACACAGTACATGATGGCGAGGGCAAGATTTCCACTGGTAACATCGAGGGCAATAATCGAGAAGAGGTTGCTCAATCCCTTATTAATCAAAACCTGACACCAGTGGTTATTAAACAAATAAGCTCCTTTGGCTTTTTGGAACGCTTAAAAAAAATCGGCCACATCCCTTCTGGCGAAAAAGTCCTTTTTGCCGAAGAACTTTCAGCTCTCATAAATGCCGGGGTACCAATCGCTCAAGCTTTGAGCATCCTGGAAAAGCAAACCTCCAACAAAAAATTAAAAGAGACCCTATCGGATCTCTCTCGAGACGTCACTGGAGGACTATCCCTTTCCACTGCTTTGGAAAAACACCCTCAAGTTTTTTCTCCTGTTTTTGTTCATATGACTAGAGCTGGTGAAGTTGGTGGAACACTTGACGAAGCTCTAAACAATCTAGCTGTGCAGTTAGCCAAAGATCATGAGCTTATAGCTAAAATCCGCGGGGCAATGATTTACCCAGCTGTTATTTTAGTCGCGATGATTGGAGCGATGATCTATATGATGTTGACAATCGTCCCTCAGCTCTCAAAAATGTTTAAAGATTTAGGCGGTGATTTACCAGCCTCGACCAAATCATTAATCTTTATTTCCAGCCTTTTTACCAAATACATTGTCATAACAATAATTGTCATTATCGCTATCATTTTTGCTTACCGATACGCCCTAAAACACTTCAGACCATTCAAGTTTATCATCCATCGTCTTCTCTTGAGAGTGCCTGTTTCTGGTAAACTAATCAAGAAAATAAATATCGCTCGTTTTGCCAGAACTCTAGGTTCTTTACTAGGTAGCGGGGTTGGTGTCGCTGAATCATTAGAAATTATTTCTAAATCAACCAATAACCTCCTCTTTAAAGAAGCGGTGGAAAAAACAACTGAAAGGGTTCGTAATGGTGTAACTATTGCCGAAAGCTTGAAAAGCTACCCAATTTTTCCTGTTCTAGTACCACAGATGATCGCTGTTGGTGAAGAAACTGGCTCTCTAGATACAATTTTAAAAAAAATCGCTACTTTCTATGATCGGGAAGTTGATAATATGACCAAGAATCTAACCGTCCTGCTTGAACCGATGATGATGATATTTATCGGCATTTTAGTTGGTTATATGGTTATTTCCATCATTACTCCAATCTACTCTATGACTAATAAATTCTAATAAAATAAAATTATTTACTTGACTTATAAAATTCGAGTATAATCAGTTTAGAAAAACAAAAAAGAAAGGAGGTGAAAAATGTTGAAAGGTAAAAAAGGTTTTACCTTAATTGAGCTTTTGATTGTCATCGTTATTATCGGTATCTTGGCTGGCATCGTTGTTGGTATCGTTGGTACCAGCTCTCGACATAAGGCTAATGATGCCAAACAGAAGTCAATCGTTCATGAGGTCCAAAACGCACTTGAACAATATTTCTCAGACAACAATGCTTACCCAGCCGGTGACGCTGCTGCCATGAAGACAGCCTTAACCGGTGCCAATGTGCTAGGCAGTGATGTCAATGTTACCAAGCTTACTTACACCCATGACGCTGGTCCGCCAGAGTGTTATACTGTACAATTCACACTGGAAAACCAGGGTGACAGTGGTGATAATGTCTCGGGCACATCACCAAACAAAATCTTCTCGGTAAAATGTAAGCAATAAGTCTATGTGTCTAGACACATAAAAAACGGGTAGTTAAAACTATCCGTTTTTTTTGTTTCTTTTTAAGTTATAATTATCTTAATGATGAGAAAAAATGCCAAAAATAAATCTGGTTTTACTTTCATTGAGATTGTTATTGCCCTGGTTGTCTGTGCGATAATCATCTCCACTGTCGTACCGCTTATCTCTAACTCAATCACCCAGAACAGATCAACCAAACTAAAACTTCTGGCTTACGAAGCAGCCAGCCAAGAAATCGAGAACCTTCGTGAACAAAAAGTTTCTTCAATGGTCAGCCCCAGTCATACCCCCTTCACCGTTGCTAGTATTCCCGGATCAACTGGAGATATTTATGTCAACAAGGCCTTAGGTGATGAGAAAATTGCCGCTGTGACAGCAACTATAACCTGGACCTTCCATGGCAAGAATGAAATGATAGAATTAAAAACTTATCTATATGGAGAGGAATGATTAAGAAAAGACGTCGTGGTACAACTTTAATTGAACTTTTAGTTGCTATCGTTATCTTGTCGATTATGATGGTTGTTTTCTCATCAATATATACCAACAGTATAAAAACCTTTCAACAAGAACTAACTCAAGCACAACTACAAGCTGATAGCCAATTAATTGTCGATAATATTATAAATGATATAAAGTCGGCTCAATCAGTTGAGGCAAATTATGATACATACAGCAGTGACACAGATTCAATTATTTTGAAGGTACCGGCTGTTGATGCCAACCAGAATTTTCTCTACACTGGTAGTGTAATGGTTTTTGATCGAATCATTTATTACAAAGGTGGTTCTGCAATTCATAAAATTATCTACGCCGATACAAATAGTAATCGCTATGCCCTAAACGGTTTGAACAAAACCTTATCTAGTAATGTAACGGGGTTAACTTTCAATTATTACCCTGATAATATATTGCCTACTGCCGTCTCAACAACAATACAATTAACCAAAAATGTCGGCAAATTTAATCGCAGCGTGATATTAACAAGTAAGGCAAAAATGAGAAATAATCTATGAAAAAAGGTAGCGCTTTAATCGGGGTTCTTTTACTTTTAGTCGGGATGCTGATTATTGGTATTTCGCTAAACTCTGCGGTCCTTTCAACTACAATTAATACCAAGAGAGCTTATCGTTCGGTTTCTGCCCTTTCTTATGCAGAAGCAGGAATTAACAAGGCCTTATGGGAACTCAATAAAGCTGGATCTACGTATACTGGCGAATCAAATAATACCTCGCTATCCGGTGGTAGTTTTGACGTTGTTATGACCACTATTAGCGGGAATGTTAAACAAATTACTTCTACGGGTTATGTGCCGAATAAAGCAAAATATTTATCAAAAAAAGTTATCAGAGTGAAAGTAAGTGATAAACCATCCACCACTGGTGTCGCCTTTAACTATGGCATTCAGTCTGGGGGTTTAGGTATCACTATGAGCAATAATGCTAAAATTTTTGGCAATGTTTATGCAGGAGGCACTATCAGCGGAGCTAATGGTGCTTCGGTGACCGGTGATGTGATTATGTCCGGAGCAAGTGGAAAAATTCAAAGTTTAGCTGTCTCTGGCAATGCTAAAGCTCACACTATTACTGAGTCAAATATCTCAAAAGATGCTTGGTATCAGACCCTGACCAGCACGACTGTCGGGGGAACTAAGCATCCAGATTCACCAGACCCAGCTAATCAAAATCTACCGATTTCTGACACAACTATTGCAGAATGGGAAGTTACTGCTGTTGCTGGAGGGACCTATTCTGGAAATATGAATCTTTCGGGGAATACGTCCTTGGGACCAAAAAAAATAGATGGAAATCTCACTGCAACAAACGGCACAATTCTAACCATTACCGGAACAATTTGGGTTACAGGAAATATTAATTTGGCTAACAATATGATTGTTAAGCTTGACCCCGGTTATAAATCTAACAGCGGTTTGATTATTTCAGATAGCCAGACTGATAAAGCAAACTATGGGAAAATCAACATAAGTAATAATGTTCAAGTTCAGGGATCTGGTTCTGCTAATAGTTATATTATGCTTTTATCAACAAATAATAGTTCAAATTTGTCTAATCCCGCCATAAATGTATCTAATAATTCGACGGCGGTTGTTTACTACGCAACCACAGGAGTATTGGAGGTTTCTAATAACGCCAAAATTCGGGCAATTACCGGGGGTGGGTTACATCTTTCTAATGGCGCTCAGATTGAGTACGATAGTGGTTTGGCCAGCGCTGAGTTCTCTGGTGGACCTGGTGGTTCCTGGGCTGTCACTGAATGGCAAACTTTACACTAATAAGGCATGAAGGGATTACGACCGGCTGGTCCGGTTACTATCGTTGATGCTTGTTCTTTCTTTAGGTCTTGAATTGTTTGCTTATCAAAATTTATTTCTAAACTTTTAATTCTGTCTTCGCCTTTTTTAACAGTCTCTTTATTTTCTGGGGGATTAAGAGCAAAAAATGCTCCCGCAGCCATTAACAAAAGCAGGCTGAAGAAAACCAGCATAAACCAGGTTGTTTTATGTTTTTGTAAACTCTTTCCTATCTTTGCCACAGATTGAATCGAAAAATCTTTTTTCATCTTATTTCCTCACAAAAATTGACAAATCGATTATCGCTTTGACTTCATCGGTTTGTTTACTTTCTTCGCTCAAAACCTTCTGAGCTTCAATACCGCTTATACTGATCACTCTTCTCAATGAATTAACCCGCGATATCAAATTCGTAAAAGATCTATAACTGCCGGTAAAGGTAATTTTCAGCGGTAGTTCTAAATATCCTTCCTTTTTAACCGTTTGACTAAATTCATCATTTTGAACCTTGCTTTTACTGCCAGATGCCTGCCCGCCAATTGTTGTTTCAGTAATCTTTAGGCCATTATCTTGAGCAATTGTTTCTACATCAGCTAAAAAACTAGACAAATTTTTATTTTGAGGCAAACTGTCTAAGGCCAGTTCCCGATTAGTTTCATTTCTTCGATAGGCAATTTCTAAATCACCTAAAGCATCGGCCTCTTTTCGCAAATAATTTGCTTCTGTTTTAGTTTTGCTTAAATTCATGCTCAAACCATAGACAAAATACCAGCCAGCTAATATTAACCCCAACGACAGAGTGGCTGATATAACGATCGTAACCACTAAGGTCAGGTGCATGCTTTTGGCTTTGGAATTCATTTCGTTGCTCCCCCTAGTTTTGCCATTGAAAAGCTGATGGTAAAATTCTTAATTGAGGCATTGCCTTTTGTCGTCTCAGTTCCTTCAGTAATGGTTTCAATATCGACAAACTTAAAAATTTTTGAAGAAGACAATAAATCTTTAAACAAGACGACATCCCGGTTTGTCTTGGCTGCTCCGGTAATTTTAGCTCGTTTTTTTTCGCTGTTGGAGATCTCAATAGACTGAATTTGCAGGTCTGCCGGTGTATTTTCATCCAGTTTATTCAAAATTGTTGACCAATCAATCCTTTCCTTTTTCAACTTCTTTATCGTTGTCAATCTATCAGCTAAATCGTTAGCTTCTTTTTCAATATGATTTTTTTGATCAACAAGCCTCTTAGCCGAATTATGTTCGACTCCAGCTATGCTTTCCTCATTTTTAATAATAAAAATTAGAACAACAAAAAAAGCCAGAATGGCAAACAAAAGACCAATACTAATAAATAATAATCTTACTAATTTCGTATTTTTCTTAGCATAATTAATCTCGTCTTTTATTTCCGTTGGTAAGAGATTTAACTTATTCATCCTCTAACCCCACTAGTGCTAAGCCAATCGCATTAGTATAAGCTGGTGCTTCACTTTTCGGCACCGGCTTGATCGGATAAACTGATATATTTGACCAAGGATTGCCAACAGCTGTTGGTATGTTCAGTTTTTGAGTAAAGTATTCTGCTAAGCCAGGCAGGCTAGCTGTACCACCACACAATAAAACTTTAGTAATAGTATTTTCCTTATTGATTTTCTCATAGTAATAGCGAATCATTCGATCGATTTCCTTGGTCATTTCAGTTAATTCGATGTCAATCGCTTCGCGAATTTTAACTGCATCTTTGTCATCTCTCTTCAGTTTTAATCTCTCTGCTTCTGAAACATCGATTTTTAAAGCCTCAGCAATCCGTCTGGTCAAGTTATCCCCCCCGACTATCGTACTGCCCGTAACCCGAATAAATTGATCAAAAATGGCCATACTGGTCGTTTTCCAACCTAAATCAATAACCAAAATAGTCTCATTAAATTCACGGCTTGGTATCATAGCTCGAACTATAGCGCTGAGATTAGTCTCAATCCCTATAACTTCTAAACTCATCAAGCAGATTAATTGAACATAAGAATTAACAATACTTTTTGGGGCAGCAGCAAAAATGATTTCGTCTGTTTTGGGATCTTCTTTATTTGGACCGATTAATTGCCAATCAAGATAAAGATCACTAACAGCCATCGGAACAATCTGAGTTGCCTCCCAAGAAACTGCATCTTCGCGGGCCTTTTCGTCAGTGTGAGGCAAGGTCAAAATGCGGGTAAAAACTTTGGACTCCGATAAAGACAGATTAACTCTGGTAGCCGTAATTTTACCCCAAGTAATTTTGCTAAAAAATTCTTTCAAAAATTTAGCTAATTTTTCCGGCTCACTAATAATACCCTCGATAATATAATTCTCAGGCACATCAATCTGGCCATAACCAACAAGTTTAGTTAGTTTTCCTCTTCTCTTGAGTTGAACAATTTTAATTGATTTCGTGCCAATATCAAGACCAATCACTTCCCTTGGCTTCCAAATCGGATTTGTTTTAAAATTAAAGTCCATCCCCTCCTCTAGAATTTCTATTGCTCAATTGTTGGCTTTACAGAATCTTCTTCTATAATACCATTCTGCTTTGGTTTGGACAATTTAGATTTTTGTTTTTGCCCTCCGGATTTGTTCATAGTACTCTGGCTATCACGATATTCTTCTCCAAGCTGGATAATTTTTTGGGCGTAGCTACTAGATCTTGGTATATTACTAAAAATAAAGTTACGATCTTCACCAGCGGTTTGGACTTCAACTGTCCCAAAATTAAATAAACTCTGGAAAAATCCACTTTCTCTTGAAGAAACGTCTTGGATTCTGCCAAGCTCTAGCTCTGAAATACTCCTCGAAAAAAACCTTTCCTGCTTTATCTCGACTAAGTGTTTATCTGTGACCAGAATAACATTTAAATAATAAAGCACCAAAACCGCAAAAATATAAGCAGTTGAGAAAAGAAACACTAAGCTGGTTACCAAAACATAGATATTATAAGAAAAACCGGTAGCTATATGAGTATCTAGGCGCGGCAAAATAAAGATACTGGCAAGGCCAAGCAAATATAAAAATCCTGTACCAATTACCGGGGCAAATAAAGTAAACCAGTGTTTGCGAACCAGGCAGATGATTTCTTCACCCTCTTCCTGTGACTCAAAATATTTTCGTTTTTCCATTTTTACTTACTACCTTAAAAGCGGTACCGTTGTCCAATCGGCCCGAGCAATAAAAAGGACTGAAATAACCAAGATAAAGACACTGGCCAGCCAATAACTAAGTAGAAAAGATGTTACATTGCTATTTGGAAAGCGATACTTAAACAAATGATAAGTGCTTATCAACGACCAAATCAACCAGATAATCAAAAAGATAATATAAACCAGTAAAAAAATTGCCATTTAAGACCTTTACCAAATTTTAGCATGTCAGGGGTAAGAAAGACAATAATTAGTGTTTTCTTTTCGCCTCCTGCTTTGACCACTGGCAACCACAGAATTTTTGGCTATAGATGTCCAATTCTTTGGCTAACTGTTGCCCTTGCCGAAAAAATGGGCGGAAATCCTGATAATAAAATTCAATGTTTAATTCATTGCCGATCTTTTCCCCAATTTCTCTCACTGCTTTGTGTTGCTGATAAGGGCTAATCAAAAGTGTTGTGGAATATAAATCAAAGCCGTTTTTCTTCGCTTCCAAGGCGGCTTTTTCTAATCTTAATCTGTAACACTTTAAACACCTTTCAGGAAAGTTTTGCTCTAACCCGGCAATGGCTTTTTCGTGTTCCTCTTTATCATAATCCAAGGTTAAAATATCTCGGCTTCTTTTTCGAGCCGTTTTTTTCAAATTATTTAAACGCTTCAAATATTCTTCTTTTGGTTGAATATTCGGATTGTAAAATAAGTTCGTAATTTCAAATTTATCTTGAACATCTTCCCAAACGCCTAAAAAACACGGCCCACAACAAGTATGAAGTAGTAATTTCATTATAGAAACTTATCTTGGCTTTTCGTTTTATATCCCAAATGTTTATAAGCGTGATGTGTAACTTTGCGACCACGAGGAGTTCTCTCTAAAAAACCGATACGGATTAAATAAGGTTCGTAGACTTCTTCGATAGTATCAATTTCTTCGCTGGTAGCCGCTGCCAAAGTGGAAAGACCGACTGGTCCGCCGTTATAATTATCGATAATTGTTTTGAGCAAACGCCGATCGGTATTATCTAAACCCATTTCATCAACTTCTAACATCTCCAATGATTTTTTAGCCAAGTCAGCTGAAATTACTCCATCGCTTTTCACTTGAACATAATCTCGGACTCGTTTTAATAAACGATTGGCAATTCTTGGTGTGCGACGAGATCTCTTAGCTATTTCTTTAGCTCCACTTGCATCAATTTTAACTTTTAAAATTTTAGCTGATCGAATAACAATTTTTTCAATTTCTTCTGGGTTATAAAAATCTAAGTTGTAAGTAAGGCCGAATCGATCCCTAAGTGGTGATGAAATTAGGCCAATTCTAGTTGTTGCTCCAACTAAAGTAAATTTTGGTATGTCAAGACGGATCGAACGAGCGGCTGGACCTTTACCGATAACAATATCAAGGAGAAAATCTTCCATGGCCGGATACAGAACTTCTTCAACAACCCGGTTTAAGCGGTGAATTTCATCGATAAAAAGAATGTCACCTTCCTGAAGATTGGTCAGAATTGAGGCTAAATCCCCGGCTCGTTCAACCGCCGGGCCACTTGTCGTCCTGATGTTGGTGCTAATTTCATGAGAAATGACGTTAGCCAGAGTTGTTTTGCCAAGTCCTGGCGGGCCGTAAATCAAAACATGATCAATCGTCTCCTGGCGATTTTTAGCCGCTCCAATGGCAATTTTTAGTCCCTCTTTGGCTTTTTCTTGACCGATATATTCACTAAACTTTGAGGGGCGTAGAGTCTCCTCAAATTTTTTCTCTTCGGCAAATTCCTCGCTGTCTAAAATGTGGTCTTTATCTAGATCCATCTTCTATTTTTTATTGTTCGAGCTTTAGCGAGAACTATTACTCCCAAAACTTCTCGCTTTGCTCGAAGAATAACTCCTTTTTTACTTTCTTTTATTCAGATTGGTTAAACAATATTTTAATCTTTCCTCGGTCGTTTTACATTCCTCTGGCAGTTCAGCTAGGGCTTTTCTGGCTTCATGAGGTTTGAAACCAAGCTGTAGTAAAGCGCCATAAACGTCCTCAGCTTTCTCGCCCCCGCTAAAGATACTGCCAGTTGCTCCGACCTTGTTTTTCAATTCTATAACAACTTTCTCAGCCGTTTTTTTACCTACTCCAGAAACTGATGATAGCAAGGTGGGGTCTTGATTAACAATTGACGAACGGATTTTATCTAAGGGAGCGACAGCTAAAATGGCTTGAGCCGCCTTCGGTCCGATACCAGAAACTCCAATCAAAAGCTCGAAAAATTCTAACTCTTCTGCTGTTTTAAATCCATAAAGCGCCAGAATGTCTTCTCTCACCTGAGTATAAATGTAAAGTTCGGCATTTTCTTCCGGATGAAGCTTAGCTAAAAGATCTGGCCCAACGCTAACTTTGTAGCCGACCCCATTAGTTTCTATAACTACCCAGCTTGACCTTATCAACTGAACTTTTCCATTTAGATAAGCGATCATACCGTTATTTTACGGCACAAAAAGATAAAATTAAAGTAGACAAGCTAGCTTATATTATTGAATTTCCTCGAATTAATATGGCAAATAGCAATTGCCAAAGCATCGGCTGCATCATCAGGTTTAGGAATTTCTTTTAGCTTAAGAAGTAATTGAACCATTTTTTGAACCTGTTTCTTGTCAGCCCCGCCATAGCCGCAAATAGCATTTTTAACCTGCAAAGGTGTGTACTCAAAAGTTGGACAACAATTTTGCTTCGCTGTTAGTAATACCACCCCTCTAGCTTGGCCGACGGCAATGGCCGTTTTGGCATTATTAGCAAAAAATAATTCTTCAACTGCCAGTTCATGCGGTCGATATTTCTTTATAATTTCCGTTAATTTTCGGCTGATTTCTTCGAGGCGTTCATCCGGAAGTTTTTTAGCGCTTGTCAGAATACAGCCATAAGCAATTACAGTGACTTGACCCTTTTCTTCTTCGATAAGGCCATAACCAGTCGTTGCTGTGCCTGGGTCAATGCCTAAGATTATCATCTTATTACCATCAATATTAAAACTCCAGCTACTACAAACATAAAATCGGTAATTAAAAACAGTGGTTTCCCAAAATGCGGTTGTCTCTTATTTTGCCATTCGTAAAATTTCATTTTTCCGGAAAATTTTGCTGTCATTGCCATTACATCAAGACTTGTGCTCCCGGCTATACCAGCCCAAAATCCTGTTCCGTGAAAACCGATAAACCAAAATGCTAACATTACAGCTAAACTGATAAAAACGTCAAGCCAGGTAAAAAATGCTTCCATTTTCTTTATTTTTGGCCAGAAATGAGGGATTTTATCAATCAAAAGATGAGAGAGGAATGCTAGTATAAAAGCTAGATAAGGATTAGGAATTTCCTGCCCGATTACACCGCCGACAAAAACATGGCTCAAGATCATCATTATTAAATTTTCTCCAAAATTTCTTCCGGGATATCAAGGTTAGCATGAACGGCTGTCACATCATCATTGTCTTCTAGAATATCAATTAATTTCATAACCTTGCTGGCAGTTGTGGCATCATTAATTCTAATCTCATTTTTAGGAATATAAGTAATTTCGGCTGAATCAATGTTAATACCGCTTGATTCTAAATTTTCTTTAACTTTTCGAAGTTTTTGCTTCTGGCAATAAACAATAATCTCGTCTCCGCTCTGCTCAAAATCATCCGCACCAGAATCAATAATAGCCAGTTCAATTTTATCCTTATCGATTTTTTGTTTCTTAAATGAAATTTCAATCTGACTTTTTTGCTCAAAAATATACGAAACAGCTCCGGCTTCCGCCATATTACCGCCATGTTTTGAAAAAATATTTCTGATATCAGCCGTCGTTCGATTATGATTATCGGTCATTGCTTCAATTAAAACGGCTACTCCCGCCGGTGCATAGCCCTCATAAGTAACTTCTTCTAGTGTCGCCCCGCCGAGTTCGCCAGTACCCCGCTTAATCGCTCGTTCAACATTGGCTGCTGGCATGTTTATCGCTCGAGCTTTGTCAATGGCCAGACGTAAGGAAAAGTTCATTTTTTCATCTCCACCACCCTGTTTCGCTGCCACAGTAATCATATTAGCTACCTTGGTAAATTCCTTACCTTTTTTGGTATCAACAAGAGCTTTTTTGTATTTAATTCCAGCCCATTTGGAATGACCTGACATAGCATCCTCCTAATAGCTATCTCCGTTTAAAAATTTTGGTGGTTTTCTTTTGTGTTTCTCTTTATATAAAACCCCATCTGCTTTTTTGAACATTGCAGTAAAAGTTATATTATTTTTTTTATCTTTTAAAGTAACACATCCTATAGTGATATCTGGCTTAAAACCTTTAGCTGATTTAATTCCATTCACTTCTTTTTTAATCCTGGTGACAATTCTGTCTATGCCGTCTTTTTCATTATGAATACAAAGCAAAACAAATTCATCGCCGCCATACCTAAAAAGAAGATCATTCTCACGAATATTTTTTTTAATAGCATCAGATACTTTTTTTATTATTTTATCCCCGACATCATGACCGAAGGTATCGTTGATATATTTCAAATAATCCATGTCTATGGCAACTAGAGAAAAATACTGACCATTCCTTTTTGCAAAGGATCTTTGATAATAAAAAAAATCTGAAATATGTTTTTTGTTAAAACAATCCGTTAACGGATCGGTAACCGCGTCATAATGAGCCGCTAGATATATTTTCTTAAGTTCTTGAATTCGTTTTGCAATCTTGTTTCTTCGTTTTCTTTGGTCTGATTCATCATCTATAACTCGGTATATTTCATTTATGATTTGGTCAAAATCTTTTTCTTTCCCTAAAACTGTTCGAATATGTTCTTCCATACGAGTTTATTTTACCGCTAAATTGTGCTTATTTCAAATCAAAGAGGTTTAATTTCAGTCTGGTTCATGACAAAGTCAATATCACCATCATAATCTGTCCGATAGGCTTTGGTACTTTTCAAGGCTTCCAGACACTGAGCCGTCGGATGGCCAAATTTATTGTCCTTGCCAACAAAAACAACGGTGCTTTTAGGATCAACTCTCTCCAAAAACCCCTTGTTAATAGCATCATTACTACAGTGATGAGGCACTTTTAACAGATCAGATTTTATGGAGCTACCAAAGAGCTGGTATTGATTTTCTTTTTCCAAATCGCCAGCAAATAAGGCGCTTTCCCTGCCCCAGGACAATTTCGTCACAATAGAAGAATTATTAAGATTTTCAACTTTTTTACCCCCTAGTGAATTTTTTGGATAAAGGAAATCCATTTTTATACCGCCACTAAAATCCAAGGTGTCGCCAGCCACTACCTGATGGCTCGGGATGTTTTTCTCTTTTAACTTTTCCAGAAACTGCAAATATTCCGGTGCAGTATGGATAACACCGGTGAGATAAACGTCTCCGATTTCATAGTTTTCCAAAACTTTTATTAAACCAGTCACATGATCCGCATGAGGGTGAGTTAGAATAACGACATCGATTTTACGTTTATAGAAAGGGATAATTTTATCAATTTTACTAATAACACTATCGTTCGGGCCACCGTCAATCAAAACTTTTTGCCCCTGAGGCACCTCAATTAGGGTTGCATCGCCCTGGCCTACATCAAAAAAATGAAGTAAAATTCCCTCTTTTTTAGGCGTAAGGAGAAAACTAGCCAAGTAAATTAAAGTAATAACCAGCAACAGTATGATAAAAATATTGAAGATATTTTTCTTTTTATTAATCGGGTTCATGAGCCAAATTACATCCTAATTTTGTCTTCTCTTTTCATAAATCTTCGACCCAACAAGACCAGATCTAACATTATTAGATAGGTCATAAGTAGCCAAGCCGGATTACTAATTTCTAATTGCTTACTGGCAAAGGGTAAACTACCAAAAAAACTGATTAAAACATAAAAAAGATGCAACAAAACATAACCAGGAATAGCCACGACCATAGTTAGAAACGGTAGAAAAACGCCAAAAACTCCTATCAAAAACGAAACTAACATGCCTAAAGGAACTAGACTTAAAATTATTAGATTAGAGATTGGAGCAACAATTGAAACCCGGCCAAAATAAAATAAAAGCAATGGTAAGGTAACAATCTGTGCCCCGAGTGTTTCAGATAAAATAAAATTCAAAGATTGAGGCCACGACGAAAATGCTCGAGCAATCATCGGTCCAATATAAATCATGCCACAAAGAGCCGCAAAAGAGAGTTGAAAGCCAATATCATATAAAACAATAAATGGATTAGCAACGGCCATAATAAAAGCCGAGAAGAGAATGGCCATAAAACTATTGCTACTCCGCCCCAGATATTTAGCCAAAACCGGCATAAAGCCCATTATCCCTGCACGAACAATGCTGGCTGAAGCTCCGGTCATGATGACAAAAAAGATAATGAAAGCAAGGGGCAAAATTAAATTTAATCTTCGCGAAAGCCTCATCTGAAAGATAATAAACAAGCTCAAAATTATGGTGATGTTATAGCCAGAAAGAGCAATAATATGAGAGGTTCCACTATCCTGGAGTGCTCTTTTAAACTCTGGACTAATAAAAGATTTTTCACCTAAGATTAGGCCACTGGCTAAACTAGCCTCCTTTTGAGGTAGGGTCTGCTCCAGAGCTTCATTAAGTCTTGTTCTAATGCCAAAAAGAATTCCTTTAATTCTGTATTTCAGGCCAGTTTCTCTACCGATTTTCTCAAATTTAACAACAGACGCTTCGCCGATAACCCGATCTTTGACTAAACGATTTTCCTTTTCCTTGTATAACTTAGTTTTAGCTTTAAATTCCAAAGTATCAGCAAACTTCACTTCCGGGTAATTTTTAACATAAATAATCAGTCTCCCTTTTTGCGCCTGGCCATTAGCCGTTTTAATTTCTAATAACAACTTTTGCCCATGTTCAACTTGAGCTGGCAGATCCGCAACCGAGGCCACAAATTTTATATTTTTACCTGCATATTGCTGATTGGCGTTTTCATAGAAAATCAATCGGTTCTGAAATTGAAAAACTGACAAAAAAATTATGCCCAAGCCAAAAATCACCGCCCAAAAATATTTCCTACGAAACAAGAGAAAGGAGCTAACACACAAGACTACACCAATAATAAGCCACCAGATCGGATTTATTTCAAAAAATGGAGCGATCATCGCTCCTCCCAAATAACAGATAATCCAGATAGCAAATATTCTCGCCGGCATGTCTTCTAATCGTAAAACTCAATCTTTTTATTGTCAAATAAAGAATATACAAAAAAAAGACCTCTCGGTCTTTTGGAGGGCCCGGTGGGAATCGAACCCACGACCAGTTGCTTAAAAGGCAATTGCTCTACCTCTGAGCTACGGGCCCATGTCAGAGTTTGCTTTGTGTTTTCGCAACTCTCCCTCTTCCGACAAAATTAGAAACATTTTGTCGGGTAAGAACCTTAGCATTATAGCGAATTTTAGCCTTTTCGTCAACGAATGATGCTATAATGACAAAAGTGGACAAGAAACTACTTTCTAGACTATTTGTTCTTTTGCTGGTTGGTTATCTCTTGTTTTCTGTTGGTAAAACGATGTACCAGAGCTGGAAAGTGAATAAAGAAGTTCAGGATCTGAAATCGGAAATTTCTGATTTAAAGAAAGCAAACGAGGAATATCACCAGAAGCTTCTATATTACCAGAGCCCTTCTTATCGAGAAAGAATTGCTCGGGAACGATTTGGCTTGCAGAAACCAGGTGAGGAGGTTATCGTCATTGTCCCAGAAGAAAAACCAAAAATAGTCAAGGAAAAACCAGAGAAAAAATTGTCTAACTATCAAAAATGGTGGAATTATTTCTTTGAGGTTGATAAATAAGCTTAAATTTGTTAAACTAAAGCTTGCTTCTGACGCGGGGTAGAGCAGTGGCAGCTCGTCGGGCTCATAACCCGGAGGTCGGAGGTTCGAGTCCTCCCCCCGCTACCAAATTTAATCTGTATTTATACCGACAAAATGCTTTTGATTTTGTCGGAAAAGGAAGCGCAGCGATAGTGAGTAGCAGTTGCTGCCAAGCAATCTGCGCAGCACGTCAGCATGCGCTGACGTCGTGGCTGTGTAGCTCAGGGGTAGAGCAGCAGACTCATAAGCTGTTGGTCGGTGGTTCAAATCCACCCACAGCCACCAATAAAATGACCCCCGAAGGGGTCTTTTTTTGTCTTGATTTTTGCTTATCTATCGACGAAACAAACGCCCGAGAATACTAGTAATAGCAATAATTGCAATTGGGCCAACCAGCCAGAAATATCGGTAATCAAAAATTTGAGAAGCCAGATGGCTATTATTAAATAAATTTATCCGATCTGCTTCTGGTAAAAATGAAATGACACTAGAAAGCATTAAGCCAGCTGCCAAGAAGCCATAACCGGCCGTATAGAGAGAGCTGGCCGAGGCATCATCATTAGCTCCGGCTAACTCAGAGCGCATGGTCAGAACAAATATAGTCAGGGCAAAAACCAGAACTTTTACGCCAAAAAGCGAGAGACCCAGAGAAGGAGATATATTGGAAGCCCTGAGAGCATAATCATGAGCAATATCGCCTAATTCGGTAGCTATAACATAGCCGACATAAGTATTAATCAAAATATTAAAAACACGACCGCGACCTAATAAAAGGCCATAAACGGTCATGATGACAAAGAATAAGATGATAAATAAATCCCACGATGGAGTCATGACCCTCCTTATTTGAGTCCTGCTTTGATTATAGAATCAATAAAATGTGTCGTCAATAGAGCAGTTAAAACCAGCTGTTGTCAGCTTCGAATTCTGCTAAAAGTTTCTTCTGGTTGCGAGATAAATTAGTTGGCGTTTTAACCAAGATGGTAACCAAATGGTCACCACGATTTTTGCTGTTTAGTTTTGGTATACCGCGGTCAGAAAGTTTAAAAACCTTACCGCTCTGGGTGCCAGTGGGAACTTTAAGTTTGACCTTGCCGTCAATTGTTTCCACCTCCACCATAGTACCTAGAGAAGCCTGGGGGAAAGTAATCTCTTTCTCACTATAAATATCAAACCCATTTCGCTCGAATCGCTTGTCAGGCGTTACCTTGACTCGCAAGTACAAATCTCCTGAAGAGCCATTATGTTCAGCCGCTTCGCCTTTGCCTTCGAGACGAATACCTTGTCCACTATTAATTCCTGCTGGGATCTTTACTTTTAAAGTTGTCTGTTCTTTGACTCGACCAGCTCCGCTACATTTGCTACATTTCTTCTCTGGTACTTTGCCCTTACCCTGACATTCTGGGCAGGTCGCTATTTGAGCAAAGGTACCAAAAATCGTTTTTGACTGCTTCGAAATCTGGCCCTGGCCGTGACAATTGGGACAAGTTTTTAGACCAACACCCGGTTCAGCACCATCACCATGACAGTGATCACATCGGTTCATTTTGAGTAGTTTGAAATCTTTCTCTGTGCCAAAAACAGCCTCGCGGAAATCAATCCGAATTTCGGCTTCAATATCCGCTCCTCGATTCTTTTTTCGCGACCGGGAATTTCTTCCACCACCGAAAAAGGTTTCAAAAATATCACCGAATCCGCCTAAATCACCGAAGTCAAAATTAATATTCTGACCGTCAAAGCCACCATATTGCTGATAATTTTGGTTAAAATCACCACCTGCGCCAAAAGGTCCATTATGACCGAATTGGTCATAGGCTTGGCGTTTTTCCGGATCAGAAAGAACAGAATAGGCCTCGTTTACTTCTTTAAACTTGGCCTCATTTTCCTTTCCACCATTTTTGTCCGGGTGATATTGCAAAGCCAGCTTGCGATAGGCCTTTTTTAACTCATCGGTAGTCGCACTTTTGGAGACACCTAATATCTCGTAATAATCTCTTTTTGACATCTGTCCGGGACCTTTAGTGATTTAATTGTGACTAATGGTGGCTACAGCAACAAAAAATCACTATAAACCACCATTAAATCATTACCTAGATCACTCTCTTACTTGTTTTTGCCTTTCTTATCTTCTTTTTCATCTTGCTCTGAGCCAGTCGAAGAGTCATCAACGATTTCACCTTCGACGGCTTCGTCGGCTTGTTTCTCTACTTCTTCTTTTACTTCTTCGCCACCGGCTTGGCCGTACATAGCAGCTCCGACTTTCTGAATCGAAGCAGAAAGTTCGTCATAAGCTTTTTGAATCGCCTCTTTGTTGTCACTATCTTTAACTTTTTTCAGTTCTTCAATTTTTGCTTCAACTTCTTTTTTGTCTTCTTCTTTAGCCTTGTCGCTAGCTTCTTTCATCGTTTTTTCTGCCGTGTAAACAAGGGCGTCAGCCATATTTTTCAGCTCTACTAACTCTTTGCGCTTTTGATCTTCGTCAGCATGAGCCTCTGCGTCTTTCTTCATTCGCTCAATTTCCTCATCACTTAAACCGCTGGAAGCGGTAATAGTAATTTTTTGTTCTTTACCGGTCGCTTTATCTTTAGCCGTAACGTGAACAATACCATTAGCATCAATGTCAAAAGTGACTTCAACTTGGGGAATTCCCCGGGGAGCCGGCGGAATACCATCAAGGATGAAGCGGCCAAGTGTTTTATTATCAGCCGCAAAATCGCGCTCGCCCTGGAGGACGTGAATTTCAACTGAGGTTTGGTTATCAGCCGCGGTTGAGAAAATTTGTGAGGCACTAGTTGGAATGGTCGTATTTTTCTCAATCAATCTTGTTGAGACTCCACCGAGAGTTTCAATGCCTAGCGAGAGCGGGGTGATATCAAGGAGAAGAACATCTTTGACTTCTCCGCCAAGAACACCTCCCTGAATCGCGGCTCCAATAGCCACCACCTCATCAGGATTGACACCTTTGAGTGGTTCTTTTCCAAAGAACTCTTGAACCGTTTTCTGGACTATCGGCATTCGAGTCATACCCCCAACTAAAATGACTTCGTTAATTCCCTCAACCTTCAGGCTGGCATCTTTGAGGGCAATTTTACACGGCTCAACCGTCTTTTTAACCAGTTCCTCGACAATGTTTTCAAGTTTAGTTCTGGTCATTTTATAATTTAGATGCTTCGGGCCAGACGAATCAGCTGTAACAAAGGGGATATTGATTTCCGTTTCCATAGTACTAGAAAGTTCAATCTTAGCTTTTTCAGCTGCCTCTTTTAATCTCTGCAATGCAGCTGTATCGCTCTTTAAATCAATCCCCTGTTCTTTCTTGAATTCTTCAACTAACCAATCGATGACCTTTTGATCGAAATCATCGCCGCCAAGATGAGTATCACCATTAGTAGATTTGACTTCAAAGACACCATCACCTAGTTCCAAGATAGAGATATCGAAGGTGCCGCCACCGAGATCGTAAATAGCAATTTTTTCTTCTTTCTTTTTATCCAAGCCATAAGCTAAAGCGGCCGCTGTTGGCTCATTGATAATCCGCTTAACCTCCAGACCGGCAATTTTACCAGCATCTTTAGTCGCCTGTCTTTGCGAGTCGTTAAAATAAGCCGGTGTAGTAATAACTGCTTCTGTTACCTTTTCCCCCAGATAAGCTTCGGCATCAGTTTTGAGTTTAGACAAGATCATAGCCGAAATTTCAGCTGGACTGTACTCTTTGCCATCCATTACAACATTAACACCATTACCTTTTTTGACAATTTTATAGGGCATAAGTTCGATATCTTTCTTCACCTCAGGATCATCAAAGGTTCGACCAATCAATCTTTTAACCGAAAAAATGGTATTTTCGTAGTTAATAACTGCTTGTCGCTTAGCTACTTGTCCAACTAGTCTTTCGCTATTTTTGGACATCGCCACCACCGATGGTGTGGTCCGATTACCTTCAGCATTCGGTATAACCTTGGGCTCTCCGCCCTCCATAACCGCCATAGCTGAATTAGTTGTGCCTAAATCGATTCCAATTATTTTTCCCATTTTTACTCTCCCTTTCACTCCGGCCTTAGCGTCGGAGCTTTACTTTGTTTAATTATTTATTAATCCTATTAACAACCACTTTGGCCGGTCTTAATAATTTGCCATGTATCTTATAGCCGGCTAATTCCTCATTAATAATCTCATTATCCTTATGTTTCTTATCACAAATTTCACTGATAGCTTCATGAAAGCGCGGATCAAACTGTTTGCCAACTGCTCTAATTTTCTCCAAACCGTTTGTTGCCAGAACCTGCTCAAGCTGTTTTTCAATTGCCTGAACGCCAGCAACCCAAGTGTTGCCCTCGATTTCTTTCGGAACATGTTTTGCCGCCAAGGAAAAATTATCCAAAATCGGTAAAATTTGACAAACCAAGTCACCGTTGGCCAATCTGACAAAGCTGGCTTTGCTTTCTTCAACACGTCGACGATGATTCGCAAAATCTGCTTGGGTTCGTTGTAAAAGAGTTTTCAGCTCCTCTAGCTCTTGCTCGATCGTCTGTAATTTCTTATTTCCACTTTTTTCTTTCTTCATCTTTTCTCTCTGCCCGCTGTAATTTTAAATGTAGGGTGGCCTAAGTTGAGACCTCCAATAAACTTTTAACTTCATCAATAATAGCAATTGTTCTCGGATAGAACATTCTAGTCGGGCCTAAAACCACCAGATAACCATTAGCCACTTCCGGCCGGTCAAAATTAGAGACAACCAGTGAACAGCCCGCCGATTTGCCAATTGGTGATTCATTGCCGATATAGACAGTCGTATCAGAAATCTGCGGGATCTCTTGAATTAACTCATGAAGACGATCCAAAACCTCAGTTACCCGTAAAACATTAGCTGTATCAAACAAAAACTCAGGTTGGCGAAAGAGATTAGATAGTCCATGAGAATAAATCAGGTCTGAATAGCCGACAATCCCGACATTACCAGTCATTTCAGCCAGAGTCATCGCTGCCAGATCAGCCACTCTTTCCATACGAGCATTTTGCTGTCTTAGGCGCCTCTGAATTAGCCGTTCCTCACGAGCCTGAAGAGACTGATGCTCACTTTCAATCATATCAACGAAATAGCGATAGCCTCTTTCGGTCGGAATTCGACCAGCTGAAGTATGTGGCTGATAAATATAACCTTCTTCTTCCAAAACCGCCATCCCCGCCCGAATAGTGGCTGGTGAGTACGGAAATTTATATTTTTCCGTCAATGTTAATGACCCAACTGGTTCAGCTGTTTCAATGTACTCGCGAATTATTGCTTCTAGGATTGATTCTAAGCGTGGATCCATTTTATCTCTACTTAGCACTCTAGCTATTGGAGTGCTAATAAATATTAGCACTCTTGGGTTTTGATTGTCAAGACCTTTAATCCTTTTTATCTAAAGTTGTCTCTAGTTTAAATAAAGGGTATAATTTTTTTTGAATTAAGGGATTCATATGAGCTTAGCAATTCATCAGAAAGATTTAACTCGCTTTATAAACGATCTAGTCAAAAATTGGCCGGTTTACGGACCGGTTGAGGACAAAAAGGCGGTTATTTCACGTTTTCGTTTCCAAAAAATTGATTCTTTTAAAGATATTAACCTTGATTATAGCCAAAGTGTTTTACCGCCAAAAAAATACTTCCTGCCATCAGAAGAGAGCCTATTTGAGTTCAAAAAAGACAAAATTTTTCTGTCAAAAATGAAGAAAGCAGTCATATTCGGTCTCAACCGGAAAGATGGGGAGGGTATTTTTTATTTAGATAAAGTAATGACCGAGCCAGTGACGGAAGAAAAATACGCCATCCGACGTCAGAATACCAAGGTTATCATCGTTGATCATCTCCCTCCTTCTAACAACCTAAATTGCGATTTATATCTGCAAAGAGCTGATGAAAATTATTATCTCGTCTTTACCTATTCAAAATTCGGTGAAAATTTAATCAAAAAAAAATATTTTGTCCACAAGGGTGATGTTGGCACAATCTCAACTCGACATCTACCCGATGAGATTATTTATCATCCCCGCTTAGACAAAATTGTCGAGGATTCTCGCCATCACCCGGCTTGGGATAGATTAGCTGAAATCTGCTTTAATTGCGGCATTTGCAGCTACGTCTGCCCTTTGTGTTACTGTTTTGAGACAAATGATGAGATTGACATCACCAAAGATATTGAGACTGACTGCCAGGGCTGCCGCGAACGCCAGTGGGATTCTTGCATGCTACCAGACTTCGCCAAAGTTACCTTTCATAATTTCCGCTTCGAAGTCAAAGATCGCCTCTATAACTGGTATTACCACAAATTTGTGCGGATGCCACGAGAATATGGCTTCCCTGGCTGTATCGACTGTGGTCGCTGTATCACCTACTGCCCAGCAAAAATTAATTTTCGCGAAGTCTTAAAGGAATTAATTAAAGATGAAAAAAGCTGGAAGTAACTATACCCCTAATAAAATGAAGGTGAAAAAGGTAACCGGTTTATCTCCGAAGGTGATAGCCTTATCTTTAGAATTTTGTGAAAAAAAAGCAGCCAAGAAATTCACCTTCGAGCCAGGGCAATTTTTGATGGTCTCAGTTCTGGGTTTTGGCGAATCAGTTTTTACCATCACCACAGCTAAAGATGATCTGCCAGGGATTGAAATTGCCGTCCGTAGTGTCGGTAATAATACCCAAGCTTTACATCGATTAAAGGTCGGCGATCCGATCTGGGTTCGCGGCCCTTATGGAAACTATTTTGATCTAGAGAAAATGGCTGGAAGAGAGGTAATTATTGTCGCTGGCGGGATCGGACTAGCTCCCCTGCGTTCCTTAATCCGAACAATTGAAAAAGATCCTAAGATTATCGGGCAACTAAAGATTTTGGTTGGGGCTAAAACACCTGAAGATCTTATTTTCAAGGCTGATCTAGCCAAATGGCAATCTTTTGCCGATGTTTATCTGGCCTGCAACCAAGATGATACTGATTGGAAGGGTTATATTGGCCCAGTGACCGGCCTAATCAATAAGGTTAAAATTGACAAAGAGGCCATTGCCGTTTTGTGTGGACCACCAGTTATGTTTGAACCAGTCATTAAAAAGTTAGAGAAATCAGGGTTAAAAGATGAAAATATCTACCTTATGCTCGAGCGCAGAATGAAATGTGGTATAGGTAAATGCCAGCATTGTACCTGCGGTGAAAAGTATGTTTGCCTAGACGGCCCAACTTTCACCTGGGATCAGATAAAAGATAACTGGGAGACGCTGAAGTAAGTCAAAATTAATAATTAAGTGTCATTGCGAGGAGTAGAACGACGTGACAATCTCAAGGAATAAAAAACCTAAAATACAAAAGACAAAAAAAGCGAACAGCGAACAGCTAACAGCTAGTAGCCAAAAGCTTAAGATTGCAATTTTCGACATGACTGATTGTGAAGGCTGCGAGTTGGAATTTATTAATCTTCGGGAAAAACTGGCTGTCGTCGCTGAGCAAACTGACATTGCCAACTGGCGCTTTGCTTCGCAAAATAAAGATCTAGGTCCGTTCGATGTTGCCTTCATTGAGGGCAGCCCCATTACTGAAAGTGATATCGAAGCGGCCAAGCAGGCTCGGGCTGTTTCTCGGCTAATTGTTTCTCTTGGATCTTGTGCCGAACTTGGTGGCCTTCAAGCAAACCTGGATCAGAAAGAATGGCAAAAAGGAATCAGAGAGGTTTACGGTCAGGATTATAAAACAAAAAGCAAGGCCCCAAAACCGCTCTCCTATTACATTGATGTTGATGTTCACCTACCGGGTTGCCCAATCAACCAAAATGAACTAGCCAAGTTTCTAACAGCCCTAATTTCCCATAAAGAACCGGTTAAAGCTCGCTATCCAGTTTGCCTAGAGTGCAAAATCAAAGAAAACGCTTGTCTATTACTTAAAGGAGAACCTTGCCTTGGACCGGTGACGAAAGGTGGCTGTGAAGCAATTTGTCCAGCCCGGGGTTTGCGCTGCTGGGGTTGCTTTGGCCCACTGGAAGGTGGCAATCAAAAAGCCTTGAAGAATTATTTTGATAAACAATTTGGCAAAGAAGAGTCTAAGCAGATTTTAAAGGCCTTTTACTCTCAAACCAATGAGTATAAAACGCTTTACCCAAAAGATGAGGAGACAAAATGAAAGAATCAGTTTTAAGTCACTATGTCTGTAAAATTGAAGGTCACGGTAAGCTAAGGCTAAACTACAGATCCGGGCGAGCCAAACTGGAGATCGATGAAGGTGAGCGGCTTTTTGAAAAACTAGTCGTTGGTCGGAATTATCTTGATGCTCCTTTTATTACCGCCAGAATTTGTGGTATCTGCCCAACCGCTCACACTCTTGCCTCAATTAAGGCCATCGAGAATGCTTTTAATGTCGAGCTAACAGCCAATATTATTTCTTTGAGAAAAGCTCTTCTGGCTGGACAAATTATTCAATCCCATGCCCTGCATTTATTCTTTTTGGCTATGCCTGATTATCTAAAAATCACCAATGCTGTTGAACTTCATCAGGAAAAACCAGAACTCTTCAAGTTAGCCATCTCCATCAAAAAAATAGGTGATCAATTAGTTGAAATTATCGGTGGCCGAGCAGTCCATCCAACAGCACCAACGGTTGGTGGTTTCTTAAGCGGGCCGAGCAGCCAGGCTTTGAAGAAACTGCGAAACGACTTAGAAAAACACCTGCCCCAAGCCCTAGAAGTAGTCGATCTTTTTGCCAGTTTTAAATACCCGGATCTTAGGCGGGAAACCGAATACTTAGCCACCAGCTATAATGGTCAAATTACTTATTATGAGGGTAATGAAATAATCTCAAATAAAAATCTAAGGACACCGGTTGAAAATTATGCTTACGCTTTCAAAGAAGAGGTTCGGAATGATTCTCCGGCAAAATACGGTTCGCGGGACAATCATGGTTTCCTGGTCGGAGCTTTGGCCAGATTATCTTTGAGCCCAGATCAACTTTATCCCAAAGCCGCTTATGCTTATCGGCAGATCTGGCAAAAAAAACTTCCAACCTATAATTCATTCCATAATAATATTGCCCAAGCAATCGAAATAGTTCAGCTAATGGAAATGTCAATCCGAGAAATAGACAATGTTTTGGCTGACAAAAACCAGGTTTTCAAAGTTCCCTACAAGATCAAAGCCGGCCAAGGTGTTGGAACAATCGAAGCTCCTCGCGGTTCTTTGTATCATGGGCTTAAAATCGATGGTAAGGGGCAAATCGAACTGTATGACATTGTTACTCCGACGGTTCAAAATTTGGTCAACCTCGAAGAAGACGCTAATGAATTAATGAAAAAGCACAAAGATTTGGAATCGGCAAAATTATATAAAGAAATTGAGATGCTTATCAGGGCTTATGACCCCTGTATTACCTGTTCGGTACATTAAATATATGTGCTAAAATAAATTGTACAAAAAACTTTATGAAAAACTATATTGACAAAAAAAGGCAAAAGCCAAACGCCAATATCGCCGTCATAGCCTATCATATTCCGAGAAGTTCAAATTTTTTTCGAAAACAATTAGCTATTGTTTCAATTTATGTTCTTGCTATTTCATTAATAGTTTTTCCATTATTACCTGTAAAAACAAACGCTGCCCCAGCCATTGACCATATAAATGGTCTCTATATTACCCTCCCAGAGACGGGGAGTGAGAAGAATAATTATTTAACTGCTTTAATTAGCTTATTTACTAGAATATTTTAATGTCTCATCGAAAGAAGTTAGATAAATCATTTTTTATAGCTCTTTTTATTTGCCTAATTCTGCTTTTAGGTTTATTTTTCTTAGTTAAAAAGCATGATAATTTTTCTTTCTTAAAACCATCAAAAAATCATGAATTTTCAACTGAGAATTCGAACTTTTGGCTTCGGATTGATAAATTAAAAATTAAAGCTCCGGTGGCCGAGAATGTAGATGGTGAAAACAAGAAGAAATACAATGAGACCCTTACTCACGCCTTAGCTCACTACAAAGGCACTTCTTTGCCAAATGGCAAAAGTAATGTCTTTATTTTTGGTCATTCTGACAGTGATTTAGACAAGGGTCCCTTCAGAGATATCTTTGCCAAGCTTAATGATTTAAATAATGGCGATAAGATAACTGTTTATTATAAGGGTAATTATTATCACTATACCGTCAGGGAAAAGAAAGTGGTTCGGGCTAATAATGTCTCTGTTCTCAAACAAGGTCCAGAAGAAATATTAACTTTGATGACTTGTTGGCCTGTTGGAACAAAAGACAAAAGATTAGTTGTCATTGCTGGATTGGATAAATAGCCAAGGTTCCTTTCATCGATTATTTTGTCCGTAAATTTTATTCTTAAACTTTTTTGAAAAGGCAAAAGCCGCGCTCCCCCTCCTCTCGCGCGGCTTTTTAGTTTTGAAGCTTATCGATAGCTTTCTTGGTTTCGGCACGGAGACTCGGACAGGTCGAATAGTCAAACTTGCCGATCCTCTCAGCTGTTTCCAGAAACCCTGGAATGCGAGCTTGCTCTTCTTCTAGCCACCATTTCAGTTCTTCGCCGTACGGCACCCAGAACTTGGCAGCTAGATGTGCAATCCAGAAACCGCCTTTGCCTGCTTTGCCAATTGTGAGCAGCCCGGAAAAACCGAGATGGACATCGCTGTTCTGATAGACACCATCGGTCAAAGGCAAGCCTGTGTGCAAGAGAGAGATGAAATCCTGTGGGATCTCTGCTGCCACATCTGAACCATTAGCCTTGATGTCTTCATAGTGCTCTCGGCCGCAGAAGTACTCGATAATCAAGCGACCATCGATATCCTGATCTTTCTTTTCCGCCAATTCCATTAGCTTAGCTACGCTGTGAATTGACCGAAATTTCTCGATCGACTCGCCTTCTTCCAAGGTTTTGGCAACAGGAACGATCAGGCTTGCCATCGAGCAGCTTGGAGCGAAGTGTCTGAGCATTTCGATGCCGTCTTTCGTGATCATTTAGACATCACCTCCCTAATGGTTGTGACTGGACGCCTTGATTAGCTTAAGTATATCTCTAGCTTCCTCTGGCTTTAGCCGGCTCACCGCGAGTTCGCCGTGGGCTAGCAACCAGTCGCCAATTTTTGGTTTGTCAATGAGCGTGAGGGAGACTTTGTACTCCTTGCCGTCATGCTCGACAAAGCCCCATTCTCCATCTATTCTCTTTAACTCCATCGGGGTAGCCAGACACATAAATCCTCCAGTTGACATTTTATATCAAAAAAACATTCTTGGCGAATACTTTTTGAGTAACTACCTGTTGTACTTGCCCTACTTCGTTAAAACTTTGCAGGGCATTTTTCTCTAAAACCTCTATTTGGTATACCGTTTGAAGCTTTAGCGAAAAATGGTGGATCTTATTGGTCTTAGTTTACACACTATCCTAGCCGAACTCAAGCGATGGCGTGGCATTCTTGAGCCTGAATATAACAAGCACAAACTAGAGCGTCGATTACATCCCTTAAGGAGTTAACACTAGTAAACTCAAGTAAGGCACTGGAGTTAGAGACCAGGTAAAAATTATATGAAAAAGTTACTCGAACCTAGATATTTAAAGTTAGTTTATGGAATAGTAATAGTTGAGAGAATCTTTTCAGCAAGTAAGACACTATCATTTGTGTAGCCAGGTTGGATATTTAGTTCTATCGAAGTTTTATCAGTCGTAAAAACATAGCTTTGGTGGGTTCCAGAATCGTTGGAGTTGTTGAATTTTAAACCAGTATAACTACCAGCCGTGAAACTTTGTTTGTTTGTCACATTTTTATAATTACCCCAAGTTATATTTCTATTTAACCAAGCTGTTGGATTATCCTTATAAGAGTTATTCAAGGGAGTGATAAACATTGCCTGATTACCTTTGCTGAGCTTAACACTTAAACCGTCTTGTAAAATCCAATCGGCTGGATATTTAATAGTAAATCCATATGGTTGATTTGTGTAGGTCTTCCAGCTCGCTGTTTCATCTTGAGTTGTGGCTATCGGAGTAGCTGTAGTATTAGTTTTGCTTTCTTGAGCCTTCTTCAAGTCATCAATCTGTTTTTGTAAATCCTGAGCTTGCTTATCAGCTGTTTTCTTATCTTTTGTGGCTTGCTGATTCATTACATAATAAATTGAACCCCCAATTGCACCAGCTGTGATAATAACTATTCCAATGGTAATTAAAAGTCGTTTCCAGTTAAATTTTGGCTTTTCGTTGAGTTCTTTTGTTTCCATTTATCCCCCATTTAATTAAGTAATATTTACTGAATAAATTATAACATATTTAAATAACGGTTCCGTGTAGCCATTATTTTACTATGGTGGGCCCGGCTGGGATCGAACCAGCGACCAATTGGTTATGCATACCACTATAGCTTTCGCTACCTCTTTCGAGTTTGTGGCCTGGACTGTCTCTTTATCCACTTGGGATACCTGCCATTCAGTCTCTACACCTTCCCCTGGGGGCTTGGCTCGGGATTACCATTTCAGGCTTCCCCGAATTTGACAGGATATACTTACCGATTACTCGATAAGCAGCCCTATTGACTCTTAGCATGCCATCTACTATGATTTGGTTATGAACAAAAAGTCTAACTGCATCGTTTGTGGCAAAAAACTTCAGGGGAAACAAACAATGTTTTGTTCTGTCGATTGCAAAAACAAGAAACACCAGTCGTATTCCGCACAAAAACTTCGAGGGATAGAAAGAAAATACTATCTCGTAAAGACATTTGGTGGAAAATGTTCGAAGTGTGGATATTCATCAAATCTCGCCGCATTCTCATTCCATCACGAAGGTGGAAAAGAATTTAAACTAGATTCTCGTTCACTATCGAACAGACGAGCCAGTGAAATTGTAAAGGAGATGAAAAAATGTATTCTCCTGTGCAATAATTGTCACGCTGAACTACACAACCCATCATTAGGTTTAGCTAAGTTGTCAATTGAGCCAACTGCTCTAACCGCTGAGCTACGGGCCCGCGAATAATTACTAATTACAAATTTTTAATTAATAATTAATGCTTGCTTATTCTAGTACAAAAGTGGCTTTAAATCAATTCAAACTTCATTCCTGTTCATGCTACAATTAAATAATGGACTTGTTAGAAAAATTCGAGGAAAATCTAAAGCATTGTGGCCCTAAAAACGGCCAAACACTGGTTTTAGGTGTTTCTGGTGGTGTTGATTCAGCCACCATGCTGGACTTGTTTTTAAAATCCAAATTTAACTTAAACTTAATTGTTGCTCACCTCAATCACGGTATCCGTCCAAAAGCTGATGATGATGAAAAATTGGTTCAAAGATTGGCCGAAAAAAATAATTTGAAATTTGTCAGCAAAAAAATTACCCCGCCAAAAACTGGTAATTTAGAAGAGGAATTGAGAATCGAGAGACGCCAATTTTTGCTTGGAGTTCAAAAGGAATATAAAGCTGATTTCATCGCCCTAGCCCACAACGCCAATGACCAAGCCGAGACCTTCTTCTTAAACATCTTGCGCGGGAGCGGTCCGGCTGGGCTTGGAGCTATGAAAATGTCTGATATAAATATTCTTCGGCCGCTTCTAAATTTTTCCCGGTCAGAAATTGTTGAATACGGCGAAATTAATAATTTAACCTGGCATGAAGACAAAACTAATGAAGATATCAATTATAATCGCAATTTTTTGCGCCATAAGATCTTACCTCTTTTTGCCGAAATAAATCCCAATTGGCTCGAAGTAATTCATCGCACTACTCACATTATGCGAAAAATCGATGATTATTTGAAAGTAGAAGCGAAAAAATTTACTGAAAAACCAGTCGACATTACTAAGCTTCAGGGATTGGATAAGCCAATTTTGTACGAGGCTTTAGGTCTTCTCTACGAGCGGGCCAAGGGCAGCCGCAAAGATTTGACTTTACAAAATCTAGCCGATCTAGAAAAATTAATTTCTTCGACAGCCGGGACCCGGTCAGTTGCCCTTCCCGACAACATCTCTGCTATCCGCCGCTACAAGAACCTTGATTTCGCACTTAAAAAGAGTTACAATTATGATTCCTTTCTCATTTTGGAAAAACTAGAGATAGGTAAAAACTATTTCGGTAGCTGGCTAATCCAAGCGGAAAAGATTTCTAATCTAGGGACAAATTCCAAATATTCTATCGTCGTCGATGCGAAAACACTGGCCAAAATCAAAGTCAGAAATTGGAAAATCGGCGACAAAATCGCTTCCTTTGGGATAGTTGGCCGTAAAAAGCTACAAGATTTGTTCGTTGATGCTAAAATAGATAGAGACAAACGAGGAACTTGGCCCATTTTTTACTTGGGAAAAGAAATAATTTGGGTACCACATCTGGCCCTAAGTCGAGACTTCCAAACAGAAAAAACCCCTGATATTAAACTCACTATTGAGGAGAAAAAGTGAAAAAAGGAAATTACCGAAGTTTAATCATTATTATTATCGTCGTCTTAGCTTTAGCCGCTGGTTATACTTACTTTGGCCAACAAAAAACGGTCGAAAAAGTTCCCATCAGTAAAGTGGCTGAAGAAATTAAGGCTAATCAGGTCAAATCTATTTCAGTTGACGGCAACAAGGTAACGACAACTCTAAAGAGTGACAAACAATTACAATCGGAGATCAGTTCAAACCAACAGGTGACGACAACTCTGAAGGATCTCGGTGCTGATCCCTCAAAAGTCTCTCTCGACATCAAAGAAGGAACAAATAATTCCTTTTGGCTTACTATTGTTGTCCAGCTTTTGCCGTTTCTATTAATTATTGGTCTTTTCTACTTTCTGCTCCGCCAAGCCCAAGGTAGCGGTAACCAGGCCTTGATGTTCGGTAAATCCCAAGCTCGTCTCTCTGATGCCAACAAAAAACAAGTTACCTTCACTGATGTGGCCGGCGCTTTAGAGGCAAAGCAAGAACTAATCGAAATTGTCGAATTTTTGAAATACCCACAAAAATTTATTTCTCTGGGTGCCAAAATTCCCAAGGGTGTTCTGCTATTTGGTCCCCCGGGAACCGGTAAAACCCTGATGGCCAAGGCCGTGTCCGGTGAAGCCGGTGTGCCTTTCTTCTCTATCTCCGGCTCGGAATTCGTCGAGATGTTTGTCGGCGTCGGCGCTTCCAGAGTTCGCGACCTTTTCAATAAAGCAAAGAAGAACGCCCCTTGTATCGTCTTTATCGATGAAATCGATGCCGTTGGCCGACAACGCGGTTCTGGTTTGGGTGGTTCTCACGACGAACGCGAGCAAACGCTAAATCAGATCCTCGTGGAAATGGATGGTTTTGAGACCGAAACAAATGTCATCGTTATGGCCGCGACTAATCGGCCTGATGTTCTTGACCCAGCTCTTCTTCGTCCCGGCCGTTTTGATCGCCGCATTGTTCTTGATATGCCCGATATCAAAGACCGAGAAGAAATCCTCAAAATTCACGCCAAAAATAAGCCTTTAGCGAAAAATACTAATTTAGAGATTATCGCTAAACAAACCTCCGGTTGTTCTGGCGCCGATCTTTCTAATATTCTAAATGAAGCAGCCATTCTAGCTGCTCGCGAAAACAAAAAAGAAATTGTTATGAAAGACATTGAGGCTTCAGTGGAAAAAGTTTACCTCGGTCCGGAGCGAAAAAGTCTAGTTATGAATGAACGAGAAAAGAAGATCACCGCTTATCATGAAGCTGGCCACGCCCTGGTTGGCCATCTTTTGCCTAATACCGATCCGATCCACAAAATTTCCATTATCTCCCGAGGTATTGCTTTGGGCGTGACTTGGTCGCTACCAGAAGAGGATAAAAAATTAATTACCCGATCCGAACTTTGTGATGATATCGCCATGATGCTTGGCGGTCGAGCAACCGAAAAAGTCTTCTTCAAGGAAATCACCACTGGCGCCGCTAATGATCTAGAAAAAGCAACCAAAATGGCTCGTGATATGGTCACCCGCTATGGTATGAGTGAAAAGCTGGGTAATCAAATTTATGGTCGCCGGGACGAGTTAATTTTCTTAGGCAAGGAACTAGCTGAGCATCAAAAAGATTACTCTGAAGAAATTGCGGCCAAGATTGACACTGAAATTGCTCGAATTATTAATGAGTCTTACAAAGCAGCCGAAAAATTGATCGTTGCCAACAAGAAAAAACTAGAAAAAGTTGCCGCTGTTTTAATCAAAAAGGAAACAATTGAAGCAGCAGAATTCAATACTTTAATGGATGAAACAAAAGCTTAATGGGCAGAGTCAAAAAGTTTTGGTATTACGTCTCAACAAAAAAACTAAGCATTGCTAGTGCCGCCTTTATTCTCGGCTTTACTGGCCTTTTATCAAACATTTTAGGCTTATATCGCGAACGGGTTATCGCCGGTCATTTCGGTGCCGGCCACATGACCGATGCCTTCTATGCCTCTTTTCGCTTGCCCGACTTAATCTTTAATCTGCTAATTTTGGGAGCTTTATCAAGTGCTTTTATTCCGGTTTTTGTCGAGAAAATTGCTCAAGGTAAAAAAGAAGAAGCAAACAAAATTGCCAACTCCTTCCTTAATTTTATCTTGGTTTGTACCTTTATTTTCGGAGTGCTAATCTTTGTCCTAGCACCTAAGCTAGTTCCCCTTCTTTTGCCGGGCTTTTTCAACCGTCCCGTCCCCGAAAATTTTGATATTTATCAAACAACCGTGACGATGACACGGATTATGATTCTATCGCCAATTTTATTCTCCATCTCAGGACTGTTCGGCGGTATTCTAAATTCCTATAAGCGATTCGTTGCCTACTCAATTGCTCCCCTTGTTTACAATATTTCCATTATTTTTTCGGTCATCTTTCTGACTAATTACTTTAACCCCCCAATTTATGCCCTAACTGTCGGGGTAATCGGCGGAGCTTTGCTCCATGCCCTTGTTCAAGTCCCTTCAGTCATTAAAGTTGGCTATAGATGGAAAGCCATTATTGACTTTAAGGGCGGTCAAATTGCTCGATTAGTTAAATTGATGATCCCCCGCACTTTAGCTATTGGCACTAATCAAATCAATCTAGTAGTTGACACAATTATCGCTTCTTTCTTCGTTGGTGGTATTACCGTTTTAAACTTTGCTAATAATATCCAAACAGCGCCGATTGTTATTTTTGGCATTGCTATTGCCACCGCTATTTTCCCAGTTCTGGCCGAATCTAAAACCAAAGGCGATATGGTTGTTTTCATGAAAAGTTTTTCCTGGAGTGCCAGGCGGATTCTTTATTTTATGATCCCTTCAACTATTGTCATAATTGTCTTGCGGGCACAAATTGTCCGTCTGATTTACGGAACTGGCCATTTTAGCTGGGATAACACTTACTGGACGACCAAAGCTTTGCTTTTCTTCTCCATTGGGCTTATTGCTCAGGGCTTAATCCCCCTTCTCCTAAAGACTTTTTATGCCATCCAAGACACCAAAACACCACTTTATATCAGTATTATCGTCATGATTGTTAATGCCGTTTTGTCTGTCTCATTACCTTTTATCGCTCCGCTCCAACTGGGTGTGGCCGGTATTGCCCTCGCTTTCTCAGTCGCCGGTATTGTCAACGCCCTATTGCTTTTTGTCCTGCTGCACGAAAAGATTGGCGCTTTGGACCCCGACCACAGAATCTTTGAATCAACTTTTAGATTAGTGATCGCTTCCATTTTTATGGGTCTAGTCATTCACTATTCCCTCTATTTCTTCGACCTTTTTGTTAATAATGCTTATGTTGTTGGCCTCCTTATTCAAACCGCCAGCGCTACTCTTGTCGGTATATTGTTTTATGTCCTCCTAACCTGGCTTTTAAAGTGTGAGGAAACTAAATTCGTTCTAGAAAAACTGAAATTAACCTCGACTAAATAAGATGAACCGGATCCGAAACTTTTGCATCGTCGCTCATATAGATCACGGCAAGTCCACTTTGGCTGACCGTTTTTTGGAAGTAACTGAAACAATCGAAAAGCGAGAAATGAAAGACCAAATCCTTGACACAATGGAGCTTGAGCGAGAACGCGGCATTACTATCAAGCTCCAACCGGTGCGTATGGAATACACATATAGTCCAAAAGACAAAGGACAAGAGACAAAAGACCAATTTGCCAAGAGCCAAGAGCCAGTAGCGGGTTCAAAATACATTTTAAATCTCATTGATACTCCCGGCCATGTCGACTTTTCTTATGAAGTTTCCCGTAGTTTAGCCGCTGTAGAGGGAGTAATTTTGGTTGTTGATGCCTCTCAGGGTATTGAAGCTCAAACCCTTTCTAATGTTCACCTGGCCCTCGAGCATCATCTAGAGATTATCCCCGTCGTCAATAAGATTGATCTACCACAGGCCGAGCCGGAAAAGGTTTCCAAAGAAATTATTGAACTTTTGGGTTGCGAGAAAGAAGAAATTATCTTTGCTTCGGGGAAAACCAGTCAAGGCGTGAGGGAAATCTTGAATCGGGTGATCGAAAAAGTCCCTCCCCCAACCGGAAATCCCGAAAAAGTTCTAAGGGCTTTAATTTTCGATTCTTTTTACGATGTCTATAAAGGTGTTGTCGTTTATGTCCGTTTGGTTGACGGCTGCTTAGAAACGAACCAAAAAATTCATATGCTAGTGACCAAAACCAATGCTGAGTCTTTGGAAATAGGCTATATGAAGCCAAAATTAAAACCTGAAAAAAAATTATCTGATGGCGAAATCGGCTATATTGTCACCGGCCTGAAAAATGTCTCCGAAGCCCAAGTTGGCGACACAGTCACTTTAGCCGGACAAAAACAGGTTGATCCCTTGCCCGGCTATCAAAAGGTGAAACCTTTTGTTTTTGCCGGAATTTACACGACCGAAGGTGATGACTACCCCTTGCTTCGTGAAGCGCTTGGTAAATTATCTTTGTCCGACTCTTCTTTAGAATTCGTACCGGAAAATTCCAGTGCTCTCGGTTTTGGTTTTCGTTGCGGTTTTTTAGGCCTTTTGCACATGGAAATTGTCAAAGAACGGCTCGAGCGCGAATTTAATTTAGATCTAATTGCCACTATCCCCTCAGTTTCTTATAAGGTTGTTAAAACAAACAAAGAAACTTTAAGCTTGCACCGGGCCAGTGAATTACCAGATCCGGCCCAAATCCAGGAAATCCGTGAGCCCTGGATCAGAGCAGAGATAGTCACGCCCAGTGATTATATCGGCTCCATTATGGAATTAATCAAAACCCGCCGGGGCCTTTTCCAAACAATTGATTATCTGGAAGAAAAAAGAGTCATTATCAAAACTGAATTACCACTATCTCAAATAATTACCGATTTTTACGATCAGCTCAAGAGCACCTCCTCCGGTTACGCCTCGATGAATTATGAAATCAGGGATTATCGCGTCAGCGATTTAGTAAAATTAGACATTTTAGTCGATGGAACAGCTGTAGACACTCTTTCACTACTCGTTCATCGAAGCGAAGCTTCATCGGTCGGCAAAAATATCATCGAAAAATTAAAAAAACTAATCCCCCGGCAGATGTTTAAAATTTCTCTCCAGGCAGCCGTCGGAGCCAAGATTATCGCCCGTGAAGACATTCCCGCTTTCCGAAAAGATGTCACGGCCAAACTCTACGGCGGCGATGTCACCCGCAAAAATAAGCTTCGGGAAAAACAAAAAGAGGGCAAAAAGAAAATGAAGCAACTCGGTAAAGTGGAAATTCCCTCCAACGCTTTTATAGAACTTCTGAAAAAAAACTAATTGTTTTAACACGAAAAATTGCTTTGCCGAAAGGCCAATATTTTAGGCTGTTAGCTATTAGCATTTATCAATATTCAACCATCAGTTTTCAAAGAAAACGAGAAGTGAATGGGCTTTTAGAAAATCACTCGCCGAAGGCCGACTGTAAGGAGTTGTGATTTTCCAAACTCGAATGAATGCATGAGTGACCCTTTGAAAAGCTGCCTGGTTGAGAATTTTTGCTACTTTTTGTGGAAAAAAGTAGAGATAAACTCATCAAGGAGAAAGTAACAAAGTAAATTTTTTTGCTATAGCTTAAGAATTGACCAAGTCGGTCATACTTGCTATAATTTTCCCCGACGCTCTGGTCGGTATTCCGACTGAAACGTCGGAAGCATCAGAATAATCCCGGGAGGTCCGGGTGTTGAAAACTAAATATTCCCGGGTAGCTCAGCGGTAGAGCAGTTGGCTGTGAACACAGTCTCACTCGTGTTATGATAATATAATGAGTGAGAAGAGGAAATATGCTGACCGTCGCGAGTATATAATAGCAGCGGTAACAAAGAGGAGAAAGAAATTGCGACAGAAGGCTATTGAGTACAAAGGCGGGAAGTGTAGTATATGTGGATACAGCAAGTGCAGTGACGCGCTTGACTTTCACCACGAGAGCAGCAAAGATTTCGGACTTTCTGCAAATGGTATAACCAGGTCGTGGGAGAAAACTCGAGCAGAACTAGATAAATGTATTTTAGTTTGCTCAAATTGCCACAGAGAAATCCATTCTAAATCGCAGCCTCAGACAGAAACGTCTGAGTGAAAATTGGGTGAATTGTCCTATAAGGAATCCGGCCATGGTGTCGGATCGGGAAGCCCTAACAAGAAATTGTGGGTAATCCGCAGCCAAGGTCCGATGATCATCGGACAAGGTTCAGAGACTAGGGTTGAAATAACATCCACTAGCGCCCAACACCTAAGTCACAAGATACGGTGATGAGATAGTCCACTCTAATAGTAATATTAGGTAAAGTGTAACCAATTGGTCGTCGGTTCGAATCCGACCCCGGGAGCCAGAGAAGCTAATTCCTAAGTCCGACCCCCGTCCAAACACGGTAAGGTCGCGTCTTAGTTCAGAAAGAACGTTAATCGCGTTCTTTTTTGATATAAATATAAACACCGTATCGGGTGCGAGTCTATTTATTTTGTAAGTTTTAGTGCTTCTATAAACTCGTTAAATTTAAGTTCAGACACATCTGCCATCGCCCTCATGGCACCCTTAAATTTTCGATCTGGATTGTTTTGGAGCCCTTCAAGATCGAATATTCTATCAATGTCTGCGAATAGTGTTTTTGACAATCTTTCCCTTAGGTCTCCTTCAAGGAAGTTCACAAAGAACTTTCCGTTTGGATTAATTTCTAAAATTTTTGTCTGATTGCCATCTATACTAACCCGAACACTTAAGGTTTTTGTTCCCCAGTAGTATGAAAATGGTTCCTTCTGGCCAAGATCATACACTGTTTGGAGTCGATCAACTGTTGTTTGACCAAATTCCAGTGCCAAGTTAAAGAAATCGTCCCTGGTCATTAATTTATTTGAGCCATGGCTAGCTACGCCTATGTCTTTTTTGACCGCTGCGCCATATAGTTTCGGAATGATTATTTCAAGTTCATCATATTTATAATACTCAAACTCGACGGCATAGATATCAAACTTGCTGTTTTCGTTCACAAATAGGATCAAATCCTTCAATCGGCTATCCAATTGATCCATTAAGATTACGAATTTGAATTTTCCGTGGTTGAGGTTGTCTTGGACTCCTTCTAGGATTGTTACTACTTCTTCGTCAGATACTTCATAAAATTCTTTTATTTTTTGGGTTGTGCTTTGGCCTGACTTTTTATTGAGGTAAGCATCGATTTGTTGCGTAAATACACTGAAGTCGATTGATGATTTCCAGAGAGAGGCGCCATAGTCCAATGCCTGTGCGACAACCTTTCGCTTATCGGCATTTTTGTATAGCTTAGTCTCAATAATATAGATGTCTCCATCTTTATCTATCCCAATAGCATCGATCGGACCACTATCTGTATTAAACTCCCTAGCGAGTACTAAAACCCGTATATCTTCCTTAATCTCGTACAGGGGGATGCTTTCCGGGTTATCATCTATGTATTTTTGTAAGTGATCTTCATAGGCAAAGCTGGACTTATCCAATCTCTTTGCATTTTTGCCTTTTTTTGACACTATAATAGACATTTTTGCACTTTCTTTATTATGGCTTAATATACCGCTTAATCTAACGAAAAGCAAGATATATCCGGTAAATATTTATCTTTAAAACCGCTACTCTTTGAGTATGAATTACAACTTTCTATACAAAAAGCTAGGCGAGAGAATCGAAGTACTTAGGAAACAAAAAGGACTAACCCAAGAAGGACTAGCCGAAAAGGCCGGGTTGCACCGCGCCTACTTCTGGGATATCGAAAACGGTCGCAATATTTCAATCAAAACTGCCTATAAAATAGCCAAAGCCCTAGACGTTGACCTTAGCGAACTGCTCAATTTTGATAAATAGTTACTTCTCCAGATAAATCTGTTTGTCCTTTAGATAAATTTTGGTATTCAGACAAGACAATAGTTCTCTTTTGTCATCTCGACTTCCTTCTTTGAGTATATACTCGGCGAATCTTCTCAAATCCACCTTCGGTAGCTTTATTATATCAGATTCATTCTGTAAAACTTTTTCTGTAAACTTATGATATCGATCAAACTCCTCTTTTAATTTGATTTGTGTTTTGAGTCTATCAAGGGGGATCTCGGTGATTACCTGCAACAATTGTTGTATAAGATCGTCCTCATTAATATACGGCTGCCTACAGTCTCTATCGGCACCCTTTGAACAATGATAGTAGACGTAACGCTTCAGCGATCCATTCTTTAGTTTCTTAAATTTGTCTTCAGCACAGATTCCAGAGCCACAATAACCACATTTTATCAATCGGGTGAACTCAAACTCTTTAATGCCATACTTTACCTTTGGCGCGACTGCGATCCGCACCTGCACCTCATCGAACAACTCTTTATTGATAATCGATTCATGCGCTACCTTATACCAATTACCACTTCCTTCTGGATATTCAAACTCTCCATAATAGTACGTATTTTTGAGCATTTCATAGATACTACTGAAGGAGACTCTGTTGCCACCTCTCGAGGTGAAGCCGGCGTTATTTAGCCAGATTTGAATACTTCTGCCAGTGTAACCTTCATAGGCGACCTTCTCAAACATCTCCTTGATAAGCGGTGCTCTCACGGGGTCTAGGAGCACCTTTTTCGCTCCTTTCAATGCATGCTTGTCATGCATATAGCCCATCGGTGCCATTCCTGGCCGATAGCCCATCTCACACTTTGCTTTCAGACCTCTTTTTACGCTAATTGCCTTATGATCATTCTCAAATTTCGCCTGGCTTCCCAGAATCATCAATAGGAATTTATCATTCGGATTATTCGAGAATAGTTGGTTACAAGTTCTGATTTCCAGTAAATATTTTTGATCCATCAAGTCCACAATTGTACCTAAATCACCTGCACATCTGCTGATCCTTGACGGATCATAAGAGAGCAGGCCTTGAAATTTATCCGCCTTTATCGCTTTAATGAGTTCGTTAAATATTGGTCGCTCGCCTGAGTCCTTGGCTGAATGACTCTCCTTCTTTATCTCGACCACATCCAAGCCCTCCCTCTCAGCAATTCCGAGCATTTCATTGACTTGTGAATCTATCGAAAGGGCCTGTAATTCGTCTCGTTCAGAGCTTTTCCTTGCATACAGGCAATATTTGATTTTCTTCCCTTGCGGTAGCAGTGTTTCCATCAGGGACAAAGGTACCGCAAAGGAAATGGAAGTCCAGACCTATTTTGATATTTCTTTATCCATTAAAAAAGAGGCATTTGATTGCCTCTTTTTAAAGTAGAATCGTTGTTTACTTATTGAGCCAAATGGTAATTCCATTAGCTATACCTTGAGCAATCTGTGGTTGTCTGGTGCCGCTAGCAAGTGCCTGAGCTTCATCTGGGTTAGACATAAACACTGCCTCTGTTATTACAGATGGCATATTTGATTTTAGAAGGACTCCTGAAGCAAATTGAGAAATGCCCCTGTCATTAATCCCTGTGAGTTGGCTTGTGAGGGCATTTTGCATAACACCAGCGAAGGCATAATCTTTGGTTCTTTTACCATACATTGTTTGTGTCCCATCAACATTTGGGTCTGAAAAACCATTCAGGTGAATAGAGACAAGTAAATTGCCACCCATCTGATTTGCATATGTATATCGGGCATTATTATCAAGATTAGTAGTGTTATCAGTTCTTGTTAAATATACTTCTGTGTAGCCACTTGCATTAAGGATTGCTTTCGTCTGCAATGCTATTTCTAAGTTCAAATCTCTTTCGGTTAAGTTGCCATTTACAGCTCCCGAATCAGTTCCTCCGTGTCCAGCATCAAGAATGATAACTTTGCCAGATGAAGGTGGCGGTGGAGTTGGTTTTCCAGTTACTGCGGGTTTTGCAAAAACAGTTATAGGAATTATAAGGGCAAGTAAGAGTGCTGATAGATATTTCATATTCTTTTTCATTTGTTTCTCCTTGTGTACATTATAACAGCATTATGTTAATTATTGGGCAAGGTATATAATAAATTTACAAAATAAAAGGAGCTAAAATGAAAAAATTTATCGTAGCAACAAGTGTTATCGGATTAATGCTATTTTCTGGGGTGGCTTTAGCATCAACGGATGACCTACCAGATGCTGGTATTACACCAGATAGTCCACTTTATTTTCTTGATAATGCAGGAGAATCTATAAATGAATTCTTTTCTCTTTCACACGAATCTAAGTCAGAAAAGAAACTTAAACACGCTGAAGAGAAATTGGCAGAAGCTAAGAAGATGGCTGAAGAGGGCAAGACCGATGCAACCGAAGTGGCAGAGAAGAAATATGAAGAAAAATTAGATGGTGCTACGGAAGAAGCAAAACTTACTGGTAAAGAAAATGCCCTTCAAAGAATTGAGGAAGCCACTATAAGGCACCAGGCAGTGATGGAAAGAGTTCTCTCACAAGTCCCAGAACAAGCTAAGGCATCTATTCAGAAGGCAATGGATAAAAGCTCTAAAGGTCATCAGAATGCTACTGATGCCATCAATAAAGTCAAAGCAAACCAAACGAAGAATTCAGGCTCAAATAGCAATAAGCCCGAGTGAACTTGACTCAATATCGTCGCTCAATGTGATCATCGTGAAATTCAACTGAACTACTATGACCTTGCCCCCACCCACCAGTCCCCTTAATCTCATCACGATTCCAAAACGCCTTGGCGCTGATGAAGATGGGGCCAGAATATGGTTTTGGTGGATCTGCGTTCAGTCCTCTGATTAAGGTTGAAAATGAGTCAGCGAGATCATCCTTCTCATCGTGTCCAATATAGTATATCTGGTTAACCAGCTTTTCATTCCCACTCCTAGCGAAGAAAACTTCCTTCTTTGCTAACTTGAATCCCGCAAGATACATTCTCTCCTTCTTGTTGAGACCGCTTATGCCAACATCAACGATATCGAGCTTGCTATACTTTTTCATCAGATCAATTGTGCTTGTTTGTGTTCCACCCCCTTCTATGTAGAATCTTTTCTTCACATTCTTGCCAAGGGATACATCGAGTTCGTTTAGTAGATCGAGAGTTTGATCAGAAGTCATTTGCTTATTAATTGGATTGGGTAGAATGTAAACGTAGTTTCTATCCTCCTTGTGGTAGACCTTCGCTATGGTTATTGCTGTGTAATCGTTGTTTTCTCCTGGTACACCAGCCATATCAACGCCGATTGCATAAGAGTAGCTTTCGTTTCGTAATAATGGTGGAAATTCATCATAAAACTGTATCCACTCCTTCTTAATCACCGGGTCTCCCTCATAAATGACTTTGAGCTCAAATTCTCGCAACCAGATTCTCTCATTCCCAATCTTAGCCTTCTCAAGCTCAATCGCTTCGTTTGTCGGATATTTTCCTGGCCATAAAGCATTGCCATCTTTATCTCGAATTGGATATTCCCTATAAACTCCCAAACCTGGGTGTTTCTCAATATTCTTTTCGATTCTTTTGATGAAGCTGTCTTCGTGGAGCATGTTTCCTGTTATGATTATCTTTGTTTCTGGATCCCCGAGAGTTGCTATTTCAGAAGCATACCAATCAAAGGTCCTGTCTCTGCCTTCTTGGGTTAGGATTGACCGACTATCATCTATGTCGTCCACGATGATTAGATCCGGCCTGAACTGTCTGTTCCGGGAACCACGAGGCCTTTGTTCCTTAGAAACTATGGAAATCCGTGCTTTCGTTTTTGTGAAAGCCAGTGTATTCATGTTCCAGGTACTGCTTTCGTCCCTGAACGGGCCCATGTCTGCCCCAAGGAGTAGGTTTTCTTCTAGTTCAAGCTTAATACTTGCTAGATGCTGGTTCGCCTGTAGCTTGGTTTGGCAAACTATCAAGACGTGGCGTTTCTCCAGCTTTCCCAAAATCGCCCATATCGGGTACGAGGTGGTGAGGATACTTGATTTTCCTGCTCCTCTGCAGGCGATTATAACGGCGAGTTTTATACTCTCATCTTCTGTTATTCTGTAGATTTCACGATGAAAGGGGGCTGTCCTATGGGTTACGTAACCGCTAAAGTAGATATGGAAAAAGTAGAAGTGTGACCTTCTCGCAAGCTCTATCCTTGTCTTTCTAGTTTTGACAATTTCCATAAAATTATCAATCTTACCTTTATTTTCCATCTTTATCTCCCTCCTCTGGCTCGGTAAACAGTAGCGCCTTTCTAATACTTGCCTCCTGTTCTGGAGTTAATTCAGTGTCCGTCACTAGCAAATGTCCGTCCAATTCTAGCTTGTTCGAGTATCTCGGATCATTATTCGTCAACCAGTAGCGAATAGCTCCCAAGTTTTCTGACTTGATCGCACTCATTAACTTTGATTCTGCGAGTTCAGACACGAGAATTCGACCCTCGACAATTGCCTTATCAACGTCTTTTGCGAATGCCTTGTCTTCTTGCTTCCACCTGTAGAATGTACTACGACCGATGCCACAGCGGTCACAAGCGGGTTGAAGGATCGGATTTTTCTCCAATATTTCAATTAGCTGTTTTTTTGCTTCTTGATTATTTTCCATCTTTTCCTCCAATTTTAACGGCTACCTCGCCCGTGAATAGTTGCCAACGTCGGCGTATAATTTCAGCATATACGGGTGATTTTTCCATAATATAGCAACGTCGTTTCATCCGAATTGCTGATATGAGAGTAGATCCCGACCCCCCAAAGGGTTCAATGAGAAGATCCCCTCGTTTTGTGAGCACTTTGACGTAAGGAATCAGAATTTCTACAGGTTTTGTACCAAAGATGACTCCCTGACCTGAAGATTTTTCATCGGCCGCAACGTATTCGATGAAATCAGTTGGACAAATCTTTTTTCCCTTAGAATATCCTTCCCAGTGGGGTTTACCAGATGTGGCGAATAGGGCATTCTCATATTCGTTCTGGAACAGTTCTTCCGACTCTGGTGCAAGATTTAGCTCAACATTACCTTGAGTACCAACAAGAGCGATATCCGCCTTATTGAAGAATTTATATTTTGCCGAAAATCCTTGCACTCGATTCGGCAAATGCCATGTTATTGTGTTTCGATATTTCCAATGTTTCTCTAGCTCATTCCATATTGTTCTCAGGTTTTTGGGATTCTCATAAACAATAATGGAAAAATCTGACTTCTGAACCTTTGCTATGTTAGCCATCCATTTTTCAGTAAAATCGGGTGGCAAGATATCTGTCTCAAGATATCTCCGATTCTTCTTTGCCCCAAAGCCAGTTGTCGCATCTCCGTGTCTTTTTGCTCCCAAATAATCGAGCAAGTATGGGGGATCTGTCAGGCATAGATCTGCCTTTTCTCCATCCATGAGCTTTAGAATATCTGCCTCAACAGTGCTGTCGCCAATCATTAGCTTTGAATCACCAAGTTGCCAAACATCACCTTTTTTCATCTCAATCTCGGTGATGTTTAGTTTCTTAAGCTCTTTTTCTAGATCGAACATTTCAGTTTTGTCTTCGACCCCAAAAACTTCATCAATTTCCTCTGAAGAAAATCCGATTTCAGCGAGAAGCGATTCATCGAACCCAGCCAAAAGTTCAAAATCCCACTCGCCTAAATTTTTGTTAAGGCGAATGTTTAATTCGGCAACTTTCTCCTCCTCTGGGATGTTGAGATAAATTACTGCTATTTCCGTGAACCCGAGTTCTTTCATAACTTTTAGGCGGAAAGCACCCCCAATTATCTCGTTTTCTCTGCCAGGTGCAGAATTTGCCAATAAAGCGTCAACTTGACCAAAAGTGGTTATACTATCTTTTAGGTCTTTTGTGGCTGATTCAGTCCATCTCCTAGCGTTTTTTTCGTAAGGGTACAACTTTTCAACCGCCACCATTACTATGTTTAGTTCCTGTTTTGTCTCCATTATTCACTCCTTTCAAGAATGATCGGTCATAGACCGTTTAATATTTATTTTTACTGTTCTACTTGCTTGGCTTCTTATGTATATGAAACCTCCTTTCGTTTAATAATATTTTCCAAACAAAAAACCCAGTTTCGGTGAAAATCAACAATGACAATACCGTCATCTTGTTTTCCTTTAAACTGGGTTATTCCCAATCAGTTCAGCTTTCGCTGCCTGCGATTCAATTGCGATAAGGTACTAAGTAAATTATACGCCCATACAAAACGCCTGTCAACACATTTTGGCTCTATGACAGCATAAAGTAAACTCCTGACAACTCTCAGTAACTCAGATAAACTCTTTTTTTGCCAGCAATAATATTTTTCTCTGCTGATACACCAACCCTAGCTTTATCTTTATTTTTACACTCAAAAATGGTAGAATAAAGCCAAAAGTAGGAGATCTTTATGGCAAATTCAGCGAATATTGGCTTCGAAGAAAAGCTTTGGGCAGCTGCAGACAAAATGCGTAACAATATGGATCCGGGCGAATATAAGCACGTTATCCTTGGCCTTATTTTTCTAAAGTACATCTCGGACTCGTTTGAGCAGCAATATCAAAAGCTTGAGAAGGAAGCTGGAGCGAATCCAGAAGATAAAGACGAATACCTGATGGACAATATTTTTTGGGTTCCGAAAGAGGCTCGCTGGAATTTCTTAAAAGATAGTGCCAAAAGTCCCGAGATTGGGAAAATGGTAGATGATGCCATGATCGCAATTGAAAAAGAGAACCCTAAGCTTAAGGGTGTTTTAGCAAAGAATTATGGCAGACAAGATCTCGACAAGCAAAGGCTTGGCGAAATCATTGACCTTATCAGTGGCGTGGAGCTCATAGAACAAAAAGAGAACTCTGTTGATATCCTCGGCAGAATTTACGAATATTTTCTTGGTAGATTTGCAAGTGCAGAAGGTAAAGGCGGTGGTGAATTCTTTACGCCACAGTCCATCGTTAAACTGCTCGTTGAGATGCTCGAGCCTTATAAGGGAAGAATCTACGACCCAGCCTGCGGCTCTGGCGGTATGTTTGTCCAAAGCGAAAAGTTTGTTGAAGCTCATGGTGGGAAAAAGGACGACCTTTCTATCTATGGGCAGGAATCTAACCCAACCACCTGGCGCCTTTGTATGATGAACCTAGCTATTCGGGGCATCAATGGAGATCTTGGCGGTCAAAATGCTGATAGCTTTCACAAAGACCTGCACAAGGACTTAAAGGCCGACTTCATACTGGCCAATCCACCTTTTAATATTAGTGACTGGGGTGGTGGTAGGTTAAAAGACGATATCAGGTGGAAATATGGAACACCACCACCGGGCAATGCGAACTATGCCTGGATTCAACATTTTATACATCATCTATCGCCAACTGGTATCGCTGGATTTGTTATGGCCAATGGTTCAATGTCGTCTAATACTTCGAATGAAGGTGAAATTAGAAAGAATCTTATTGATGCTGGTTTAGTTGATTGTATCGTTGCTCTTCCAGACAAACTTTTTTATACCACCGGTATACCTGCTTGTCTTTGGTTTGTTTCACGTGATCGATATGACCACAAATTCCGTAATCGGCATGATGAGATTCTTTTTATTGACGCACAAAAGATAGGTGCAATGACAGATCGAAAACATCGAGAGCTTGCAAAAGAAGATATTAAGCTCATAGCTGAAACTTATCACAATTGGCGAAATGTTAATGGAAAATACGAAGACAAAAAAGGATTTTCACAAGCTGTAAAAAATGAAATGGTTGAAAAAAATAGGTACATTCTTACACCCAGCCAATATGTAGGTTCGGACGTAAAAGAAGAAGATATGGAGGAATTCGAGGTAAAAATGAAGCGACTGACCTCGGCGCTTAGGGAGCATTTTAGTGAATCCAGGGTTTTGGAAGATAAAATTGAGCAGAATTTAAAGAACCTAGGATTATAAATGGAGAAATACAGAAAACTATCTAGGGAAGAAATTCGCTTTACCTCAAAAGCAATCGAATCCTTCCTGGAACCTGTTGCTGCTGAGGTAGAAATCGATTCAGAATATTGGGTTTTATATTGTAGCATGACATCGAATGACAAAAAGGAGTCGTGGGAGCAATACTGTTACCCAGTTAAAATAAAGGTTCAAGAGAAGGTTATTGAAGCGAGTGAAGAGTTCGAAGTCAATGGCAGTTTAATTGACACGGCATGGCTAATTGCTTATCACGTTTTTAAGGAAATTGATGGTGATTGTTTTAGCAAACTAGGTGATAATCTTTGGAAGAATAAAGATTCAATTGTAGAAAGTATTAAATCAAAATGACTAAGGCAGTAAAAACATTGAAGTTAACCGCGGAAGAAATCAAATCCCTAAGGCTTTTTGATAAAAAAGTTAGAGAATTAAAAGAAAATACTGAGTTTTTCACTAATTTATCTATAAATATGAGATTTGGGGATTTCCCCAGTGAAGTCACAAAAAAGACACCAGATAAAAAGACAACAAAGTCATATTTAATGGACTTTAGGTTATTCCTGTTGCAAAAAGAAGCAATTAATTTCTACAAAGTTTGTAATATTATTAGTAAACCCTCCAACAACATTGATAGCTCTTTAAAAGAAAAAACTGCTGAAGCAAGAAAGGTCTGGAGTATTTTATACGATCAGGATTGTAATGGGATACCTGTCAGCGGGATTGGTTTTAATTTGAACCAAGACCCTATAAGTCAGGGCGACATTCTTGACCTCTGGATCAACGGAAAATTCTTCCATCCGACCGACCAAAAAGGAGATAAAGCAAAAAAGTTTGAAGTTATAAACTCCCATCCTTTCGTTGATATTATGGAAGTTCAATTTTTCGATACAGTTATAAGAATGTCTCAGATTATTTTTTGGCTCGATCATAATGTAATAAAAGAAGTAATCAATGCAAATTAATCAAACAAAAATTAAGGAAACTGAGGCTGGATCGATACCATCTGATTGGAAAATTGTCGATTTAAAATCCCTCACCTCAGTAATTACTAAGGGAACAACGCCAACCACTGGTGGAGGCCACTTTACCGATACTGGGATTAATTTTGTTAAGGTCGAATCAATAACTGAAGACGGAAACATTGTTTACAATAAGCTCGCTCACATAGATAGCAAAACGAACGAAGACCTGGGAAGGTCCAAGTTTCAACTTGAAGATATTTTATATACGATTGCGGGCACAATTGGGAGAGTTGCAAAAGTTAGCCAAGAATTGTTGCCTGCGAATACAAACCAGGCAGTAGCAATAATTAGAGCAGATAAAAACAAGATTGATATTGATTATCTGAAATACTATCTGAACTCTTCAGCTATAAAAGAATATAAAAAATCTAAAATTATTCAGTGTGCTCAACCAAACCTTAGCCTGGGGGACATAGGCCAGATGCCAATAGTGATACCAAGGATAGATGAGCAAAAATCTATTGTCTCCGTCTTGAATAATCTTGATAAAAAGATTGAGTTAAATCGAAGAATTAACCAAACGCTGGAAGCAATCGGAGAGACAATTTTTAAGAATGAGTTTATAGGATTAGTAATGAAGGGTTGGAAAGAGGCAAGCCTAGATAGTGTTGCCACTTTTTTAAATGGTCTCCCACTCCAAAAATTTCCCTCTGAATCAGAAGATTATTTACCCGTCATTAAAATAAGAGAATTAAAGTCAGGTGTAACAGATTCTACAGACAGGGCAAGTTGCAACATTGACCCTAAATATATCATAGAGGATGGCGATATATTGTTCTCTTGGTCAGGGAGTCTTGAGGTAGTCTTGTGGGCAGGGGGCAAAGGAGCTTTAAACCAACACCTTTTTAAAGTTACTTCTGAGAGTTATCCCAAATGGTTTTATTATTACTGGCTAAAATATTATTTACCAATGTTCAAAAGAATCGCGGCGGGCAAGGCGACAACAATGGGGCATATCCAAAGACATCATTTAACCAGCTCGATTGTTTTTGTTCCTGATGAAAAGAAAATGAATGAATTGGATAATCTACTATCCCCAATTGTAGAGTTAGTTATAAATAATTTGACAGAGATAAGAAGGTTATCTCAAATCAGGGATTCACTTCTACCAAAACTTATGAGCGGGAAAGTGAGAGTTAGATGATGAATTATCGTTTAATTGCAATTCAAGTTGGGGACATGCTCAAGTATGATTCTACAATCAATGAAATTGATCGTATCGGTGGTGCTGTATTTAATTTTAAATGCGAAAAGTTTCCAAATGAATCTATCACATCATCTCGAGCTAAGTTAATCTACGATTGGGTTCTTACCCTTGCAAAACAAAAAATGGAGAAATCCGAAAGGAACAATTTACTCATTCAGTTTCTTCAAGGAATCACACCATCTCAACATTCTGAGGGAGTTGATAAAATTATGCGGTCTGAAAAAATAATCGATACTAGCGATAGAAAAAAGGAAGATGCCAGTTTCACCGATAGGAATTTTCATTCTGAAATTCACAAGCATTCGAAAAAACTATTTCTTGAGGGCAATTACTTTCATTCCGTTTTTGAAGCATCAAAAGCCTATAACAAAGAAGTAAAAGTAAAATCTAAGAACCAAAAAGATGGAAGTTCTCTAATGCTAGAAGTATTGAGTAGTAATGGCGTCTTAAAAATAACTGCGTGTCAAACCGAGACTGAAAAAAACATTCAAGAAGGTATAAAATTTCTTTCTGCGGGTCTAATGCAGGCAGTCCGAAACCCTACCGCTCATGAACCAGCAGTTGATTGGAATATTTCTAAAGAAGATTGTTTGGATATTTTGAGCTTTATATCTTATTTATTCAGGCAATTAGATAAAGCAGTCTATTTCAAGGCAAGGAGAGGGAAGTAAAAATGAAATCTTTTGCAATAATGCCCTACATAACATTAGATGCTGACCTACAAGTCGGTCAATTATTACTTGAGCCATATGATAGCACTAAGCATTCAGATCTCGGTCTTATCCCTACAATTTATTATGATCGTTATGGAAAGCAAATTGCGAAGCCGGTAATAATCAAGCGTGACTATGAAGGCTTCAAGGAGGTGGAAGATTTTAATATTGCGATCACAGAAGCAGTTTCCATCATCACCTACCTTGCATTTAGTGACTTGCCTGATAGGCTTGGTTTTCCTTTTTGGAACGATAATTTTCTTTTTGAAATTTTTGAGTATGATGAGACAAAAACATCGGGGAATATTGCTCGCGAAATTTTAGGTTTTCGTGAATCATTCCGTGCTGATAAAAGAAAGGAATATACCCCACAAGATATTTGGATCAAGGATTTGAAATCGAGTGATTTGTCGAGCAATAAGTTATTCATAGCATTGACACAATTACTCAACGTCGAGGAAAGTAAATATATTTTGACTTCATTATCTTGGATCAATCATGGCCGTGGCTTATATTTTTATAAAAGCTTACATGATGGAGGATTGCTCATGAATTGTATCGCATTGGAATGCCTACTTGAGCTTCCTAGGACAGATAAAACAGTCAACTTTGTTTTTTCCATAAAGACATTAACAACAAACAATAAGTGGGTATCCAGGTGGGCAAGAGAATTTTACGAAAAAAGGGGTGACTTAGTTCATCAGGGCAAACTTCCCGACTTAAGAATAAAAGATCCTGTGACTGGAAATTTACACGGTTCTGAGATTGTAATCTCTAATTTGATTTTTGACCTATGTTTACGGAATAAATTGAAGCTTTTATATCTTTATGATGATTCCTTTAAAACAAGGAATCTAAGCCAGGAACTATTAGACAGGATCGAGTCAAACCAGCCAAGATTTAATAGGATTATAAATCTTAAAATTGACAATTTCCTTCGAGCAACAGCTGATCATGGTTCGATATTGACCCTACTTAGTATTAACGAATATGACTACACACCAAAAGTTGAACTCTTTCAGCAAGTAATGGTTAAATTAAAATTACTTATTATCGAATTTATTAATCACTTGTCGACAAATGAAAAAAACTCATTCAAGGGTGGCGATGAGGAAAAGATTAAGGCAATCAAAGAAAAGCTTGATCAAGCCCCAAACGATAAACCAGGTGAAATAAAAGATTCTATTAGGGAAATTTATCAAAAATTTGTTCTTCATACCGACCCGTTGCCTGATGATTTCGACCCACAAAAGGATTTTGACAAGTTAATGAATGTGATGAATGATATTTATGACTCAACCATAATAAGCCTTGATGACTTGATCACTTCCCTAAATAGAATTTCTGAAATGTATGAATATAAAAAATTATTTTATGAGGATAAAAAATGAAATACATAGAATCAAAAGATGATAAAAAAATTAAAATTGCCGTGAAAGGGTCCTTACAAGACCAATCACTATCCACTGAAATTGAAGGTGATGCAAAGACCATTAAAGAATTTTTTTCAGGGATAGCGCCAGAATTTTTAAAGGACGGGGTCGGGATTCTAAGCGATAATGTGAAATTTTGGCGATGGAATAATCAAGTTTCTATCATAAAAAAGGCAGCAAAAAAAGTTGAAGAAAGCGGCCTTCCTAAACAACAGATTCCGTTAAAAGTTCTAGCTCCAATTATTGAACTTTCATCTCTTGAGGAAGAAGAGACTATGCAGGAAAAATGGGCAAACATGCTGGCCAACGCTGCTTCGGGAAGAGTATCAATTTCGCCAAACTATAGCGCCATCCTCAATGAACTGTCCCCTACGGAAGTTTCTATATTAGATGCTATTTTTAAGGATGCTAGTAAGGAAACGGATTACAAGAACAGGAAGAAGTTGCAGTTTGGCAAGGATAAAATAATACAAGCCTTTAACCTTACGGAGGAAGGCGCAGATCTGATCGTATGCAATCTTTACAGGCTGAATCTACTGCAAGCTCCCGCTGGCTACGGAGTTCGTACAGGGGATTACCCGTTCGCATTAAGTACGATCGATATTTTTGAGTTAACACCCTTGGGCTATGAATTCATTAGAGCTTGTAATTGGGAGGAGAACAGATGAAATATACAGAGTCAACGTTAGAAGAAGCAGTGCTAGAATGGTTTGAGGAAATTGGTTATTCCGTTGTCGGTGGTCCGGATGTCGACCCGCAAAGTGAAAATCCAGAAAGAGAAAGTTTCTCAGAAGTGATCTTGGCTGACAGATTACGAACTGCAATTATCAAAATCAATTCTCACATTCCTTTTGAGGCTCAAGAAGAAGCGTTTAAGAAGGTTAAGAACGCAGTTCACGCTAGCCCTCAACTAATTCAAAACAATAAAGTATTTCATAAAATGCTAACCGATGGTGTTAATGTTGAATACAAGAGACCAGATGGAACGATTGCTGGTGATAAAGTGTGGCTTTTTGACGTAGATAATCTGGATAATAATGACTTCTTGGCGGTCAACCAATACACAGTTGTTGAAAATAAGGATAGAAGGCCTGATGTAGTTATTTTTCTAAACGGGTTACCTGTTGCTCTTTTTGAGCTTAAAAACATGGCAAACGAAAACGTCTCTACAAAAGAAGCTTTTAACCAGATCCAAACATATAAGAATGATATTCCCTCAGTTTTCGTATATAACGAACTCGTCATAATAAGTGATGGGCACGATGCGAGGGTTGGTACCATCACTTCTGATATGGATCGTTTTATGAGATGGCGAACCATTGATGGCAACGAAAAAGCGCCAGATGTCGTGCCTCAGCTGGAGGTTTTGATCCGTGGGATGTTTGATAAAAAGAGACTTTTAGATATTATTACCAACTTTGTCGTTTTTGAGACAAAGAAAGAGGAAATTATTAAGAAAGTTGCTGCCTATCATCAATATCACGCAGTTGGTAAAGCGATCAAGCAGACGCTAAAAGCAACAGAGCTTGATGGTGACAGGCGCGGTGGGGTCATCTGGCACACCCAGGGCTCCGGTAAGAGTCTCACAATGGCTTTTTACGCTGGTAAGCTGATCCAAGCCCTAGATAACCCAACAATCGTTGTTTTGACCGATAGAAATGATCTTGATGATCAGCTTCATAAAACATTCCTTGGCTGCTCTGATCTGCTAAGACAGACCCCCAAACATGCTAAAAATAGAAAAGAGCTAAGAGAATATCTAAAGGTTGCCTCAGGCGGTGTTGTTTTCACTACAATCCAAAAGTTCCTAGAGAAAAGCATTTTAGAGAAATATCTCCTTTCCGATCGAAGAAACATTGTCGTAATTGCTGACGAAGCGCACCGAAGCCAATATGATTTTATTGATGGTTATGCGAAGCACATGAGGGAAGCTCTACCGAATGCCACCTTTATTGGCTTTACTGGAACCCCGATTGAAGCAGCTGACCGCAATACAAAGGCTGTATTCGGCGGATATGTTGATGTCTACGATATTGCTCAAGCCGTTGAGGACAAGGCCACTGTACCGATTTATTATGAAGCACGACTAGCCAAAATTGAGCTCTTAGAATCTGAAAAACCGAAAGTTGATAAGGAATTTGAAGATTTGACTGAAGGCGAAGAAACGGAGCTAAAGGAGAAGCTGAAGAGTAAATGGGCACGACTTGAAGCGATGGTTGGAAGCGAGAAAAGAGTAACCCTTATCGCTAAAGATATCGTTGATCATTTCGAAAGCAGATTGGGTGCCATTGACGGCAAAGGAATGATTGTTACTATGAGCCGAAGAATTGCCGTCGAATTATATAACGAAATTGTAAAACTTCGACCAGATTGGGCTGATAAAGACGATAAAAAGGGATTCCTGAAAGTAGTAATGACTGGTTCAGCATCAGATCCGCAGAGCTTTCAACCTCACATTCGGAATAAAGAAGCTATGGAAAAGTTAGCAGATAGAATGAGGGATTCTGAAAGTGATTTAAAACTGGTTATCGTTCGAGACATGTGGCTAACGGGCTTTGACGTTCCTAGCATGCATACGATGTATATTGATAAGCCGATGAAGGGTCATGGGCTAATGCAGGCGATTGCTAGAGTTAACCGTGTCTACAAAGACAAACAGGGTGGTCTAGTGGTTGATTATCTCGGAATTGCCCAACAGCTTAAGGAAGCCCTTTCAAATTATACTGAGACTGACCGAGAAGAAACAGCGATTCCTCAAGAACAAGCAGTTTCTGTCATGCTTGAGAAATTTGAGATTGTTAAAGCGATGTTCCATGGCTTCAACTTTGAAGAATATTTCGCGGTTAAGGCAGGGAGAAAAACCCAAATTATCGCCGAAGCAATGAACTTTGTACTCGGACTCGAGGATGGCGAGAAAAGATATCGAAAGGCTGTAACTGAACTTTCGCAAACATTCTCACTTGCAGTACCTCATGACAAAGCCATTAAGATCAGGGACGAAGTTGGCTTCTTCCAAGCCGTTAAGGCTGGCATAGGAAAGTATTCGATTAAATCAGGCCCAACTGAAGAAGATTATGACTATGCTGTAAAACAAATTGTTTCCAATGCAGTGTCCTCAAATGAAGTAATTGATATTTTTACAGCGGCAGGACTCGATCGCCCCAATGTTTCTATTCTGTCTGATGAATTCTTGGAAGAAGTAAGAGGTCTCGAAAGAAAGAACCTTGCGCTCGAGGCATTAAAGAAAATTTTGAATGACGAAATAAGGTCGCTTTCAAGAAGAAATGTAGTTAAATCGAGGTCACTCCTTGCAAGGCTGGAAGAGACGATTAGGAAGTATCAAACTCGCACGATTGAAGCGGCTCAAGTCATAGCCGAGCTTATTAATTTGGCCAAAGATATTCGAACTGAATCAGAAAGAGGAGAAAATCTCGGTCTTTCAGATGATGAAATCGCATTTTACGATGCACTTGCAGATAATGAAAGTGCCGCAACTGAGCTGGGCGATGATACACTAAAGAAAATTGCTCACGAGTTAGTTGTGATGCTTAAAAAGAACACAACTATCGATTGGACTCTAAAAGAAAACGTCAGAGCAAGAATAAGGGTCTACGTTAAGAGACTGCTAAGGGAATACCACTATCCCCCAGATAAGCAGGAATCGGCTACCCAGCTAGTGCTAGAACAGGCAGAAACCCTATGTGCTGACTGGACGGGAGCTTCAAAATGAAATATGGCCGAGGGATTTTCTAACATGGATAAACTGGCTAACACTTATAATCTTGCCTATAAATTTTTAGAAGATCTGATTGGGGCTGAAGGTCTCGAGAAAGAGCTTACTTTCTATCATAACAATAAGCCGAATAATCTGAACGATGTTTATAAACGAATGCAGGTAAGTCTTCAAAATAAACAAGGATATATGAACTTTATCGCTCCTGTTGATGAAATGAAGGATATTTTATTCAATTTTGATTGTCACCAGGTTATCAAAAAGTTCGGCGATGATTATGAAAAGCTGTTTTTTGAGTTTAAGGATAGCTTCCCAAACAAGAAATTTGATATCAATAATAAACGAAACGCCTGGGTCATGTATTCAAGGGGCACGCTTTCCTGCGCCAAATTCCTTTCAACCTTCAAAAACTATGAAGAATTCGATACTTTTGTGCACTCTTTTGATTTGAACGAATATACGATTGCTGCCCTACCGATGCTGCTCGAAAAAGAAATATTCGGCTATGGCTTCCCGATCGCCTGTGATTTTTTAAAAGAAATCGGGTATATGAACTATGGCAAACCTGATGTTCACCTAAAGGATATATTTGTAGGGTTGGGTCTTGTTGATAATGACTCAGATTATGAAGTTTTCAAAACAATAGTAAAGATGGCAAAAGCAGTTGGAAAAGAGCCAGTCATCGTTGATAAGCTGTTCTGGATGATTGGTTCAGGGAAGATCGAGATCAGTAAAAAGCAAATCGGTCGTCAAAAACATAATTTCGTTGAGTTTGCCAGTAAACAGCTACATTAAAGGAGTATTCGGCTTCATAGAGCCAATAAGTCAATTATTGCTCTTAAAGTGAGACTTTGTCCAAATTTTCGTAGCACTGTCCCATTTGTCCTGTCCCATTTTTAGAAATTAAGGATCTAAATAGCCTCAAAAGGTTCCCAACCATGAGGGGGAGCCAAATTGAAAAGCCTAACAAGGCCGAATTTATCGGTCTTTTTATATTAATGACGCAACACCCTATTAATAGCTAGTAGATTATTTACATTTAAGGAGCTATCGGTACTGGACCGTCCCGTTGAGCCATATAAGAAAGGGCTTAATAAAGCCTTTTTTATTTTTTTAAGTAAAGAGTTCAAACTAAAATGTTTTCGGGGCAGTCTGATGTTCTTCGGACTGCCCCGTTTGTCTTTCCTCCACTTCATCTATCTTCCTTTATCCGAATCCCGCTCTCTGGATGAGGGACACCCTGCTCCAGCTTGAGGACCGTTATTGCCGCCCCCAGCTCCTCGATGACACCTGTTTCTCCTAGCCCCATGATGCTTTTTTTCTTTTCTATTGTCCGCTTGATTCTGTTCGCTACTCGTTGAATCAGCGGATATCTGGCATATCTGCAGGCACTTTCGGACGGCCTTTTCAGCTCCAAGACTGTATCCAAAAGGGCTTCTGCAATGTCGAGATCTTTCTCGCTCCCCTGCTTCTTGTAGTATCGGGTTTTTCCCTCGTCTCTCATTTGGCTATGCCCTCCCCAGTTTACGTTGTGCCAGTAATCGCAAGCCGGACACTGAATCTGCTCTGTCCTCCGTTTTTTTCGCGAAAGTTAATTCGCTTGCTGACATCTGGTACAGCGAGCATAGTGCTTTTCGCCCTTCCTGTAGGGACTGGTGCTCTCGTCGTCTGACAACGGTCCCCTCCCAAGTTAGAACTGGCAAGCAATTACCCAATATAGCACAATTCAGCCCTTTTTCAAGATGTATGTTTTAATTAAGTTTTTTACAACAAAAAAGAGCTTAAAAGCTCCCTTTAATAATTTCAATCAAAAATTGTAAATAGTCTGGAAACAAAAATTTAGAGAGTTGAAGAAGGGCTCATTCGCGTTTGAGTCCTTCTCCCTTGACGAGTTAATGGGACACAGTTGACGTCAATTGGTTTGCCGTCACGCTTGTGACAGAAGTTGGCATAGGATGTCGGCTTCGGAGAAGCTTTAGCGATACTTGCTCCCTTGATAGGGCACATCACCAGCTCTCCGACCAGAAGATCACCACCTTTTTTGCCAGAGACTTGATTCACTTCTTGTCAGTCATCTGTCCTGCCAATCTCACGCGAATCGAACTTGAACACATTCGTGCACTTGGAGTTGGGACAACGAAAGTACATGTTGGCCTTGCGATCCCCGTTCCCTTTGACCGGCACAATGTTCCCACAGAGACACTCGATTCCACACTTACCGCTGGAAGAGTAGAGAATGTTTCCTGGTGGGGCGTGTACAACAGTCTCGTGGGGTAGTATATCGTCTTCGCCTATTTCCAGAACTGGAACTTTCCCAAGGCAGATATTCATAATCGATTCACCCCCTCGTCAAGGATCGTGATAATTGCATCACAAATTTATTGTACTACATAAATAAATTTAGTTAATAGTTAAATAGTTTAATTGATTAACAGCTAAAAAGCGGATAGTTTCTAATTATTAACCCTTATAATTTGTTCGATCTAAATCAACTCGCTAACTATTTACTTTTAACTAGTTAACTTTCACTAAGCTCGTATACGAGCTTAGTGGGGATACTTGGCAGGGGAATCATATTTTGAAGTAAAAGTATTAGTTCTAATTAATTTACCCGCTGAATCATAGATAAAGCGAGAAAAAGCAGCCGTGAAAGAACCACTACCTCTAGCTCCCTGATCATAAATATTAGGCGTAATATTCTCGGCTAGATCAACTGCTCCAGCACCATTGGCATTGCCAGCAAATTTCACCGTTCTAGCTGGTTTTGTGCCATAGAAGTCAAAAAAGAGCTTGGTCCCTGCTATTCTTGTCTGTATCAAAATATAATTACCGGTGTCATTAGTAAAAACCAAATCTGGTTTCGGCAGATAAACGGTAGCATCTACGCCGTACGGTTTATAATAAGTCACCGGATAGGCATGCTTGGTTCTTTCCAGAATCGGTAAACCGGCATTTAAGGCTGCCCGAAACGCTGTCGATGATACCTGGCAAAGACCCCCGCCATATTGCGGCGTGGTCTTGTTCTGTAGAATGACTAGCTCCGGCAGATAGCCAGTAGAGGCTTCGACTGGACCCAGAGTCTTATTAAAAGAGAAGTTTTCACCCGGTTTGATTAAAGCCCCGTTAAATTTTGAGGCGCCGTTTCTAATGTTGTGAAGCCGATTGCTTGGCGAACCGGTAAAGTTGGTCCAGCCGGTCGAAACCAGTTCTTTTAAACCTAGGGTTTCTAGGTTATCCGCTCGAACTTCCGGCCTGGTAACATCAATTTTTAAGTTAACCGAGCGGTTATCTGTGGTAACGTTTTGAATTTTTGCTACCGTGTCAGCTTCATCCAGCCAGTAGCCAGTCGTTGACGATTCTAGAATAACTACCTGGTTATTTTGAAATCCTAGCTGAGCATTACTGGCTTTCTGATTTATTTTATTGGCTATGCCTCTCAGCCAAACTCTAATCTTACTTTCGTCAAAGAAATAATATTTTTCTTTTTCCTCTCTTGGAATTATTGTTTCGGCTAGAATCAAGGTCTTTGGCGTTTGTGGTTGAACTTTAATCCAGCTCTTAAGTTGAGTCGATGTAATCGTAAGGTTACCCCGATCAGAAATTAAATTAATCGGATCTTTAGTCATTTCCTCTACAGAAGCTAATAAAGACTCGGCCTCCTTAGAGGTTAAGGCAACGCTCATCGATTTCTCTTTCAACTGAATCTGCCCGGCAAAACTGGATAATCCTTTGATGATCGCTTCTCGGCTTTCCGGCAACATTAGTCTTCTACCTTTTTTTTCAAGAATGATTTTTGCCCGGCCATCAATTTTAATTTGAGCATTTCCTGGAATAATTGAGGCTGTGTTGTACTCCTGACTCAAAAGTTGAGTAATTTTGGCATCATTGGTTGCTACTGCTGCAGAGTTATCCGACCCTGTAAATACTTCCAGGGTCAAATATTGTGATCTTTGCCGAGCCAAAGCATTCTCAACACTTTTATCTGGATCAATTTTCTGGATTAGATCACTCACTGGATATTGCTTTTGATTAATTGAGATAAACGATTTTTGATAATTATCCCCTACTTTTTTCAATTTCGAAACGGCCTCGGTCTTATTTTGCCAAGAGACATCTGCTCCGGCAATCATGGTGCCAGCCCCAAATCGATTCTCAAAAAAAACTGCCTCAACCGTCAAAAGCAAGAAGTAGACACAGAAAACTAGACCTATAATCTTATAAAGCCGTAACCACCTATCCTGATTATTCTTGCTTCTTCTCCTCGTCATTTTTCAGTAAATTATTGATAAAATCTTTAGCTAGTTGCTCCTTCTCTTTTTGTGACTCTTCATCAGTTAAAATTTGGAAAACGATCAGGTCACCCTCGCCCATGCCACTAGGTAACTGCGTTTTTGGCCAAAGCACTTCAGCTCCGTTTAGCTTTAAAACCGCCAAATCACCCTCAAAACGATCAATAATAGCCTTGATTTCTTTCAAAAAGCCTCTTTCCATATTTATTCTAACCTTTTTTATAGCTCTTGTCTTTAAGATGTCTTTTGTTTCCGCTTGTGTTTTTTTCGCTTTTTTAAATTAAAAATAGCTCGAGACTTTCGAGCTGATTCTATTACAACCTGTGCTTAGAAAAGAGCTTATTTTTTATTTTTTATCGGCACGATTTCCGACTTGAATAAACCGAGAACCCAAGCGCCGATAATCAAAAAAGCCGTTGATGAAAGTAACAGCACGACTGAATATTTCTTGTCTATATTAAGAGACCAAATTGAAATACCAGCCAAAATGAGACTAATAATATAAATAATGAAAGCGGTTTGCCGGTGAGAAAAACCTAGGTCAGCAATCCGATGATGCAAGTGTGCCAAGTCTGGTTCAAAGGGACTCTTTTTGATGACTAACCTCCGGATAATGGCAAAAAGAGTATCAAAGATCGGCACTGCTAGAATCACCATTGGCAGCAACATTGAGAAAGCAGCGGCAATTTTAACCATACCTAAGATAGAGACGACTGCTAGGCTAAAACCTAAGAAATTCGAGCCAGAATCACCCATAAATATTTTCTTTTTCTGGGAGAAATTATAAGGCAAAAAGGCAAAAGCCGCCGCGCCAAGGGTAAAAGCCAAAACACCAGCATCATATCGGCCGGTCATCAAAGCGACTGTACCGAGGGTCCAAGCAGCAATACCCGAAACGCCAGCCGCTAGCCCGTCTATGCCATCGATAAAATTTATGGCATTGGTAATGCCAACAATCCAAAAAAAGGTAAAGGGTAAGGAAAGAAAACCAAGGTCAAGTGTATTACCATGATTACTGATCAGATTAGAGATAAATTCAATCCTAACTCCTGAGTAAATAACGATTAGGGCAGCGATAGTTTGGCCAAAAAATTTGGTGGCTGGCGGAAAATCAAAAATATCATCTAATAGCCCAACACAAGTCAGAACAGTTGCCCCAATTAAAAATCCTAAAATCTCAGGAGTTGGACGATTAAAAAAGAGCACTGCAAAAAGAAAGGCAAAATAAATAGCTATCCCTCCGCTCGAAGGAACTGGTAAATTATGTATTTTTCTTACGCCAGGCATATCTATTGCCCCATAGCGAATTGATAATCTACGAATCGCTGGCGTGATAATGAGAGTCAAAATTGCCGCAAATGCTGGTAGGATTATTAACTTAGGTGTAATCATGACGATGTTTCAATAATAGCACTTCTTTAAGTTTTTGCAATTCAGGTTTTATTAATCTAGACAGCGTTCGTAAAGATTTTCAGTCCTTTGCCACATTTTATCAGCAGTATATTTCTCATTATAAGTGCTTTGGACAGCTCGGGACATTTCTGCAACCTGGCCAGGATTTTCAACTAGTTTCCCAGCAGAAGTTCCCATTTCTTCAAAATTACCAGCCTCAACAATTACTCCCATGTTTGGTTTTATTAAATCCGAGAGAGGTTTAATATCAAAAGTTACCACTGGAACGCCACAAGAAAATGCCTCAATTATGGCAAACGGTAGTGTCGATTCACCTTCTGTAGGCAGAACAATTACTTCAATTTTTTCGAAAAATGATTTTAAATCTGTTATTTCACCTAGAATTTCAACATTTAGTTCTTCTTCTTTGACTAGAGTTTTTAATACAGGCAGCTCCTCGCCTTCACCCGCAACTTTAAGAGACAGCTTTCCCCTGAATAAATTAAGATTTTCTTTAATGAATTTCAAAATTCCCTTCTCTGCAGATACTCTTCCCAGGAAACCAATCGCTTTTTCATGTTTCTTAGCCATAACCTTAGGCGCTCCATTGTAAATAACGGTAACCTTGTCCTTGATGCCATTCTCAGCTAAAATTTCTCTGACAAACTCAGAAACTGCAATAAAAGCATCTGTTTGCCAGCGATAAAACCACATCAATGGCCTCATTTTCCAATTAAATTGATCAAGCCGATGAAAAGTACGAACCACTTTTACTTTTGCTCCTAAAAACTTTGCTCCAGTTGAAAGAGAATGCTCTCGAAGCATGTGTGTATGGATAATATCAATTTTTTCTTTTAAAAAGTATTTTCTTAAAGCAAAAATGGAATGAAATACCTTAAATGGATTGAACGAACTTTCCATTGGGATTAAATCATAATTGATCTTTTTGTTCTTCAATCTTTTAGATAAAGCTCCTTCCTCGCTTAAGATAAAACTCACATCGTGCCCAGCTTTATTGGCTTCAGTTGACAAATTGAGAGCATATATTTCTGCTCCGCCTATTCCTGAGTAGCAAATTACATGTACTATTTTCATTTCGCTGTTTCCCGATAAACTTTTTCTGTTTCCTTTATCCATTTTTCAATCGAAAATCTTTTAATTGCCGTTTTTTGTCCTTCTTTAGCCAATACTTCTGCCAAATCTTCGTTTTCAACCAGTGTCTTAATCGCCACAGCGATTGATTCCGGGTTCGTATCACCAGCGATTAAGCCCGTTTTACCATCAACAACAAGTTCAGGCAAACTGCCTACTGGTGTTACTATTACCGGTCTGGCTGCCAACATCGCCTCAACTACAGTCAAGCCAAATCCTTCAGAAAGTGAAGGCTGAACATAAATATCAACTTGGGAATATATTTTCATTAAATTTTCTTCAAAACCAGCTAACTTTACTTTTCCCACCAATTCTCGCTTTTGAATCAATTCCTCTAGTTCTTTTTTCTCCTCGCCTTCACCCCAAATCATTAATTTTATCGGCAGATCTTTTAAATAACTAATTGCCTCAATCAGATTGTGATAACCCTTAGTATAATGAAGCCGGCCGACAGAACCAACGATTATTTGGTTCTCAACTTTTAACTTTCGACTCCCTGCCCGTCCGTAGCTAGCTTGCGCAGGCGGGTTAGTTCTTGGCTGCCTGCCCGTCCGCAGCTTGTTTGTGTAGGCGGGTTTGCTTACTATTTCGAACGGCTCTGGATCGACTCCGTTATAAATGACCGCTATCTTCTCCGATTTGATACCGCTGGAGACTAATTTATCCTTAATATATCTAGATACAGCAATATACTTTCTAGTCAAATTCCTCAAAAATAACTCTGATAAAAAGTGAATCAATTTCTTTATTCCATTGGGATAATCAAACTCATAATCACTATGAACGACGACTAGATTTGGTACCTTAGTTAATAATGAAGTCAATCGAGCATAAAAATTTGCTACCATCACTTGAGAGACCAAAAGATCAAATTTTTCCTCTTTCGTTAGTTTAGCCATTTTAAAAATACGGGGGTAATAATACCATTTAAAATTAAGAACTAATACCTTACCACCAGCATTTCTGACTCTTCTAGCCAATTCCCAATCACCGAGGCTAATTAAAGTTAGGTCAACTACCTCGCGATCGTAAGATTTAAAAAGATTTTCTAGGTAATTTTCTGTCCCACCATAAGTCCTTGCTCCTTGATAAAAAATGGCAATTCTTTTAGTCTTCACTGAAACTTACTCCCAAGATCAGAGCCATTGGTACGGCGACCGCCCCAAAATCTAAGACGTTAGCAAACAAACCCGAGACCAAAAAAGAAACAAAAGCTGTTGCTGAAGTTAGGGCCATTATATCTTTTTTCTTTAAAAAGCGTTTAATTAGCATGACCAAAGATGAGATAGCAAAACCAATAAACGACACCAAACCCAAAACTCCGGACTGAACTAAAATTTCCAGATACTGATTATCGGTGAAATACAAGGCCGTGTAACCATTTTGAACTCCTTCTAGATAGACCGGACTAGCATAATTAGCCGCCAATTTTCCTCCATACGTCCCCGGACCAGTTCCAAAAACCGGATATTTCTTAAAAATAAAAAAACTATTAATCCAAGCCCAAATCCGACCATCAAGAGTTGAGTCCAAGAGATAACTTTGAGAAAAGCTAATTGAAAATCGATCCCTTACCGATGGCACTAACAAAGCTAATAATAATAATGGTGTTAGAACGAGCAATCTATAATTATAAACTACTAAGGCAAATATTATGGCCACAGCTAAACTAAGCCAAGCTGACCGGGAAAAAGTAAAAATGACAACCACAAAAGACAAAAATGCCGGGATTAAATAAATATATTTTTTTTCTTTTACGAGGAGTCCGAGAGCCAAAATGACCATTATAGCCATCAAAACACCCAACACATTTGGGCTACCGAAAAAAGCGAAAGCCCGAGTCAAATTCTCACCAGGTGACAGCCACAACTGAGAAGTCGGTTTATGAACCAAGTACTGATAAATCCCCGCTAGCGACAAAGGAAAGCTTAATATCAATAACAGACTTAAGTACTTTTTCCCCTTTTTTAAGCCTTGGGCTGCATAGAAAACCAAACCAAACTGAGCAAAAAGTAGCCAGCCACGAAAAACCAGATTCGGATTCATGTCACGGAAAATCGCTAAAAGTCCAGAGGTTGCCAAAAACAATAGAAAAATAAGATACCAAACCTGTACTTTCCCAAAAATCAGCTTTTCTTTTTTAACAAAGAGGAGAGCCAATAAGACCAGAAGTAGGGCTAGCCAGTCCCGGCTAATAAAACTAACATATTTTGTGATGAAGCCCTCATACCAATAAATCAGAACGGCTAAAAACAATAAAATCTCTGTTAGATAGGGCAAATAAAATCTGCTAAAAAACTGACCAATTCGAGTCTTTTTAACTTCGAATCTTTTTTTATCTACAAAAAGCGCTTCCAGGGCTTTCTTAACGAAAGATTGTTGCCAATTTGCCTTAATCTGCATATCTAATATTAGTAATTACTCCCTGGGCAAAAAAGTTACCGTGGATCTCGGCTTTTTGGCCAATTAAAACTCTTGTTCCGTTAAAAATAAACCGACTATTTACCTTTCCCGAGCCCTCAAGAACAATATCCAAAACGTTGTTCTGATCCTTACTGATCTGCACGATCTTGACCGGTTCATTGACACTATCAAAATATATTTGACCCATCTTTGCTGCTTCAGGATAAATCGTTTCAATATTATCTTTGACCCGAACCGTTAATAGAGTTGGCTGACCATTGATTATCTGCGGTTTTGTTAAAGTAAAATAAGCCATCAAAAAAACCAAAACAATTATCAGGGCGGCGATAATGTCAATTAGGTTTTCGGAGATTTTTTTACTCACCAACTTTGACTGAGCCATTTTTTATCTTATGTTTAACTACAGTATACACAAAAACTGGAACAGCGTTCCAAACTCTTTTCATCCGACTGCCTGTTGGAGTTTTGCTTTTATTTACAAAGAGACGCCAAAGCCATTCCAGACCAATTTTCTGTATCCAGCGGGGAGCCCGCTTGAACGAGCCGGCGATAAAATCAAGTGAACCGCCTTCACCAACAGCAATTTTAACCGTTTGAAATTTGTCTATATTATCACGAATCCAATATTCTTGTTTGGGAGAGCCAAGAGCGACAACTAAAAGCTTTGCGCCTGATTTATTAATATCTTCAACCATTTCTTTGTCCGAATAATTATAACCTTCATGACTACCAGCAATCGTTAATTTCGGATACTTATGTTGGATTATTTCAATAGCTTTTTCTAATACTCTTTTCTCGGCTCCGAAGAAATAGACCGAACCTCCTGTTTCCGCAGCTGCTTCCAGCATCAAAAGGAGTGCTTCAACCCCAGGAAATCTCTCGGGAATGGGCTCGCGGCAATATTCAGGGCTAAAGACAATACTCGCTCCTGAGTAGACCATTTGCCAGATCGCTTGAATGTGTCTCAAAACTGCTATTTTAGACAATGGGAGCAATAAATATTTAGCTGCCCACAAAACGCCGCTGCCATCAGCAATTTTAGTTTCAAATTTATCTAGAGTTTCAGCAAATTCTTTTGAACTTAAGGAACGAAGCAAAAATTCCGAATTTACTTTGGCAATTTTTATCTTTTTATCGCCACTAAAAGCTTCTCCAAGTCTCTCTTCCAGATCCCTCTTCTTAAAATTGTCGATTTCAATATTTAAAACCTTCGTTTTCATAATGAAACCCTACCGATTAGCTGTAAAAGTCGTAAAAACCAAAAAGATAAAGAATGAGATAATTCAAAAACAGAAATTACAATTTGTCCCTTTTTTGTAATCGGGTATTTTTTTAATTTTAATAAGAGATCTTCGGCATAAGCAAAATCTTTCTCCAGGTTTTTGGCGATAAATATTCTCATTAAATTCTTGCTGTGGCCAATCCTGATCCTTTCACTTTTGTCTTCCTTTTCCAATTTTTCAAAGACCTTTTCCGTCTCAATATATTGTTTGGCCTTGTCGGCCGACATGGCTTCCTTGCTCTGGCGCCAAGCGCATAGCGGTTCTTTGATAGTCAAGATACCGTACCTTTGACTGATTCTAAGCCAGAGATCATAATCATCAACACCTTTCAATGATTCATCCAAATAACCTATTTCATCAAAAATTTTCCTCGGGACTAAGGCTGAACAGGCCGTGATAAAATCACCCCTTAGAAGCAATTCATAAGCCTCTTTACTGCCCATAAAACCCTCAAACGGCTTGATATTCTGGCCAACTACCCGACCCGATTCATCGATAAGATCTGCGGAAGAGATTATGATACCAATCTTATCTCTGTCTTTACATCCTTCATAAACCTTAATCTGTTTTTCTAGTTTTCCCGGGTAATAAATATCATCCTGGTCGCAAAAACCGACAAATTCTCCTCTCGCCTCTTTCAATCCTTTATTTCTTGGCTTTGCCGGGCTACCACTGTTTTTTTGATAAAAATACTTAATCCTCTTGTCTTCCCCGCTTCTGTCATTCCCGCGCAGGCGGGAATCTATAAATGACTTTACGATCTCCGCTGTTTTATCAGTTGAGCCATCATCAACTACAACTATTTCTACTTGAATTGTTTGATCCAAAAGAGAATTAATTGTTTCCTTAATATACCTTTCGCCATTATATACTGGTAAAATTATACTAACCTTACTCATGCCCTTGCCCTTCCGAAGCCTTATCTTTAGCGGAGAAGGATAGCACCTTTTTTGTCTTTTGACGTAAAGTCTTAAAATCACCTTTAAGGATTAAGGTAACTACTGTAACTGTTTTTTGAATAGGGATATAAATTACTTTCATTATTTTAATATGCAAAGGAACCGTACCATATTCATCGCCGCTGTAAGCCATGTTTTTTAAATCCTGAGTTAATATATATAACCAACCAAAACCATCTTCTCGGTATTTTTCATGTTCATCTGGTATAACTTTATCACCCCATTTTTTCATATAGAGGTTGGCGTTATGAAGATTTCCTTTGAATCTGCCCGGTGACATGCTTTCATGATGGATAACAACGCTTTTTGGTTGATAGATAATTTTATATCCCTTCTCACGAATCCTAAGACAAAGATCAACATCCTCAAGACCATTTTTGAAACCTTCGTCAAATCCGCCTACTTCTTCAAAAACTTTTTTGGGAACTGCAATACAAGCAGCGGTAACTGCTTGGAATTCCCGCATTCCACACACATATGGTTTATCCATATTTTCCCGATAATAAATGTGTCTTGGTACTTTATCTTTTGAGATAATAAGCCCGGCATGTTGAATTTTGCCATCCGGGAAAAGAAGTTTTATCCCCACTGCTCCGACATTTTTTTCGGTTTCAAAAATTTCGGTAATGCCCTCGAGCCATCCTGACCGAACTTCGGTATCATTATTCAAAAACACCAAGATATCACCCCTAGATTCTTTGGCCCCTTGATTGTTCGCCCTAGAAAAACCAAGATTCTCTTTATTTTCGATCAACTTTATCCATTTCAGACTTCTCAAAAAATCAACAGATCCATCAGTTGAAGCATTATCAACAACAACAATCTCAACTAAAATACCATCTAAGGTATTTTTCTTCAAGGAAGCTAGACATTTTTTGGTCAGTTCTATCTTATTGTAAGAGAGAACTATAATTGAAATTTTCATTTAACCTTTTATAAATCAGCCTTTCTACCAAAAAAATTAACTACTTCTTTTAAATTTTTATCCCAGTTGTGACTTTTTAGATAATAAATAGAGTTTTCACGAATTCTTTCTTGTTCAACACTCCTTTCTACTGCTCTTTTAATACCTTCGGCAATATCATCTACATTAGAATCTACAGATATAAAATTTTCATTTATTTTCGATAGATCCTTACCAGCAAAATTATTTGTAACAACAATCATCCCAGAAGCAATCATTTCTAAAGGAGGGTAGCTTGGATGGGGTGAACACATTAAAGAAATGCCTATATTGCTTCGTTTGGTCAATTCAGACCATTCATTTAAGCTTAGTTTCCCTCTAGATTTAAGTGTCGTACCATCACTAAATAATATTGGCTGATGTCGACTACCGATAGAAATAATCTCAGAAATATCTTTCTTTATTTCTGGATACTTGGCAAAAAGGTTGTCTAATGATAAAACCAATAATTCAAACATATTTCTAGGAGTATTTGATCTACCGTAAACCACTATGTTAACTTTTTTCGTTCTAAGAAATTCTTCTTTTTTTGTCGGGTAATACATTCTATTATCTACCCCTGGTTCAAAATATATGCTATTCTTGGTATTTACGAGCCGTTCCGACTTAAAAAAATCAAACAGGGTTTTTGTATTAAATATCTTAAGATATTTGTACGCATATGTGCTTAATGATGCTTGATACCTATAAGACCAGGGGTAGAATCCAGGTTCATAGTCTTGGACCAAATAGAAAATATTATTTTTGTTTTGTAAGTCTTTAAATAATTCAGCGGTCCACCAAGACGTTACTATAATAACTTCATCATTTTCAATTTCACATACATCATTTCCCCTTGTCCAGGAATTAGCTTCTGCGACCCTTGCCCCAATAAAATTTATTTTTTTCAAAACTTCCTTTTCAAATAAACCATCTGTGCATATAAATCTAATTCTTAACCGATATTTCTCTTTTACGCTCCAGGCTATTTTAACCGCCGTCCAGGCACCTGCAAAAAAATGTTTTTCTTCTATCGACGGTATTACAAGAGATAATCTTCGGTTTTTTTTAGTTCTTTTGATATCTATGAAGTTAATTTTTTTTAATTCTGGTATATTAAAATCAGATGCTCTTTTATTTCTTCGATTACCTCCCCTTAATTCAAACCGTATTTTGTAATAAATCGCTTTTACTAGCTCTCTAAATCCATATTCTTTATAAATATTGCTCACTTTATTAAACATTTTTTTTTGCCCTCAATTCATTGCCTGACGTGTCATCTAAAGCAAGGTTAATATTGTAATATGGGTCTCCCTTTTCAATAAATTCCTTATAATATTCTTTTGATTTATCAATATCAATCTGTTCAACCCAGTCTTTTCTGGTTTTTGACTCATGGTGATATAGTTTTACAAAGGGTAAATAAACATTGCGATAGCCATTTTTATGAAAACGTAGACAAAGCTCTACATCACTTCCACAAACCACAAAATCTTCATCAAAACCACCCACCTTTTCAAATTTTTTTCTCTCAATCATCATACAAGCAGCTGTTACAGCCAAGTAGTTTCTTGTCCAAGAATCTAGCCCAAAAATAGTAGCGGTACATTCACTCTTCCCAGAAAAAATATGATCAGCATATCCACCGATACCAACTATCACGCCTGCATGTTGAATCGTTCTGTTGCCAAAAAGCAACTTAGCACCTACCGCGCCTATTTCGGGCCTTTGTGCATATCCCGCCATATCTCCTAGCCAGTAAGGCGATATTACTTCCGTGTCATTGTTTAAAAATAATAGTATATCTCCACTGGCTTTTTTTACGCTCCAGTTATTTATCCTTGAAAAGTTAAAAGGTTTGGAATACTTAAATATTTTTACTTTAGTGTTATTAACGCTTATTAAAAAATCGGCTGTTTCTTTCTCTGTGCTGTTATTGTCTATCAAAATAATTTCATAATTTTCATAAATACTTCTATTTATGATTGTATCTATACATTTTTTCAATAGCCGAACCTGATCCTTAAATGGAATAATAATAGAAATTTTCGGATTATTTTCTACTTCAAATCTGACTTCGTAGTTTGTAGAGTACTCATTCATATATGCTTTCGCATTATAGCCATTGTGAAGAATATAATTATCCAAGGCTTTAAGTCCTGCCACACTACAATATTTTTTATTATTTATGTCCTTAGCCGTTGAACTGTCTACTTCTCTCCAGTGATATAGAATAAAGGGAACATGAAAGAAATTTTTGGTAATATTAGATATTCTCAGAAAGAGATCAAGGTCTTGAGACCCCTCATATCCCTCTCTGAACCAACCTACTTTGTCTCCGATACTTTTTCTTATAACACATAGGTGGTTTATATAATTTACTGAAAATAGCATTTCGGGAGACCACTCTGGTTTAAAAAAGGGTCTTGTCCTTTTACCTTGATCATCAAGCTTATCTTCATCACTGTATATAACTTCTGCTTCTGGATGGTTGTTAATAAGCTTAACAACTTCAAAAAGGGCAGCCGGGGCAAGCTCATCATCATTGTCTAATAGTGCTACATATTCTCCTGTTGCCATTTTTATTGCTTCGTTTGATGCGCCAGATATATGTTGATTTTCTTTACCGAAAGATATCTTAACCTTTAGATTTTTTTTCTGTTGCCATTTCTTTAGACAGTTTTTCGTTTCCTTGCTTGTTGATAGGTCATCATGTAGGCATAGCTCCCAGTTCTCATAGAATTGATTACAAACAGAACCGATACACTGATCTAGCAAGTGGGGTTCGACATTATAAACAGGCACAATAACTGATATTTTGGGCTTGATCTTGAAGGTATCAATTTGTTTTTTTATGTCCTCTTCGTTCCAATTCTCATGAACTTTGATAAATTTTTTGTTATAATTTTTTTCCTCTATTATTCTTCTGAATCCTCTACCATAAAAAGCCCGATAATAAACCTTTTCCATCATACTCCAGAAGCCCTCTCTTCTTATGAGAGATACTGCTCGTCTTGTTAAGGTTATCGGGTTGTATCTAGCTAAAATATTACGAAGTCTCCAGGTCTTTGACGTTTTTATTGTAAAAAGTTCCCCGTTAACTCTACTGAGTTCGTCATCTTTTTCTCTTCTGGTAACAATTATCTCTCTTTCTTTTTGATCAAGAATTTTTTCATTTTGTTCCAATGACAAATTTAGATTATTGATTTTCTCATTTTTTATTTCGTCATTCATACAGGAATAATGAGATTGCCACTTCTTTTCTAGTTCAACATCGGAAAATTGTCTTCCTTTATATAAAATGCCCAAACCATAAGAATGCATAAACTCTGCTTGGGAATATTGTTTCTTTAATTCTTCCCAGAATTTAAATACCCCAAAATCATCTTTCCTAACAGCGGTATCATGAAATAATATAATGCCGTCATCTGAGACTTTGTCTACCCAACTTTCGAAGTCATGTTTTACAGCTTCATAGGTATGGAGACCATCAATGTGCAAAATATCAATAGAATTATCTTTAAAATTACGAACCGCTTCATCAAATTTCATTCTCAATAATTTTGTTTGCACTTTAGAATAATGTTTCTTTATAACTCTTTGTACACTCTGATATGTTTCGTCTCCATAAAAACCGGCTTGTTTGTCTCCCTCCCAAGTATCAACAGCGAATATCTTTGTTGAAAGTTTTTTATCTTTTATGGCCTGACAAAAAGAAAAAAAAGATGTGCCCTTATGGGTTCCTAGTTCTACAATCATCTTTGGCTCAATATTGTATACAAGATCATAAGCAAAGTGCCTATGACCAGACCACGGCCAACCGGCATCAAAGAACTCTTGCTCATATTCAAAATTAGGATTATATTGCTTCCACCTCATATACATTAGCCTTTATCTTTAGTCTTTCTACATATTAAGACACAGTCTCTCCAAACACTATTTGAATCATCTAAATAAGATTCTAACGTTTCCATCTCGGCATATTTTGCTAGAGCTTTAAATCCATCGGGATAAAATCTCCAACAATCAAGTGGGTATTTATGTTCGGGCCCAGATGAGGGGGCAATAATACAACATAGTCCGTCCTTCTTCAAAACTCGTTTAACTTCTTTCATCGTCAACCAAAAATATTCAACATGCTCAAAGGCTTGCCCCGAAACTACCACATCGAAAGAATTTGAATCAATCTCTTTCCACCTATAAACATCTTTAATAACTATATCAACGTTATTCCCCTTTTTCATGTCAGCACCCACATACTTCCAGTTTTTGTTTCCAAAGATATTTTTATAAGATCCGCCCCCTTCACCTCCTACATCTTGACTTCCTACATCTAATATACTAATTTTGTTATTTCTAAATTTGGTGAGATATTTTTCAGCAAAAATCTCCATATTTTTATAAGAACTTTCGTGCATTCTTACTCCTTTACTCTTTTACCATTATTTTATGCTCAAGATCTACTATTCCTCCTGATTGATATTTTCTGTTTATAACCTTAAAGGAGCTTATATCATCTTTCCAGTCATAAAATATTTCTCCTTCTTTGTTTGCTATCGCAGGTGAAACAAAGTACTTTCCCGGCGCAAGAACGTTTTCTACTTCAAAAATTGTATTCAGTGTGCCCTGACTTTTCCCTCCATAAACACCCGTTGAAACTTTTTTCATGCTTGTATTAGTAATAAAAATATCATTCCCATTCATGTCTCTAATTGTGATACCAAGAATCGGTTTCTCTACCTTTTTATAAATTTTATATATAACCTTTATCACAATGGTTTCATTAACCCCAAATATTTCTTTTATTTTCCCTGTTTTGTCGGCTAGGCTTACTTCGCAAACTTCTGCAGTTTTCGACTTTTGCTCAACTGTCTTGCTTTTTTTATTTTTGGTAGATACTCTATTCTGTTCTAAGTACTCTCTCGCAACCTCTTCTGGCAATCCGATTTTTACTATCTTCCTACTCTCTAGCAACATTGCCTTATCACAATATCTTTGCATAACACCCATATCATGGGTGACCAATACTACCGTTTTCCCGGTAGAGCGATACTTGTTGAATTCCTCCAGGCACTTTTTTTGAAAATTACTATCGCCAACAGCCAAAACTTCATCCATCAAGAGTATTTCGGCATAAACATTAATTGCCAAGGAGAAGGCAAGTCGAACTTGCATCCCTGATGAATAATTCTTTAACTTCATATCAATAAATTCACCTAGTTCAGAAAATTCAATAATTCTATCGTATTTTTCATTTATTTGTTCTTTTGTTAGTCCAAGGATTGAGCCACCGAGAAAAACATTTTCCCTGCCTGTAAGCTCTTGATTGAATCCTACTCCAAGCTCAAGAAATGGTGATAATTTACCATTAATTGTTATTTTCCCAGTATTAGGAACATATATCCCCGTTAAAATTTTTAGTAATGTACTTTTACCACTACCGTTTCGACCAATAATGCCAAAGAATTCGCCCTTTTTGACTTCAAAATTAACATTTTCTAAAGCTTTGAACTCTGTATAATTCTTTTTACTAAATAATCCCAAAGCGGCTCCCTTAAGAGTAGATATTTTTTCATGGGGAATGTGAAAAGTTTTTGATAGGTTTTCTACTCGTATCGCCACTTCATTATTTTTACTTTTTACTTTTGACTTTTGACTTCTGATTATACTTCCTCTGCAAATTTAGCCGCCGATTTTTCAAATAAAATATAACCGAATATTAAAATGATAAAGGGTAATATATATGGAATTACGTAGAACTTGGCACCCATAATCATCCATGCTGTTTCTGTTTGTGGGGTAATCAAAATGTAACGCGAATCTTGTATTATTTGAGCGACCGGGCTCAACATCATTATTTTACTAAATGGGCTCGGTACCAACAAAAGAGGATAAAGGATAGGTGTGGCATAGAACATCGCTTGTAATATTATCTCCCAAATATGTGATAAATCTCTAAACCGAACGAACAAAGAACTAAGTATTAAGCCTAAGCCAATAGACAAAATAAATAATTCAATTACCAACAAGATAAACAAGGGAGATAATACACTAATCTCCGCATGGGTAAACCACATGAAAATAAAAACCACAATTAAATTTAAGGAAAATGTTATTAAAGAAGTTATTCCTCCAGAAATAACTAAAACAATCCTAGGGAAGTAGACTTTTCGAATCAAGTCTCCTTTACTGACTATAGCTCCTAAAGAATTTGCAGTTACTTCAGTAAAAAATCCCCATATAACCACACCCAATAAAAGGTATACGGGATAATGTGGGACAGAGTTACCTAAACGAAAAACTCTAGTAAAAACAAAGTATAGTACCAAAAAAAGCATTAATGGTTTTACTAAAGACCATACATATCCAAGCACAGATCCTTGATATTTTAGCTTAAAATCTGTAATGGCTAGCTCTTTTATAAGCCCTAGATAAGTTTTGTTTATTTTGAACATAAATACCATGAAATCTTACTTAAATTAAGGCTAAAAGTTAATCATCAACAATTAACGCTATTACCGTTAGGAATATCATCTGAGAACTCATAAGGGACATTAATGACTGAAGAAAATGTTCCGCCAAAACCAAAGAGGCAGGGAAAGGAAGAGACATATTTCTTCTCACCACCAGTAACATAGTAGATGTTTTGATCGTTGGGATTGTTTGGCTTAATGAACTGAGTAATCTCGCCCGCATAAGGTAGGCGGTTGATTATGGCATCATGAAGAAGTATGGGATCAGCCGGTTGAATGCCATAGTTAGTCTTGTTTGTATCGTTGATGTTATATCTTACTCCTGTAGCAAGATAAGAGCTGTAAATAGACTTAAAGACAAGGGATAGGCTTCCTTCTGATGCATATCTGGCTGCTGTTGTACTATCTACAGTAAGAATATCATTTGTTGGGAGGTTGAAGTAAGAAAAGTAGCTAGGAGAAGGAACTATTCTGCTCGTTGACCCGTTAACTACCCTGACTATATCTTCGCCGGAGATCTTAAAAAGTCTGCCAGGGGCTAGATGTAAGCCCCCAAACGAAAGCAAGCTATAGGTATAACTGGATACGTTGGTTATATTCTTAACGTCGCCCCCTAAACCATAAAGATCATTAAAGGTAGGATATACATATTTATTGCTTCCATAAACTGTAAAGATTGCCTCCCCGGGACTTGCCAGCACTGAGGTTAACCCAACCGTTCTTAATCCTGATAAGGCATAGTAAGCATTAGGGGTAGGAGTTCCTATTGGCCACTGTGATTCCTGGCCCGTTAATGGTTTTTTACTGCCAGCATCAATCAGGAAGGTGGTAACCCCATCCGTAGCAAAGACCGGTAGATTTGAACCTACGGGCAAAGGATCATTTGCGTTGTATTCTTGAGGGAAGTGTCTAGTCTGGCGGTTATGGAAGTTCCAGGCATAATAGACACTTAGGTTGGGTATCGGGTTAAGCTGGTCTCCGTCATAGAGATAGACGGCAGGATTGCCATCAAATGTAACCAGGTTATTGTTAGCCATGAGCATCTTACCTTGAGGTTGACTAGCATTGATGTCTTTCATCCATCTTACTTTTCCCCATCCTCCTAAGACATCAATAATGAGAGGGTCAATAATTCTCCGTTTTTTGCCTCCTTCGAGCTTCCAGACCGCCCCTTGGAAAGCCATCATTGGGGGAAGGGGGATATCTTGAGTTGTAAGATTAAAGAGCTCGTCAGGAAGGGTTTTATTGACATTACTATTGAGGCAATCTATTCCCCAGTCAGTACATTCTTGAAAAGAGGTTATTTTATATCTTTTCCCGTCATCAAAGAGATAGGTAGTATAGGGATCACTCTCCTTTTTACCTACCGACGTAAGCGTGCCCCCATCTACAAAACTATCCAAATAGCTTTGGTCCACATCGTTAACAATCAACTTGTGAAAACCAAAGGCTACCATTACATCAAGGTTTGGTACAAGATACTTCTTTGAGTTAGCTATGGCATATATTTTATAGTCTGTGGGAGATTTGTAGAGAGGAGAGGTGGAGCCAAACCACTGGGTAAAAATCAGCCTGAAGTTCTGATTGCCATGAAAATGGGGAGTATATCTATATAAAGAAGCTGTCGCTCCTGTCCCCAAATATGTTGAAAAACCATCGATTGTAATTGTGTTGCCGGTATAATATGGTGCCACCTTATACCGAGTAGCGGGATCATTTGCTCTGTCCATATTCCAACGAAGCTGCCATGAACCCCAATCAACCTGCATCGCAAACCCAATGCAAGAGCCATTACAGGCATCGATTATCCCACTATCGGTTACAGCATAACCCATAGCCCAATTTATTCCCCACTCATTGTATCCCCCGGTGGTAACCAAGCTTTGCTCCTTTTGCAGAGTTGCTAAGATAACCTGCGGGTTCAGGCCATAATCAACAGCTGCTTCGTATATAATCTGGGAAGCCAATTTATTAATAGCCGGTCGGTTATCGTTCGGCCCAATGTAAGAATTTCTCGTCTCTCTGTAATTAGCTAGGTAACCACCCTTTGATGACAAAAAATCCTGAATTTGCTGTTGATTCATGGAAATAGCAACAAATCTATCATCCTGAATAATATAACTAGGATTCCAATCGGCTAGGGCGTTCTTAGGCATCACAAAAAATGACGATATTGTTACTAGAGCAACTATCGCCAAAAAAAAATTGCGATTGATGGATACAATACCCCTTTTCAAAATCACCTCGTTACATCATTATATCAAATAGATAAACAAAATCAACATCAACCCCAATAAATACTCTTGCTTCTTTTCAGATAGTGAGCAGCAGGAGGTAATACTTTTTTTGCTCAGGCTTTTTGAGAGTTCGTAGTTCTTTTTATTATTGACTTAATTCTTTCAGATACTGATAAGGAGGGCTCTGACGAAGGTTTTAGCACCACAATGTCTTGACCGTCTGTAGCTCCCTTTCTGCCAGACCAGAACCCGTAATGGATTGGCTGATCCAACATCATGTTTCCTTTACTGATAATTTCCCTGAGAGCTTTTGGTGTGTATCCAACTGCTCCCTCTGGATATATTTCGTCATTGATAAAACAACCATCTCCATAATCATGGCGAAAAGTTAAAGAAACAGTACCAAACTGATTTGTGCTTTTACCTTTTATGAGGGTAGAGGCTTCGCTGTCTAAAACAAAGAAAGAAGCAAAAACCTTACCGTCAGGCTTTAAGGCCCTACTAAACTCCTTCAAATAGTGAATTATATCTTTTTTAAACATGTGGGTAAACACAGAATGTAAAATAATTCTATCTTTACTATTGCTTTTTACTGGTAGCGTTACTATGGTGGCTTTGATTTTACCACCGGGGTTATGAATTTGGCTTTGAATATCTAAGAAATAAAACTTAAAGTTCGGATGTTTTTTTGTAATATTACTCTGACACCATTCAATGCTTGGTTTTATTATATCAATACCTGTATAGCTACCCTTACTAGAAAGTTGTTCTGTTAGAGTTATGGCATCTCTCCCTACACCACAACCGACCTCTAAAACGTTATTATCCAGCGCTATAGGAGCATATTTCGCATGTTGTCTTGAATGTTCTTTTGATATCTCGTCCCATGTATCTACTCCTCCTCCCGTCAAATTTACTAGATCAATAGGAATAGAATACCCTTTATACTTAAACACTTCTTGTTTTTGTTCATTTGTCTTTTTCTTATCAATAAATTTACTTAACATATTTTTGTTCCTCTCAGTTTATTTAATGTACCATTATTTTTTTAGTTTGTATTAATTTAATCACCTATACTCTCCTTAAAAATGTACACTCTTCTAATCCAAAAGTTCCAGACAAAAGTAACTCCTATAGCAATTATTTTCCCAAAAACTGGTATTAATTTCATAAATTCTACAACAAAATAAGTCACACCTGTTTGAATAAGCATCCCCACAATACTAGCTACAAAAACTAACAAAAATTCTTTTGTCGGTGTGTAAGTACTGACATTAAAAACAAAAACCCTACTAAAATACCAGTTTAGAATTATCCCTAAAAGCATGCTTATTGGTGTTGCGACTAAATAATTAATTCCTAAAATACTATTCAATAACACAAAAAAACCAACTTCAATAAAAACTATAATTATAGCCATAAATAAGTATTTGATCATTTGTGTAGTCAGTTTATTTCTCATATTGGTTATAAAATTGATTTAATAGCTTAACTGCTACTGCATAAAATGCTGGCGCCGTTTCTGGATTAATTTTTGCTTTGTAGGTCAACATGCGACAATAATGAACAGCTTCATGAAAAAATATTTTTTTATATTCTTCGCACCCCAATCGTTTTTTCACCTTAGTATTAAAATGGTTAAACAATTCCGTGTATTTTGCAGAGATGTTTTCTTCGAAATTTATATAATTATTATCTATTTTGATAGTTTCCATTTGTATCAAAAATTCATACCCAGAATGTAAGGACTGAAACATCTTCCCAATATCAACAATTGGATCTTCAATTTGGTTTTCATTATTAGGGTCCAGCAACAAAAAATCTACGTTTTTGCGATCAACTATAATATTATCTACTGTAAGATCTCCATGAATTGGTGTTTTGTAAAAACCAGATAATGAATCCATAACTTGCTTATTATTCTTGATACTCTTAATAATTCTATTTAGATTCTGATAATTATCTCCGTTAATTACCAGCGTGTCATAATTTGACAGTTCATTTATCTTAGAATTAATGCTTTTTGTATCAGAGACTTTGTCAATTATCTTCTTTTTTATATAGGTAAGTATTTCTTTATTTGAGTATTTTCTTCTGCCAAGTATATAAATTTCGTCATAAACGAAGTCCAAAACTAAATCCAATATTTTTTTACTTTTCTCTATTTTTTCGGTATGAATATAGTCAAAAAAAGTATCATACGACTCCTTATACTCCATATTAAAAGAGTAATAATCACTGCTTATCTCCTCCTTAAGTACTGTTGGTATATTCTTTTTCCCTTGCCTTTTCTTAAGCCATTCATACTGGTCTTTCAGTTTGTCAGAATATTGAGGTAATGTTATTTTTTTAACTACTAAGTTTTTCCCCTCCCAAACTAAAATTGTGCTAGCATTTGACCCTCCCCGAAATGACTTTACTAGCTTAAATTTGTTTTTCAATTCCTGATCATGGACAATTTTTGTTACCTCACTACATGAAAAAAATGCATCTAAAAAACCACTCAATTCCTTGCTAATATCTTCCTCTCGGTATAGTTTGTTTTTCATATACCGAAACTCGTCATTTTCTTTATTCTTTATAGTCATGACCTTTCTCCTAAGAATTATTACAGAAAAGAGTCCGACTAGTGAAATAGGTATCATAAGCACAAACCAGCTAATTATCGGCAGAATATTTATAGTTTCAAAATTATTAGTAACCTCTTTAGCAATCTGTGAAAAATAATAATGATATGATCCTAGATAACCTGGGCCCGATGGAAAAGAAACGCTAACATATGATCCCATACTTAATATTATTTTCCCTAAAAATTGTGTTTTATCAAAATAAAACACAAGGAAAAAAGTTGATGTTATATAAAAGAACCACATTACCAGAGTCAGTAATAAATATTTTATGTAATCTAATCTATTAAAAATAGTATGTATGCCAAATATAATTGACCACATAAGTAATCTGCTTTTGTCTTTTATCTGATCATTAAATAAATCCGTAATCTTGTATATTAATTTCAATGTTGTTTTGCCTTGTAAATACAAAATTAATATAAAAACAGATAAAACAACTGCTGTAATAAGAATCCAAAATGCAAGTAAAAAAAAGCTCGTTTTAAACAAATTATTTCCCCAGTATAAATATCCGATAAAAAAACAAGAAAACGCGATGATATATGCGTCAAATATCCTCTCAATTACAATAGCCATAAAAGAGACGGCCTTACTGATAGAAAGCTCTTTTCCTAATAAATACGCCCTAATAAATTCACCTGCACGGAAAGGTAGTAGTAGATTAAAAAAATAGCCTATAGACATATATTTAAACTGTGTTCGAAAGCTGTTTTCTCTAATTGTTGAGAATAATATCTCAGATTTTTTTGCTCTAGTTGAATGAGCAATCATCTGAATGATAATTGCAACTAAAATCAAAGCGATTAAAAGCTTGCTCAATACAAAATTTGATGATTCAAAATCTACACCTTTGATAAATAATTGCGAGAAATATAGACTAACAAAAAAACCTAATATAATAACTACTAATAAAATAGATCTTATGTATTTATTCATCAATTTCAACCTTTATTACGTTTGCACCTGATTTTTTAGCAGCAATAAGGCCAATATCCGAATCTTCAAAAATCAAGCATTGTTCTGGTTTTGCCCCAAGTTTTTTAATAGCTGTTTTGTAGCATTCTGGGTCTGGCTTTCCATTAATAACATCCTCTCCACAGACGATTAGGTCAAAATAACCGTTTATTTGAAAATGTTTGAGAATATTCATAACATTCTCCTTACTCGCTGTTGTTACTAAGGATATTTTGTGCTCTTTTTTTACAAGTTTAATAAAATTTATTAAATGATTATTTGGTTTTATCTGACTAATATTTTTTAAATAATATTTTGCTTTTGTTATTTTTATGAATTGTTTTTCTTCTGTTGTTGTATTGGGAGCAATTTTTTTTGTCATCTCATCAAATCTAAGGCCAAAAGCAGAATAATAATCTTTTTCTTTTATATTAATTCCGGCGTACTTAAAGGCCTTTTTGTATGCTATAAAATTTGCTCTTTTTGTGTCAAAAAGAGTGCCATCAAAATCAAATAATAAATACTTAATTATTTTTTCCTTCATTGATTATGATAGATATTATGTCACTTTCTGAATTTATATTAACAAGAAAAGTCCCTTCTGCATAATATTTCCTTTTTTATAAATAAATCTTAAAGATGATGTTTACATGTCATCGCTGCACACAGAATCTCTCTCAAGAATCATTTTTGGTACTTTTTTTTCTGGGTATACACTAAACTGAATGTTTAGCCCTCTTTGTGTATTACAGGCATTTTTTGCGTTTATAAAGACATTACCTACGTTTTTTTCCATAAAGTTATTACCGCCAAAGGACCCACTATGAAGAACATATATAGGGAAAAACAAAATGATTGGAATTATTGTTAAGTATTTAATTTTTTTGTTTTCTGAATAATAATGCCAGACATCACCTAACAGGATAGTAAGGACAAAAAGAGTAATTAGGTTTTGGGTATAAAAAAATTGGTCAGGACCGCTAGATAAATACCCAAAGAAGTGATCGCTAATACCGGTTCGGTTAATAGCAAAAATTATTCCAGGGAAAAAGATTGCCACCCCTCCCATCAAATAAATCCATATATTCTTTCTTTGGTTGTATATTACTATTAATATAATTAAGATTCCTGTTATTAAAAGTGTACTTAAATTATTAAGGTTCTTTAATATGGGTTCTGTGCAAACAAATACGAATGGACGATATATAAATATCTCAATAGCTCTTGCAAAATTAAAGGGACTGTCGAGATATCCTACTAGTTTAGGAATACCGTTTATTTTAATGACGACAAGTTGTAATAATAACAGAAGACCCAGGGTTACGTAACTGATGAACGTAATATCTTTAAATATTTTTTTACATCCACTAATTGAATATTTATTTATGTAATGGTAAAGACCAAAAGGAATTAACAAATAAACATTTATATTTGTAAATCCGCATATTAATATTATAAAATCTATTAAAATTATTTTTTTTATGTTTCTACCTGCAACATTTCGATAAATAATTAATAAAAAAGCGAGGTATAAAAATAAAAATTTTAGATTACTTATCGTACCGATTATTGCATAATCGGAACCTGGCATGGGAAGAAACAGGCTAAAAGATATCAGCAAAAAAAGGGGGAGGCTGCCAATTATTTTTCTAAACAAAAACAAGGGAAGAGTAACACATAAAGAAAGGAAAAAATAAGAAACCAGAGCAAAGCTCTGTGGCAGATACAATAGATTGCCTTTAAATAATATTGAGTTAACAATAATACCAATTTCACCTAATAGATACACCCCCCAAAGATAATATCCATTAAATATCTCAAATATAGAATTAATGAAACCTTTATTAATTAAGTTGTGTGCAAAAATATATCCATCCTCAGCATAAAAATTAGGTTGGTTAAAATTATTCGGGAATCTAAGATAAAAAATATAAGCGCCCAAAACCACAAGTATGATAAAAGCTATTATGTTTATTATATTTTTTTTATTTGTATGTATGATTTTCTTAATATTCATCTTTTATTAAGTTATATTGCCTAAATTCTTCTGGGGTTCCAAAGGAAAAATATTGATCTACTTTTGATTCTTTAACAGTCAAGCCCTTTTTAATAATACTATTGTAAACCAAGGAAACATAAAATTCCTTACTATCTGAGTCAGGCTCTTTTTTTATCATTTCTCGAGCTTCTGTTAAAAAATATTCGGCCTTCCCAAAAAAATATGCACCCACAATTGCTCTATCAGAGATGAGTCTTTTTTCAGCTGTCTCAATTACTTCCCCATTGTATGTTTTTGCATAGCTATATTTCGGACTCTCTGAATAAAATGTTAAAAGTGCACCACCTAATTCTTTCTTTTTGTTTAAAACATCGTTAATTAATGTTTCATACTCCTTGCTCTTGAACCATAAATCACAATCTAGTATTATTAAAGGGGAATTTCTGTCTAAAACACTACTTGCCTTGTAACTTGTTTCGGCAGCTCCTCGTGTCGCTATATTAATACTGATCACCGCAGAATTATCTATTTCCTTCTTAATAATGTCAGCTAAACAAAATTTATCCTGTAGCTCTCTCCGTATAACACATATATATTTTTTTTCAAAAGGAATATTATTTAAGCTAGAAATTGCTTTCATAAACATTGGTTTCCCGTCAATCTCAATAAGAGGTTTTGGCTCCTTAAAACCCTCTTCTACAAACCGGGATCCCAGTCCTGCCATTGGCATTAATACTTGTAAAGTCTTCATTTAATATATCCTTTTTGAGCTGTATTCTTCTGGTCTTTTGTTTTTATTCCAATTTAGTTTACCAAATCTCCAGAGGAAAAGTTTTCGAAGGATTGACGCTGCAATCTTGAAATTCTTTGCGTTGCTTACTTGGTCTTTTTCCTCCCAAGTAATCGGCGCAAATACTATCTTTGATTTTTTTGAATAATAATACAACAATATATCAATATTGAAAGTCATGCTATCTTCGAACCCTAAGTATGCATGGTTTTCAAGTGAGCTTAATTTAAATAAATTTAGTCCTGATCCTAAATCCTTTGTTTTGCGAAAAGTGACTAGGGTAAAAATTAGATTTAAAGCCTTATTACCCGTAATCCTTGTTAATGAATAACCGCGCAGAGAAGATTCATGCATAAACCTTGAGCCAAGTACCGCATCCGGATATTCCTCGTATTGAGCAACTTTAATCATTTTTAATAATTCGGACGCCTTTGCTTGATCGTCACCATGAAGTATCGCAACATAATCAGCTCTTTCTTTTTCTCCAAAAAGAAAAGCAACTTTGTGAGAACCACCTAAATTATAATTTTCGTCGTTAGAAAAAACTTCTATTTTACTGTTGTGCCTTTTCTTGTTTATTGTCTCGAGAGCTACTTTTACAGAGTTGTCCTTGCTTTGGTTATTAATAATTATTACCTTATCAATACTCTTAAGTATGTTGGGGGTAAGCTGGTTGATAACTCTTGATATTTGTTTTTCACAATTATAAACAGGTATTGCAACAATGAATTTCATTATTAATCCAAATTAATTGATTCAATAAAACAATTATAAAAGATTTTTTTCTGTTATAAAAGCTTAACTAACACTTAATAAAAATAATTTCGCACGTAGACAGGTTCCTATATTCTTTACGTCTGTATCGTCAGATCGTTTTACGCGCTTATGTATAGCTAACCTGTCCTACTAGTTTCTTGCTTTAAAAAAGTTTTTAAACCCTTTTCCCAAGTTAATATTCGAATATTTTTTTTCGTTATGCTTAGGTTTAAAACCGAATACGCTGGTCGCGGAGCGATTTTTTTATCTGGATACTGAGAAAGGTATTCTTCTGTTGAAATTCCAACGACTTTTGTCTTTCTACCAGTAATTTTAAATATCTCCTGGGCAAAATCAGCCCAAGAAATTAGTCTTCCATCGCCAGTTACGTTATAAATTCCCGGTTCTGGCTGTTTTTTTATGATATCATAAATTGCTTTTGCTAAATCAAGTGCATAGGTCGGCCGGCCAAATTGATCGTTTACTACTTTAATTTCATCCATTTTTTCAGAAAGGGCAAGCATGGTACGAACAAAGTTCTTGCCTTCACCATAAATCCAGGAGGTACGAACTATATAAGAATTTTTAAGCCCCAGAGCGTATTTTTCCCCTTCCAGTTTTGTCTTGCCATAAACACTTTGCGGGTTTGTTTTATCTTCTTCTAAATAAGGCTCTTTTTTTGTCCCGTCAAAAACATAATCCGTGCTGATATAAATCATTTGACAGTTATGCTTTTTACAAGCTTCGGCTAGGCTTTCGGTCCCATTAGCATTAATTTTTCTCGCCAGTTCAGGATTTTCTTCACAACCATCAACATCCGTGTAGGCAGCTCCGTGGATTAGAATTGTCGGTTTGAAGGTATTAAAAACATCTTCGGTCGCCTGTTTATCGGTAATATCCATTTCCTCAACGTCCGTAAAAAGCACTTCCTCGTTTTTTAAAACCTCCTGAAGCGCTTTGCCTAATTGTCCATTTGCGCCGGTAACCAAAATTTTTGTCATAATGTTTTAATCCGTTTATTTTCTTTTAAAAAGGGGTGGTTTTTATCTTTCTCTGAAATAATTGCCTCTGAAAGTGGTATTGGCCATTTTATATTCAAGTCTGGGTCAGCTAGATTGACAAAGGTGTATTTTGCTTCTGGTGCCCAATGCTTATCGACCAAATAGGTATAGACGACTTCATCCGTCAAGGTTTGAAAGGAATTGGCACACTCCTCCGGCACAAAAATAGCTTTATCGGCTGTCATTTCAAAGCTCTCGACAACTCCGAAGTTTTTTCCTGGACGCAAATCCACAATGGCCGTGAATATCTTCCCCATTTGTATTGAAATATATTTATTCCAGGGTTCGGCATGGATGCCTCTGGTCGTTCCTTTTTCTTTGTTAGCCGAAACATTCATTTGTATCGGTTGAAATGTTTTTGAAAATCCGAGGTTTACCAATTTTTCTTTTTGAAAATTTTCCTTAAACCAGCCTCGGTTGTCTCCATTTAACACTAGATCGATAAGTAGTAGTCCTGGAATTTTTGTTTTGTTGATCTTTATTTCCTTATTTCTATATAAGGAATCATCATAATTTTTTTTCATCACTGCCCTTGAGCTTTATATTTGGCTTCCACCTGTTTTTTTAGCGGCTCCCACCACCCTTGATTCTCTTTATACCATTTAATTGTATCGGCTAATCCTTGTTCAAAGTCTGTGTATTTTGGCTTCCAGCCTAATTTTTTCTGTATCTTACTCGAATCAATGGCATATCTCATATCATGACCGGGTCTGTCCTTGACATGCTCATAGGCATCTTTCGGTTTCCCCATTAGAGTCAGTACTGTTTCCAAAACCTCCTTATTCGATTTTTCTCCATTTGCACCAACTAGATAAGTTTCGCCGAATTTACCTTTTTCTAATATCATTAAAATCGCCGAATTATGGTCATTTACATGAATCCAATCTCGGACATTTTCTCCGGCGCCATACAGCTTTGGTTTCTCCCCAATTAATACATTCGTTATCTGTCGAGGAATAAATTTTTCTATATGCTGGTATGGGCCGTAGTTATTCGAACAATTGCTGATGGTTGCCTCTACCCCAAAACTTCGTACCCAAGCCCGCACGAGATGATCAGAGCTTGCTTTAGCGCTCGAATAAGGGCTGGATGGATTGTATGGAGTGGATTCAGTAAATTTTGTCGGGTCGTCAAGCTCAAGATCGCCGTATACTTCGTCGGTTGAGATATGATGTAGGCGTTTTTCGTGTTTCCGAACTGCCTGTAATATCTGATAGGTACCGATAATGTTCGTGTTAATAAAAGGCCACTGAGCAAGAAGAGAGTTGTCATTGTGAGACTCGGCTGCAAAATGGACAACTATATCGTTTTTAGAGACAAGCCCATCGACTAGACTATCATCAGTTATATTGCCCTTAACAAATTTAATTTTATCTAGGGCCAACTTCAAATTTTCTTTATTACCCGCATAGGTTAGCGCGTCTAAAACAGTTATTTCCCAGTCAGGCCTATTTTTTAAAACATAATAAACAAAATTTGACCCGATAAAACCGGCCCCACCAGTAATTAAAATTTTTGTCATTTTCCTTCCTCCTTGGCTTTGGCTTCCATCACATTTGAGGCCCGAAGCAGACTATCAAATGTTCCGGCGTCTTCCCAAATACCTTCTATTACCTCTGCTCGAATTTCACCCATCTTCAAGAAGGTATTATTGACGCTTGGATTTCCGCTAATTTCAATTTCTCCCCTAGCAGAAGGTTTCAAATTTTTTGCAATTTCCACAACACGATTGTCATAAACATACAATCCAACAGATGCATAATTACTTTTTGGTTTAGCCGGTTTCTCTTCAATTGAAATTACCTTCATGTCTTTATCAAATTCAACTACTCCATAGCGTTCCGGGTCATGGACTTTTTTTGCAAAAATCATCGCACCGGACTTAAAAGACTTAATTTGAGCAGAAAAATCATGATCAAAAATATTATCGCCCAAAATTAATGTTACGTTATCTTTCCCAATGAAATTCTCTCCAACAATAAAGGCATCGGCTAATCCTCGAGGTTCTTCCTGAATTTCGTAAGCAAACTTGGCCCCGAAATCTTTCCCAGTTCCAAGTAAGTTAAGAAAGTGTCCAGCATGCTCAGGAGAAATAATAATTAATATATCTTTAATTCCAGCCTTAATTAAAGTTTCAATCGGATAATAAATCATCGGTTTGTCATAAACCGGTAATAATTGTTTTGAGGTTACTTTAGTTAACGGCCTTAGACGAGTCGCCCTGCCGGCAGCGAGAATGATGCCTTTCATAATTCCCCTTTGTCTATAAATTAAATATATTAAAACACGGTCTGTGGAACCCGTTATCAATCTTGATCAAAAGTCAACCTTACGAACTCTCTTCATCAAACCCTATTGGTTTAATTACTAAAATTCTTTTCTCTCCCGGACCCCTTGACTCGCTTTTTAGCCCCTCTTTAGCCGCAATCGTATGAGCTAAACGCCTTTCATAAGCATTAAAGCCCCCGATCTCCTCAGGAAAATTAGTTTTTCGCACTTTTTCAATCGTCTTCATAACAATTTCCGAAATTTTCCGATCTTTGTCTTTCAGATACCCATTCACATCTATTCTAAAGGTTAAGTCTTCACTCACTTTTTTGCGCAAGACCAGACCCAAAACATAAGCAAAGGCTCCCAGATTTTCACCGTGGTAGCCAATCAATAAAGCTCCGTCTTTGCCACTTAAATCAACTTTAACACCGTTTAGGTCAGCGCTAACTGAACACTTCATTTTAACACCAAGGAGCTGTAATAATTCCTCAGTTTCTTTTCCGACCTTATCTAGAGAAGCTTTGGTCACTGACATTATTTCTTCTCCTCTAGTTTCTCCACGTCACGATGGATAATCAGGTATTGCTGGAGAGCGGCGATGCCGGTTGTGATAATCCAATAAAGGGGTAGGGCAGCTGGCAGAGACAGGCTGATGAAGAAGGTTAGGGCGGGGAAAATATACAAAGTTTGACTGAATATTTTTTGGGTCTGATCAAGGTTTTGTTTTGGCATTAACATCTTTGACTGGAAAAACTGGGCTATGGCCGCAATTAGCCCCAAGATCCAGCTGGGTTTAGCTAAATTTATTACGCTAAACATGCTCGTAGAAAACGGTTGGCTCAAGGCGTTGTGAACAAAAGGCAAACTTTTCAGCCAAGGATAAAGTTCATGCCAAAGACCGGCCGATTGCTTGGCTAGATCAATAAAATCCTGGTTACTAAAAGGCCTGATAGCATAAAAAAGAGCAAAAAGAAGCGGCAACTGAATCAAGGAGGGAAAACAAGAAGATAACGGATTAACTTCTTTTTCTTTGTACAGCTCCATCATCTTAGAGTTCATTTTCACCGGATCGTTTTTATATTTTTCCTGGATCTTCTTAATTTCCGGCTGAATTTTGTTCATAGCCTTCTGATTTCTTAGGGTCTTAGATTGAAGAGGCCAAACAACTAACCGAACAACAACTGTTAATAAAATAACCGCGATCCCAAAATCATGTCCCGGCACAATACTATAGAAAAATATCAATAAATTTATTAATGGCTGAACAAAAATAACGTGTAACATCCACTTTCCTCAACTAATTACAACGTTTATTGTACCTTAGTCTGAGCCAAAAAGTAAAGGCTGGACGCGGGGGCTTTTTTGTGCTAAGATGCTAAAGATTAGAGACCGAAAATGAAAAGAACATATCAACCCAAAAAAGCCAGGGTCGGCAAAGTTCACGGCTTTCTCAAAAGAATGTCGACTAAGGGTGGTCGTAACATCCTTAAAAGACGTCGCCTAAAGGGACGGACTCGTTTAAATCCTTCAAAAAATGTTAAATAGGCAACAAAGAATAACTAGCGACAAAGACTTCCAGACTATTTATAGGCGTGGGCGACATCTCTCGAGCGCGTTTTTTAACTTGAACTACCTTAGCAATAACCTTGATCATGCCCGAATTGGCGTTGTTGTTAATAAAAGGGTGGCTAAAAAAGCGACTGAAAGAAATCTCCTCAAGAGACAGCTTCGAGAAATTCTTAGAAATAATTACAGCCAGATTCAGTCCGGTTTAGATCTTGTTCTTTCCACCAAAGGACCTTCGGTTAAGTTAGCTTTTGATAAACTAAAAGAAGAATTAATGATCTTACTGGAAAAAGCTAAGCTGACGAAAAATGCTTAAAAAGGCCGCCCTCAGGTTAATTAAATCTTATCAGAAAACGCTATCACGAGACCATGGCCCGCTTAAAAAACACCATCCTTATGGGTATTGTCGGTTTAATCCGAGCTGTTCCCAGTATACTTATGAAGCCGTTAATCGTTTTGGTGTTATCAAGGGCTTTCTTCTTGGGCTCTGGCGGATCTTGCGCTGTAATCCGTGGAATCGAGGCGGTAATGACCCCGTGCCGAAAACTTTCAGTTTTCGCAACCAGTCAAAAGCGAAAAGTAAAAAGTACATCAAGTAATAAAGCCTCTACATTATTCTTTTGCCGAAAATTTGTTTAGTCGAAAGACCGACATTTTGACTAAATTAATTTTGACAGCTTGGTTGTAAAATTGATTTAGGATTAAGAAGTTCAAATTTTTTTGATTCTTTGGTTACTTTCTCATTAAGGAGAAGAGTAACAAGAAGCCTGGATACCCGCCTACGCGGGAATGACAAAGTGTCTCTGTGGGTAAGAAAATATCCTTGTGGAAAACTTTCTAGGGGTGTATAATTTTTTTTGCTAATGTGCTCTTGGAAAAAATTAAGGAGGGCAACCTCCTCATCTTTTTCTCTCTCTAAGATTATCAATTACTGAGGTGGGTATGGACAACGAACAACTTTGGAATGCCGTCCTGGGCGAGCTCGAGGTTTCTCTATCGCGAGCTAATTTTACTACCTGGTTTAAAAATACCAGTATTGTTTCTATTAATGCTGATCAAGCTGTTGTTGGTGTGCCAAATGTCTTTACTAAAGAGTGGCTGGAGAAAAAATATAATAGTGACGTTCTTGAGGCTCTGCGCCATAACCTCGCCAGCATTAGGCACATCGAATATCGTGTCGGTTCCTTTAAAAACCTAGAAAAAGAACTTTCTGAAAAAGAAAATATTAAAAAAGTTGAGGAAGAAATAAAAGAAGAAGAGGCCAAGGAAGAGGTTAAGGTCGCCTCTGGAGACTTAAATCCAAAATATACTTTTGAAAATTTTGTCGTCGGGAACTCCAACAAACTGGCCTTCGCTGCCTGCCAAAGCGTTACCACTCAACTTGGAAGCAAATATAATCCCCTCTTCGTCTACGGCGGGGTTGGCCTAGGCAAAACTCACTTAATGCAGGCCGTTGGGCACGCTATTCAAGAAGAGAATAAAAAGAAAAAAGTGATCTATGTCACCAGCGAAAAGTTTACCAACGACTTTATCTCCTCCATAACCGACAAAAAAACCAATGTTTTCAAAGAAAAATATCGTAAAGCCGATGTCCTCCTGGTTGATGACATGCAATTCTTGGCCGGGAAAGAACAAACCCAGGAAGAGTTTTTTCACACTTTTAATGCTCTCTATCAAGCCAACAAACAAATTGTTCTAGCCAGTGACCGGCCCCCAAAAGCCATACCAACCCTTGAGGAAAGACTAAGATCACGATTTGAAGGAGGCTTGATTGCTGATATCCAGCCACCTGATTTAGAAACAAGGATTGCTATTCTACAACGAAAGGCTCAGATTCGTGGCTATTCTGTACCTCTAGAGGTCTGCGATCTAATCGCCCGATCAATCCAACACAATATAAGAGAGCTTGAGGGAGCATTAAATCGAATTTTGGCTTACTGCGAGTTGAATGACAGCCAACCCAGCCTTGATGTGGCTAAGAATATTCTTAATACCTTAATTAACAGTCCTCGAAGAAAAAGCTTTGTCCCAAAACATATTTTAGAAAAAGTAGCTGATTTTTATGATATTTCGATTCAGGAGCTAACCGGCAGCAAGAGAGACCGAGAAATTGTTATGCCGCGCCAAGTAGCTATGTATCTCTTGCGTGAAGAGCTTCATCTTTCTTTCCCTAAAATTGCTCGGGAACTAGGTAAAAAGGATCACACTACGGCCATCCACTCTTGTGAGAAAATCGAGAAAGAGCTAGAGTATAACGAACCTCTCCGCCACGAATTAAGCTTGATACGAGAGCGAGTTTATGGTTAGTGTGGATATGGTTGTTTAAAAAGCTGTGGTTAGGGTTGGGTTTTATGTTTATAAAAAAGTACAAAAAAATAAAAATTAGAATTTGTCCCAATAAATTCCTTGAAATTAACCAGCTTTTTCGGATGACTAGTCACACGTTTTGGGGTAAAATTAAGATGGAAAATCAAATAAAACACAGTTTCCACAGACCTTATTATAAAGACTATTAATATATAAATAATAAGATATTATAAACAAGAAGGTGAGGATAAAATGAAAGCACAGATTTTAAAAGAGAATTTAGCTAAAGCCCTAGCAATTACTGGGAGGGTGGTAAGTAGTCGGGGTAGTTTAGAGATTTTAAGCCATATTATGCTTTCAACTGAAAAGGGACGGCTCCGAGTTTCAGCAACTAATTTAGAGATTGGTATTAATTATTGGATTGGTGGAAAAATTGAGAAAGAAGGGAACATTACGGTTCCGGCTAGATTGTTTACGGATGTGGTTAATTCACTCTCCTCTGAAAAAATCAATATCTCAGTTGAGGAGTTAAATATTAATATCAAATCAGAGGTGGATAATTTAACTATTAAGGGTTTATCAGCAGAGGAATTTCCGGTTATACCCAGTATTAAAGGGGAGCCAACTTTTATTATTAAAGCTGAGGTGATGAAAGATGCCTTAAATTTAGTTAATTTTGCCGCCGCCCTAGATGAGGCTCGGCCAGTTCTTTCTGGTGTTTATTTTAATATCAGTGAGGACAAACTAATACTAGCCGCAACTGATAGCTATCGTTTAGCCGAGAAAGTGGTTAAGTTAGATAAAAAAGTCGAGAAGAAGTTGGAAATTATTGTGCCAGCTCGGACCATGATCGAACTAACGCGGATTATCTCTGACTTAAATGAAGAGATAAAAGTATTTATTAGTGAAAATCAAATCCTCTTTTCGGCCAAGGACATTGAATTTACCTCTCGATTAATTGAAGGGCAGTTTCCAGATTATAAGCAAATTATTCCAGGTGACAATGAGACTAAGGCTACCGTTGAAACAAGTGAGTTTTTAAATATTTTAAAAGTGGCTAGCTTGTTTGCTCGAGAAAATGCCAACAGCGTGACATTACTAGTTAAACCAAAAGGAGAGGTTGAGATAAAGGCCATCTCAGCCCAAATTGGTGAAAGTGACTCAGTGATTAAGGCAGAAGTTCAGGGGAAAGAAGGAGAAATATCCTTTAATAGTAAGTATTTACTTGATGTTTTAAACAACCTAAAGTCAAAAAGAGTGACTGTTGAAATATCGGGGAAGCTTAGCCCCGGCGTAGTTAAGCCAGAAAAGAGCAATGATTATATTTACATTATTATGCCACTCAGGTCATAGAATGCAGAGCTATTAGTTTAATAGTAACTAGTAAATAGTTATTTAATCTTAGAGAACTATAAACAATTTAACAACTTAACCATTGAACTGTTTTCATGCAAATAAAAAAAATAAAATTAGAAAATTGGCGTAACTTCTCGTCATTTGACTTTGATTTTGATGGTATTACTATTTTGGTCGGGTCTAATGCCTGTGGGAAAACTAATTTTCTGGAGGCAATATATTATCTGGCCTGTGGTCGATCATTCCGTTCAAAAGATTTAAATTTAATCTTCTGGGGCAAGAACTTTTTTCGAATATTTGGAGAGGTTGAGAAAAACAGTGGACGAGAAGATGTTTTAGTGGTGGTGGAGAATAACGATCGGCTGGTAAAGACAGTTAAAATTAAAGACCAGAAAAAACCCTCAAGTCATCTGCTGGGACACATAAACTGTGTTTTGTTTACACCGGAAGAAATTGAGTTGATCTCAACCCTGCCCGAGGCCCGCCGGAGATATTTGAATTTAATTATTAGTCAAACTGATCGCCAATACGCTTACAACCTGACGCATTATAAGAAATGTCTTGAACATCGAAATAGTTTATTAAGAAGAATTACTAAAGGCTTGTCACGAGAAGATGAGCTGGAAATCTGGGATGGGAAGTTGGCCGAATATGGCAGTGACTTGATAGAGAAAAGGCAGGGGTTTGTTGATTATATAAATTTAACAATAACAAAACACTATCAGAGTCTCTCAGATGGCAAAGACAAGTTAAAGTTAAATTATCTGCCCTCGATAGATAGTGAGGGGGGTTGGGCTGAAATGGTCTCAAAAATTGCTCGAAATAGAGACAAAGACATTTGTTCGGGCATAACTTCAGTCGGTCCCCACAGAGATGACCTAGAGTTTTTATTGAACGACAGAAACATCAATGAGTTTGCCTCGAGAGGAGAGTTTCGAACGGTCATCCTAGCCTTAAAGTTGGCGGAAATTGATTTTTTTGAAGAAGCAACAGGCGAAAAACCGGTTTTACTACTAGATGATGTCTTTAGCGAACTAGATGAATCTCGACGTGGTCTTTTATCTCAAATTTTCAAAAACCAACAAACAATTGTGACAACAACAGATCTTGATCACGCCAGCCCAAATATTATTAAAGAATCGCGGGTAGTAAAAATCTAGTTGCACAAGGTTGAACCTTGTGCAGGGGGTGAAGATGGGTAATTTAGGTGGAACATTTGATAAAAGGATAAAACAACTGGGGATTAAAAAACAAGTTGATGCTGCTGTGATCGTCGAAGAAGCCCAAAATAAAATTAATGAGATTTTTGGTGAACACGGCCGCGATAATTTAAAAGTAATTTCTTATCGGAACGGGGTATTAAAAATCGCTGCCTCATCAAATGCCTGGGCGGCCGAATGCCAAGGGAAAAAGGGAGAAATCCTTAATAATCATAAATTTGTAAAGAGAATTTTATTTCAAGTTGTTAGTCGTTAGTTATGTCTGTTCTCTTATACTGATCTATTCTAAGTTCCGGCAAGTTGCTATCATCGTAGTTAAGTTTCAGCTGGTCGTTTATAACTTCTTTTCTAAGTGACTTGATGGTTACGGTTTTTTTGTAATCTAAAAAACCGTCTTTTTTAACAATAATTTCATAAACACCCGGATTTAGCCTAAGACTCAAGGGGAAAACAGTCTTGTCTACCTTCTTGTTGTTAATATAACAATCAGCCTCATTAATATTTAAGTTTATAGTTAGCCCTCCCCTGTAAACATAAAAGTAACTAATAAACGTTATGCATATAATGCCAATAATTATAGAAGAGATTATTACTGTTTTTTTCTTTTTAATATCTAAATTCATTGACACCCTCCTGCTGCAAGGTGGATGTGGTTTTGGTGTTCAATCAAGGTTGCTTCGGGATAGGCAAAATGGATACCATCTCCAATGTTATATTTATTACTGTCTAGACCAATTTGATCGGAGTCAAAAATTAATTGCCAGATTTTAAAATCCTTCCTATTTTTATACAACCACGGCATTACTACTCTTGTCACTTTTTTTAAATTTTCTCTATCACCACCATCAGCAAAATCACCAGCTTCTCCAAGAGGATTATGGCAAGTGCCCGGATTGTGGCACTTCATGAAGACAGAAATATCTATATGTAATCCCTCTGCTTCAAGTTTTTTACCGACAGTCACGGTTAGTCTGAGCATGTCTTCCTTAATGCTATTATTATCGATATCTGCCCCTGCACATGCTGGCATTTGTATTCTAAACACGCCTTTTTTAATGAGTCTTTTAAGTTCAGCCTTGAGCTCTGCATAATTACCTTGAGCCAACTTACCACTACCACCCGCCTCACAAGAAACGGTTCCTTCCTGACCATTGGGTCCTAGAATAGCATAAAACCCACCTGTTAATGAACCCCCACCAGTTCCGTCAACTTTATTCTCATCTACTGGTTCATGACAAAAAGTCTTGCAGCCATGTGAACAATTGTTTGGGTTAGGATCATTTACTAATATTTTACCATTATTATCTATACCAACTAATAAAATAAAGTGGCTATTGCTTGTCCAGTAACCTTTTGAATAAGAGCTGATTACAGGAACACCCTTTTTAAGATATCCTTTCGCTTTTTGCCAATCAAAACCTAGGTTAACGGGATCTTGCAACCCAAATTTTGCGGGAGCTTGCATGATACATGAAGGGTCTAACCCACCAGCACTCCAGTGACATTCGTCAGCCCTGTTTAAAAGATCACGAAGCTTGTGGGCAAAGTCGTGTAAATTGTAGTCCTTTTTTGTTGTCCAGCCTTTCCAAGAAGCGATAGCCATGTCTAAAGAGGTGAGGCCACAAGCAGAAGCGGCGAAAGTATTGCTTCCCCACATTTCGTTAGCCCACTCAGGATCACTCTGATAAATACAAGGCGCAGAGTCAGAGCTACTACAAGCCTGAGCTTCTCCTGGGCCAAAACCTCCCTCTTTGCCAGCCGGTAGAACAACAGCAGCAATTATAAAGACAATAATAATGACAATAATAATGACCGCGGCTACTACAAGCACGATCCAGCCTCCTTCAGCAATGCCTACTCCTGCCTCGGCAACTACTTCACCAGTCGCAGCTATACCTTCCGCTGTTGCAGCAGCTCCCTCAACTGCACCTGCTCCTACAGCCGCGGCTCCCTCAGCACCAGCCGCACCTGCTTCAGCGGCAGCTCCAGCTCCGGCCAAACCAGCCTCACCAGTTGCCGCTCCGGCGCCCCCTGCTCCAGCTTCAAGGCCAGCTTCTCCGGCCGCTTCAGCCCCAGCCTCACCAAGACCCTCCGCTCCGGCTTCACCTAATCCTTCTGCGCCTCCTTCGGCCAGAGGCTCACCCTCAATGGGTTCTCCAATCGATGGTTCTCCGGTTGGTTCAGTACTTGGCTCGCCTGAGGGTTCGCCCTCTGTTGGCTCCTCGGGTTCTTCATCTTTATCACGATCTCGACGCCTATCACGATTATTGTCTTGATCATCATCTTCCTCTTCTATCTCTTCTTCCTCAGAATTAATGCCCCAATTTTCGTTGTGTGGTTTCCAGGCACTGCCAGGATCGTTTAGATTCTGTTTGGCTTGGATAGAGTCAACATTGATCGGTTCTTCATCAAAAATGTCTTGTGGGTCTGGGCTTGCCATTTATTGTATTCCTTTTGCCCCCCAAGAATAAATGTTAATCTTATTCACGTCTAAGTTATTAGATTGGATATATTTTTTTGCTTCAGAGAGCTTCTGCTCATAGGGACCGCTAAGGATTTGAAGATAAAACTTATCGTATTTTGAGGAGTATGATATATTCCAACCATCTCCATTTTTAGGTAAGCTTTTTATAAATAGATCCTTATATGAAACCATAGAAAGATGAAGCTTACTATTTTTTGCACTAACCTTAATCTCTTTTTTAAAGTCAGGAAAACCCTCTTTAGTAGCGATTAATTGATATTTACCAATAAAATACCAACCCTTTATTGGTACGTTGAAGTATGGATTGTTATTAAAGGTTATTTTTTCTGGGGGCGGGTCTATGTTTATCTCTGTTTTTATCCAAACAAATTTAAAAATAATTATAGCAAGAAGCAAAATAAGAAAAACCACTATTAGTAAATACTTATAAAAATTTTTTATTTGCATAATACCTCCTAGTTACAACTTATAGCATTCCCTGCTATCTGATTAATATTATCTTCACAATCCTTAATAAAATTAACATAAGTAGGATTTGGTCCGGTCCCAGCGTATGGGACAACCCAGCATTCTAGATTTTTGCACTTAAATCCTTTGTGAATATATTGCTCGCTTAGAAACTGATATTCACTATCATTACTATCAAGGCTAGCTTCCCATGAAGGCCACGCATAGATAGTCCACGAACCATAATGTGCATGCGGTTGACTCTCAGTGGCACTTCTGCCAAAAGAATTATGACTATTGCCAGTATCAGCCCAGCATCCAGTACAACTCCCAAAACCACTTTCGTGTTGAGCAATGCATACTGCAAAAGATGGGTTAACGTCATATTTTTTTCCTCCAGCAACAGCGTATTTACCGGGTCCACCGGGGATAGTAAGCCATGGTGATTGTGGAAAAGAAGTTCTAACGTGCTTAGTTATTGCTTCAGCATATTTTTGCTCATCAGAAATGTTTGTATAAACAAGATCATAACACTTATTCGAATTTGAAGTTTCATTGTTAGAATCATCAAAACTTGCTAGCGGGTTAAAGGCTACCACTATAAGTGCTGGAATAAGAATTATGGCAAATAAAAACAAAAAAAGAACCACTACCGCTAAACCAATCCCGCCAACCATTAATGGCATGTTATTCCCAGCCATTTATCCTCCGTCTCAACTCTATGCCTCCATTTGGTTTAGTTGTTCGGGATTGGTGGTAACGAGCTGGTCTTCTTGGTAACTAGCAACGACTTTGATAGCAACGTGATTCATGCCAGCAAAGAACAAACCTTCACCGACTTCACAATTGAGTAAGAAATATTTTTCCGCCTGGGTTAGATTAAAAACCGCCGCGATAACATCAACATTTGCTGGATGTTGCTTCATTAACAAGGATAATGAAGTATTGTTGATGATGGCTCGGCCATAAGGAGAGCCAAGAAACTCATCTACGTCCTGACTAATGGTGGTTAATCCGAGGTAGTACTTGCGGGCGCGCTTGGCAATAGAATAAATAAATTGGGCAGACTCTTCATATTTCATCAATAACCAGGCTTCCTCAACGATCAAAAGGCGCTTTTTTCTTTCGCTTTTTACCTTATTCCAAATATGGTTGAGGATTATGTACATGGCAAGGGGTCGAAGCTCTTCCTCGAGGTCTCGGATGCTAAAGACAATGAATTGATTATCCAGATTGATGTTGGATAATTGATTGAACAAACCAGAAAAAGTACCTGTGGTGTATTTTTTTATCCTTTCGGCCATAGTTTCACCACCCTGGATGCTGGACAGGGTTTTTTCCAAGTCACCCATAATTGGTGGGGCTAGACCCTGGGTGTTGATGTCGGAGGTGATTCCTTTTGAGGCGTAGGCCTCGATTATAGCTCGGTCAAGGAGATTGTCTTCCAGGGCAGTTAGCTCTCCACCAAGCATAATTTTTAACAGCCCATGGAGCATGATAACATTGCTTCTCAAAATATCCTCTCCCTCGGTTTGATGTGAGGGATCGATTTGGGTTAAGTCAAAAGGATTGATTCGATAGTCTGAGTTTAAGGAGACATCGAGATAGGTCCCCCCGACTGCGTCGCAAAGCATTTGGTATTCATTTTCGGGGTCAATGACAATAATATCTGTCCCTAACATCATTGAACGAAGAGCCTCCAGTTTTATAGCGTAGCTTTTACCGGAGCCTGATTTAGCCAGAACGACCATGTTAGCATTTTCAAGCGTAAATCGGTCAAACAAGACTAAGCTGTTATTATGTCTATTTATACCGTAAAGAATACCCTCATTATTAGAAAGGTCACTAGAGACAAAAGGGAAAGAAGTTGAGAGCGCTCCCGTATCGAAGTTTCTTGTCACCAACATGTTGTCGTTCCCGAGGGGTAGACAAGAGTTAAGGCAATCCTCCTGCTGTAGAGCAGCACGCTTAGTGAATATTAGTTGTCCTCCTAGATTAGATTCCAAAAGATCGGTTAATTGTTCTAGTTCTTCTAATGATCTAGCGTAGAGAGCAAAATAAAGTGACATTTTGAAAAATCTTGATTCACCTCGTTGCAAAACATCTCGCAATTCCTCGACATCTTGATAAGCTGTTTCTAGAACCGGATCTCGAACCATACCTTTTTGTTGCTGTTCCGCATGAGTAGACTCTATTTGACTAACCTTTGTTCTTAGTTTTTGCATAATTTCTTTAGATTCAACTGGGTAAACAAAGATAGAGCAGTCAATTTCAAAATCAGCATTAACTATCGGAGAAAGCCACTCAGTATATAAATACCTTGGGTAGGTAAAGACAAAGAAGGAGCGAATGAAGTAGCTACCTAGCTGGGTGTAATTGTAATTTACTTCCATGGCGGAAGGAGCAATTATGTCTCTAATAGTAGTAATACCCTCTTGATAGACCTGTAGAGCTTCTTGAGCTTCCGTTTCCTTTTCTAACTCGGCCTTTTTGTTAGTCGATTTTTGGGAGTTAAATAATTTGTCAAACATTTTCACCCCCGGAGCTATTAGAGGAAGTAATAATTGGTGATTCTAGGTTCTCGACCTGGGTTAGTTTTTCTGCCCCAGCAATATCAGGGTTATAGACAGTATAATATAGTTCGATTAAGTCCTCTGTATTTAAGACGACACAACGCAAGCCGACGGAAGAAAGCCCAGAGATTATTTGATCGACTCGTTCCATTAATTCCATTTTTTGAGTTTCGAAGTCGGTTGCTCCTTTCTTGGGGGTTGAAAATAATTTTTTAAAGAGATTTACTTTTTCTATTCCAGACGGATAAAATGGAACGATGACGAAAAACCTTTTTTCCATGACATTGGCGGACAGTAAAAGCTCGGCTAAAAACTGAATATACTGAGCAATCTGAACTCTCATAAGTTCATTGTTTTCTTTTTCCTGAAGTTTTTGTAAGTTGTCCAGATAATCGTCAAGGTGTAGTTGTCTGGAGCGAGTCGCCATCTGAATAGGGTAGTTTAGAGAATTTAAAAAACCCTGGAAAGACATTATCATAGCGTTTTTTTCGGGCTCGCTTTTTAGAGCGAAATTAACAGAAGAAACCATAATCACGGCTCTTAAAGAGCCGTTCTTCATTACTACTAGACCCTCACGGATTTCATCAATTGGCAGAAATTTTTGAGTTGATGGTGCTTGTGGTTTTTTCTTAGGCATTATATTAATCATTTTCTGATTTTCCCTCTGATTCCTGTTGTTTTTCATTAACAGCGGACACAATTTCCTCGACCTCTAACTTGTTCTTTAACTTTAAATTATCGTATTTAAAATCATCTTTCTTTTTGTGAACTGAAGCCATGGTGCTGATAGGTTGCTCTTTCTTTTGACCAGCGACAAAATTGGTAGCGTCATCAATAATTTTTTCCAATTTTCCGGAGGGTTGTTCTGTCTCAGCTAAGACATCATTAAGATCTGTCGGTTCACTGGTAACTCCTGATTTTATATTTGTGATTCTTTCTATATCTGCTGAGGTTCCTCCAGAATCGACGATAGAGGCTAGTTGCTCCAAGTTACTTTTAATTTCGCTAACACTTTTTTTCTCCTGAGGCGGCTTTATTTCTTCGGCTTTTGCAACGGGTTTTTTTATTTCAGTTAGGTTTTCTTTTTGCCATACCCTTCTGCTCGGGAGTAGAAAGGTTTTAGCGGCGGAGAGCAAAAAAATTTCAAAAGGGCGATCGTTAACTTTTAGAAAAGCCAAGGCCAAACCGATAACTCCAAGAATGATAGCAACCGGAATAAATAAAAACCTCAGGCTACTGACAAAAATATAGTTGGACATTAAGATAATTCCGCCAGCAACCATCAAAAACATAAACTGTCGTAAAGTTAATCCGGCAATGACTTTATCTGCTATATCTACATTTTGGGGAACTTTGTATTGCATAATATATTATGTTTATATTCAAGCTCCACCAGAAGGAGGTTGAGAGGGAGAGGTACGGGCGTCTAATATGTTATCAATTCTGTTAACGGCATCTTGCATTCCCTTGCCTTCAGCTAGAGTTCTCGTTGCCTCTAATGTCGAATCGTTTAAGCACTCCAGTGTGGTATATTGAGTATATTTTTCAAATAAATCACCTTTTTGGCTTGCGACTCTTTGCATTCCTTCCGCACTTATTCCCTGCAGTGCTCCTAGGGCCTGATCCCGCACTTTTCTATCAGTAACGGGATTTATACCTAAAGCAATTTCAGACAGCGCAGTGACCTCGCTAGCACCCCGTTCTTTTGCTTCATATTTAGCAGAAAGAGCAACACCGGTTTTTTGGTAATCAGGGTTTTTGCTTCTCATTAGTAAACTCCGCTGTTCTTTTGCTGCAGACTTTCTGATTACTCCATTGTTAGGAGCGTAATTATCAAATAAGCGCTGTAGTTCTTTCTCAGCATCGGATCGACCAGCGCCAACATGTCCTCTCTCAGTTAATTCCATAAAAGCTGCTTCTCTCGTCCAATTATTTTGGCTTGTATCAAGGGCAACATCGTGTAAACGATCTTCGGCCCAATCTTCCATCTGAGCATCTTTTTGGCGCTGTCTAAGCGAAGCAACTCTTAAGCTAATTTGTTCTTCCGGAGTTACCCCAGCAAGAAACCTTCCTCCAGCTCCCATCTCCGACAAGCCTGCTTGGAGTTCTCTGCCATAACCAGTCCTTCTGGCTCTACCAGGAGCTTGTCTATTACTCCAAAAGGCTTTTTGGGCATCAGGAGTTAAATATTTAGCTTTTTGTAAAGCTTTTCCTAATTTACCTCCTTTTTTTGCTAGGTTTGCCCCGTATCGACCTAAGGCATCAAGGCCACGGTTTGCCGCAAATTTACTAACACCTTTTCCTGTCTTAGCCCAGCCCTGCATTATCTTTCCGCCCATCTTGAGTGGCAAGTAAGCAGCAAAAACAAAAGTACCGCATAAAATTAAGAACTTGGCAATAAATGAACCCCCCCCACTTCGAATGGTTGTACTTCCAAGCTCATCGAGCCTGACCGCGCCATTACCAGAACCAGCGATAAGGAGTCCGATAGAAAGAATCAAGACAATTAACGGTCCCATGAAGAGCCACTTTAGAAAATTACTCCACCACATTTTGTAATAATTTTCAGTCCACGGCAGAATCATTAGTATAAAAGCCAAAGGAGCTATTGCTAGAAGGAAAGAGAGCATTAGCCAACGCGCCATTAACAAAAAGGCTAAAATGATCACAGCAATTAGTAGAATAATAAATATCACCAGAACCAAGAGCATTATTCCTCCTGGTCCAACTGCAATAGATGTAATACTGACAGTAGCTAAATCTCCATATGATAAACCATTTGCAAACATATTGCTTCCACTACCACCAGCTAACGACCTGGCAGTGTCTTGTAAGACAGAATTAAATTCAAACAATGCGTCAGCAATAGCCCAGCTCAAATATGAAAGAACGACAGCAACAATTATCTTTGGAATCATTCGATTGAGGCCATATTTTTCAATATCAAACTGTAGAGCGTTAGCAAAGGCTATTATTATTAACACCAAAACCAACAAAGAGATAGCCAAGTCTCTTATTTTGGCCCAAGCCGAAGCTATACCAAGAGAAAAAACCTGATCCCGTTGCATGTTAAGCATCCAGTTGATGGCGTCAATAAACCAGATTATTCCCTGCTTAACCATGTCAAAAACAAACCCGAGTGCCCATTCAACCGCTTTTTCAACACAGCCTAAGGGGTCTGCGGCACAATCAATTGCATCACCGATGGTCTCTGCTGCTTCATCGATAGGGTCGGCTATATAATTAAACCATTGTTTATTTAAGGCTCCCCCTAACAAGATTGGTACAACCTTGTTGTCTTCTCCATTATTTCCGGCAACTAGCTTTCCATTTTTTATTTCAAAAGTCGTTTCACCTTTTAGATACCATGAATTTTTTTTATCGACAATGTCATTAAGATCGCTAATGTTATCCCCGCGCATATCAACATATGCCTTATATGTTCCGTCGGTAAGTTTACTGGTTTGGTTTTTTGTGTCTGTAGGAGATAAATCGAAATATTCATGGCCAGATTTTAGAGCGACTAGGTCTCCATTACCGTCAGCTATGTTCAAAGGCATACCAAAAGCCAAAGATTTTTTACTTGGTGTACCAAGCTGTGGGTTGGTATTTGCTAAAAGCTCTTGTTTATAATAGTCATTTGATAGAGGTGATTGGTCATAAGCAGACTTGATATCGTTGGCATATTCGTCATAATTTTTATCTTCACCTGCGTTGAAGTGATTTTTTAGACAATTACTTAAGACCTTTTCTGTATATCTATAATCTTGATAGGGACCAGCTCGAAAGCTTGTTGCTAGAGGTTTTATTGGGGCGTCATCAGATAAAAAGTTTCTAAGCTGCTCTATCGCACTTTCTTTTTCACTAGCTGATCCGGCTAGAGCAGTTCCTTTCAAATTTAGTAAGTAATAACCGATAAGATCTGTTGATTCGGGTTGTATTTTACCGGCTACGGCTAGATATTCTATATCACTACCAACTTTTTTTATATGAACGGGAATACAGCCGATAGCAACTCGATCATTTATTTGTTCGGTTGTCGGTTCTTTAAGATCATAATTGTTATCGGTTAGGTTGACGGTTTTTAAGGCCGACTTTGAATAAAAAACACGAAAACGAATACTCTTTTCAGTCTCAGCACCAGATGCAGCTTTTGGCCAGAGTGGATTAAAAAAGAACAAAAACAAACCCAAAATAATCAGGGCTAGGAAAAACGAACGGTCTATTTTTTTCAGTTTTATTTTCCCCTCCGTCATTAATAAAAAAATACCACAATATACTACTTAATTCAATACAAGCAAAGCAAAAAAGCTCTCTGATGGGAGCTTTTTTGCTTTGGCCAATTAATTAAGTTTTATTTGGCTATAGGCTTAACAACTCCCATTACAAGCTGGACAATGAAGAATGAAAGTATAACAACAACTAGGCCGATAACAGCGTATAAAATAGTTTGCTTGGCTTGTTTTGCTCGGGTTTCATTTCCAGCAGATACGATATAAAGAACACCTCCGAATATAAGAAATAGAACTGCGATAAGGGCGGCAAAACCTAAAACAAAATTAATAATTTGTTGTATAAGAAGAGCTCCTGAATCTTTGCCTCCGGCACAAGAGTTGTTGGCACAAGGCAAAGCATTTCCAGACAAGTCCCACCAAGCCGCGTGAGCAAGAGAGGGAAGTGTTAAGGTCAATCCGGTTAATGCTAAAGAAATTTTTTTCATTTTATACTCCTTTTTGTTTTCTTAATGATATTGTTTTATATAACTTATGTTTTGTCAATCATTTTGTTAAAAAAATCCCTTCACGGTAGCAATAACGAAGTTGACAATAAAGAAGGAAAGGATTATTACGATCAAGCCCAAAACAGCATTTGTTATCGTCTTTTTTGCATTCTCTACTCGACCTTCGTTGCCACTGGATGAAATATATAATATTCCGCCATAAATAATGAACAAAACAGCTACTAGAGCAGCAAATCCTAAAACCCAATTAATAACATTTCCTAGTAATGTTCCCAGATCTGTGAAAGAAACTCCTCTGATAATATCAAAATTGTCCATATAGCTTTATTTTATATTAAACCACACTATTAAAAAAGGAGTTTATAAGAACGAAGATTACTTCTGCCAGAAGAACAACGATCAGACCGATTATAGAGTAGGTTAGGGTTTTTTTAGCTTTAGTCATTTGTTCTGAGTTACCTCGGGCAGTAACCAGCTGTAAACCACCGATAATAATAAACAGTACGGCCAAAAAACCAACTCCGCCAAGCAAATAGGTCTTTATAGAATTTAGAGAATCATACAACGTAGACCCTCCGGCAAAAGTATTTGACAAACCAACAATAGTTTGGACAATTACTTCAGCGAGGATAACTAAGATTAATCCCCCAATAGCGTAAGTTAAATAAGCCTTTCCTTTTGCAGCTCTTTGTTCATTGCCAGACGAAGTAATATACAAAATTCCTCCAAAAATAAACATAATAACAAATAAAATGCCAACGATAGCCAGTAGAAAGTATTGAACCTGCATAGCAATAATATAAAAAGCGGTATTTTTATCATTAACATTAGTGCTAAATATCTTTATTTTAAAAGCATCTCCCAGTAAACGTCCTAAAAGGGAATCGTCTGTGTACCCACTACCCTTTTTGCTGTTATAGGTTCTTTCAGACTTACTACCAACCCCATCGTCTGCCTTTGTCCACTGAGAAGGAGAAATAGCATCTTTCTTTTTACAAGTGGCATTTTTTAAGTATTCAACTCCATTTTTTGTTGTTGGTTCGCCAGTGCATTGTATTTGTGTACCATTTTTAAAATCGTATTTATTGTCGTTTTCTCCATCAAAGGTAAGAACAAAATTGGAGGGGACTCCAGTATCACCCATAAATGAAGTGTAGCCAACATTTTTGTATAAACTACTTAAACAAGGTTTTTCAGGGTTGTGTCCTCCTCGACATTCTCCCCCGACCTCTGTTTCGTTATAAGTTCCGTTATAGGTTTTTGTGGAAGCCGAGTATACAGGCAAACACAAAAGAATAAATAAAGAAAAAATAAAAAAAGAAATAAACTTTTTCATAAATCAACCCCTAAGACAATTTTAAGAAAATACTTACCTAGATATAAAACTAAAATTGCACTTACCGCACCAGTAATGAGTTTTTTAGCGAAAGTAATTCTATTTGGATTCCCCCCGCTTGTCATATAAGTTATTCCAGCTAAGATGAAAATAGCAGTGGCAACTGGAATAATAACAATCTGTGCCCAGGAAAAAATTTTATTTGACCATCTTTCTATATCTTCAGCCAAAGCAATAGCAGGAGTTACAAGAAAAAGTAAAGGAGCATAGTATTTAAGGCGATTCATGTCTTTATTATATGGTCGTTTGAAATTATTATGCAACTAGAAAGCCGCTCTTTCGAGCGGCTTTTAGAAGTCTATCCTAGATTAACCTTTAGTTTCTTAATAGTTTTACTGGATACTTTTGGTATACGAATGGTTAAAATACCATTTTTGAAATCGGCTTTGGCTTCATCGGAAACGACTTTTGCTGGTAGATTGACTGTTCGAGAGAAAGAACCCCAGTAACATTCTTGAAGATGATATGAGTTTTTATCAACCTCGTGCTCTTCTTTGCGTTCGCCTTTAACCATAAGCATCTCGTCCGTTAGAGTAATATCTAAATTATCCGAGTCGATACCAGCGACCGGTGCTTTAACGACTACATCTCTGGCTGTTTCATAAACATCAACAGCCAACTCCCCTTCGACAGCTGAAGAAGTATCTTCAGCAAAGGAGTCCATCCAATTGTCACCAAAGGTATTATCGTCTAAGAAAAAACTCTCTTCGGTGACCGGAAGTGGTTTTTTGTCGTCGTTTTTTGCCGTCATAATAAAATCCCTCCAAATTAGACCATTATCTTACTAACATTTTATAACTCTTTTATTTGTGAATTCAAGTGAAAAGTTTAGATAAGACAAGATAAAAAGTAAAAAAGACAAAAATAGGCGTAGTTGAAATTTCTTAACCTTAATAAAAAGTGTGACTTTTAATTTTAATATTTGCCGGGAGATTATTAGTGTAGTAAATTTATTCTATGAGTGTTTTAAACAGAACAAAAAATCTTATTTTGGATGCGGTTTTTCCGAAACAATGTCTTTGTAGCAAATGGGGGGAGGTTCTATGCACAGATTGTTATAAATTGATTCCGATTAATAAAACTCAGTTGTGTCCGCATTGTAGGAAAATTTCAGAAAATGGCAAAGTTTGCACTAATTGTCGGGCCAAAAGTAATCTAACCGGTGTCATGGTATTTGGTGATCATGAAGGAGTTTTAAAAGACGCTATTTGGCAGTATAAGTATATTTTCATTCGTGATTTGAAATACCCGCTGTCTAATTTGTTGTCGGAAAAGTTTGGAGATTTTATTAAAAAGAAACAATTTTTGATTACCTTTGTCCCGGCTTCTCAAAACCGTTTTCATTGGCGTGGTTTTAATCAAAGCGAACTTTTGGCGAGAGAATTAGCTGGTAACTTAGATTTAAATTACACTAACTTATTGACCAAAAAAGGCCGGATTAAGCCTCAAGTCGGCTTGAAGCGAAAAGAGCGAATCAAAAACTTATCCGGAAAAATAGTACTGAAAAGTAGCTTTAGTCCGGAAGAATTAAAAAACAAGAGAGTGTTGATTGTTGATGATGTTTACACAACGGGGACGACACTGGAAGAATGTGCCAAGGTCTTGAGGCAGAGTGGAGCGAGGGAAGTATGGGGAGTTGTTTTGTCTAGAGATTAGATTTCTACTTTTTTCCGCAAAAAGTAGCAAAAACTCTCAACCAGACGGACTCGTAAAGTGTCGGTTATCAATTCGTATCGAATTTGAAAAGCACGAACTCCTTTCAGTCGGCCTAAAGGCAAAGCGGCATTTTCAAATGCTCACTCATCTCAACCTCGCTTTACTCACCGATGGTCGAAATTAAGACCGAAGCAAATTCGTTTTATAGTTGATTGATATATTGGTTATTATCTGCTTATGGTTGATTGTTATTTGGTCATTGCGAATAGCTAGCAGCTAATAGCGAAAAGCGAAAAAAGTTATTCTTTGACAGTTTTCAAGACTTCGCTCAAAGGGGTGATGCCAGCAAGGGCTTTTAAGATACCATCCTGCTCCATGGTAATCATACCAGCCTTTTTGGCTGCCTCCTGAGTTTCAAAAATGGAAGAGTCTTCATTAATTAATTTTTGCAAATCATTATTCAGAACCAAAAGTTCAAAAATACCTGTCCGACCCTTGAAGCCAATCTGATTGCATTTCGGACAGCCGACTCCTTGGTAAAATTTATAAGGTGGCTGTAGCTTCAATTCCTCCGGCAAAGAACCAATAATTTTCTCAAACTCTCTTTGTTCATATTGGTTTGGCTGATATTCTCCTTTGCAGTCCGGACAGATTTTTCTGACTAGTCTCTGGGCAATGATGAGATTTGTGGAAGCCGTGACCAAGGTTGGGTCACCGATCATGTCTGACAAGCGGATGACAGCGGTAACGGCGTCATTGGCGTGAAGAGTGGAAATTAGAAGGTGACCGGTTAAAGCGGCCTGAAGGGCGGTTTGAGCAGTGGCTGAATCGCGGATTTCCCCAACCATAATAATGTCCGGATCTTCACGCAGGACAGCTTTTAATCTTTCAGCAAAAGATTCACCCTCGTTGATTTGTGACTGGGTTGTCCCGGGCATCTCATATTCAACTGGATCTTCCAGAGTAATTATTTTGACATCCTCGCTGTTAAGCTCATTCAGAATTGAATATATGGTGGAAGTTTTGCCGGCTCCGGTCGGGCCGACGACCAAAAGCATACCATGAGGTCTTATGAGAGCGCTTTTTAGCAAAGGTTCATCGTATTTTGCAAAGCCGAGATCGTTTATTTTTAACATATCGGCTTGAATATTAAATAATCTCAAGACGATGTCTTCCCCGTGCATACTAGGCATGGTTTCAATACGGACACCGACATCTCGGTCTTTTAGTTTTATGGAAAAGCGACCGTTTTGGGGATAATTGACATTTAGTTTCAGGTTTGAGTGAAGTTCGACTTGTGATAGGACATATTTAAATCGCTCCTTGGTTAAAGTTGCGACCTCGTGTAGGGTACCATCAAGACGATAGCGGATTCTGGCCCAGTCATCGTGTGGTTCGATGTGGATGTCACTGGCACCGACATTAAAGCCAACAATCATGATCATTTTGAGCAAGTCTTGAATCGGCGCATTTTGAAGCTGGTTGGCTAGTTCCTTAAAAGAGGGAATTTCTTTGACCTCCGAAAGATCAATGTTTTCATCCTCTTCCTTTAAAGGTGTCATTTTTTCTAAATTATTAAATCTTGGCAGCCATTCGAGATAAGAAGTTTCGGAAATTAGAACTAACTTAACTTCTTTGAGTTTGTAATCGTTTCTTAAGTCTTCAATTAAAGTTGATAATTCTTTTTCTGGATCGGAAATGCCCAGGAATAAAATCCCGGACTCGGTTTTTAAGGGGATGGCTTTATATTGAACGACTTCATCCTTGGATAGATAGGTTAGTGCTTCATTGGGGATATGAGTTTTTCTTAGATCAGAGTAACCATAGTCAAGCTTGGCTGCTCGAGACTTTACTTCTTCCTCTAGACCATTGCGATAAATATCTTTAGCGACACCGCTTAGGTTTTGTTGGTCGCTCATAACCCTCCTTAATTCAAGTAAATTTTATCAGTAATCTAATAAAAGTGCTATTTTTCTAGCTAATTATGTATAGCTTCAGCGAAGTATAATGGCGGTGGGAGAGGGATTTGAACCCCCGGTACTCAATTGAGTACTCCGCATTTCGAGTGCGGCCCGTTCAGCCAGACTCCGGCATCCCACCAAAATATTAGTGCGGAGCAGTTCAGCACATTCTTGATTGCTAAAAGCTATTGGCTAATTTTGGCGTGCCTGGGAGGATTCGAACCTCCGACCCCCAGCTCCGCAAGCTGGTGCTCTATCCAACTGAGCTACAGGCACGTAATCAATTAACAATTCGTAGCTAACAATAAAAGTACGGATAGCTTACGAATTATACTTTATTTGAGCTATAATTTCAACAATCGCATTAATTTATCGACCAAAGACTCAGTTCGATTTTCTTGCTCAGGGATGTATTTACCAAGGATAGTTTTAACGGTTAGGGGATCAATTTTGTCTAATAAAACGGAAAGTTGTGGTAGATATTTTTTGTTAAAGATAATATTGAGTTTATTCTCTTTTTGATTAACCAAGATCCAAAAGGAATGAATCTCGCTGTATTGATAAATTCGTTCATTGACGTAAAATCCGAGCTGACTTATTTTGTAGCTGGCTATTTTCGGTTTAAGCGTAGAGTACCAATAAAAAAATCCGGCTAGAACTACAGCGATGGCAATAATAAACCAATCGCGGGAATAGATAGAGTAGGCAACCACGGCCAAAAAAGCTATAGCAGTGATCAGGTAATAGATCCAATTTCGGCTATAGACGTTAAACTCAGGTGCTTGCCAGTGGAGTAAAACACTTTCTTTTTGAGCAACCGGTTCTGCTGCTGGAGTATTATTAGCCGGTTGAGTTTGATTTATATTTGCTTGTCCCTCCATTAATTTTTATTATAACTTCTTTAGGAGTTTTTTAAAAATAGAAATTGTTATTAGGTGAAGAAATAAAAAATTGATATAATTCTGATTGATGTTTTTAAAGTCCTATAATAAATCTTTCAAAGAAATTCGTAGTTTTTTTCTTAAAAATATATTTATTGTGGTTATCGCTCTTTTGGTGGTGGCTAAAGTAATTTATTTTAATAAAGCTTTTGGTTTATTAAAGCCTGAGAATGCCCCTGTAGTGGTACCAGTTATTGTTACTTTAGTTTTGACGGCCTTATTTTTTCTGCCATTTTTTTTCAAGGATAAAGATAATTTTAAGCGGGCACTAATCTTAGATCTTGTGATAACGGCAATAATCTATAGTGATACTGTTTATATGCGTTATTTCAATTCACTGCCGTCTGTTCAGTCGATCTTTTATGCCGATTCTGTCTTTGGTGTGATGTCTAGTGTTGTAAATTTGCTGAAAGTTAAAGATGTGATTTTCTTTTTAGACATCCCGATCCTTATTTATGCCAACAGGATATTTAAAGATAAAATAGCTTCCGTAAAGCAAAAAAACTATCGAGAAATTTCTTATGTCGTCAGCTTCTTGGTTGTCTCTTGCTTGTTGTTTCTTTTTGCCTACGACTTTAAAAACATTAAGCTTTTGACTACTCGTGTTTACGATAATAAGGTAACAGTCGAACGCTATGGAGTAGAAACTTATCATCTAATTGACCTTTATAATTTTGCTCGTTATCATTTGCAGTTTCTTTCAAGCAGCAAAGAGGAAGAGATAATTGGTGAGGCAAAAAAATATATAACGAATAAAGAATCAAACTCAAAGACAGGTGTAGCTAAGAATAAAAATATTATTTTGCTCCAAGTTGAGTCTCTTCAAAATTCGGTTATTAATCAAAAAGTTGAGGGGCAAGAAATTACCCCAAACATAAACCAGTTGATCAAAAGTAGCGATTATTTTAATAACCATTATTATCAGTTGGGTTTTGGCGGAACGGCGGATACGGATTTCACGGTTAATACCTCGGTTTATCCGATGAAAAATGCGGCTGGCTTTGTTCAGTACGGCAAGGATAATTATAATGGCTTAGCCGGAACTTTGAGACAAGAGGGTTATAGCACAAGCGCTTATCATGCTTTTAATCGGAGTTTTTGGAATCGCAACGTTGCTTTTAAGTCGCTCGGCTATCAAAGATTTTTAGGTGCAGAAAGCTACCAGGGAGGTAAATATATACAAATGGGCACAGGCGATTATGAATTTCTGGCTAAAACTGTTCAGGATATAAAGCAAGAAAAATTTCCGAGTTTAGACTATATCATAACCTTGACCAGTCACCATCCATTTGAATTACCGGTAGAGGAAAAAACCTTAATATTAAGGGAAAATTATCCCGAGAACATTGCAAATTATTATCAAGCTATTCACTATGCAGACAAAGCAATCGGTAATTTTATAGACCAATTAAAGAAAAACAATCTTTTTGATGAAAGCTTGATTGTTCTTTATGGTGACCATAGCCTATCTTTGGGTGAAACGAGCTCGGACCAAGCGATAAAAGCTTTGGGGGAAAGCGGTAATATTAACGATATCAAAGAAAGAACAGAACTTAAAAAAGTTCCTTTGGTTATCCACTTCCCTGGTCAAAAGGAAGAGACTATTCATAGTAAGGTCTCGAGCCATATTGATATCATGCCAACAATATTAAACATAGTTGGCGTAAAGCCAAAAATACCGATGTTTGGTCAAGATTTGTATGGCCAGCAGAAACCGTATTTTGCCTCGGTTTTATATTTTGACAGCGGCATGATTATTAGTGATGATAAAGTCTATGCTGATGGGCAGATCGCCGGGTTAGAAAATGGGAAGTGCTACTTGATCAGGAACAATCAATGGTTGCAAGTGAATACGAAGACCTGCGCTGATTTAGTCGCTAAAAGAGACAAAGAGCAGGAGATATCAAAGGACTTAACCAGATATAATCTGTTTGATAAGGTTAAATAATTAATATTCTTCACACTTCAATTGGAAGAAAGTAGTTGCGTGATCACAGGACGGACATTTTTCTGGTGGGGTTGTCCCTAAATGTACGTAACCACATTCTCGACAGACCCACCAGACCTCTTTTTCTTTCTTGAAAACAGTGCCGGCCTGGACTTCTTTTAAAAGCTTTTGATAGCGTTCTTCGTGATGCTCCTCGGCTTTGGCAATTGCTCGCAAACGATCAGCGATTTCTTGGTATCCTTCTTTTTCAGCTATATCGGCAAATTCGGGATACATTTTGGAATGCTCGTAGTTTTCACCAGCAATAGCCGCTTTTAAATTTTCTCCGGTGGTACCGAGAGTTGTTGGAGCCTCAGCTTCTACAATAATATTTTCAGCATTTTCTTTAAGCTCATTAATTATTTTTAACAAATGTTTTGCGTGTTGTTTTTCTTGATTAGCGGTTAACTCAAACACTTCCGCAATTTGTTCAAAGCCTTCATTTTGGGCAATTTTAGCATAGAAAGTATAGCGATTTCGAGCCTGACTCTCGCCGATGAAGGCCTTAGTTAGGTTTTGTAATGTTTCAGTCATAATTCCTCCTGAGTAATTAATGATTTGTTGAAAAAGCTTACATCGGGCGTAAGGTACCAAAAAAGACTTGCCAGGCAAGCAAGCTTTTGGCAACCAAGGAAAGCACAATATAAACTTTTTCTCCGTATATGTAATCTTCCCATGGGCCGATCTTTTTGTATTGCAAGATCATGTTGATAGCAAAGATATTGAAAAAAACAAAAAGAGAACCATAGATCCAGTAAACGAAGTTAGGTACTCCACTGCCAGCGCCTATCAAGTATATAGTAATAACAATCCAAGGTATTAGACCGGCAAAAGAGCCAAAAATAAATGGAGTCCAGTTAGTTTTTTTTGTTGTTTGGTTGTGGAGTTCCATCATCCAGCCAAAAAGAATCATGGTGGTATTAATGCAGAAAATTAAAAGCAAGCTAGCAATATCATATATACCAACCAACATCGAGATAACCACAATCATTAATGATGAAGTGACACTGTACTCGATCCAGCGGGCATAATTAATACCTTTTTTTAAATTTTTAACATACCAATCAAAAATTCCGGGTAAGGTTATGGCAAGTAAAGCCAAGGCAGATAACAACAAGAATGACGCAACCAAGGGGCCAATCTGCATTTTTGTTACTTGATCCAAGACTGGATTTAAGGTCTGTGTGACAGGATCAAATTTTAGATAGGAACTGGTTATTGGTAATGAGAAATTAGTACTTTTCCAGAGCATAATAAATCCCTGGATTAGTAAAATTAACCCAACTAAGATATTAAATTTTTTTAAGAATGAAAATGTTTTTTCCATCAATACCACCTATACATTTGCCTTAAAATTATATCATTTTAGAGCAAATAAAAAACTGTTTAAGCGAGCCAACAAAAACATTTCCTAACTGGCGGAAGGGGTGGGATTCGAACCCACGATACCCTTGCGGGTATGACGGTTTTCAAGACCGTTCGATTAAACCGCTCTCGCACCCTTCCTCGTCAGCGCAAGCTGACGTGATCCGCAAGTTGATTAAAATCAATTGCTCCTCACTTTCGCCGCGCTTCCTCTTCCGGAAAAATCAGAAGTATTTTGCCGGTTATTGATACCAATTATTTATGGCGGAGAGGGGGAGATTCGAACTCCCGCGCCGAATTGCTTCGACCTACAGGTTTAGCAAACCCGCCCCTTCAGCCTCTTGGGTACCTCTCCGCGAAAGCCGATTTATTTTTTCTTTTTAATTTTGTATTTGATGAGCTGTCAAATTATAGCTGATTTTGCCTTTAAAAACAAGCTTCTCATTCCAAACGATTGCAATTTTTAGCTATTTTGACAGAATTAAGATATGAGTAAGTTTTTTAAGTTGTTTTTTTGGCCGTTGATAATAGTTTTGTTTATGATCTATGGCCTTGTTTTTGCTTTTGTGATTACTAAATTTGATCACTGGCGGCTTGGAGAATCAGAAAAATTACTTTTGGCGAGCCAAAAAGTAGATAATTTAGAAAAAAGTTTAGTTTTATTACAAAAAGCAGCTCTCCTAAACCCAAATGAAAAAACTTACTTATCAGCCGGAATTAAGGCTCAAGAAATCGGACTTGATAATATCTCAGCTTATTATTTGGGTAGAGTTAAAACAGCCGATGGTTATATGGAATTGGGAAATGCTTATTATTTAGCTGGTAAATATGACTCGGCTGAAAAGGTCTATAAAAAATCTCTAGAAAAGGACAAGAATAGCATTATATGGCTTTGCTTAGGTAAAAACTACTTAAAAAAAGCAAAACTAGCCGAAGCTAACTATTCTTTTGAACAAGCTAATAAACTTGATGGCAGTAATTTAGAGGCTCAATATTATCAAACAATTACTTATATGTTGAACGACAATGAAAAGTACAAGGAATTCGCCAGTAAGTTAACTGAAAATTATCGTCTCGATTTAGAAAAAATTGTTGCTACTCCAGGCAAAACAACACTTGTAAATCGATTATTTTTGTATCTCAAAGGGCAGGGTTATCCACAATTAGCCTTTTTATATCTTGATGATAAAGGGAAAAATACTAAATTGGATCGAGATGGTTATTTGCTACTCGGAAATGAATATTTTATTCGGAAAAATTATGCCCCAAGCTACTCTTTTTTACTGAGGGCAAAAGAAATTGATCCTTATTATCCACAAACTTATCAACACTTAGTCGAAATATCTAATTTACTGAACAAAAAAGAGGAAGCAAAAAAATATCAGGAGTTTTTAAATAGGATCACTTGGTGATTGTTTCACATGAAACATTATTGGGTGTTTATGTCATTGCGAAAGAGCACAGTAATTGTGGTGACCTGGATTGCTTCGAGTTTATACTCTCGCAATGACAACACTATTTTGGCCACTCTGAGATAATAATTGGCTTTTCTTCTTTTAGATTTTGCCAGATTGCCTCTGTCACAAATGGCATAAATGGATGGAGCAGTTTTAGGGAATCTTTTAAGACTTTATCAAGAGTATACTGAGCTGCTAGTTTAGTTTTGTCATTTTCTCGAATGCGAATTTTAGTATTTTCAATAAATTTATCACAAAAATCATGCCAAAAGAATTCATAAATCGTTTCTGTGGCATGTTGAAAATCATATTTATCTAAATATTTATCGAGACTTTTTGTAGTTATTTCTAGTTTAGACAAAATCCATTTGTCTTCTTTGGTCAGTTTTGATTCAACTTCTTTGTCAAAAGTTTCATGTGAAACCTTTTTGTAACCTTCTAAATTCATGAGGGCAAAGCGAGAGGCATTCCAGATCTTATTAGCAAATCTTTGCCCGCTTAAAATAGCGTCTTCGCCGAATTTCATGTCTTGTCCCTGAGCCATTTGCCAAAGAAGGCCAAATCTCATGGCATCTGCACCATATTTATCAACCAGGTCCAGGGGGTCTACCCCGGTTCCCAGTGACTTAGACATTCTTTTGCCTTCTTTGTTGAAAACAGTGGCGTGAATGTAAACGTTTTTGAAAGGTATTTCTTTCATAAACTCTAGTCCGGACATAATCATCCGGGCGATCCAAAGGAATAAAATGCCTCTATCAGTCGTTAGAAAAGTAGTTGGGTAGTAAGCTTTGAGATCAGGGGTTTCCTTGGGCCAGCCGAAAACAGCAAATGGCCAAAGGGCGCTTGAAAACCAAGTGTCAAGGACGTCTTCGTCTCTTTTTATTTTTGCTGATTTACACTTTGGACAAACTCTTGACGTTTCACACCCGCCTGAATGGGCTTCAGCTCGGGCAGGTGAAACAAGTCCGGCATCTTCTTCGGCCCACTTTTCTGAAACAATAATTTCTCCGCATTCGCAATACCAGGCTGGGATTTGATGTCCCCACCAAATTTGCCTAGAGATACACCAATCACGAATATTTTCCATCCAATCCAAATAGACTTTTTTCCATTTTGTAGGAGAAATTTTGACCTGGCCTTTTTTAACGACATTAATAGCCGGTTTAGCTAGTTTGTCCATTTTTAGGAACCACTGAAGCGATAATAATGGCTCTATGACCGTGTGGCACCTGTAGCAATGGCCGATGCTGTGAGAGTAAGGCTCGGTTTTTACCAGCCAGTTACCTTCCTTGAGTAATTTAACTACCGCTTCTCTGGCTTCTAAACGGTCCATATTGAAGAATTGTTCCCCTGCTTCTTTAGTCATTTTGCCTTCTTCATCAATAACAATGATTTTTTCTAGGTCGCAGTGTTCGCTAATTTCATAATCGATTGGATCATGAGCGGGAGTAACTTTGACAGCTCCGGTACCAAATTCAATGTCTACTGCTTTATCAGCGACAATAGGAATTTTTCTTCCTAAAATTGGCAAAATGGCATATTTGCCAATGACATTTTTGTATCTTTTATCTTTAGGGTTAACAGCAATAGCCGTATCTCCAAGCATTGTTTCCGGTCTAGTTGTAGCCACTATTAACTTATCGCCATTTTCAATATCATATTTGATATGCCAAAGTGAGCTTACTTCTTCTTCATGTTCGACTTCCAAATCAGAAAGAGAGGTTCTGCACCGAGGACACCAATTGATAATTCTGTGGCCTCGGTAGATATAATCTTTTTTGTAGTAGTGAAGGAAGGCTTTGATAACTGCTTTGGTATACAATTCATCCATAGTAAATCTGGTTCTTGACCAATCGAGTGAGTAACCAAGGCATTTGAGTTGATCTAGGATTTTCTTCTCGTATTTATCTTTCCATTTCCAAACTTCAGAGACAAATTTTTCACGGCCCAACTCGAAACGACTTTTACTCTCCTGATCTAGTTTTTGCTCGACTTTATTCTGTGTGGCGATACCGGCGTGATCGGTGCCGGGGACCCAAAGCGTTTCCTGACCCTGCATTCGATGCCACCGAACCAAGACATCAGGAATGACGTTATCTAAGGCATGACCGATATGCAACTCCCCAGTTACATTGGGGGGCGGGATAACGACGACAAAAGGATCTCGGGACTTATCTTTTATTGGCTTAAAAAAGCCATTATATTCCCAAAACCGATAAATTTTGCTTTCATGCTCTTTCGGATTGTAGGCTTTTGGCATTTCCATAACAACTTTATTTATACAGGATTATTCGTGAGAAATCAATTTTAACCCAGAGTCAGGTGTAAGTGTTTTTGGCTCAGTAAAATCATTTTTTTTGGCATGGTAATAAGCTGCAACCCCAATCATGGCCGCATTATCGGTGCAGTATTTGAATTCAGGATAGAAAAAGTTAGTGTCTTTTAGTTCTAAAACCGATTTAGTTAACATTTCTCGAAGTTGTTTATTGGCAGCGACACCGCCAGAGAGTAAAATCGTTTTAACTTGATATTTTTTGGCACCACGAATTGTGTTTCGTACCAAAATCTCATTAGCACAAGCTTGAAAAGAAGCTGAAACATCACTAATATTTGCTTTTGTTAAGGCATTATTATTTTCTAATCTCTTGACTTCCCTTAGAACAGCGGTTTTTAATCCGGAAAAAGAAAAGTCTAAGCTCTCCTCGGGTTTCTCCATAAAACCATGCTCATTTCTTTGCGGCATTGGCGTTAAATCGACACGCGGAAAATTAAATTTATTTTTGTTACCTTTTATAGCAGATTTGGAAATAATCGGACCTCCCGGATAACCCAAGCTCAACATCTTGGCAACTTTATCGAAAGCTTCGCCGGCAGAATCATCATGAGTTTCACCGATAATCCGATAATTTAAATGAGATTTCATGTAAATTATATTGGAATGACCACCGGAAACGGTGAGGCAGACTAAAGGAAATTCAGGTGGGCTTTGACCTCCTTCGAGATTATCCTCAAGCCAGTTTGCATAAATATGGCCCTCGATATGATGGATAGCAACTAGTGGTTTGTTGTATAGCAAAGCTAGGGTTCTAGCTGTGTTAACGCCGACGATGAGGGAACCAATTAGACCAGGGCCGGCAGTCACGGCGATGGTCTCTATTTCCTCAGTCTTGGTTTTAGCTTTAGTTAGAGCTTTCTCTAAAACCGGAATCATATTTTTGACATGTTCTCTGGCGGCAACTTCTGGTACAACACCACCGAATTTCGTATGAATCTCGGTTTGTGAAGAAACAACCGAGCTTAAAACATGGTTGCCGTTCTCAACAATGGCAACCGAAGTATCGTCGCAACTTGTCTCAATAGCTAAGATTTTCACGCGTTCATTTTACCAGGTTGTGCTACAATAAAAAAGCTTATGGAAGATTTACTTAATACTTATACCGACCCGGCTAACAATCTTTTACAAACTGAAAAATGGGCTGAATTTCATGAAAGTCTCGGTCATAAAACTTGGTTTGTTTCTGGTGATGAAGAGCGGTCTCTTGTTATTAAATTACCTTTGTATAAGGATAAATCTTATCTTTACGCCCCGAGAGGTCCCCAGTGTTCGGTTCAGGGCTGGCATGTTTTTTTGAAAAAGGTAAAAGAAATCGCTCAAGAAGAAAACTGCGTTTTTATTCGGGTTGAACCATTGAAGGTGCCTAATAGTGTATTAAGTGAACTGGGCTTTAGAGAGGTCGGAAAATACTCACCGCTTGCCCAACAATTCTCACCGATGGATACATTACTCTTAGATATTACTTTTCCAGAAAAAGAAATCTTGGCTCAGATGAAACCAAAGGGACGCTATAACATTAGAGTAGCAGAGCGAAAGGGAATAGAAGTTAGGCAAAGTCAAAAAGAAGAGGATTTGAAGAAATTTTACGAACTCTCAACCGGAATGAAAGAACGAGGCTTTAATTCCTTTGAATACGAACACTATGAGAAACTTTTACAAAAATTGGCGAAGGCAAGAAACATAAAACTTTTCGTGGCCGAATATAAAAAGGAAATCCTCGCTGTTTTAATGGTTGCTTTTTATGGCAAATTGACAACTTATTTACACGGAGCTTCGAGTAATAATAAACGAGAGTATATGCCTAACCACTTAGCTCAATGGAGAGCGATTTGCGAAGCGAAAAAGAGGGACTGTGAGATCTATGATTTTTGGGGAATTGCCCCGGATGATAATCCGGATCATCCTTGGGCTGGTATTACTCGATTTAAAAAAAGTTTTGGTGGCGAGCCAATCCATCTTTTGGGCGCTTATGATTTTACATTTCAAACTAGTTGGTATAAAATGTTTTATCTCGCAAATGTGACCAGAAAGGGATTGCGGCGAAAATGAGCCTGGAAAAAACATTGGATATGGTCAGGAGAATAATTCCTAAACCGTTGTTTCGTCTAGGACAACCGGTTTATCACTGGTTATTGGCGGTGAGTGGTAATATCAGGTATGGTTTTCCGGGCCGGAAAATGATTATTGTTGGCGTGACGGGAACAAATGGCAAATCGACAACAGTTGATCTGATTAATGCTGTCTTGAAAGCCAATGGTTATAAGACTGGTATGACGTCGACAGTAACGTTTGAAGTTGCCGGGAAAAGAGAGGAAAACACGACCAATAGAACAACTCTAGGTCGTTGGCAATTGCAAAGAAGATTGGCTGAAATGGTTGATACTGGCTGTACTCACGTGGTGATTGAGGTTGCCAGTGAAGGTATTGCTTGGTATCGGGTCTGGGGCATAGTCTTTGATGTGGCTGTTTTTACAAATTTAGCGCCTGAACACCTTAATATTCATAAAACGATGGAGAATTATCGTGAAACTAAAGGCAGGCTTTTTGCCGGTTTGGCTAAACATAAGAAAAAGGGCTTTCCTAAAACAATAATTGTCAATGCTGATGATAAGGAGTGGAAATATTTTTATGACTTTCAGGCTGATCAAAAACTGACTTACGGCCTGGAAAAAGGCCGGATTTGGGCAACAAATATGATTTTTGGCGATAAAACAGAATTTGAAATAGTTGATGAAGACAAGAAATATGAGGTTAAATCAGCGCTCCCGGCCAAATTTAATATTTATAATATGCTGGCAGCCTATGCTACTGGCAAAGCTTTTGGAATTGAACCCGCGAAGATAATCAAGGGCATAGAATCGATAAAAGGAATTAGGGGGCGAATGGAAGAAGTGTCTAATAAGCGAGGTATAAAGATTTTTGTTGATTATGCTGTCACTCCGGACTCCTTTGAATTATTATTTCGAGAATTAAGGAAAATTACCCGTGGCCGGGTTATCTCCGTTTTTGGAGCGACGGGAGATCGGGATAAAAGCAAAAGGCCAAAGTTGGGTGAAGTAGCGGCCAAATTAACTGATGAAATAATTATTACTGATGAAGAGCCATATAGTGAAAATCCAGCCGTTATTGTTGATACTATTGCCGAAGGAGCTTGGCGGGTTAGGAAAAAGGGCATTGAAATTATATTAGATCGACGAGAGGCAATCAAAAAGGCGTTAGCCATAGCGGTAGTTGGAGATACGGTAGTAGTTACGGGCCTGGGTCATCAGAAATACCGTAATGTCGGCGGCAGTAAAAAGGTCGAGTGGAACGAACCAAAGATTATTGCTGATATCTTAAAAGAGCTAGAATAATTATTCTATAAAAAGTTTGTGGCCGGCAGGCGCAATGCGCCTGCCGGCCAGTGTCGGTCTGCGGTTTTCCCTGAGAGTATGACCTGTTCCCATCCCCTCCTTTCACGTTCTGGGATAGATGCCTTGGTGGTTGGTGAATTTGAGGAGGATTAGTCCTCACGATTGCCACCTGCTTTTGGCAACCGCTCACAATCCCTCGTCACAGGGATTGCTAGATGATCACCTCCTCCCGCTTGGTCTTGGGCGGGAACTTGCGGTTCCTGGACGAAACCATGGCGGGACCCCTTTCGATCGATCTGCGTTGGCTGTTGAAGAGATCAGCTCAGGTTTCCTTGCGCGGGGCAAGAATGCAGTTGGGCTCCGGTGGTTCATAACCGCGCTGGCGGTTTCTTCTTTGCCGGATCCTCCTTGCCTGACGCCTACAAATACTGATCATCTCCTTGCTGCGACAACGCACAGGTGGTGACAAGCTTTCCTCCTTGGGATATGGCAGGACACTTATATTTATTTTATCTTTAATCAATTTTGATAGCAAGATTGATTGGTTTAACCAGATAATAATTTGCGATAGCCGTTATCAATTTCTTTATAAATATTTATATCAAGTCGGTTAAATTATTTCCGAAATGGTAAGGAGCGGGTACAATAGTGGTATGAATGAAGGAATTTTTAAGGCCTATGATATCCGAGGTATTTATCCGACTGAAATTAACGAAAATTCTGTCTATGAAATCACTAAAGCTTATGCCGCCTGGCTAAAGCCAAGGAAAGTTGCTCTCGGTCGAGACGTTCGAACTTCCGGTGAGGAGTTATTTAATTCGGCTCAAAAAGCTTTAATAGAAATGGGTGTCGATGTCGTCGACATTGGTGTCATTGTGACCGACATGCTTTATTTTGCTGTCGCTAATTATGATCTCGATGGTGGTATTGGTATCACCGCTTCCCATAATCCGGCTGAGTACAACGGTATGAAGATGGTTAAAGATAGTGCTAAACCGATCTCGATGGATAGCGGCTTGGCTGAGATTCAAGATTTGGCAGTAAAAAATAAATTTGAAACGGCTGAAAAACAAGGAAGTGTAGAACAAAAAGACATTTTAGATGATTATGTTGCCAAGCTTTTGACATTCATTGACAAAAGATTAATACGGCAAATGAAAGTAGTGGCTAATCCAAACTTTGGGGCAGCCGGAAAGGTGGTGGAAAAGTTAGCCCAAACGCTGAATCTAGAGATAATTAGGCTGAATTTTGAAGAAGATGGTCGTTTTCCTAAAGGTAAACCCGATCCCTCTTTGGCTGAAAACCGAGTTGAAGCTACCGAAATGATTAAAAAAACCGTGGTGGATTTTGGTGTTACCTGGGATGCCGACGCTGACCGTTGCTTCTTTTTTGACGAAACTGGTGCCTTTGTGGACGGTTATTATGAAACGGCACTACTGGCTCAAGTAGTTTTGGAGAAGTATCCGGGTGAGAAAATTATTCATGACCCGAGACTAATTTGGGCAACACAAGATTTGGTCAAAGAAGCTGGCGGGATTCCCCTGATTAATAAAGTCGGCCACTCGTTCATTAAAGAGAGAATGCGTAAAGAAGGAGCGGTTTTTGGTGGTGAAAACTCCGGCCATTTCTATTTCAAAGATTTTTATTACTGCGACAACGGGATGATCCCCTTCCTTTTGATGCTGCAAAAAATTAGTGAGACGGGTAAAAAGTTATCGGAGCTGGTGAATCCATTGAAGGAAAAATATCCCATTTCTGGCGAGATTAACTTTAAAGTGGCTGACGCCCAAGTAAAGCTGAAGGAAATTGAGGAAAAATATTCAGCTGGAAAAAGAGAACGCATCGACGGCGTCTCGGTTACTTATCCTGACTGGCGTTTCAATATCCGCGCTTCTAATACCGAGCCGCTTATTCGTTTGAATATTGAAGCAAAAATGAAAGAACTGGTTAACCAAAAAGTTGAAGAACTAACCGATTTAATTGAGACCTAAGCCAATAGTCATCTTAACTCGTTTTAAGGTCTCTTGAGCGGTTGGGGTAGCTTTTACAGCGCCATTTTTGAGAACGTCAATAACATATTTGTCATCTAAATCTTTAACTTTATCTTGTAGCGGTTTTAACGCTTGAATTACGGCCTCGGCGACATCGGATTTGAATTCACTGTAACTTTTGCCTTTATATTCTTTTTCTAATTCAGTGATAGATTTTTGCTTGATGACGGACAAAATGTTTAATAAATTGGAAATTCCCGGTTTTTTGTCTGGGTCAAATTTAATTTCTGTACCGGAATCGGTTGTTGCTCGAGCAAATTTCTTTCGAATAATGTCTGGTGTGTCTAAAATATTAATTCGGCTGTTTTCATTTTCATCGGATTTGGACATCTTTTCTTCCGGATTGGTTAAACTCATAATTCGGGCCGATTCTTTTTGAATGACCGGTTCTGGCACGACAAAAACTTTTTGATTATAGCGCTTATTAATTCTCTCAGCGATATCGCGGCAAATTTCCACATGCTGTTTTTGATCTTCACCAACCGGAACTTCATCAGTATTGTAAAGTAAAATATCAGCGGCCATTAAAACCGGATAATCTAAAAGACCAATTAAAGATTTAATCTCAAAAAATTTATCAACTTTGTTTGAAACATCATTAACATTTTGTTTATACTGATCCTCTAACATTATTTTTTCAAACCACCCATCGCTATAATCTGGTACATTATTTAACTCACGTATTCTTTTTAAAATATATTTGGCAGTATAAGTTCTTTCAAAATTTAGTATTTCTTCTAGTTTCAATTTTATTTTTTTCTTCCCAGTTTTTTCTTTGAATTGAGTCATTTTAGAAAGTTCACCGATATAAATAAAATTATTCAAAATCCAAGCCAGTTCAGCATGTTCCGGTCGGGTTGATTGAATGAAGATATTGGATTTATTCGGGTCAATACCGGCGGCTAAATAAATTTTGGCTGTTTCTAAAATATTTTTTTGCAGTTCTTTTGGGTCTTGGGGCACAGTAATAGCATGAAGGTCAACAATACAAAAAATATTCTCTTTTTCATCTTGATACCGAACCCAATTTAAAATTGCCCCGAGATAATTGCCTAAGTGCAGGTTGCCTGTCGGTTGGATACCGGAGAAAACACGTTTTTTTGCCATAAATGCTCCATTTTTTAATTTTTTCGTCCAGAGAACACTTGGCCTCTGGCTGAGACCATTTTAACACAAAAAAAGAAATTATTGACAAAAGATAATCTATTGACTATCATATGTTAGCACTCTATAATATGGAGTGCTAATCTAGACAAATAATTAATATATAATCCTTCTACGCTAAGGCTACGAAGGACAGAGGGAGACAAGATGAAGATTAAGCCTTTAAGCGACAAAGTTGTCATCAAAACACTTGAAGCAGAGCAAAAAACTGCTAGTGGAATTGTCATTCCAGACACCGCTAAAGAAAAACCGGCTCAAGGTAAGGTGATGGCCGTCGGTCCTGGTAAAGTCAAAGATGGTAAAAAAGTGCCGATGAACGTCAAAGTTGGGGACAAAGTTTTATATTCGAAATATTCACCGCAAGAAGTCAAGGTTAACGGAACTGAATATTTAATTATTAGTGAAGAAGATATTCTCGCGGTTATTTCATAACCACAGATTATTAAATTTCAATAATATTTGTCATCGCGAGCGAAGCGCAGTGATCTCATAAAGACAGATTGCTTCGTCGTAAACTTCTCGCAATGACACCATAGGGAAGGAGTAACGCATGTCAAAACAAATTTTAAGCGGAGAAGAAGCACGAATTGCTCTGAAAAAGGGTGTTGATATATTATCAAACACAGTTAAAGCGACACTTGGCCCGAAAGGACGTAATGTCGTTTTAGATAAAAAATTCGGCTCGCCGGTTATCACTAATGATGGCGTCACTATCGCCAAAGAGATTGAAATCGGCACCATTAGCGAGGATCCGAAGAAAAAAGCCGCTGTTGTTATCGAGAATGTCGGTACTCAAGTTATCAAAGATGTTGCTTCAAAAACTAATGATGTTGCCGGTGACGGAACAACTACAGCGACGGTAATCGCCCAAACGATGATCGAGGAAGGTATTAAAAACGTTACCGCTGGGGCGAACCCGATGGCCATTCGTCGCGGAATTGAGAAAGCGACCAATGCTGTCGTGGAAGAGTTAAAAAAGATCAAAAAAGATGTTAAAAATTCAAAGGATATTGCTAACGTCGCGGCCATATCGGCGGCTGATGAAGAAATTGGTCAGATGATTGCTGAAGCGATGGATACAGTCGGCAAAGACGGTGTCATTACTGTCGAAGAATCGCAAACTTTAGGCATCGAGAAAGAAGTTGTCGAAGGAATGCAGTTCGACAAAGGCTTCGTCTCTGCTTATATGATTACAGATACAGCGAGAATGGAAGCTGTTTATGAACATCCATCAATTTTAATTACCGATAAGAAAATCGGTGCCGTTGCCGACATTTTGCCGCTTTTAGAAAAAATGGCCAACGTCGGCAAGAAAGATTTAGTTATCATTGCCGATGAAGTAGAAGGAGAGGCCCTGGCCACTTTGGTTGTGAATAAATTAAGAGGAACTTTCAACACCCTGGCAATCAAGGCTCCTGGTTTTGGCGATCGGCGCAAAGAAATGCTTCAGGATATTGCTATTTTGACTGGCGGACAGGTTGTCACTGACGAGCTTGGCCTTAAGCTTGAAGAAACTGAAATTGAAATGCTGGGGACGGCTAGAAAAATTATTGCTGATAAAGATAATACAACGATCGTCGAAGGTACCGGTGAAAAATCGGCCATTGACGCTCGGGTCAAGGAGATCAAGACGGAGATAGATAAAACCACCTCTGATTGGGATAAAGAAAAACTGCAGGAAAGATTAGCTAAACTAGCCGGTGGTGTAGCTGTTCTGAAAATCGGTGCGGCCACCGAAGTTGAACAGAAGGAAAAACAGCATCGAGTTGAGGATGCCTTATCAGCTACTAGGGCTGCCGTCGAAGAAGGGGTTGTCCCTGGCGGCGGCGTGGCCTTGATCCGAGCGGCTAAAGCATTGGAGGAGTTAAAATTGGATAAAGAAGAACAAGTTGGAGTGGAGATTGTAGGGAAATCACTTGAGGCACCGTTGAAACAAATTGCCGCAAATGCTGGCGAAAAAGCTGATGTGGTTATCGATGCGGTCAAAAAGGAAGCTAATCTTTATTACGGCTATGATTTTGCTAAAAGTGAATACAAAGATATGCTTAAAGCCGGCATTATCGATCCGGCCAAAGTAACCCGCTCGGCCCTTCAAAATGCTGCTTCAGCTGTAGCCATGCTCCTAACAACCGAAGCAGTAGTAGCTGATATACCTGAAGCGGAAAAACCGGCTATGCCTGGTGGAATGCCTGGCGGGGGCATGGAGTATTGATTAGTTAAATAAATATTTCCGATTGCAAGAATAGTCCGATGTATCTCGGACTATTCTTTTTATTGATTTCTTAAACAAAATGTAATATAGTTTGCCACGTGCATTCGCAGGTACCCAAGAGAAAGGTTGTGTCATGTGCATTCATGATGAAATGCTTCCCAAGTCGGAACTCCAACGATACGAAGAGGACGGACGAACTAGGGTATCTGACGGTACAACCGAATGTCAGTGCGGCTGCAATCAGATCATCCCGGAAGGCTGTACGATCGTCATCAATGATGGCGGTCAGCCAATCGCTGCTGACTGCTTGCCGTACTAAGGGGGGTCATGGACGAAAAGACACTCAAAAAGAGGCAGGAAGAGTACCGACACTATCTGATGACTATGCAGAAGATAGAACGTTACCCAAAAGGCATGAGATGCTCTTGCTGCGGGAAGATTGCTCAGCGGCTTTTCCCGGTGAAGCGTCCCAGCATCGCGCCTGAGCTCATCTGTAAGGAGTGTGCAGGCAAGTAGAGAACCTGGAGATATTATGTGCAGCTGGATCGAGAAGATCAAACTGCTACTAAGACTGCCGGGTCATTCGATTCATTTCCGACGGTTTCATCGAGAAACGAACGACGGAAAACAAACCAAGAGAGAAAACACGGGGAGGTTAAAAATGCTACGGCCATATCTGTGGCTTTGCGCTCTAGTCGGGATGCTGTTGGTATATGTTCTCATGATGATCTTCATGGGCATCACGCCACAGTGAAGGTGTCGTGATGCCAGAGACAAGACAGCAGATCATCAAGGCTCTCTGCAGCGGTCCGGAAAGAGAGGTCTATGTCGGACCGGAAGATCATTTGCTCACGCTCTACCAGGAGTCTGGCTGTGCCTCGACTTGTAGTCTGGACGACTATATCCAAGCGGCAGTTAAGCTCAACCATGGATCTCTCCATTTCCAGCTTGGGAAGAAAGTGATTCTGCCATGGTCAGAGGCACAAACTTGACCAACCGGGGGCTTGCCAGTCGGCTTAATTACGACCGGTAAGCCCCTTTCGCTTTTTTGTAAATAATATGGTTAAAATATAAAACATTGACAAGAAGAATTAAGTATGATAAAATATTATAGTTCAAGCTACTGTTTGAACGTATCCTCGTCATCACCGTCTGCGGAGGGTAAAGTTGAAAAAAATATCCTTGGTCGCCCTACTACTCCTCGTGATAGGGGTCATTTACTTGGCTCAAGTCCAACCGTCACACAAAGCGCGTGACTGGTTCTGCGAGGCCCAGAAGGTGGAGGTTGCGGTACAGCCGGGTGACTCATATGAGTCTCTTGTCAGTGTGCCGCAGTCAATCGGTATCGACAGGCGGGTCGTCATTCAGCTTACTAGAGATATGAACAGCAACAAGCCGTTGGTGGCCGGTGATCATGTGATCATCCCAGTTACCCGCGGAGCCAAGCTCCCACCGCACACCATCAAGGTACTGCCTTGAAAGGAGCAAAGACGAGGTAAAAGGCCGTCAAACCCGAAAAGGTGAGGCGGCCTTCGCCATTTAGGACTATTATTTTGGCTTCATTTGTGCTAAAATTTAAATATGCAAGATCTAAAAGATATCTCTGGGCTTGATATTAAGCTTAACAATTTTAAGCTTATCTACGACAATGAAATCTATCCGGTCGAATCAAAGCCTCGAGAATATACCGAAGCTACTCCGGTTTATTTAAAAAAAGACGATCACAAGCAGATGCTTTATTGGATGTATCGTTATTTTGAGTCTGTAGATGATAAAAAATCATTTAACGAAGCTGGAATAGAATATGATATTACAGTCATAAAAAACGGTAAAATCGGCGATGAATACATTAAAACAGTCGGCCATTATCATCCCGAGGTCCCTGGCCAGAAAATCGGTTACCCAGAAATTTACGAAGTAATTGAGGGACAAATTCAATATCTTTTACAAACTAAGCCGGCCAAAGACAGCAAAGTTGATGTCATTTTAGTTCAAGCAGAACAAGGTGATAAATTTATCGTTCCACCAGGATATGGTCATATCAGTATAAACATCGGCAAAGATGTCTCCGTATCTTCTAATTTGCAAAAGATAGATTTGCCCGCCGAGGTTGATTATGGTTTTTATCAGGAACACGAGGGCGGCGCCTTTTATCTGACCGAAAAAGGCTTGCAAGCGAACCCAAAATATAAAATCAATTCTTTGAGAATCGTCATTCCGAAAGAAAAACCAGAATTCGGTCTAACGAAAGACAAACCGCTTTATACCAGTTTTCTTGAGAATCCGGAGAAATTTGACTTTCTTACAAACCCTCAAAAGTATGACTTTTCGGACCTTTTTAAAGACATAAAACTTTAAAATTAAGCTTAATTACACTATAATTTACTAGCTATTTGGGTGGAGTCGCATAGCTGGTTTAGTGCGCACGCTTGGAAAGCGTGTAGGTGTGAAAACGCCTCGCGAGTTCGAATCTCGCCTCCACCGCCAAAAAAGCGGGTTCGTCCCAGCATTCGCGGGACGCCCTGAGTATCTAGGGCGAACCCTGCCCTCTCCGCCAATGTGTTATTATTAATAATATAGAATGGATATAAAAAGACTCAAAAATAGCTTTAGGTATGCCTGGGTAGGCTTAAAAGATAACTATGAGAAAGAACAGAATTTCCGAATTCAGCTTTTAATTGGCTTTCTTGTTTTGACTTTGGCTCTGGTTCTAAACTTGAATTGGCTGAAGCTTTTTGCTCTTCTTATAACTATTGCTATGGTTTTGTCGCTAGAGATGATGAACTCGGCTCTAGAAAGATATATTGATATATTGTCGCCTAGTAAAGACAAGACAATTGGCCTAGTCAAAGACGTTTTAGCGGGAGCGGTTCTGGTCGCTGCCATTGTCTCGGTTATTATTGGCCTAGTTGTTTTTTATCAGCCAATGAGAGATTTGTTTGTCTTGTTTTAAGGAATATCACCGTCATGGAGCTTGAGAAAAGAAAAGATCATGGCTAGAAAAATATTTTGCTTTGTCGTCGCCTTTTTCTACTTTTTTTCGCTGATGGCTACTTTGTGGCTGTTTGGTTTGAAGCAGACTTTATTAAATGTTGACTATTACAAAACGATATTAAAAAAATCGGATTTCTACAGCCGTTTTATTGATGATGCCACGCCGTATATTTTTGAGAAAATTGCCAAGGAGAAAAATATACCACCGGAAGTTTTGTCAGCCAAAGAGGTCACTGCGATCTTGAAAAAAACTTTTCCGAAAAGTTGGATTCAAAATCAGACCGAGTTAGCTCTAGATGGTTTTTCCGATTACATTACTGGTAGGAAAGAGAAGGTTGTCGTTACTCTAGATTTAGCCGGGATCAAAAAGCCCTTAAGCGATGAAATAACCAAAAGCCTTAATGAAGCTTGGGAAAAACTGCCTTACTGTTCGATTTTTCAATTGGACCAGATTGAGGCAACAGATAGTCCCAGCCTGGCTATCTTGTGCCGGCCGCCGGGAGTAAAAGTCAATAAAATTATTAGCGCGATAATTTCCGGTCAGAATGGCTTGGTTTCGCGCATCCCGGATAAGTATGAGATGGGCAATAATTTGCCGAAAGATTCATGGCAGGGCTTGTCTGATGCCAGGAATGTTTATCGGACTTATTTTCAGATGCTGATTATTTCGCTAGTTGTTACTCTTGTTCTCTTGATCATTCTGATTTTATTGAATTTGAAACGTCCAAAAGGGGCAATAAAATGGGTTGCCATTCCTTCGATTTGTGCTTCGGCCATGGTTTTAATTGTTTCTTTCACCACTCCATTTATTGGCAGTAATCTGATACTAAAGAATATCGATCCGGGCTTGTCACCCGGTCTTAATAACCTTATAATCTCAGTTTTGAAAACGAGCCTTAATGAAGCATCGGGTAAATTGATGATAATTTCCGGCAGTGTTTTGGCTGTTTCCACGGTTCTTTTAATCGCCTCTCATTTTTTGTTCAAAAATAAAGAAGTAGCTCAGAAAGAAGAAAAACCGGTTGAGCCAAAAAGTTCTTGATATTTGATTGTAGTAAGAGTTTAAATTATAAAAATAATTAATATTTGAGAAAGTTCAAGGCGCACGCCCCATTAACCTTGCGGTTAAGGGTGCGTGCGCCAGTGGTGAAGCGTTACTGCTTTGTGAGATAGGTCTTGAAGCTCCGGCGGAGAAAGCGCTTCAGCGCCTTTCTCGAAGCCTTTGTGGTGATGGTGATCTCCTGGGCCTTAGAGTCCCACGAGACCAGAAGGCGAAAACCCCCGCCGCAAGGTCGAAGCGCGTAGCTGCCTCGTTGGCACCGACCAATATGTGAGAAGGGCGGCGTCAGAGGGGTGACATCCTGGATGTCGTACTTCTTGGGTGCCCGGTTCAGCGCTCTGCAGAAATGACTGACCAGTGGATGCCCTGGAACAGAGCTCGTTCCCTTGGGGATGATTACCTCTACCACAATACCCTCCTGGATTGGTTGCAGATTTAACTATTATACTTGGAAATATTGGCTAGTCAATGTTTTTATTGGCGGTAAAAAGGGAATTTTCTTGTTATAATTGAAAAACAATGAGAGTTACGGCCTCCAAACTTTATAACTATATCGTCTGTCCGCATCGGGTCTGGCGTGATGAATATGGTCCGCAAAATGAAAAAATAAAAGAGACGAATCCTTTTGTCCAGATGCTCTGGGATCGGGGTATCCAGCATGAAAAAAATGTCGTGGCTGGCTTAGAAGTTCTTGATTTAAGCGAGGGCTCTCACGAAAGGCGTTTCGAAAAGACGATTGCGGCTATGAAGGATAGTGCCCCCTTAATTTATCAAGGCGTTTTGATCCACGAAAATCTCCTCGGAATCCCCGATTTGCTCAAAAAAATGCCCGATGGCCACTACATTCCAGTCGATGTCAAAAGTGGGATGGGGCTAGAGGGCGTTGATGAGGAGACCGAAGATGGTGGCAAACCGAAAAAGCATTATGCGGTTCAGTTAGCTCTCTATGTTGAAACATTGCAAAATCTTGGCTTCGCCGAGGAAAATAAAGCCAAAGTCATTGATATTCATAGCAACGAAGTTGACTATCACCTCGACGAGCCAATAGGCAAGTTGACACCGCAGACATATTGGGAGAAATACCAGGAAGTCAAATATGAAGTCGGCAAACTCTTAGAAAACCGTGAGCAGAATAAACCGGCTATGGCTGGTGTCTGCAAACTTTGTCCCTGGTATGCTTCCTGCAAAAACTGGGCCAAAGAAACCGATGATTTAACCAATATTTTCTATCTTGGACGGTCAAAACGAGACAAAATCAATGAAGATTTGGGTATCGAGCGGGTGGAAGACATAATAAATATCGATTTAGCCGAAATTACTGAACGCAAAAAGAAAAATAAGCAATTTCTAGTAGGCGTCGGCGAGAAAACTTTGGCCAAAATCGTCATTCGCGCCGATATTTATGCCAATCAAAAAGAACCGGTCGTTTACGGCGAGATTAAATTCCCCGAAGTGACATATGAAATATTTTTCGACATCGAAGACGATCCAACCCAGGAATTTGTCTATCTTCATGGGGTATATGAACGGAATACTGAAACTGGTAAGGAAAGATTTCTAGATTTCACGGCTAAAGAATGCACCGACAAAGGCGAGAAAGAAGCCTGGGCGGGATTCTGGGATTATATCCACCCTCTGCCCAAAGGTGACTTTGCTGTTTATTATTATTCGCCTCACGAAAAGACGGTTTATAAAAAATTGCAGAAACTTTATCCGGAAGTTGTCACGGCTGAAGAAGTAGAGGGATTTTTTGATAATCCAAAGGTCATCGATTTGTACCAAGTTGTTTTGAAGCAGACCGACTGGCCGCTTTCCAGCTATTCAATCAAAGAATTAGCCGTTTATCTTGGTTTCCAGTGGCGGGACAAAACGCCTTCCGGCGCATTAAGTATTCAATGGTATAATCAATATCTCGAAACCGGTGACAAAAAAATCCTAAAACGAATTCTTGAATATAACGAAGACGACTGCAAAGCGACTATGGTAGTGAAGGATGGAATAGAGAAATTGACAAAAGCTGCTTCCTCGTCATCCTGAGGAAATCGAGAATCGATGAGGTGAGGATCTCTCCCCGAGCGACCTATCCGTTTAATTTAATTGCACAAGGTTGAACCTTGTGCAATTTCTACAACTAATCTTTGTTAACTCTTGACATCGTGGTTAACATAAGTTAATATTACAATATTGAATTAACACAAGTTAACCGAGCGAGTGGAGGGGTTGAGGGTAAAAAGGGAGTGAGTAAGGTGAAGGTGAGGGTAGATATGAATATGAAAAAGAAGTATTTGAGTACGGGAGAGGCTGGGCAGCTTCTCGGCATTAGCCGAATAGCTGTTTACAAAAAAATTCAATCTGGGAAACTGAAGGCGGAGAAAATCGGTCGGAATTATGCTATTGATTTAGACGATCTTGGTCGATCGGGCGATGTTGTCATTCACAAATCCCACAAGGAAAAAGAAGGACAGATCAATTTGGCGATGGATAAGGTTTTGAGTGAATATTCTGCTACCCTTAAAAAACTTGGGAATGAATAGTGATTATCCAAAAACTAACAACCGCTGACGTCAAAGAAATAGCCTACCGCTTGGCCAAAAAATTTATGGAATGGGACGAACCGATCCCGGATTTCTTGACTCGTTATAAAGGGGTTTTGGAAAGCTGTGTCAATGAGCCATTTCAAACCTACAATCGAAAGGATTTGCACTCAACTTTTGAAGACAAAGCAGCCATTCTTTTTTATCTGATGATAAAAAATCATCCTTTTGAAAACGGCAACAAACGAATTGCTGTTTGTGCCCTATTTGTCTTTCTGGCCTTGAATGGCAAGTGGATCGATATTATGAATGAAGAATTGTATCGCTTCTCGGTCTGGGTAGCGGAAAGCATGCCGGAGATGAAAGATGGTACGACTTTAGCGATAAAAGATTTTATTGGGAAAAATATGATAAATTTACCGAAGAAATAACGACTGCAAATGCAAAGCAAGTTTACCCTGAGCGGAGCCGAAGGGATGGTGGTAAAGGACGGTGTCGAAAAATTGCTAGAAGTTTGCTAAAAAGGGTCTAAGCATATGATAAATTTCAAAAAAATACTCTATTTAGAACTCGCAATAATAACAATTAGTTTTTTAGTAATTTTATTGATAGTCTTTTTCCCACATCTCGGGCTGAACATCACTACATGGAGAAAAGATTTAATTTCAACTGTCGTTGGGAGCGGTCTATTTTCAGGTATTATTACTGGTTTATTTTTATACCTACAAGAATCAAATAAAATTGTCAATATAAAACAAGAATTAGAAAGCTACTATCACGATGAGCTCTTAACTGAATTAAGAAGAATAATTAATAAAGATATCCCACGGTATAATTTTTCGGATGGAAAAAGATTCTATTTAGGATATACATTTGCGAACCCTCTTTATGATTTAACCAGGAAAGATAAATCAAAAATTTTGCAATATTTATCTTTTTGTTCAGCAAACCGAATATGTGAAATATTAATTGAAATCGAATATTTGTTAGATGGGGCCATCCCAACATTTGGTATGCTCGACAATAAATTAGGTGACATTGTTAGAACAAATCATCATAAGGCTAATATAGGTTCAATTAATGACCCAAAAGCGGTCCAGTATTTGAAAGCTTCAATTTTTACAGATATAACTGAAGACAATATATTAAAGTATATTGATGAGAAAAAAATTCCGGAAAGAATGATTGAGATGAAAAAGAAAGCATTACGTGATAAACAAGTAGCAAAATACAAGAGTGTTGTTGAAACGACACGTGCAAAAGCTTTAAAAAACGATGTTCAGCTAATAAAGTTATTAAAAAAAGAAAAAACTTAAGACCTGTAGCTCGATTCCAAAAAATATGAAGCGGTGAAAATCGCTTCTTTTTTATCGTAAATTATATTTATCCAAACGCAGCCGCGATTGATATCTGTACCTTCGCAATTAAAGCACCGTTTGCTGTCATCGCCCTTGGCATATTTCTCACGGCCCCAACATTTACCTATTTAATTGAATTCAAAATAAAGAAAGTGTAAGATTTAGGCATTTTTCGGAAGACCCCAGCCCTCTTTGATCTCAATATTTTTGGGTAGGTCTTTTTTCGATACTTCAATAATAAATTCTAGGTTTACTCCTTCATTTGCTTTGAATTGAACTTCCCTGCCTTTGAACCCGGTTCTCGGTAGGACCAAAACATACGCTTTCGGGTCTACAGTTTCCAGTTTTCTAGCCAGTTTGTCTGAAATAGTAAAATGCATCAATTTGTTTTCTTTGATTTTTCTGAAGGCGGCGCGGCCGAAAGGTTTGGCAATAGCCATAAAAATAGCGACATCAATATTATCAGTTGCCCATACTGCCGGTTCGCCATCTTTTATCCGAACGTTATCTTGGATGGTATAAGCCTGCCTCGGTTCTAATCTTTCTACTTTTTCCATTGATCCATGGAAAAGGTATTCCCCGGTATTTAATATTTCCAAAGCTTCGCGTCCCTTGATAGCACCCCTACGGATGAGTTCTACATCTGATAAACGTTCTTCATGCATGAAACAATTATAACAAAAAAGTTTTTTTAATTTTTAAATTAAACTAAAAACCTTTTAAAATAAGCAAAACTGTTTTATAATGACGTTCAATTGGGAGAAATGCTCCCATGTACCAAAACGGGGGAAATGCCCCCAAGACAAAGGAGGAGAAAAATGTTCTCCAAGCGGCTGATAGAAAGGCTAGCTCCAAATGGAAGATTAAGCCCGGAATTGTGGGCGGATCTTCTGAATGACCTCGGTGACGAAATCTGTCGACATAGTTTTGGAATGGGTACATTGGGGAATCATCTGTGTTTTATCTCTGAATGTCATGATGAAGTTCCCCCTATCTACGGTCGTAAGATCGGCTTCGAGGCTATCGTAGAAGACTCGGAGACCCCCTTTACGTTGACAACTCATGGGATTTTCAACACTGCTCGAAGGCCTTGGTCCTGGAACGCCAGAAACCCAAAAGGTTACTTAGGCGGACTCGATTACGAAAAGTTGATCATCTGGGGCTATACCGACAAGCATCAATGGCTGTTAGCGAAGTTCAGCTGTGAAGGTAACAGGCGGGATTCAGTCGCAAAGTCCTTCAGTGGTTCTTTTGTCAAAGCGGAAGAGCTCTTTGATCTGGTTAAGCCATGGGATCTCGCGCTTGTTCTGAGAAGCCAGATAGATGACTGGATGAGGAAAGCCGAAGAGCAGAAAAACATGGCGAATTCGCTGAAGGCGAATACCAAGGACACCCTCGAATTCATCTTCGGTACAAGTACTCGCTTCGTACTGTAGATATCACAAAAAGGCCGCCAAGCGACACGTTTTCATACGAAAGCTGCCGTGAGGCGGCTTTCGCTTTGTTAAGAATTTTAATTTAACATAATTTATTTAAAAAGTGTTTGGGGCGGGGGCTCGTAGAGCGCCCGCCCCGTGTGTCAGAAAGGCCATCAATCCATTGATCTCCTCGTGCTAGACGCCTTCTGCCGCTGTAACTTGTGTTGCAGTTTGCCTAGAAGATAGCTGATGATTGCCAAGGTGACAAAGACTAGTCTTCCCGGCAGATCAAGGTTTCTGATCTTGGAAAGTAGCTTCATTCATCACCTTGCTCTAGATGCCTTGCTTGATGAAGTTCTGGATGTAGAGAAGATCGGTTGCGGTGACCCTGTAGGTCTGGTCCCGGCTCTCTGCTTCTTTGACCTTTTCCTTCAGATACCTGACGGCAGTCGGAAGGAGCTTCCGGTCGATGGCTTTCCAGAAGAAGGTATTGGCCAAGACACGAGAGCCCGGATCGACAGCTCGCAGTAAATCTACAGCTCCTTGGGCCCAAAACGACCCACCACATTCCTCCAGGGCTTGCCGGAAATTCTCAGCTACTTGAACTGGCCCATCCTTTCTTGCTACTGACATCTTTCGCCTCCCTCGGTAGATTTCAGTCGAGAGCATTATATCCTTAATAAAGGCAAAAATCAAGATTAATTAATAAAAAGTGAATAATTCGTAGAATTTAGACTTAAAAAGAACTTGGGCAACAGCCTAATTGGCTGTTGCCCCTGTGACCCATACCAGTCTCTACGTCCGGTTTTGCATCCAGCCCAGTAGGTCAAAACCTGCGAAACCTTGGAAACCTGCTACTCCTACCAGATATCGCTCTGCAGAAACTCTTCTGCCTCTGCCTCTTCTTTTTCAAGAGCGAATTGACGAGCTACTTCCATGACTTCATCTGGATCGCGAGTGTAGCCGATGACAGTACCAGTATCACTGTTGACAATTTCTGAAACCCCTGGATTTTCAAGCCTCGGCTCGAAAGCGATATGGCCAATAGCTGTGAAATCAGGGAAGAAATCACCGCAACAATATGAAGTGATTGTCATCCCATCCTGAACAGCTAACAGAGCTGGGTTTTCCGATTGTCTCATGTTCTCTAGCCCCCATTCTGTACTTGCTTTCGGATGTTCGCAATTTTATCTCAAAAAAGAAGAAAAAACAAGTAAAATTGTTTAAAATAAAGTTAAAGTCGATTATAATTGGCAAACGATGAACGAACTTGAAGAGATCAAAAACAAAATCGACATGGTTGAATATGTCGGGAAATATGTTCAGCTCAAGCAATCCGGTCGTAATTTCAAAGGCTTATGCCCTTTTCATACCGAAAAAACACCCTCTTTTATGGTCAGCCCGGAAAAACAGATTTGGCACTGTTTTGGTTGTAATGAAGGTGGTGATGTTATTTCTTTCGCTGAAAAGATCGAAGGATTGACCTTTCCCGATGCAGTCAAAGAATTGGCTCAACGAACCGGTGTTAAGCTACCACAAAACTTTAGTGCTAGGAAAGAACCGACAGAAAAACTCTTGGAAATAAACGAACAAATTTGTGCTTTTTATGAAAGGAAATTACGAGAACCAGAGGGTAAAAGAGCTCTCGAATATCTAAAAAAACGGGGGTTGTCAGAGAAAACAATTAAAGATTTTCGGCTCGGCTTTTCGCCAGCTCAAGGCGAAGTTATTGTTAAAGAATTAACGACCCTCGGTTATTCAAAAGAGGATTTAATAAAAGCCGGTGTTGCTAACGTTAAAAACAGCCGAGTTATCGATCAATTTCGTAACCGTTTGATGTTTCCGATAACCAATGTTCAAGGTAAAGTTATTGGCTTTTCGGCCCGGGTTCTCGATGATTCTTTACCAAAGTACATCAATACACCGGAAACGCTGATTTATCACAAATCAAACATCCTTTTTGGCCTTGATAAAGCCAAAGAACAAACCCGAAAACAAGACCACATTATCTTAGTTGAGGGCAATATGGATGTCATTTTTTCTTATCAAGCCGGCGTCAAAAATGTGGCTGCAGCCAGCGGAACTGCTCTAACTGAAGCTCAATTAGATTTAATCAAGAGGTTTACCAGAAATATTAAGATTTCTTTTGATGTTGATCTGGCTGGTCAAAATGCGACTAGAAGAGCCATCGAATTAGCTCAAGATAAGAGTTTCAATATAAAAATCATAGAAATACCGGAAGGCAAAGATCCTGCCGATTTGGTAAAATCTGATCTCAAAAAATGGATAAATGCTTGTAAAAAGGCAAAATATGTGGTAGATTATATCTTTGACAGCACCTTTGAAAAATACAACTTGGCCAATATTTTAGATAAAAAGCGGGTGACGCGCGAGTTGTTGGCGACAATCTCGCGCTTGCCCGACCCGGTTGAAAAGGAGCATTATCTACAAATACTATCTTCACGAGTTGGTGTTAGCTTTCGAGCGCTGACTGATACCCTCAGAAAAGCTGGGAGTGCAACTCCGACGAGAAATGTTGGGACTCCGACTGAAAGCGTCGAAGAAGCAAAACCAAAGCCAAGAAGCCTGGAAGAACATGTTTTTTCTTTGCTGCTTTTAGCCCCGCAATTTGCTGATTTCTTTTTCAATAAGTTAAGACCAACTGATTTTATCGAACCGCGATTGATCAGATTTGCTGAAGAATTGAGCAAAATGAAGGAGAAATCCGGCGAAATCGATCTTGAAAAATGGCAAAAAAATCAAAGCAAAGAGAACCAGGCTTATATTGAGAGCTTGATTTTGAGAATTGAAGATGAATTTGGTGAATTAAATGAAGAGAAATTAGGCGAAGAGATATTTAATTCTGTTCTGAGACTTCGCCATAACAATTTTTCCAGGGCAAAAAAGGATTTAAGTAGCCAGATCCAGGATGTCGAGAAATCCGACGACAAAGAAAAACTAAAAAAACTGATGACCGAATTCCAGAAGCTGGTTGAACGAGAAAGAAATGTTTAGTTTAGCTATTAGTTAAATTGATCTAAAGAGCGACTGACTAAAAGCTAAAAGCGATGACGAAAGGAGCTATATGGCCAAAAAGGTAGAGAATTTTGATACAAATATTGATCAGTTAATTCAGAAAGGGCGGGAACAGGGTTTTGTAACCCAGGAAGAAATTTTGTCTCTTTTCCCGGATGTTGAAGAGAATGTCGATAAGATTGATGATCTTTACGCCACTTTATCGGAGCAAGGAATTGAAATTGTTGATGCCCGCGAAAAAATGATTTGGGGCGAAGGAGCCGAGACTGATCTGGGACTGGAAGCCTTTGACGATATAAGTGAACTAGCCGATGATTCGGTGCGGATGTATCTTCGGGAAATCGGCCGTATCCCCCTTCTAACTTGGGATGAAGAAGTGGAACTGGCCAAAAAGGTTGAAAAAGGCGACAAACAAGCTAAAAAACGCCTAGCCGAAGCCAATATGCGCCTGGTTGTTTCTATTGCTAAAAGATATATTGGTCGCGGCCTTGATCTTCTCGATTTGATTCAGGAAGGCAACTCCGGCCTTATCCGGGCAGTGGAGAAATTTGACTATACTCGCGGCTATAAATTTTCCACTTATGCTACCTGGTGGATCAGGCAAGCGATTACTCGGGCTATTGCCGATCAGGCTAGAACTATCCGTATCCCGGTTCATATGGTTGAAACGATTAATAAATTAATCCGGACGGAAAGAAAACTGGTTCAGGAGCTAGGCCGTGAGCCGTTGCCCGAGGAAATTGCCGTTGAAATGGGCATTGATGTTGATAAAGTAAATCATATTTTGAAGATCAAGCAGGAACCGGTTTCGATCGAGTCGCCGATTGGCGAGGAAGAAGATTCAAGGTTGGCTGATTTTATTGAGGATCGTGATTCGGTTTCGCCCGATGAAGCAGCCACTTATCAGCTTTTGAAAGAACACATCAATGAAGTTTTGGAGCTTTTAACGCCTCGGGAGCAAAGAATTTTAAAAATGCGTTTCGGCCTTGATAGCGGTCGCTCCCACACTCTAGAAGAAACCGGTCAGGAATTTGGTGTCACTCGCGAGCGAATCCGCCAGATTGAATCGAAGGCTTTACTTAAACTCAAAAAACATCGGGATTCAAAGAAGCTAAAGGATTATATCTCTTAGAGAAAAACACCGCTTAAAAAAAGCGGTGTTTTTATTGAAAGAAAATATAAATTCTGTATAACTAGAGCGGCTAATGCGTAGAACTTATGGGAGGAAGAAGAAATGTTCTGTCCGTGCAAGGAAAGAGAAAACACGTCCTGTGACTGACAAGCGGCTCGATCCCGACACACCTCAGTAACAAAGGGGTCAAGCCGCCTAACTTTTTAAACCAAGCCCCTCTTTTACATGCTAAAATATTAATATGAAAAAGCAAAAATTCGTTATTATAGACGGCCATGCTCTTATCCACCGGGCTTATCATGCTTTACCGCCATTAACGACAAAACAGGGAGAGATTGTCAATGCCGTTTATGGCTTTTCGGTCATTCTTCTCAAAGTCATTAAAGATCTAGCCCCAAATTATATTGCCGTGGCCATGGATCTGCCGGATAAAACTTTTCGTCACCATGAATTCGAGCAATATAAAGCCAATCGACCAGAAGCACCAGATGAACTGATTAGTCAATTTGGCATTGTTCGTGAAGTCATTGAGGCTTTAAATATCCCCATTTATGAAAAACCGGGCTTTGAAGCCGATGACATTATCGGTTCCTTAGCTAAAAAAATTAAAGCCAAAGAAGAAATGGAAACCTTTATTGTTACCGGTGATTTGGATGAACTTCAGTTAGTCAATGAATCAACCAAGGTTTATACGATGAGACGTGGGTTTACCGACACAATGATTTACGATCAGAAAACAGTTCAGGCCAGATATGGTCTGACTCCAGAACAGTTTGTTGATTTTAAAGCACTTAAGGGCGATCCGAGCGATAATATTCCGGGAGTAGCCGGGATCGGTGAGAAAACGGCTATGGATTTAATTAAGAGTTATGGTAATCTTGAGGGCATCTATAAAAACTTAGACAAAATTAAACCGGCCGTCGCCAAAAAATTAGCTGATAATAAAAATCAGGCCTATTTGAGTCAGAAGTTATCGCAGATTATCACCGATGTACCCGTTAATTTGGAGCTGAAGAAGTGTCTTACTCATGAATTTGATCGGAATAAAGTCTTTGAACTTTTTCGCCGACTGGAATTCAAGTCATTATTAAATAAACTGCCAGGACAACCTGATCAGACAGGTTTGTTTGATGCGGCTAAAACCTCATCCGGCCGAGAGTCAGCCGGGCAGGCGAAAAGCCAGGCCCATTTTAAAGCTGAAAATTATCATTTGATTGACACGGAAAAGAAGTTGATTGAACTTGCCGAAAAGCTAAAAAAAGCCGAGATAATTGCTGTTGATACCGAGACTGATTCCTTGAATGAGATTGAAGCAAAACTAGTTGGTATCTCTCTGGCTTATAAAGAAGGCGATGGTTATTATATCCCGATTGGTCACAGTCAGGATAAAAACCTGCCCGTAAAAATTGTTAAAAATCATCTGGGCCCGATTTTAAAGAATGAGATTCCGAAGGTCGGCCATAATATTAAATATGATTATGTTGTTCTAAAAAATTTCGGCTTTGAATTAAGGCCGATTACTTTTGATACTATGGTCGCTGCCTATCTTTTGAATCCCAATGCCCGAGCCCAACGCTTAGACGAGTTGGCCTTTTCGGAGCTGGGGATGGAAATGTCTAGAATCGATACTTTGATTGGCAAGGGCAAAGATCAGATCACTTTTGATCAGGTTCCGACTGAAAAAGCGACTCTTTATGCGGCTGAAGATGCTGACTTGTCTTTACGACTTTATAATCACCTCTATCAGGAAATGAAAGATGGCGGCTTTTTGGAGTTGATGGACAAAATCGAAGCGCCGCTAATTCCGATCTTGGCCGAAATGGAAATGGCCGGGGTAAAAATAGATACCGATTTATTATCAAAATTATCAAAGAAATTTGCCAAAAGGTTGGCTGAGTTGGAGACGAAAATCTATAAATATGCCAGTGAGAAATTTAACATTGCCTCACCTTCTCAATTACAAGAGATTCTTTTTGAAAAACTTAAGCTTCAGGACAAGATTGACAAGAAAGAGTTGAAAAAACTGCCGTCCGGCGGGTATTCGACTGGAGCGGAAGAACTGGAAAAACTACGAGATACCCACCCCTTGATTGAGTTAATTTTTGAATATCGAGAGTTGGCTAAGCTTAAAAATACCTATATCGATGCCTTACCGACCCTGATCAACCAAAAAACCGGTCGGATTCATACTAGTTTCAATCAAGCAATCGTGGCGACCGGAAGACTTTCTTCAAGTAATCCGAATTTGCAAAACATTCCGATACGAAGCGAAGTCGGTCAGGATATCAGACGAGCTTTTGTTGCGGATAAAGGTTATTCTCTACTTTCGGCTGATTATTCTCAAATTGAGCTTCGCATTATTGCTCATATCTCCGGTGATGAAACAATGAAGCAAGCTTTTCATTCCGGACATGATATTCATACTTCGACAGCGGCTAAAGTCTATAATGTAGCTGAAAAAGAGGTTACGCCAATTATGAGACGAAATGCTAAGGTGGTAAATTTTGGTATAGTTTATGGCATTTCACCTCATGGTTTGGCTAGGCAGTCGGAATTGAGTTATGGGGAAGCCAGGGGTTTTATTGATAAATATTTTGAAACTCATCCAGGCATTCAGAAATATATGAAACAAGTGGTCATTGATGCCCGGGAAGCTGGTTTTACGGAGACAATTTTTGGCCGCCGCCGTTATTTACCAGAACTTAATTCTACCAATCATATTATTCGGGGAGCGGCAGAGAGAATGGCTCTCAATATGCCGATTCAGGGGACAGCGGCTGATTTAATTAAATTAGCCATGATTGAAATTGCCCGAGAGCTACCGGAGATCAGCTCGAAATCACGACTTCTTCTCCAGGTTCATGATGAACTACTCTTTGAAGTGCCGGATAGAGAAATTGAAAGGGTAAAAAAATTAGTTAAAGAAAAAATGGAAAATATCGTTAAGTTAGACGTTCCGGTGACAGTGGAAATCGGCGTTGGTAAAAATTGGGGTGAGGCAAAATAATTTACTTGTCGCCGAAAAATTAACAGGTTAAAATAGAGACAGTATTTTGCAAAACGCAATTAGGAGGGGGGTGAAGAACATGAGTATATGGATTTGGGTCGCCTTAGCAGTCGTTGTCGTAGCCGTTCTTGGTTACTGGTATTATTCAAAAAAGAAATAAAAGTTCTAAAGAGTTTTTATTGAAAGTCAACTAATGATAGTTGACTTTCTTTTTTGAATATGTGATTGACAAAATGGCAATTTAGTGTTAATATACACATTCAGTACCTATTAGCTAAATAGGAGGGGTGTCACATGTTGAAGCGTCTTCAGGAGGTTTTGGAGCGCTTCATCTGCGCTTCCGACGACCAACACAAAGAGACGGATGCCATCGTTTGTATCGGCACGGATGTGTCGAGGGATGGTAGATCCGTCAGCCCGCAAAGTCAGGCAATTGTTGACCTGGCTGCAAAGTTGGTTGAAGAAGGCCTGACAGAGGAGGTCGTGTTCACCGGTGGTTACAGCGCCGGTGGCCCAACAGAGGCTGATGCCATGCAAGGGTATTGGCTCAAGTCAGGCTATCCATATATCAAGCAAGTGTCAGATCGAGCAAGTACCAATACTCGACAGAATGCTCTCCAATCACTGTGGATCGCAGACGAGCTTGGCTGGAAGAAGTTAGTAGTTGTTTCCCAGCAGCTTCATGCTCGCCGAGTCCGAGCTACCTTTCGTAAGGTAGCAAAGGACTACAAAGGCATTGAAGTTCAAGTGATCAAGGCCTGGTCGCCTTATGGCGGCGGCTCCCAGAATAGATTCAATTCTTTCTGGCGCTTTCTGGCCTGGGAGATGATTGGCACTACTTACTTCTGGCTTCGGGGGTGGTACTGATGGGGCGGGCGCACAGTGTGCGCCCGCCCCACAAACTTGTATAATAGAACTTAAGATATGAAAAATTTGGCAAAAAAAATAAAACTGGGAAAAGATACCCGAACGGTTTTAATTTTTTATCTTCTTTTTGTAATTATTTTTTCTTTGGGAAAAGGAATTTACGATTTTTCGAAATCCCAAAATCATAAAACAAAGTCTGCAAAAACGACAGAAGTTAAAAAGGAATCGAAACCAAAAGTAGTTAAGATTCAGAAACCGGTGATAAAAGAATCCGCCCTGTTGACCGTTCCCTATACTGTCCAAGCCCCTTTAGTTAATTGGAATATTCACGAAGAATCTTGTGAAGAAGCGGCTCTTTTAATGATTCATTATTATTTAGCTGGTAGCCAGCTGGTTATCATTCCTCCAGTCACGGCTAATCAGGAATTGGTTAACATGAGAAGTTGGCAAATTTCTCATTATGGTTCGGAGAAAGATTTGAATATGTATAGAACCGGAAAATTAGCTCAGGATTATTATGGCTATAAATACGAAGTAACGGAAGATGTTACGGCAGATAATATAAAATTGGCTATTTCTGAGGGTAATCCGGTTCTGGTTCCGGTTATTACTCATGCATTGCTTAATCCTCATTATGGCCGGCAGCCGTCGTATCACATCCTGGTCATCAAGGGTTATTACCCAGGTGGAATTATTACCAACGATGCTGGGGTCAAAGAAGGACGCAGTTATTTTTATACTTGGGATATCTTGTGGCAGGCGATCGACGCTCAGACAAAACAGATGAACCAAGGCCGGGATATGTTAGTGGTGACAAAGTAATTTTTCCTCAAACTGAATTATGCTGATACAATAGTAGCTATGCTAGAAGGTATATCTACTATTATTTTTGATCTTGGCGGAACGCTTAAGATTGATGGAGTCGGAGATTGGATCTGGCACCACGATTATTTGGAAATAAAACGTCTAGCCAAAAACTATAAAATTGTCATTGCGGCCAATCAGCCGGCTCGGGCTAGATTTTTTATCAAGGAAAGCGAAATTGGGCCTTGTGTTTCCGACATTTATCTATCAAAAGTTATCGGTTTAAAGAAACCCAATCCGAAATTTTTCCAATATGTTTTAGACGATCTCAAACTAAAACCGCAAGAAGTCGTTTATGTTGGGAATGATTTGATAAATGATGTCCGAACACCACAAAAACTAGGAATAAAAACAATTTTTGTCAAGAGACCGATAAAGTTAATTTTCATCAAAAATCTTTTCGGCAAACTGTTGGGCATAAAAGCGGATTATACGGTTAGTAGTATTAAAGAAATAGAATAGAATTCGTACATTAAAAAAGTTCTTGACAACTAAAAAACGTATAGTATACACTATTAGTATACTATTATGAAAACATTAACGACACGTCAAGAACAAGTACTGACATGGATCAAAGAATCCATTGAAAAAACCGGCAAGGCACCGACAGTCAGGGAATTACAAGCCAAAATTGGCTGCTCGGCACCGATGGGTGTAGTTTCGCATTTGAATGCCCTGGAACTTAAAGGCTACATCAGTCGTATTGAAAACAAGCCAAGAGGCATTTTGATTACCAACGAGAAAAAAGACAAATCGCCTGACGATATTGTCCAAGTGCCCTTGGTTGGTAATGTCGCTTGCGGTATGCCGATCTGGGCCGAAGAAATGATTGAAAAAATTATTCCCCTACCGCGGACTTTTGTTAGATACAATCAAGATGTCTTTATGCTCCGAGCCAAAGGCGATTCGATGAATCTAGCCGGAATTGATGAAGGGGATTTTATCCTTTTCCATAAACAAGATTATGCTGATAGCGGGGATAAAGTGGTGGTATTAATTGGGAATGAAGCAACAGTGAAAAAATATATTATCACAGGAGATCATGAAGAATTTGTCCCGGTTTCAAACAATCCTGAACATCAACCGATTGCACCGGAAGAAGGTACCTATATGATTCAGGGCAAAGTTATTGGGGTTATAAAAAATTATAAATAGCTAGTAGCTGTTGGCTGTTAGCTCTTGGCTAAAAACTAAAAGCAAATGGCAAAAAGCAGCAACAGGAGGGAGAAAATGGCAGTAAAGAAATCACAAAAAAGTTCCAATGTTACAGTTGAGATTCCGACCAAGAGCGTCGGAGGGAAAAAAGAACCGAGAATGACTGAATCGTTGCAAACAGCGGTTGATCAGATCGAAAAACAATTTGGCAAGGGCTCAATTATGCGCCTGGGCGAGACGACCCAGATGAATGTGCAAGTTATTCCAACTGGTTCGTTATCACTAGATTTAGCCTTGGGTGTCGGTGGCGTGCCGAAAGGTCGAGTCATTGAGATTTATGGTCCGGAATCTTCCGGCAAAACGACTCTAGCTTATCATATTATTGCTCAAGCCCAAAAACTGGGTGGGACAGCTGCTTTTATTGATGCTGAACATGCTCTTGATCCGGATTATGCCAAAAATATTGGTGTAGACATTGATAAACTCCTTATTTCTCAGCCAGATACCGGAGAACAAGCATTGGAAATTGCCGAAACTCTAGTTCGTTCAAATTCAGTTGACGTTTTGGTGGTGGATTCGGTAGCGGCTTTAGTCCCGCGGGCAGAAATCGAGGGTGATATGGGCGACAGCCACATGGGACTCCAGGCTCGCTTGATGTCACAAGCTTTAAGAAAATTGGCTGGTATTATTTCCAAATCTAACACAGTAGTCATTTTTATTAATCAATTACGCATGAAAATTGGTGTTATGTTCGGCAATCCAGAGACGACAACCGGCGGACAGGCTCTGAAATTCTATTCTTCAGTTCGGATGGATATTCGGCGGACGGAACAACTTAAGGATGGAGAAAATATTATTGGCAATCATGTCAGAGTAAAAATTGTCAAGAACAAAGTTGCTCCGCCTTTTAAATCGGCTGAGTTTGACATTATGTATAACGAGGGTATGTCGCGTGAGGGTGAATTAGTGGATATGGCCGTCAAGTATGGTTTGATGAACAAGAACGGAGCCTGGTACGAGCACGATGGTCAAAAGATCGGCCAAGGCCGAGAAGCAACTAAACAGTATTTACGTGATAATTCAAAGATAGCCGGAGAAATTGAAGCAAAGATTCGGGAATCAGTTAAAAAAGCAGCTTGAATAAATTAATTTATTTCCTCTCCTCCAGTCTATTTGAGATTGGGAGAAAAGTTTGTAATTAATTTATGGAAATCGAAAAATGAAGATTACCAAACTAGAACCCCAGAAGAGAAAAGCTGGTCGCTATAATCTCGAAGTTGATGATAAATTTAGCTGTGGCCTGGATGAAGCTTTGATTACCGAACTTAATTTATATGTTGGTAAAGAGATTACCGATAAAGTATTAAGGAAAATCCAGGAAACTGACGATTATCATAAATGTCTGAACAAAGCCTTTAGCCTGGTCTCGATTCGAATGAATTCAGAAAGTGAGCTTAGAAAAAAATTAGCAAAAAAGTTTGGCTATAAGACGATTAACAAGGTAATATCCCGACTCAAAGAGCTTGGTTATGTTAATGATGAGCTTTTTGTCAAGAACTGGATCCAAGCTCGAGAAAATAGTCGGGGAAGATATTTGTTGAAAAAAGAATTAAGGCAAAAAGGAATTGAAAAAGAATTAATTGATAAATTTTTGGTCAGTAGAAATAACGAGACAGAACTTGAGAATGCCAGATTAATCATGGCCAAGAAGAAATGGCCGGAGATGACCAGAGAAGAAAAGTATCAGAAGGTTGGCGGCTATTTAGCACGCCGGGGATTTGATTACGAGACGATTAAACAAGTTATTAATGAAATGTGAGTTAATAACACTCTGGTGTTCTGGACGCAATAGATACATAAGTACGTAGAATTTTAATTAGTAAAGTGTTTAAAATAAAAACCCCGCTCAGAAGAGCGGGGTTTTTATTTAGGTTTCTGATCTAATTCTGGGTGCTGAGCACCTTGTAAGTAAAGGCAAATGCAAGCGCCCACATCAGAATAGGTAACATCCATACCACCTTTCGTTTTTTCAACGTGGGTAATATTTTACTCTTGCTGTATAGTTGTGTCAAGAAGGTTTTTGTGGAAAACTTGAATTAAAATACTTTTACAAAGCTAAAACATTAAAAATGTAGTTGACTTTGAGCACGAAAAAGCTGAAAAAAATCCTCATTTTTAGAGGTTAAAATAATGTTTACAAGGAAGGCTTTTTTTGCTAGAATTATCTCTGTTATTTAATTGAAGCCCCAGGCGGGGTCCCGTAGGGAGATTATATGCCGATTACCAAATCAGCTATCAAGCAGATGAAACAAGCTGAGACGCGACGAAAGCACAACCGGGAAGTCAAGGCCGATTTTCGTAATAAGATAAAAGCGGTTCAGAAGGATTTAGATTCTGGGGGCAAGAATGTTGCTAGTCTTGCTTCGGAAACATTTTCTGCCCTAGACAAAGCGGCTAAGAGAAATATTATTCATAAGAGAACAGCAGCCCGTCGGAAATCTAGATTAATGTCTCTGCTTAATAAGACGATGCAAAAACCGCTTGAATTGAAGAGTAGTAAAGATAAACCAGTCAGGACAGCTACTTCGGCCAAAGCAAAGAAGGCTAAAGTTAAAACCGTTAAGAAATCTACTAAAAAACCAGTAAAGCCAATAAAGAAAAAGAAGGCGTCATAAGACGTCTTCTTTAATTCTGGCAGAGCTGGTGAATTAGTTTGGTCAAAGCTGTTTTGGAATTAGTGCCAGATGTTTTAGCCTGGTAATCTATTTCGACTAAGTGACTATGAAAATCGATAAGCTCCTTGTTGGAAAAATTCTTAGATTGACGCAAAGTGTTTTTGACGACAAAAGGATGCAATTTTAATTTATTGACAATGGCACTTTCCCTAAGGCCACCTTCAGACAATTCTTTGACCGCTAAGAGGTTGCGAACCTGTCGGGCCAGCATAGTAAAAAGGTAAATATGATTGGCATCGTCTTGCATAAATTTATTGAGGGTAATCAAAGCTTTTTGTCTTTTTTTCTCCGAGATAGCGTCCATTAAGACAAAGATGGAATCTAGAAATTCCCCTTCGACCAGCTCCCCAACTGTTTTTAGGGTGATTTTTTTATCGAAAGTGAGTAATTTATTGATCTCATTGTCGAGTCGCCAAAGATCGCTACCGATCATGGCCGCTAGTTTTTCAGCAGTGACCGGATCAATTGAACCGCCTTTTTTGGAAACGGTTTCCTTGATCCAGCGGGAGATTTCGTATGGTTTTAGCTTGTTATAGGTTTCGACCTTGCTTAACGCCCGAATTGAATTAAAAAGCCAGTTTTTGGCGGTCAGCTCTTCCTCAATTAAGACAAATTCGTTGTTTTTTGGTATATTCTTTAGCCAGTTTTCTATTTCTCCTTGAACTTTTTTATCTTTAATTTTCGACAATTCCTTGATGATGACTAATTTGGCGTCGGCCAAAAATGGCAAGGTATTGCTCTCGCTCTTGATCTTGGCAAAATCTAGTTCGCCATCAAAAGTGCTGATATTCAGATCATTATCGGCAAAGTTTGTTTTTATCTGTCGTAATCGTTTGGCTATTCTGAATTCATCGTTACCTGAAATTAAAGTGATCACTTTTTCTCCTTCTGACATTTAGGGCAGTAATAAGTTCCCCGTCCGCCAATTTTTATCCGCTTGATTTTGCTCCCGCACTTGTTTTTACATAATTTGTCGGTTCGATGATAAGCGTTTAAATAATTCTGCATGCCACCGCTTTTGCCCTCGGCATCAACATAATTGCTATCAGTTGTTCCGCCATATTTTATGCCTTTGCGAAGAACTTTTATAACGGTTTTTATAATAACATTCCAATCATTCTTATTTAGTTTGCTGACCTTGGTTTTTGGGTGAATTTTTGAGAGGAAAAGAGTCTCGTCGTTATAAATATTACCGAGACCGGCGACGATTGATTGGTCCATCAGAAATTGTTTGATCGTTCGGTTGGGTATTTTTTGAGCTTTTTCCAAAAGGTAATTGGTATTTAAATCCTTTGAAAAAGGCTCCGGGCCATATCGGGAAAACTCTTTTTCAACTTCTTGGTCGCTGACAATCTTGCACCAGCCGAATTTACGGAGATCGTTAAAGAAAAGTTTTGTCCCCTTGTTAAAGCTAAACTCGATCCGAGTATATTTATTTGGTAAATTATCTTGCCAGTCAGAAGAAGGATGTCCACCGGCTATCCGCTTATTATTTTTTTCAATGTAGATTAGTTGGCCGGTCATTTTGAGATGAAAGAGCAGGTTTTTATTGTTCTCAAGAGTGAGCCTAATGACTTTAGCTCGTCTTTCCACAGCAAGAACTTTTTTCTTTTCGACTAATTTTTTATTTCCCTGAAAAGATTTTTTATTATAAATATTAACCGTAGTAATAGTTTTACCAATGATTTTTCTAGACAAACCTAATTTTATTGTTTCTACTTCTGGTAATTCGGGCATTTCACCTCAAACTTTAGCATAAACTTCCTTGGGATTATCTTTTTTGTTTTGCTATAGGCATATTATATTTATTGTTCAGAAATTATAGCCTGAAGGGTTTTTCCAAAACATTCTTACTAGTGAAAATTAGAGAATCGGAGTGGCAGATGATTCTTCTCGTTCTTTAGCAATCTCATAATTGCTTGAAGTTCGTCCTTTGAACGTGACGAAACCCGAATAGTTTCTCCTTGGATAGTTGGTTTGGCTTTGGGGAAACCTTGCCGGATTAACTTGGTGACCTCCTTTGCTTGGTCAGCATCTAGGTTGTTAATTAATTTAATCTGTTTTCTTAAAGTATTACTAGCTGCTTGCTCAGGCGGCTTGGATTTATCCAAGATACTTAAGGGTAAACCGCGTCTGATTAACTTAGATTCAACAAGGTCAATTAGGGCGTTAAGCCGGTGCTCACTTTCAGTGTTGAGGAGGAGATTATTGTCCTGAATTTCAATATTGGCTAAGACTCCTTTGAAATCAAAGCGATTAGCAATTTCTCGTCTCGCCTGGTCAAGGGCATTTTGGAATTCTTGCTTGTCGAAGTTACAGGTGATATCAAATGAAAATTCGTTAGGCATAAATTTTTTCCTATCTAATTTGCATTCCTTTAACAAACTCTCTTTTGACCGCCTCTCCGTCTTTACTAAGGTTACCGACTTCTTGTCCATTAACTGTGGCTCGGACAGAGCCGCCATTATTGGTGGAGATGACTATTTTGTTAGCGGCTTTGTAGGTTGAGCTAACTCCGGGGAGCATAATAATGGCTTTGTCAGTGACATTTTTTCCGTCAACCTCGACCTGAACTGAAGCGGATTTGGGTCCAATCGTGATTTTTACTTCAATACCGGAAGGCGTCATTGGATTTGTGATAGAGATATTTTGGTTTTCGGCCACAACGATACGGGAAATCTCTTGATATTTGCCGAGCTTGTTTTGAGCCCGGACCTTTATTTTGTTGACACCGTTCTGTAAGCTGATTTTTTCTTTGAAGTTTCCATCCTGGCCGAGACCGACTTCAACATCATTAATGTAAAGGGTAGAACCAGGATCGGCTTTACCTTCGACGGCAACGGCATCAGTTTTGACTAAAGAGTTGTCGGCCGGGGAGGTAATAGTTAATTCAGGCGGGGCGGTTAAGATGCTAACCTGCCAGCCAATGTAGGAGATGATAACCAAAGCAACTAGAATAACACTGGCAATGACCAGGGTTTTGGGGGTGATGACGATTTTGGGTATCTTTGTTGATTTGACAGTTGGTTTGTTTGCCGGTGCTTTTTTAACATTTTCGATTAAACCTCGCTCCTTTTGATAGAGTTTCATAACCTTGTGGGAGTCGAGGTGGAGAAAATTAGCATAGGATTTAATGAAACCACGAACAAAAACATCGGGAGGTAACCGATCGTATTTGCCAGCCTCGATATCCTCGATGTAGTCAGCGCGGATGCGAATAGCTTTTTCGACGTCTCGAATAGTAAAACCCAGGGCAACGCGCTTCTTAGCTAGTTTTTCGCCCAGCCCCTCTTTTTGGGGTACAGTTTTGCGACTAAACTTGACCGGGTTCATTACTCTTCTTCGTATTCAGTTTCAGTGATTATGTCATTAATATCTTCGACCAAAACATCGCGAGGACGAGCTCCATCGGCTGGACCGACAACTCCTCGTTCTTCCAAAAGGTCAAGAAGTCTAGCCGCCCGGGCGTAACCGATGCGTAGTCGTCTCTGGAGCAAGGAAGCAGAAGCCTTGCCAGTTCGAATTACACATTCGGCGGCATCGGTAAAAAGCTCATCATCAATTGGTCCATAGCCATCACCGATTACCCCACTACGGACGTTTTGTAAAAGGATTTCTTCATTGTATTCTGGCTGTCCTTGAGCTTTGATGAAATTAGCGATAGTGCGGATCTCTTTTTCGGAGACGAAAGAACCTTGGATACGGCGGGGTTTAGAAATCTCCGCTGAGACAAAAAGCATATCACCCATGCCAAGGAGTTTTTCCGCTCCACCTTGATCTAAAATTGTACGGGAATCAGCATTTGAAGCAACAGCGAAAGCAATACGAGTGGTGATATTAGCCTTGATTAGACCGGTAATGACATCAACCGATGGTCGCTGGGTAGCGACGATTAAGTGAATACCGACAGCACGAGCGATTTGAGCGATGCGGCAGATTAAACCCTCAACCTCATTAGCTAAAACGGCCATCAGATCGGCTAATTCGTCGATGACAATAATTATATAAGGCATTGCTTCCTTGCCTTTTGCTTGGTTATATTCAGCAATATTACGCTTGCCGGCCTGCTGAAAAACACGGTAGCGGTGCTCCATTTCGGTTACCGCCCACCTTAGGGCGCTGACGGTTTTGTCCTGATCAACAATGACCGGCGTTAGGAGATGAGGCATATCATTATAGGAAGATAGCTCGACCCGCTTGGGATCAACCATAATCATTTTTAGTTGATTTGGTGAATTTTGATACAAAAGGCTGGTCAAAATTGCATTGATGCAGACTGATTTACCGGAGCCGGTAGAACCGGCGATCAAAAGATGAGGCATTTTGGTAATATCGGCAACTTGGGGATGGCCAGCCACATCCAAACCTAAAACAACAGAGAGTTGGGATTTACGATTCTTGAAGGTTTCCGATTCGATAATGTTGCGCATACGAACAATCTGTGGTTTTTTATTCGGAACTTCAATACCAACCAAACTTTTACCGGGAATGGGAGCTTCGATGCGAATTGGATGAGCAGCTAAAGATAAAGCCAGATTTTTATCTAGACCGGTTATTTTTTCAAGTTTGATACCCTCGGTTGGTTTTAAAGTATATTGAGTGACTGTTGGTCCGACATTGACATCGCTCATGGCTACCTCGATGCCAAAATCACCTAAGGTTTTCTGAATCGTTGCGGCATTTTCGCGAATATTTCCACTGTCGGCTCGGGTTGTCATTTCTTCCAAAAGATCGGTTGGAGGCAATTTCCAATTTAAATTGTCACCGACGGTCATTGTGGGTGTCTCAGCCTTTTCTTGTTTTAATTTCTTGAGGTCAGCCTCAGTCGCTCGGGCCGGAGTCGTTTCATGAATTTTGATGTTGTTTTTTAAAGCCGGTTTAGCTTCTTCTTTCCGATGGAGTAGTTCTTTTAAAGAAGTGTTTGTGCTGAGAAGAATACTGATAGCTGCTAGGGCAACCAGGACGACGAAAGAGACAGGAACATTGAGTATAGTCAGCATAAATTTTTGGACGAAAAAGCCTAAGTAGCCACCGCCATCACCTCTTTGAATTATTTCTACGGAATCCTCCAGTTTATAAAAAATTTGGAAAATACCGGAGAAAGAAATAATCAATAAAAATAGGCCGAGATAAGTCGTTTTTTTATTGCATTCAAAATCGGTTTGAAACAGGGCATAACCAAAGACGGCTAGGATAACCGGCAGTAGAAAAGTAGTCCAACCAAAGGTAGTTCGCAGATTTTCATTTAAAGCCCGACCGAGTGAACCGCCGAGGCCAAAAAAGCTGACCAAGATAATGAAAGCAATAACGAAGAGAACAATAGCAATAACCTCTCGCAGAGTATCTGGGTTTAAATTAGCTAGACCCTCTCTGTCTTTGAGCTTATTTTTATTAGTTGAGCCCCTTGGCCGTCCTGGTCGTCTTTTTCTTCCCATTTAATCAATCGTTAAACAGAAATATTATAGCATTGCTAGGTTTTTTCTAAAAGATTAGACTTCGATGACGACTGGAATGACCAACGGTTTGCGTTGAGTTTGATTGTAAAGATATTCGCTGATTGCTTCGCGAAGCTTGACTTTGAGAGCCTGCCAGTTTTGACTGTTATCGCCTTGATAATTCTCAACAATTCTTTTTACTTCCTGGCGAGCATTACTGACCAATTGTTCATTTTCTCTCATGTAGATAAAACCGCGAGAAATGATGTCCGGGCTGGTTAGAAGTTGGCCATTGTTTTTGCTGACTGTACAAATGACGACGAAGATACCTTCGGTTGACATCGATTTTCGTTCGCGCAAAACGATTTCGCCAACGTCGCCGATGCCAAAACCATCAACGAGAATGACACCGTTGACAACCTTGGATTCACTTTTCTTTGCTCCATGAGCGTCAATTTCGATCGAGTCACCATTATCTAGAATAAAAATATTGCTTTCTGGAATGTTTAGGTCCTGAGCAATTTTGGCATGTCTGACTAACATATGGCGTTCCCCATGGAAAGGAGCAAAATATTTTGGTCGAGTCAAAGAGATCATTAGTTTAAGCTCTTCAGCACAGGGGTGCCCGGAAACATGAGTTCTATTTTTTTCGGCATCAAAGACAACTTCAACACCTTTGCGAAAAAGATCGTCCATAACCGAAGTGATGGAATTTTCATTTCCGGGGATTGGCGAGCTCGAGAAAATGACTGTATCGCCTCTTTTAACTTTGACGTTTTTGTGTTCGCCTCGGGACATTCGGGCCAGAGCTGACATGGCTTCGCCCTGCGAGCCGGTGCTCATAATAGTAACCAGATGATCTGGATACTTGTTGATATCTTGAACTCTAATGACTAGGCCTTGAGGAATTTTGAGATAACCGAGCCGGACAGCAATTTCGACGTTTTTTAATAGACTGCGACCAGAGAAAGCTAGTTTTCGGTTGTGGTTACGAGCCGAATCGATAACCATCTGAATACGGTTAATTTGTGAAGCGAATGAGGCAATGATAATTCGACCCCTCGCTTTGTCAAAAATATTCTCAAAACTTTCCTCTAAGGATTTTTCGCTCATGGAATAGCCAGGTTGCTCAGCGTTTGTACTGTCTGACATAAGAAGTAGTACTCCATCATGACCGTATTTTGATAATTTATCTAAGTCTGTATATTTATTATCGAGTGGCGAATGATCGATCTTGAAATCACCGGTATAAATTATCCGACCAAGAGGAGTTTTGATAGCGACACCAACGGAGTCAGGGATGGAGTGAGTAACTCGAAACCAGTCGACCTCAAAGACACCAAGCTTTAATCTGTCTTTGTCCGGATCAACCACACGAAGCGAGCCTGCGGTATTCAGACGAAATTCGCTCAATTTGCTCTCAATTAGGCCGATTGTTAGTTTGGTGGCATAGATTGGTACCGATAGCTTTGACCAAAGATAGGGAATGGCCCCGATATGGTCTTCGTGTCCGTGAGTAACCAGAATAGCCCGGATCTTGTCTTTTTTGTCTTCCAAATAACTAATATCCGGAATGAGGTAGTCAACACCGAGCATTTCGTCATTTGGGAACATGAAACCCATATCGATAATGATAATATCATTTTCGTATTCACAGACGGTTAAGTTTTTACCGACCTCGCCGAGACCGCCAAGGGGAGTAATTTTTAGCAATCCTCTTTTTGGATTCTTAGCCAAATCTTTTTGTCCGGAGTTGTTTACCGATACCTCGTTTTTTGAATGCTTAATTTGTTTTTTTTGATTTTTCTCCATTTTTCTCCAATAAATTTAGTTAATAGTTTTGGCCAAAGACCAATCAGCCTCTGGCTGAAAAAGTTTAATACTTAAAATAATTTTTCTTGTTTGATTTTTGGTTTTTTCCCGACGCTTTCGGTCGGGATTCCGACAGAATCGTCGGAATTATTAATTTCTTTTGAAATTGCTTTGGCCGATTCTTTGTCAGAGTAAACAACTGATTCATCCTTGATTTCCTCAACCTTTTCTAAAATTTCAGGAATTTTTTTAAAATCATCAATTAAAACCTCGCGCATACTGCCGTTATAAAGTGCTGCAGCTGGATGATAGAGAGCCAAAAAGACTTGTGATTTGCCCAAGAGATCCTTGCGAAAAGCTCGGCCGTGAACTTTGGAAATCTGCATGGTTGGAAAAAATCTAGCCATAGCATAACGACCAAGAAAGACAATTAATTTTGGTTCTATTAGTTCGATTTGACGTTTCAAAAAGGGCCAGCAAGCTTCGACCTCGAGAGGGAAGGGATCGCGGTTATTCGGTGCTCGATGCTTGATGACATTGGCAATGTAGACGTTTTCTCTCTTCCAGCTAAGATCTCTGATCATCTCATTTAAAAATTGACCAGCTGCACCGACGAATGGTTCGCCTTGTAAGTCTTCGTCTTTACCGGGTCCTTCTCCGATGAACATAACCTCAGCCTTTTCGTTACCGACACCAGGGACATCTTTTGTTTTAGCCTTGTATAGCGAACAACGCTCGCATTTGCTGACGAGCTTTTCTATCTCTAAAAGAGAATTGGCATCGTTAATTTCTGTTTCGTCCATATAGTCTTATGTAAGAGGTCTCTCAAACGTTGGCTAAAGTATAGCAAAATGCGGATAAAAAGTCAACCTAATTTAGTTTTTCTTGATAAATCTTGATAAATTAAGTAAATTTGTTACAATTCTTATACTTACTGTAGCTTGACAAAGGAGGAAAGATGGACGGCTATGGGATGGATATCGACGAGCATTGTCGAACAAAATGTCCTCAATCTCGGAGGGATCGCTGTCACCATAGGGCAAGTCGCGTAGTCCGTCAAGGCCGTGGTGAGGTGACGTCCATCTTTTTCGACGCAAAGGCACCGGCGGATTGTGACCATCCCGAGATCCTCGAGATTAACGGATTGGTGGAAGAAGCAGTCAGAAAATGTGCTGAAGCGAATGAGCGTCTTCTCCGCCGGAGAAAAACATGTTCCTCAGAATGAGGAAAGAGTTAAGAGACGGTTTTTCGGGTCCGATTTCCATAGGGTCCAACGTCGATGACTCCGAAGTAAGAAACTACTAGGGCCAGCCTGAAGAAGGCTGGCCGAAACTTTTTCCTAATAAATCGGAAAGAATTTTAAAGCCAGTAAAAAATTTTATATCCAGGCGCGGCAAAGCGATTATCAATGTTTACTTTTTATTTATAGCCGGTTATCTAATTCTGCGAGGAATTAATCTGGTATAAAGATTTAGACTAGAAGCACAAGCCTGGCTTTCATTTTTACTAAATCATATATAGCAAAAGTCGGCTTGCCAAATTGGGCGGTAATTTCGCCGGGATTTATCAAAATTGAATCATTAAATTTTTCTTCCCATGGTGTGTGGGTGTGGCCGTAAAAAATGATGTCGTATTTGCTTTCAGTGACTAGTTTTTTAGCGTAAAAATCGTAGTGAGTAAAAGCAATTTTTTTGCCAGCTAGATTGACAACCCCAAAATCCCTAAAATATTCCAGTTTTTCCGGATAAATTAAACCCTTTTCGAGCTTATACTCTAATTCCAAATCTGCATTGCCTAAGGTTAAATAAATTTTTTGTGGCCAAGAATCAAGTTCGTGAAAAACTTCCTCGGTTTGGACATCACCGCAGCAAATCACGATTTTAATTTTTTTATTATCAATTATTTTTTTAGCTTTGGCCAAATAAGCCATATTGCCATGGATGTCACTGATAACTGCGATCTTCATAAATCAATTATAACAAAGAAATAAAACTAAAATTTTTCGTATATATTTATTTTTCAGTCGCTTTGATTGATAAGTTATTTCTTCCTTGTGAATCAATTTCCGTCAATTTAACCGTCACTTCTTGGCCTTCGCGAAGAACATCAGTCACTTTTTCAACTCTTTCTTTAGCGATTTGGGAGATGTGAACTAAACCTTCTTTGCCAGGCATAAATTCAACAAAAGCGCCGAAGTCCATAATTTTAACAACCTTGCCTTTATAGGTTTTGCCAACTTCTGGTTCGGCGACGATGCTGTTTATCATAGCGATAGCTTCCTCGGCGTCTTCGCCATTAACAGCAGCAACAACAACTGTACCATCGTCCTCGATGTCAATTTCCACACCGGTTTCAGCAATGATTTTATTGATGACTTCTCCACCTTTGCCGATAACTTCGCGAATTTTCTCTGGATTAATATGAAGGGTCGTCAGCCTTGGAGCATAAGGAGAAAGCTCTTTTCGAGGCTCCTTGATAGCAGATTCCATAACATCAAGAACCTGTATTCTGGCAACCTTGGCTCTTTTCATAACTTCTCGCAAAAAATCTATTGTTAAACCCTTGACCTTGATATCCATTTGAATAGCCGTGATGCCTTTGGCCGTCCCGGCCGATTTAAAGTCCATATCGCCAGCAAAATCTTCGGCTCCTTGGATGTCGGTTAGAATTTCATGTTTTTTATTTAGATCACCATTAACAGACATCAGGCCCATGGCAATGCCGGCAACCGGAGCTTTAATTGGAACACCGGTGTCCATCAAAGCCAGCGAGGAACTACAAATGGAAGCCATTGAGCTCGAACCATTGCAACTTAAAACCTCAGAGACAATACGAATGGTGTAAGGGAAATCTGATTCCTGAGGTAAAACAGCTTCTAGAGCCTTCTCGGCCAAAAAGCCATGGCCGATAGCCCGACGCCCGGCTCCTAGGCGGCCGGTTTCGCCATAGGAAGCGGGAGTGTCAACATAATGATGCATAAACTTTTTATTAAAATCCTGATCCATGGTTTCAACTACTTGTGCTTTTGAAGGAGAGGCTAGGGTGACAGTGGAGAGAATTTGAGTTTGGCCGCGCTGGAAAAGACCGGAACCGTGAGTTCGGGGTAAAACACTGACTTCTGCCGATAAATCTCGAATTTCATCCATTTTTCTTTCATCGGGGCGAAGACCTTCTTCTAAGATTGATCGCCTGACCTCGTCTTTGATTACTTTTTCGAAAGCGGGGGCAATCTCGGCTTCTTCATACTTGTCACTAAATTCTTCCATAACCATATCTTCGAGCCCAGCAATGAGAAGATTTCGCTCGGTCTTGCCCTCATGGCGAATTGAACCGCCGAGTTTGTTATCCAGATATTTGGCGACCAAAGCATAAGTTTCTTTATCTGGCAGTTGCAGCTTGTATTCTTGTTTTTTAACTTTTTGGTCTTTGGCGATTTCTTCTTGGAGGTCGATTGAAGGCTGGTAAGCTTTGAAGGCAATTTCCAGAGCTTCAGCGATTTTTTCTTCTGGCAGCTCCTTAGCTTCGCCCTCGATCATGGTAATTGCTTCTTTGGTGCCGACTATCAGTAGATTAAGATCTGATTTAATCATTTGTTCTCTATCTGGGTTGATAACAAGCTCTCCATTGATTTGGCCAATTCGAACCGCACCGAGTGGCCCCTCAAACGGAGCACCGGAAATCATCAGGGCAGCGGAAGCGGCATTTAAGCCCAGAATAGCTGGGTCGATAGAGTTGTCTAATGATAAGGGGGAGACTAGAATTTGGACTTCATTCATGTAACCCTTGGGAAACATCGGTCGAATTGGTCGATCAATCATGCGAGACCTTAAGATACCCAATTCGCTTGGCCGTCCCTCGCGTTTGATAAAACGAGAACCAGAAACTTTGCCGGTGGCGTACCATTTATCCTGAAATTCGCAAGATAGAGGGAAGTAATCGATTTCCTTTTTGACGTCTTTTGAAATCACCACTGTTGCCAAAACAACCGAATCGTTGTATTTGACAACAACAGCGCCATCGGCCAGTAAACCCATTTTACCGACCTCGAAAGTCATTTTGGTATTACAAAAATCAGTATTATATACTTTAACTTTATTTTCTGAGCTCATTTTGCTCCTTTCTTGCTTGAATAGGAGCCAGGGGGAGAATTCTTTGTCATTCCGCACTTGATGCGGAATCTATTTAGATGGATTCCAGCTGGAGTCTATCCGACCTCCGGCGGGCTGGAATGACAGTAGAACTCCTATCTCTGATTCCTATTCAATTTGTTTGTTTTAATGAACCAATTGCTCCCTGATGGATATCGGAGAGGGGTTGACGCGTTAAAATTTCAAAGATTATCCGTTCTCCATTATTTTCTTAATCCCAATTTTTTAATCAAGGCGTTGTAACTATCTCTATTTTTCTTGGCTAAATAAACAAGCAGACGCCTTCTTTTACTAACCATTTTTAGGAGTCCGCGCCGGGAACTCTCGTCTTTTTTGTGGGCTTTTAAATGATCGGTTAAGCGTTTTATCTTCTCGGTAAAGACGGCAACCTGAACTTCAGGAGAGCCCGTATCCTTGGGATTTCGAGCCACACCCTTTACTAACTTGCCTTTTTCGTCTTTTTTCAGCGCCACTGTAACTCCTTTAATTTATATTCTCCGCCTTCATTATAGTTTATTTTGCTATTTTTTTCAAGGAGAACAAAAACCTTAACTCAGTAACTCTTCTAATTTTTTTGCCTTCTCTAAGGAAAGGTTGCCAATCTTGGTTCGATTTAAAGAAGTTAAATAGGCGCCACAGCCAAGTACTCTGCCAATGTCTTCGGCTAGAGTGCGGATATAGGTTCCGCTGGAACAATTGACTTTTAGCTTTAGCTTAGGCCATTTGTAATCCAGTATCTCGATATTATAGACAGTAATTTTTCGTGGCTTAAGGTTAACTTTTTGTCCAGCTCGAGCCAGTTTGTAGGCTGGTTTACCCTTAACTTTTATAGCCGAATATTGTGGTGGGACTTGCTCGATCACGCCAGTAAATTGCTTCAAAGCGTGTTTAATTTCTTCTTTGTAAATCTTATGAACATTTAACTTTTTACTAATTACACCTTCCGGATCGCCAGTTGTGCTGGTTGCGCCCAAGAATAATATTGCTTCATATTCTTTATCTAGTTTCATATAATTAGTCTGTTTTTTTGTTGCTGGGCCGACAAGGATAATTAGAAGGCCGGTAGCAAATGGATCTAAAGTCCCTGTATGGCCGACACGTAAACGCAAGCTATTTGCTATTTGCTCTTGGCTGCCTGCCCGGCCGTAGCTATTTAGCGTAGGCGGGTTTGCTTTTTTTAAAAGCTCAGAACGAATTTTGGCCACGCAATCAAAACTAGTCCAGCCACGCGGTTTGTCAATTAAATAAGTTCCCTTGTCAATATCCATATTTTTATTATAAGTCTAAAATTATCGACTGTCTTTACGGGTTCAAATTTCGTCGTCCTGGTTGCCGATATCATTGTTCTCAACCGAAGATTGAGGCGGAACCTCCTCACTAGTCTCCAAGGCGGCCCCGGGCTGATGGTTTTCAAGAATGGAACCAAGCGGTTTCATGGAATCATCTCGGTTTTTGGTTTCCTCAAAATCGGTACCAGGTGTTTCTTGTTCTTGTGTCTCAATCTCATTATCAATTGACTCGATCGCTTTGGATATCGGATCCTCAGAAAAGTCAGCCAGGACGGTTTCTTGTTTCTCTCTTTTTTCATAAATAAGTTCTCGCCCCTCTCTTTCTTTTTCTAGATTTGGTTTCGTTGTTAAGCGGCCAAGCTGTTTGCCTTGAATTTCTCTAATTTTAGCCAGTACCTGGTTAGCGGTCTCCTCAAGGGAAGCATTGACGATCTCGAACTGGGCTTGTTTGGCTTGTCCCTTACCGCCAAAAATTTCGGCGATTTTTAAAACGTCGCCACCATTGGTTGATTTTACTAAGCCAGTAATCTTGTTTTTGGAATTTTCAGCTAAAATTAAAACAATGTCGATGTTAGGGATGCTAATTAAAATGTTGTCTAAAATAGCCTTAACGTCCTCTAAATCAGCTTTGTTGCTGGTCATTTCTTGGTCAGAAATCTTTGACCAGGCCAATCTAAAGTCAGCATCATATTCGATTTTTGATAAAACATCACCCCAGAATTTAAGGGTCTTGAGGGAGTGAGTTTTGTAAAGGTTTTGAATGATCTCCTGTTGACGCGCACCAGTGGCGAGCATTTGAGCGGAAATAGTGAGTGATTTTGGCGTTGTATTTATATTTTTGAAACTACCGGTATCATAAGTAATACCGGTTAAAAGACAGGTGGCAACGTCTTCATCAAAATTACCAGCGCCGAAAGATTCAATAATGGAGACGAGAATTTCGCAGGTAGAGGTAGCGGTTAAATCAATTAGGTTAACGGTGCCGAAATATTCGTTACCAGCATGGTGATCGATATTGATAATCGGTGTCTCAAAAAAGAGTTCGGTATGACGATCATAAACGGTATCAATTTTGTCGACATCTGATGTATCGAGAACAAAGACGAGGTCGAATTTAAAACTACCCTGAACAAATTCGATGTCACTTTGGCTAATTTTGCCATTTTTGGGTGAAATTAAAACATTAACGAATTTATCTTCTCTGTTATAGCTAAGCTTTTCGATTGGCGTTTTTTCGGTGTCGAGACGTAATATTAAATCACGCGTGCCCGAAACATCATTTTTTATCTTGGAGATTCCTGGCAGAAAAGCATATATTTCATCAGGCTTCTCGCTGGCAACAAGGCTAACTTCCTTGCCCATTTTTGTTAGAACCTTCTCCAATGCCAGCATGGCTCCCAGAGCATCTCCATCCAAAATAGCATGACTGACAACGAGAATGGATTGACTGCTTTTAATTAGTTCATTTATTTGTTGCTTAGGTGATAATTCCATATCTTAACTCCAGCAAAATTGAGAAGCAATTTTTCATAGTACTTTAAAAAAGACAAATTGTCAATGTTATTAGGTGATTTATTTGTATTATCGAAAAAAATTCTTTATAATTTTATCAAAGGAATATAAAAACTAATTGAGAGGTGAGTATGGATCTAATAAATGTTGGTGTACCCGATCAAGAACACAATGAAACACTGGCTAGACCACAAGCCCCGGTGCGAAAACCAAGACCAATAAAATTTTGGGGCAAGCTAGCTAAACCGATTGATTATATCTTAAAAACGATTATTTACTTGACTATTTTTGCTTTACCGCTAGTTTTCTCACCACAAAGTTTTGATATTCTGTCCTTACCGAAACAAAGCTTTTTAGCTGTTATGGTTTTAACTGGATTGATTCTCTGGTTACTCAAAATGGCTTTATGTCGGGATTTTAATTTGCGTCGGACACCGCTTGATCTGCCAATTTTGATTTTTGGAGCAATTTACTTGATTGCTTCGTTGGTTTCTGTTTCTCCTCTGACCAGTATCATTGGCTTTTATGGACGACTTGACGCTAGTTTTTTGTCGGTGCTTTATTTCGTTATTCTTTATTATTTAATAGTTAATAACCTAACTTCCAAAAAAGAAATTATGGGAGTTGTTTTGACAGTAATTATGTCTGTAATTGTCGTGGCCATTTATGCTTTTCTCCAGATGTTCGGCGTTTATATTCTGCCTTCAGCCATAACTAAATCAAAGCTCTTTAACACAGTTGGTACTCTTAATGCTTTATCGGTTTATGTTGTTGCTTTAATGCCGATGACTATGGCCCTGGCTTTGCGTAAAAAAAACGAAGCCCGACTTTCTTTCGCTGGCACCAGTGTTTTACTCTTTATTTTGTTAATTTTAACTAATATCAAAGCGGCCTGGTGGGGACTTTTAGTCGCTTCTGTTATTCTGGTTATTTTGCCGGCTATAGAAAAAAGGTTTGAAAAGAAATGGCTGATCCTGCCAGGTTTAATTGGCTTGATGTCCTTGGCTTTTATTTTTACGACTAACTTTGGTCTAAATCTGACCAAAGAAATTACACTTGATAGCAAAAACTCCATTGCTCAGGTGGGTCAAGCGATCAAGGAAAGACCAGTTTTTGGCTCCGGTCCCGAAACTTATGTTTATGATTTTTCTAAATTCAGAGATGCCCAGATGAACAATGAACAAAACTGGACCTTAAGATACGATAAGGCTAAAAGCGACTGGTTGACTAGCTTAGGTACAACGGGAATTATAGGCACGGTAGCCTATGCTTTCTTAATTATAGTAGCCTTGGTGACTGGTATTTTTAATTATCGGAAAGCGACTGATGAAGATATGAAGTTTGTTACTCTTGGTGCCACAGCAATGATTGCCGTAGTGGGGGTTATTGGTTTTTTCTACTTTACGAATTTTGCTTTATCTCTGCTCTTTTGGATCGCTTTGGCTTTAGTTGGAACTGCTCGTAAATCTCAAGAAGTGACCGAAGATGATGTTGGAGATTTTAATCTTAAAAATGTTTCACTTGAGGCGAAGGTTTTTTCCACCGTCTTCTTTATGCTTTTATTTGCTGGTGCTTTATATGGTATTTATTTTGCCGGTAAGTCTTATACTGCAGATGTTACCTATAGAAAAGGCTTGGAAAAGACAGCGAAGATAGAGACTTTGGGTGAAGCGGAAAAAATCCTGGAGAAAGCAATTAGAGAGAACAGCTTGCGCGAGCAATATCGATTGTCACTTACCCGAGTTCTTCTAGTAGAAGCTAATCTTGAGAACCAAAAAGCGGAAAAAGAAAAAGATATTAAAAAAATCCAGGCCTATCTCTCGAGGGCAATAGATCAAGGCAAGGAAGCCGTTAAAACAAATTCGAAGAGTGTTTCCAACTGGGAAGGGATGATTATCATTTATCGAAATACCGCTCTTTATGCCACCGGTGCGCTTGATTGGATCGAGAGAAGCTATAATGAAGCGCTTAATCTTGAACCGACTAATCCGGTTTTAGTAAATGGATTAGGTCAGGTTTATTTGACAAAGAATGATTTAGCTAAAGCTGAAGAAACGTTCAACAAAGCCCTGGCCTTAAAGAAAGATTTTGCTGATCCTCATTATAATTTGAGTTTAATTTACAAGGATAAGAAAGATTATAACAAAGCGATTAAAGAGATGGAGGCCTTTCTGGTTTATGTCCCAGATAGTCAGGAAGCCAAAACGGAAATGGAAAGCATCAAGAAACTCAAAAATAATGAGGAAATAACAGCCAAGAAGGAGAATCTCCGTGGCCAGCCACCAGCTGAGGCAACAACTGAGCAAAACACCGAAAGAACCAATCAGCAATAACATGTCTCAAAAATTATCTTTGAAAAGAGGATTGAGGGTTATCTTGCATATAAACCTGCTAGTTTTTTGGTTTGTTTTTGTTCCTCAAGTCCAAGCTATGTCTAGTAGTAATTACCGTATCGATGCTTATGAAATTAATTCTTTTGGCGGAGTGGGATCATCTACCAATTACAAACTAACTTCTAGCGGAGGAGAACCCTTTATTAAAGAGGGAGCAAGCGAGAATTACAAACTTGGTCCAGGGTTTCCTTATGAAATTAGTTATAGTATGCTTGTCGGCTTTTATAATAATAGTGAAGGAATATATAAAAGCGACTTGCCATGGAATGTAAACCTCGGAAATTTACAAGCAGGCTCTCCAGTAACTGCTAGTACCGACATAAAAGTTAAAACAGACACTAGCTACAGTATAGCAGTAAAAAGATCTGACTCTGACACAACTATCGACCTGACAACAAATAGTTCAATTAATATCTCTGATAAAACTGCCTGGGACCCGGAAGCTAATAGTGGAAATGGCAACGCTGCAAGCTGGTCTGGTACGGGTTTGGGTTTTTGTGTTTTTGCTTCAAATAACTATAAAAACACGACTTGGTGGGGAACCGGTGCGAGTGTTGATGATTCGAATAATAAATATGCCGGTTTTCCAACTAGCGACAAAACAATTATGAGACAAAATAGCTATAGCGTGACCGGTGAAACAACAACCTCGGTCGGGTATAAATTGGATGTAACCCCGGGACAAGCAAGTGGTTATTATGATGGTATTATTGTTTATACAGTGACAATGGCGTTATAAGTAAAAATGATAATTATAAAGATGAATAATAGTTGACAATAATTTTTAGTGAGTTCATAATTAAATTATCAAAAACAAAAAGGAAGTTAAGTGAATAAATTAGCGAGGGAGAAAAGTCAGCTTAAGCGGTTTTTGGGGATCAGTCTGTTTTTGCTTCTTTCTTTGTTCAATTACATACCAAGTGCATATGCTGGGGTAATTGGTAGCCCGAAAGATACCCTAACGAGAGAAGCGGTATCAACAGCAGCTAATCATACGATTACTTTCACCACTCCATCAGGGATTGATAGTGCCGACACGGTGACGTTAACTTTTGAGTCAGATTTTAATATTGCTTCAGTTGTTGTGGGGGATGTCACTATTGGGGGAAATGCACCGGCCAGTGCCACCGTTGCTGGCCAAATACTGACGATAACAGCGGATGCTGATACAACCGTCACTGCGGGCAATACAGCCACAATAGTGATAACGAACAGCCATATTACCAATCCAAGTTCTGCTGGTGATTTTTTTATTACTTTTGGTGGGACTTTTGGTGACACCGGTAAGATTGCTATCCCAATATTAACTAATGATCGGATCTCTATTACTGGCGATATTGCTTTGTCTATCACTTTTGCTTTGTCAACCACGACTTGTGCCTTAGGTACCCTAACTACTGGTGCGGTTGGATCCTGTGGCCCCTTTACTTATACTGTTGGTACGACCGCAGGTTCTGGCTATACGGTCACTATCCAGGATGCCGGAGATGGGACAGCGAATGACGGTCTTTATAAAGCAGCCGTTCCAACTGATTTGATCGACTCAGCGACCGCTACTCTTGCAGCTGGAACGGAAGGCTATGGAGTTCAGGGAGCGGTGAACACTGGAGCACAAACCATCGCGGCAACCTATTTAAAGACAAGCAATGATGTTGGTGGTTTGAATCGGACGGCAACGACTATTTCTTCATATAATGGAGCAACTCCCGCTAATCAAATCACAGATGTTACGGTAAAAGCAGCCATTGCTGCCGGTACTTTTGCTGGTACTTATAGCGATACACTAACCTTTCTTGCAACAGGGAATTTTTAAGAAATGAAAATATTGATAAACACTAAACTTAATAAATTAATCAGTTTTATTTTAGTGTTCGGCCTACTGTTTGTCTTTGTACCACAAGCACAAGCGGCTACATTAGCGACGCTTTCAGACACGATGACGAGAATAAAAACATCCACTGCTTCAAATCATACGATGGTTTTCACTACCCCGACTGGGGTTGCGGCTGGACAAACGATTATTGTGACTTTTCCAGACGGAACAGCCAATGGTTTCGTCGGAGCGACGGGAATTGATTTTACGGATGTTGACGTTATGGATGACGCATCAGACCTTACTTTAGCAGCGACTGCTTCTGGTGCGACCTGGGGGGCGGCTTTTTCGGGAACAAATTTAAATGTTCTGACAATCACTAGCGGAACAGGAGTGATTGCTGCCAGTTCGGTTATTACGATACGAATAGGGACTAACGCCGTTATTGGGACGACGGGGGACAAGCAAATAACTAACCCAAACACCAGTGGTTCAAAAACGATTGCCATTACCGGCACCTTCACTGATACTGGTAGCATCGCTGTGCCGATTGCCACAGATGATCAGGTTGTGGTCAGTGCAAGCATTGACCCAAGTATCACCTTTACACTGTCAAGTACTACTGCCGCCTTGGGGACTATGACAACTGGTGCTGTTGCCGCATCTGCGGCCATTACTTTAACGATGGGGACAAATGCTGGTAGCGGTTATGGTGTCACGATTCAAGACGAAGGTAGTGGTGCTTCTGATGGTTTATACAAATCAGCCGCGCCAACTAGATTGATTGATTCAAACACCGCTGATTTAACTGCTGGAACCGAGGGATATGGAGCTCGGGCAACAACCGGAACAGGCAGTCCAACCATCGTTGCTCCTTATAATCAAGCCGGTACAAATCCGGTCGGAGCTTTACAAAGAACGGCTCAATCGATGATTACATATTCGGGGCCAACTGGCGTCACTAACCAAACAGCCACCCTAATATTTAGAGCGGCAATTTCTGCCTCAACTTCAGCCGGTTCTTATGCTGATACTGCCACTTTAATTATGACTGGTAATTTCTAATGGAAAAAGTTTATTTCGGAAAATTCTTAAAATTATACATCATATTGACCGCGTTTTTGTTAATGCTGTCTTTCAGCCCTAAAACAACTGCAGCTCCGGACGAAAATTCTAGTTTAGGCTTTACGGTCGGTCCGCCAGTGGTTGAATACACGGCCGAAAAAGGCCAAACCATCAACGGTATTGTTAGGGTCAATGACTATAGTCCGGCCCCCATTACTCTTTACCCCCAAGTTGCAGATTTTACTGCCAAGGACGAAACAGGTCAACCAGCCTTTTTTGAGTCTAATCCCAATCGCAAATATTCCTTATCGACTTGGATAAAATTTTCTGCCGAACCTCTAAAGTTTGGTATCGGAGAGCTAAAAGCCATTCAATACCAGATAGTAGTACCGGCCGATGCTGAACCAGGTGGCCATTATGGGGTTTTCTTTTTTTCCACCAAGTCACCCAACAATGTCAAGGAGGGTGAAGCCAAAGTAGTTGCCAATATGAAGGTCGGGCAATTAATATTAGTTACTGTCAAGGGGGATATCAAAGAAAAGGGTGTAGTTGAAACATTTAAGACAAAACACTTGTTCAACTGGTTCCCACAGGTTCAATATTCAAATGAAAAGTTATTCAAAATTACTTCTAATATTGACTTGATTACTAGGTTAAAAAATGTGGGAAATGTTCACTTTAAACCTAAGGGCAAGATAGAAATAAAGAATGTTTTTGGCCAAAAAAAGGCAGAACTCACTTTTAATGAAAAAAAGGGAAATGTTTTGCCTGATAGTATCAGATTGTTTGATAATGTCTGGAAAGCCAAGTGGTGGAACATGGGGATATACAAAGCTAATTTAGACCTTGCCTATGGAGTCAACAACAACGGCATTTCAGATAGTTATACATTTTTCATTGTTCCGTGGTGGCTATTAGTAATATTAGTTTTGATTATATGGTTTGTTGCTAGGAAGATTAGAAAACGTAATAAAAAATAAACATGTTAGCTAAAATAAGATTTATATTTTGGCCAAAATTGTGAAATTTTGGCCATTTTTTATTAGCCAATAACCTTTTTCCCAGTTTGTTTGTGCTTGAGCAATCTCTTTATCTAAAATACCTGTAATGCTATATTCTACGCGAGCTGTTATTTCGACGGAATTGGAGGTAACGGGATTACTCATAAATGAAGTCGTGAATGTTTCATTAATTCCTACAACTGCAGTCTTTCTATCAAAGTAAAGACTGGTCCTTTCTTTCTCGTCTAAAGCAAGCGCTGATAAAGGGATTATAAACACTAATGTTATAAGGAGAACTATTTTTTTCATTTAAACTCCAATAAAAAAAGAGAGCTTTCCCTCCTTTTGGTGCTTATTAAATAAAGTTTTAATTTTTATTTTAGGGTTGTGATTGTAACAAGCTTACATATAAAAGTCAATGATTTACCGATTAATGCAAATAGCGTAAAATAAAAACATGAAAAAAATTCTTTTAGCGTTAATTTTTATATCTTTATTCATACCAAATTGTCTGGAGGCCGAAAATCAGCCACAGAATTCTATTCAAATTGCACCATTAAAGTACGAAGAGAAGCTTAATTTAGGTGAGGTTAAAATTGGAACCATAGATGTCATCAATCCAACAGCAATAGATGAAAAGATTGTGGTTGAGGTAGACTCTCTAAAAATGTCTGGCCTCTCTGGAAATTTAGAGTTTTATAAAAGCAAAGAAGGGCTTGAAAAATATATTACTTTTAATGAAAAACAATTTGTTTTGCCGGCTAGAAGTGGGAAGAAAGTTAAATTTAGGATTGGTATGCCTATATCTGCATCACCGGGGGGCTATTATGGAGCAATCTTTTTTCGCATTTTACCGCAGGATTCAGAAACAGATCAAACAAGAGCGATTACTTCTGGTCGGGTTGGTACAATTCTTTTGTTATCTGTAGGTCAGGGAGATGTTCGTTTAGGTAGAGTCGGGGACTTAACAGTGATAAGCAACCCATTTGACGCAAAAACAAAATTACTATTTGCCCAAGAAAATATAGCCAAATACAATTCTGATCCCAGGGGCTTATTATTAAAACCAACCGGCGAAATCGTTATTAAAAATATTTTTGGCAAAGAAGTAGCGAAGGAAAAAATCAAAGATATTTATGTTTTGCCCGAAACTAGACGTGATATTCAGTCAGAAGTAGAAAAAGCTAATATGTTTGGTTTATATAAAGCTGAGCTTAACATTTCAAATTATCCCGGTGACCCAGTAGAGACAAAAAAGATTTATTTTGTAAAAATTTCACCAAATGTGTTATTCATTATTGGGGTTTTTTTCTTAGTTTCATTTATAATCATTTCTTTTATTAGAAGATCAAAGGAGAATATAGTTAATAAGAAAACTCCAAAAAACAATAGATAGATCGCTTTCTATTGACAATTTTTTCTAGAACTATGATATAATTAATTCTGGGTAGATATGGGTTCAAAATGAACTTATGTCTAGGACAAAAAAACAAAAATTAAGACAAAAAGAAGATTCTTTCTCCGGGTTTTATATGGGGAAGGAAAATAAAAATAAAGAGCCGGAGGGCAATGTTTAAAAACCTTTTAGTGCCTAAAAGCGAAGGTTTCTTTCTGCTAGGCGGAAGGAAGTCAAATGGGGCCAAACGGAGTAAACCCTCTTTTAAGAGAGTTATAGGTATTTGTGTGCTCTCTTTTTTTGTTGCCCTAATATCTGCTGCAATCATTTTTAATAATAATCAAAACGCAGCGGCGGCTTCTTACGACTACATCAATTTTCAAGGTAAATTAACTGATGCAGCCGGTTTTGGGGTTGCAAGTGAAACCAAATCAATTACTTTTTGTATTTTTAGTGCCTCATCTGGCGGTTCTTGTACAGCAACTCCTTCAGGCCAGCTTTGGTACGAAACAAAAAATGTCACGACTGATGCTCGAGGCCTTTTCAATACGCAACTTGGTGATACCACCAGTTTTGGCACCTTGTTTACAACCCAAGCCAATAATAATCTATATTTGGCAGTAAATGTGGCTGGTGATGGGGAAATGACGCCTCGTCACCCGGTTGGTTCAGTGCCAAAAGCTTTCAATACTGAAAAATTATTAGGTAATACCTGGGCGGTACCTGGGACGATTGGCGGGACAACACCAGCCGCTGGGTATTTTACGACCCTGTCTGCCAGCACCTCTCTAGCGACCAACTCCATTACGACCTATTCAGGTAGTGATATATCTTTTAATTCAAAGAACCTTACCAGTGTCGGAACGATTGGCTCCGGAGCGATCACTTCCACAGGCGCTATTCAGGGCACCACCTTAACAGCCACAGCGACGGGAAACGCGGTAGTTTTGAATAATGCTTCCGGGGCAACAATTGCTTTTACCGGTGCCGGAACTGGACAAGTTACAACCGCTTCTAATCAAAATTTAACTTTGATACCTGGCGGAACCGGCAATGTTGGTATTGGAGCTGCAAGTCCCAGTGAAAAACTTGACGTTAATGGTCGGGTTCATCTCTCGCAAACCACTGCCCCAGGAACAGTTACCGATAAACTTTATAATGTTGCCGGGGCTCTCTATTGGAATGGGAATACACTTTTAGATTCAACAAATATCACAAATGCTATCGCTAATAATTTTGTGCCTAATTCAAGATTTCAAGATGGGCAGGTAAATTGGAATGGTTGGAATGGAACGACTTCAGCTGTTGTTGATTCGGTAATAAACACTCAAACGAGTTTGACTATCGATACATGGGATGAAAGTGGCTGGACTACGTCTTATCCATACGCTTGGATCACAGATACGGGGATTGATTATGCGGATACATATCTAGTTGGTAAATATGTGGTGTTTACTGGGAGTCCCACGTCAGCCCTAGCAAATTATAATATGAAAATAGTTGAAGCAGACTCAGGAAATAACAAGATAAGAGTTTATTTACCGGTAGGTTGGCAAAACCAAAAAGGTTATCCTGCAACGCCGACAACAGGAGAAGTTTATAACATAGCTGCCATTGCCAGTAGAAGCACCAAAACAGCAAAATGCGAACATTTATACAATGGCTGTATTTATTCAGACTATTTTGTGATATCAGGAAACCAATCTTTTAGTGGTTCATATGAAACTTTTATAGTTAACTCGCCGAGCAATAAAACCTTTTTCTTACAAATGGAAATTACGGATACGAATGGTAAATTCGTTTATCGTTGGTCAGGCCCTTCAAACATAACTGGCAATACAAATAATTGGATAATACAAAGTTTTGGCCCAATAGGACCTTTCTCTGATACGACCAAATGGGTTGGTGCTGAAATTGGTGCAAAAACAACTCCAACATTTTTGGCAAGAATTATTTTGAAGCCCTATGACGACACCTATGCTTCACACGTTTACGTAACCGGGATTCAATTAAATGGAGGTAATGTTGCCTATGCTTATAACCCTCATTATATAGAAACAGAAGATGCTAACGCAAGATTGGTCAACAACCTAACAATCGGTGGAAATTTGGCGGTTGGCAACACGACTGGAACAGGTAAAATTTACTCTTATATTAATTCTGCTGCCACTACTTCTCAATATACCGGGTATTTTGACAATCAAGCTACTAATGTTACTACTGATGGGATTAACAAATATGGCTTATATATTAATTCCACAGGGACATTTACCGGTTCTTCTGGTACTGCTACTAATAACTATGGTTTGTATGTAAACACTCCAACAGGAGCTGACAACAACTATGCCGCTGTCTTTGCTGGGGGTAATGTGGGAATAGGGACGACGAGTCCAGCCGAAATCTTAGATGTTGCAGGAAATTTAAGAGTTCGTAATAGTTCAGATGCTAACTACAATATAGTTACTAGCATAGGAACTTTATCAAACACGGCTTCCTTTGAAATGTCGGCAGTTAGTGGTAGCTCCTATAATCTTGGTTTAGTTACAAATAATCAGACATGGGGCGCAACAGGCGGAGGCATAGTTTTTATGCCTAAGGAAGCAGAGAAGATGAGAATAGACCAAAATGGCAATGTCGGCATCGGCGATACTACCCCAGCCTCACTTCTAACAGTCGGTAACGGTGATCTCTTCCAAGTCGATAGTAACGGAGACATGGTCAAGATAAAGAATCTTACCTATTCTTGGCCTTCTGCTCATGTCACGAATGGTTTCTTGACTAATAATGGATCTGGTGGTTTAACCTGGACTACCACCGTCCCGGCTACATCATTAGCTTGGAATAATCTCACTAACCCAACCGGTAATATGGCTCTATCTACCATGGGTTCATATACCTCTACCTTTACCTATGGAGCTACTACTAGTACCAATAACCTCTTCAATCTAACCGATACCGCTAGTAACACTGGTACTGGCTATATGCTGAACCTAACAACAGCTTCAGGATCAACCCTTAAACCATTCCATGTTTCAGCTACTGGAGTTGAGGCGATTACTGTACTGGCTAATGGACAGGTTGGGATAGGGACGGCAAGTCCTGGGACAACCCTTGATGTTAGTGGGTACACCACTCTTGGTAATAGCACAACAGGAAATGGAACATTGGATGTCAAGTCGGTGGCTGACGGTAGTGATATAGTTAGGTATTACAGAGGAGCAACCCTTATTGGGACAGTTTCAACAGATAACGCTTATTATAATTTGAAAGCCCCAGGGGATAGAAGCTTTATATTGTGGACTAATTCTGTTGAAAGAATAACTATGTTAGGTAATGGCAATGTCGGCATCGGGACGACGACGCCAGATGACAAGTTACAAATTAATGGCTCTAACGCGAACGCTAATACTGCGTTTGGAGGACGCCTAGGGATTCTTTTTCAGAATACTGATTCTACAATCGGAAACTACTCGTCAATCATCAATCGAGATGCATCTGGTGATGCAAATGCTGGTATATATTTCAAGAATATTGACCATAACTATGCTGGACAAATTGACTTTATCACCCGAAGTTTAGTTGCAGAATATGGCGTAAGAATGTCAATAGATAAAAGCGGCAATGTCGGCATCGGGACGACGAGTCCGGGAGCAAAGCTATCAGTAATTGGTGAAGGAACTGGCACAGCGTTAATAGGTTCTGGTGGTTTTGGTGGAAATTACACAGCAATGAGTCTTAACGGAA
>Ga0315282_10000075_pt1 | contig 190313 bp, 188 predicted proteins | sample YL17G07_20_MG_FD_203693 | JGI IMG/M metagenome (GOLD analysis project Ga0315282, IMG submission 203693) | Sediment microbial communities from Yellowstone Lake, YNP, Wyoming, USA - YL17G07_20 | ecosystem: Environmental > Aquatic > Freshwater > Lake > Sediment | place: USA: Wyoming | collected... | reverse complement strand
CCGGGAAAATAAAACTTACGCTGAGCTCCTTCACATTCTCCAGGGAGTTTAGATAATCACCCAGGGGGTTATCACCCGACTGGGGATGAAGACCTACATAGGGGACAACGTTGTATAGCACGAAGTCCCCGCAGAAAAACAGTCTTTTTGCTGGTTCGTAGAGGGAGATATGCCCCGGCGAATGCCCTGGCGTCTCTATCACCTTAAACCGGAACGAGCCGTTGGAAATTGTGTTGCCTTCCTCGAGGAGAATTTCAGGTGGTTCAGGGGGAGCAAATCCCCGCATCCCCGGCGAAGCGTCGACAAATTCTGCCAGCTCAGCTCGAGGGACTCCGTAGCCGGCAAGCTCCGCTTTCACCTTGGTGGCAAGCTCCTCAGAGTCCGCATATCTTGAATCAATGAGCTGCGCCTCAATCCGGTGCATCGCTACCTTGGCGCCGCAGAGCTCCTTCAATTTACCTGCCAGCCCGTAGTGGTCGGGGTGAACATGGGTGATGACAATCTGCCGGATGTCCTTCAATTTGAGCCTGTCCCACTCCACCCCCTTGATAAAAGCTGAGAGACCCTCAGGGCTGTCCCAGCCGGTGTCGACCAGTATATCGCCCGCATCGCCCTTCACGATGTAGGCATTGGTCTCCCCTCGTGTGCCTTTGGGGAAGGGGACTTTTATCTGGTGGACTCCGGCAACTACTTCCATTTCGCTAGCTAACGAGCCGTCTCCTTCAGGTTATAAAAAGCCTTTTTGCCGGGATAGCGAGCGCTGCTTTCCAGTTCCTCCTCTATTCTGAGGAGGCGGTTATACTTAGACAGTCTCTCGCTGCGGCAGGGAGCACCGGACTTGATAAATCCTGCCTGGGTAGCCACGGCTAAATCGGCTATGGTGGTATCTTCGGTCTCCCCGGAGCGGTGGCTGATGACCGTGGTCCACTCCGCCTTTTGCGCCCGCTCAATGACCGCTAAAGTCTCGCTGAGCGTCCCTATTTGATTCGGCTTAATGAGGATTGAGTTGGACGCCTTCTCGGCAATTCCTCTCTCAAGGCGCTCCATGGTGGTGACGTAAAGGTCGTCTCCCACCAGCTGAATTTTCTTACCCACTTTAGCCATGAGCAAGAGCCAGCCCGCCCAGTCGTCCTCCCCCAGGCCGTCCTCAATGCTGATTATGGGATAATCTTTCACCAGTCTGGCATAATAATCTACCATTTCCACCGAAGTAAGTGTAGCCCCTTCCCGGGACAAGAGATACTTGCCCTCGTGGTAGAAGCTGCTTGCCGCCGGGTCAAGGGCGAGAAACAGCTCCTTCCCCGCCTTATAGCCCGTCAGCTCAATAGCGTCTAATATCACCTCCAGCGCCTCCTTATTGGACGAGAGCTGGGGGGCGAAGCCGCCTTCATCGCCGATGTTGGTATTCAGCCCCCTGTCTTTGAGCAGCTTACCCAGGGAATGGTAGACCTCGCTGCCCATCTGGAGAGCCCTGGCGAAAGTGGCGGCGCCCACGGGCACTATCATAAACTCCTGGAAGTCGGTGGAGGAAAGGGCATGCTTGCCGCCGTTCAGGATATTCAGCATCGGTAGGGGCAGTAAGCTGGCTTTCGCTCCTCCGAGGTAGCGGTATAGCGGGATGCCCCGGAAGCTGGCGCCCGCCCTGGCGGCAGCCAGGGATACTCCCAGCGTGGCATTAGCGCCGAGGCGGGATTTATTAGCCGTGCCATCAAGCTCAATCAGCTTCCGGTCTATGGCTGCCTGCTCCAGCGCCGACATGCCGGTTATCTCGGGGGCGATATCGCGGTTGACATGCCCCACCGCCTTCAATACGCCGAGCCCGTTATACCTCTTGGTGTCGCCGTCACGGAGCTCCACCGCTTCGTATTTGCCGGTGCTTGCTCCCGAGGGGACGGAGGCTACACCCACCGTGCCGTCAGCCAGGGTTATCTCTACCTCGACGGTGGGATTGCCCCGGGAATCAAGTATCTCCCTGGCTTTAATCCCCTCAATGCTCGCCATTTCCACGCTCATTTTTAGCTCCGCTTCCCTCCCTTCTCCGCCAGGGAAATAGCCCGGTCCACCGCCTCCTCGGCAGTGCTGACCCTGATTATGGAGTTGTCCCTTTTGCCGGTCCGGGACAATGTCCAGGTATTCAAGCCGATGACGGGGATGCCGCTCTTTAAAGCATAGGCGATTTCGCTGAGCGTCCCGTAATTGCCCCCGATGGCAATCACCGCCTGGGCTGACTTGACCACCGCCATATTCCGGCCATAGCCTACGCCGGTGGCGATGGGAATATCCACCCACTGGTTAGCCACGCCCGGGTCTTCGCCGGGCAGGATGCCTACGGTCAGGCCGCCCTGCGACCGGGCGCCGCGGCAGACCTCTTCCATCACCCCGCCAAGACCGCCGCAGATTACCGAGGCTCCCCGCTGCGCCAGCCCCTCGCCCACAGCTTCAGCTAATCTGGCTTCATCCTCGGAACAGGAGGAACTGCCAATCACCGCGACAATCATTTATCTCTAATAATAGCAGCCAGCGCCTTAAAATTAAACTGCCGTAGCCAATAGTCAGGCTAGTTAACCTTCGCCATCGCCGCCTCTATTCCCTGGTCAAGAAAGCACTCAATAGCCTGGGACACCGTGATGACGGCTGACCAGATTATCTTCTCCTCGGGGGGAGAGAAATTACCCAGCACATAGTTGATTATGGAGTCCTCGTCATCCTTTGCGGGGCGTCCGATGCCCACCCTGATTCGGGCGAAGTCCTCGCTCCCCAGGGCGGAGATGATTGACTTCATCCCCTTGTGTCCCCCCGAGCCGCCTTTCTGGCGAATCCGGACCTTTCCCGGGGGCAGGTCAAGGTCGTCATAGATTACCAGCAGGTCGCTCAGGGCGATGTTATGCTTATCTACCAGGCAGACTACCACCTCGCCGCTGACGTTGACGAATGTCTGCGGCTTAGCCAGCAGCAGCCCGCCGCCAGCTTCGCCGACCGCGAGCCTCGCCCGGCACTGCCTCCGGTCAAAGCGGAGGGAGTGGTGGCGGGCAAAGTAATTCAGGCACCGGGAGCCGATGTTATGACGGTTATGGGCATAGTCCTTGCCCGGATTACCCAGTCCCACGATGAGCTTCATAGGTATATACCCTGTTTCGTGGTATATTATAGACCGAAAAGGTGAAGGAATATAGCTACTGCCCCCTTTGTGCCGCGCCGCTTCAGCGAGGCGCCATTGAGGGGAGAGAGAGGAAATACTGTCCCGCCTGCGGTTTTATTGATTATAAGAACCCGCTGCCGGTGGCGCTGGCTGTCCCGGTAAAGGGGAAGAAGTTTCTGCTGATTAAGCGGGGGGTGCCGCCGCTGAAGGGGACATGGGGGTCTCCTTCGGGCTTTGTTGAGATTGGAGAAACGCCCGAGGAAGCCTGTCTGAGGGAGCTTAAGGAGGAGACGGGAGTATCCGGGGAAATAGTGAAGCTAATCGGCGTAAACTGGATAGAGGACCGGGAGGTTTACGGCGACATGCTGGTGATACGGTATCTGGTCAAGGTAACTGGAGGGGAGTTAGTCCCTGGTAAAGGCGAAGTGGAGGACGTGAGGTTCTTTGATGTCTCTGAGCTGCCGGACCATTATGTCGCCCTTTTCGGGGATGTCATCAAGGAGGTTCAAAAGGGGGAGGTGGGTTAGGAAAGCATCTTCAGGAACTCGGCTTCGCTAATCGTTTCTATTCCCAGTTTTCTCGCCTTGTCCAGCTTAGAGCCCGGGTCAGTGCCGACCACTACATAGGTGGTCTTCCTGGTTACCTCGGAGCCTGCCTTGCCCCCGAGTTCCCTCACCCTCGCCTCCGCCGCGGCGCGGGCGAGCCTCTCCAGCTTCCCGGTGAGGACGAACTCCATTCCCGAAAGGGGCAGTTTCCCCGGCTTAGCCTCCTCCCTCTTCAGCTTCACTCCCGCCTTCTTCAGCTTTCGGATGATTTCCTTGTTGCCTTTCTGCCTGAAGAAGACAACGATGCTCTCAGCTATTCTCGGTCCGATTGAGGGGATGTCCCTGAGCCTTTCCTCGTCGGCTCTGGCGAGCTCGTCAATGCTGGAAAATTCCCTTGCCAGCAGCTCGGCATATTCCGCGCCGACATGCAAAATCCCCAGGGCAAAGATGACCCGCCCCAGGGGTCGGTCCTTGGTGTCCCGAATGGACTCCAGTATGTTGGAGACGCTCTTGTCCCCCATCTTCTCCAGGGTGAGAAGCTGTTCCCGTCTGAGGTAATATAAATCGGCGGAATCCTTAATTAACCCAGCGTTAAATAACGCCTGGCACAGCTTTTCCCCCACGCCGTCGATGTCCATCGCCCCCCGGCTGACGAAGTGCTTAATCTTCTCCAGCGCCTGAGCGGGACAGGCGGAGTTGGTGCAGCGGTGCATCGCTTCGCCCTCGGGCTTTATCACCTCAGCGCCGCATACCGGGCAACGGGCAGGCATATGGAAGACCTTCTCCCTGCCGGTGCGCTTGCTTATTACCGGGCCGACGATTTCCGGGATGACCTCCCCCGCCCGCTGCACGGTAACGGTATCCCCGACCCGTATATCCTTGCGGTGAATATCCTCCTCGTTGTGTAGGGCTGCCGAGCTGATGACCACTCCCCCGATGCGGACCGGCTCCAGGACGGCATAGGGGTTGAGGCTTCCCGTCCTGCCCACATTTATTCCGATGTCCTTGAGGAGCGTCGTGCCCTGGACGGCGGGGAATTTATAAGCCACCGCCCACCGCGGCTCGCGGGCTACCGTGCCCAGCTCAGCCTGGAAGGCGATGGAGTTGACCTTCACCACCATGCCATCAGCCTCATAAGCCCAGCTCTCCCGCCTTTCCATCCATTCCCGGTGGTATTCCTCCGCCTCGGCGATGGTGCGGCAGCGGGCTATCTCGGGGTTTATCTTGAAGCCCAGCGACCTGAGGTATTGCATAATTTCCCAGTGAGTATCGGGCACCGCCTTCCCTTCAGCGGGCCCCAGTCCGTAGACAAATATGTCCAGGGGACGCCGGGCGGTGATGCTGGAATCAAGCTGCCTTACCGAGCCGGCGGCGGCATTCCGGGGATTGGCGAACAGGGGAAGCCCTTCCTCAGCCCGTTCCTCGTTGAGCTTCTTGAACCCCTTTTTAGGGAGGTAGACCTCGCCCCGGACCTCGAACTTTGGGGGCGTCTCTCGGGGCACGGAGAGGGGAATACTCCTGATTGTCCTCAGGTTCTGGGTGATGTTCTCCCCCCGGTAGCCATCGCCCCGGGTCGCCCCGGTGACCAAGAGGCCGTCAACATAGGTCAGCGCTACCGCCAGCCCGTCAATCTTGGGCTCGCACACGAGGTCGAAGTCCCGCCCGCCCAGGATATTGCCCGCCCGGCGGTGCCAGGCAGCCAAGTCTTCGTAGGAAAAAGCGTTAGCCAGGCTCAACAGTGGCTCAGGGTGCTCCACGATACCGAAGGCTTCCAGCGGCGGAGCGCCAATTCTCTGCGTGGGCGAATGAGGGGTAACCAGCTCGGGATGCTCCGCCTCCAGCCCCCTGAGTTCCCTCATCAGCTCATCGTATTCGGCATCGCTGATTTCGGGGCTGTCAAGGACATAATAGCGATAGTTGTGGTGATTAATCCTGGAGCGAAGCTCTTCTACCCGCGACTTTACCCCGCCTATGTCCCCCATAAAACAAGCCCTCCCCTCACATCCTCTATTTTAGCCCGGTAAAGCCGGCGGCTCAACCCCGGCTTTAGGAAACAAGCCCTATCAAGCGGGCTACTTTTTCCCTCTGGAGGTCGGTGCCGCCGAAGGCGATGTCGTTGACCTTGGCGCGGCGGTAATAAATCGGTATGTCGGCATCGTCGTTGGTGCCGATGCCGCCGTGGAGCTCTACCGCCCTCTCGGTGACTTTCCTGTAAGCCTCGTTGACATAAGACTTAGCCATAGCCACCTCGCGGGCGCAGGGAAGGCCCTCCGACTCCTTCCACGCCGCCTCATAGACTAAATAGGTGGCGACATCCGTGGCAATCCACATATCGGACATTATGTGCTGGAGCGCTTGGAACCAGCCAATCGGTTTGCCATACTGGACTCGGTCTTTACAGTAGGCTACCGTCATCTCCGTGCTCGCCGCCATACCCCCGATGGACTCGGCGCATTTAGCAATAGCGCCCTTCTCCAGGACTTTCTCCACGATAGCCCATCCCTGGTTCAGCTTCCCCAGCAGGTTCTTCTTGGGAACGGCAACATTGGTAAAGGTTACCTCGCACTGCCTGTCCCGTCCCATAGTAGGGATAACCTCGCAGTGGACTCCCGGGGTCCTGGCATCCACGATGAACAGGGTAATCCCCTCTTCGGGGGAAGCGCCTTTGCCGCTCCGGGTAACCACCACCATATAATTGGCATTGATAGCCTGCTCCACGAAAAGTTTCGTGCCGTTAATTACGAAGTTGTTGCCCTTGGACGCCGCCTTGACCGCTATTCCCGAGGCATCGTATCTGCCGCTGGCTTCAAGGAGAGCCAGCGTCCATATCGACTCCCCGCGGGCTATCCGGGGCAGGAACTCCTTTTTCTGCTCCTCAGTCCCGGCATCCAGGATGGGGATGCTGCACTCGACCACGGTGCAGAAATAAGGTCCCAGGAAAACGCTCCTCCCCATCTCCTCCAGGACGATAGTCAGGTCCTGGAAGCTCATTCCCATCCCTCCATATTCCTCGGGGATGACGAGTCCCATCCACCCCATATCCGCCATTCCCTTCCAGACCTCGGGGGAATACCCTTTCTCTTTCTTTTCCAGCTCTCTCACCTTGATTGGGGGACACTCCCTGGCGAGGAAGTCCCTCGCCGTGGTCCTCAGCATTTGCTGCTCTTCAGTGAACCTGGTATCCATGCTCTTCCTCCTTCCTGATTAACGCCGGGCTATTTCGGCCGGGGCAGCCCTAAGCCAAACCAGGCGATGATGTTCCTCTGTATCTCGTTAGTGCCCATGGAGATATTCAGCACGAAGTGCTGCTGGTACATCTGCTCCCAGAGACCTTTCATCGGAGCCCATTTAGATGCCTTGACCTGGGAGTAGGGACCTATCAGGTCGCATACATGAAATGCCAGCTTCCGCGATAGCTCGCCGGCGGTTATTTTCACCGCCGAGGCATCGAACAAGCCCATCTCGCCCCTGCCCTGGAGGTCAGCCACGCGGTAAGCCAGGGCGCGCGCCGCCTCAAGCTCGCAGGCTGCCTCGGCTAGCCGGCTGCGGACAAGAGGGTTCTTCGCCATCGGCTCGCCGTTTACCCTGGTCTCGTTGAAGTATTTCACCAGCGTTTCCAGCGAGCGCTGCAGCCCCATAACGGCTTCCAGGTTGGACCGTTCAAAGCCCATCAGCTCGCGGGTAACCGCCCATCCCTGGTTCTCCTCGCCCACGATGTTCTTCGCCGGGACATGCACCTCGTCCAGAAAGACCTCGTTATACAGGCGCCCGCCATCCATATAGTAAAGAGGTCTTACCGTAATCCCCGGCGTCTTCATATCCGCCAGCAGGAAGGATATGCCCGCCTGGGGTTTTGGGGCGCTGGGGTCGGTCCGTGCCAGAAGGAATATCCAGTCGGCGCGGTGAGCGCCGGTTATCCAGGTCTTCTGCCCGTTGACTACATACTCGTCGCCTTTCCTCACCGCCGCGGTGGTCAGAGAGGCTAAGTCCGAGCCGGCATTGGGCTCGCTCCAGCCCTCGCACCACATAACCTCGGCTGAGGCAATCGGGGGAAGAAAGGTCTTCTTCACATACTCGTTCCCCGCTGCCAGAATGGTGGGACCGAGCATCTGCACCCCGAAGATGTCCGCCCCGGGGACTCCATAGTAACCCCGGGCTTCAGCGAACATTGCCTGCTCCGTCAGCGTCCCGCCCTGCCCCCCGTATTGGGGAGGCCAGTGGCGCGACAGCCAGCCTCTTTTGGCAAACTCCTTGGCGCAGCGTAGATGGTATTGCCAGCCGGAATCGGAGCCGTAGGTAGCTTCCAGACCTCCTTCCCAGTCGGGCGGTCTCTGCTTTTCCAGCTCGGCGCAGACCTGGAAAAATTCCTTCCGCAGCGCCGTTTGCTCTTCAGTCCACTTGAAGTCCATACTTCGCCTCCTTCTCCGGGTTTATCCCGACCTGCCTCTGTTTCCGGGAATGTCCAAAACGCTGAATTTTACCGTTTTTTCAGCCTCGAAGTCAACTTCGTAGCCGCCAGCCGCTGACTGCTGTTTCGTTTTTGCCACCCTCACCCTTACCCTCTCCCATCAAGGGAGAGGGAGATAAGGAGAAGATAGCTTCCTCTCGAGGGAGAAGAATTGGGCACAAAGCTATCTTAAATAGTTCTCCCTCCCCTGGCGGGAGGGAGTCAGAGGGAGGGGGAATTCCAGCCATCGACCACTCCATTGCATCTGCTCCTGCGGCGTTATAGTATTAGTAGTCCGATGAGCACCAGAGCCGTGGAATGGCTGGGGGATAAGCTGAGGATTTTAGACCAGAGCCAGCTCCCTCATAGGAAAGTCTTCCTTGACCTCGGTGATTACCGCGAGGTCGTTTCGGCTATCAAGGCGATGCAGGTTCGCGGCGCCCCCGCCATCGGCGTCGCCGCTGCCTATGGAATCGCTCTGGGAGCGCAGGGGATAGCCGCGAAGGATAAAGACCAGTTTCTCCAGAGGCTTGCTCCCATCCTGGACGCCTTTGCCGCCTCCCGACCCACGGCGGTCAACCTGTTCTGGGCTATTGAGAGAATGAGACGGGCTGCCCGGGGCAGCGATGTCACGGAGATAAAGAGGGCGCTGGTTGATGAAGCCGAGCGTATTCACCGCGAGGAGATAGAGGCGACCACCAAGCTAAGCCGGCTAGGCGCCGCACTTATCCCTGACGGCGCCACCGTCCTCACCCACTGCAACACCGGCTCCCTGGCCACCGCAGGCTACGGCACCGCCCTGGGGGTGATTAAAGCTGCCTGGGATGAGGGAAAAAAGGTAGAGGTTATCGCCACCGAGACCCGTCCCCTGCTCCAGGGAGCTAGGCTCACCACCTGGGAATTAAAGCAGGCGGGCATCCCGGTAACCTTAATCACCGACTCCATGGCGGGCTACTTTATGAGCCAGGGCAGAGTGGACTTTGTTATTGTCGGCGCTGACCGAATCGCCGCCAACGGCGATGTGGCTAATAAGATTGGCACCTATACCCTGGCGGTGCTCGCCAAAGAGAGCAGCATCCCCTTCTATGTCGCCGCCCCCACCAGCTCCATTGACTTTTCCCTCTCTTCAGGGGCGGAAATCCCCGTGGAGCAGCGAGACCCGCAGGAGGTAACCCACATCCTGGGGACGCCTCTTGCCCCCCGGGGCATAACCGCGGCTAACCCCGCCTTTGATATAACTCCCCAGAGGTATATAACCGCCATCATCACCGAGAAGGGCATAATACCAAAGCCCGATGAAAAAGGGCTGAAGAAGATAAGACACAATTCGCGAAGGAGGTAACCTGTCTATGCCTGCTCCTCTTGAGGATATAACGGTAACCGATGTTTCCCAATTTATTTCCGGACCCTACTGCGCCACGCTCCTCGCCGAGATGGGGGCGGAGGTGATAAAGGTTGAGCCTCCCGGCGGCGACCCGCTGAGGTTGCTGACGGCGGCTATCGACCCTGAGCTTGAAGGGCTCTTCTGTGCCTTGAACAAGAACAAGAAGGGGATTATCCTGAACCTCAGGAGCGAGGAGGGAGCGGAGGTATGCCGGCAGCTTGCGTTAAGGTCTGATGTGCTCGTTGAAAATCTCGGTCCCGGAGTAATGGACGGGGCGGGGCTGGGATATGAGGCATTGAGCAAGCTGAATCCCCGGCTTGTCTATGTCAGCATCACCGGCTTCGGGAAGAACGGACCGTTAAAGGAGAGGACGTCGTTCGACCTCATCGCCCAGGCGATGGGGGGGACGATTCCACTAATTGGGCTGCTGGGAGGCAGGCCGAGGATTTTTATCGCCGACATCACCACGGGGATATATGCTGCCCTCGGGGCGATGCTCGCCCTTTACCGTCGGAAGGAGAGCGGACGGGGACAGATGGTGGATATATCAATGCAGGATGTGGTCTACTCCATTAACATCGGGGCGTTCACCCACAGCCTGCTCAGCGAGGGAAAGTCGGAGCAGATTGGGTTCAGCTTCGAGCACTATCCCCCGGGGATAAAGATACCGCTCTACGGAATTTTCCCCGCCATGGACGGGAGAGTCGCCATAGCCGCGATAACTGATGGTCAGGCACGGAGGTGCTTCAAAGCCCTGGGGGTAGAGGAGCTCGCCGACGATAAAAGGTTCTCCAACTTCCTCGCCCGGTTCGAGCATGATGAGCAGCTGCTCAATGTGGTGAGCGAGCTGACCTCCAGGATGAAGCGGGACGAGGTGGTGAGGAGGCTTGTCGAGGCGAGAGTCCCCTGCGGGCCGGTGTATGAGGTCTCGGAGGTCAAGAAGGACGGGCAGCTCCAGGCGCGGGAGATGTTCCACGAGGTAGAGTATAAGGGGCGGAGATTTCCCGTGCCCGGGGTGTGCCTCAGGCTGTCCCAGTCCCCCGGGGCGGTGAAGTCCCCTGCCCCGGAGCTCGGCGAGCACAAGAAGGAAGTCCTCGGCGGGATGCTGAAATATTCCCCTGAGAAGATAAAGGAACTGGAGCAGTCCGGAGCGATATAGCCGGCTTGGGTGCCCGGCGGCAGATTTACAATCCGAGGAACATTATTTAGAATAGAAAGACCACGGTAAGGAGGAAAACAGTGCGTGAAGCAAAGGTAGCGGTCATCGGTGGGAGCGGGCTGTATGAGATAGAGGGGCTGAGCGAGGTGGAGGAGGCTAAGCTCACCACGCCTTTCGGCAAGCCCAGCGATGCCATTATTTTAGGGACGCTGGAAGGGGTAAGGGTTGCCTTCCTTCCCCGGCACGGCCGGGGACACCGGATAATCCCCGGCGAGCTACCGGCGAAGGCTAACATTTATGCCCTGAAGTCCTTAGGCGTGGAGAGGATTATCTCGGTTACCGCCGTGGGCAGTCTCAAGGAGGAGATAACGCCTCCCCGTCTGGTCATTCCCGACCAGCTTATCGACCAGACTAAGGGCAGGGACAGCACCTTCTTTGGCGGCGGGGTGGTGGTTCATATCGCCTTTGCCGAGCCTTTCTGTCCCGTTTTGAGGCAGGTCCTGTTCAAGGCGGCTACTGAAGCCGGGGCTAAGGTGCATAAGGGCGGGGTACATCTGGCTATGGAAGGGCCGCAGTTCTCCACCAGGGCGGAGTCAATGCTTTACCGCTCCTGGGGCGCCGATATTATCAGCATGACCGCTTCGCCTGAAGCCAAGCTCGCCCGGGAGGCGGAGATATGCTACGCCACCCTCGCCATAGTTACCGACCTTGATTGCTGGCACCCCGACTATGCCTCGGTGACCACGGAGATGATTTTCTCCAATTTGCTGAAGGGCGTCGAGGCTGCTAAGAAAGTCCTCAAGCTGGCTATTCCCGGGATACCCCCGAAGCGAGCCTGCGCCTGCGCCTCGGCGCTCAAGAACGCCATTGCCACCTCCCGCGAGTATATTTCCCCAAAAGCAAAGGAAGAGTTAAAGTTACTTATCGGCAAATACCTGGATGAATAGAATGCCGCCCGAGCTTGAGTTCGGCTGTCTTCCTGTTGCCATTGGCAGCATGCCTCATATTGACCCCGGCGAGGCTTGCTCCCTGGTTTTAAAATATTTTCCCGATATACCTGCCTGGCCCCAGTTGCCCAGGCGCTCCCTCAAGGAGAATATGAACATTCAGTTCAGCGAAGGTTTTCCGGGAATAACGCTCAAGGGAGACAAGCTTCAAATTGAACCGGGGGAGGATTTTGAAGCCCGGCTGGGGCAAATTTATGCCGATGCTGAAGAGGGTAACCTTGATAAATACGCTATTTCCGCGGAGTATGCCGCAGGACTGCATGCCTTTCTTTCTCAGTCTCCACGGCTGGAGATGGTCAAGGGGCAGATAACCGGTCCGGTTACCTGGGGGCTGTCGGTAACTGATAAAAAGGCTCTCGCCATCCTTTACGACGAGAATTTAGCTGAAATTATATCGAAGTTCCTGCGGCTGAAAGCCTCCTGGCAGGAAAATGTTTTGAGAAGACTTTCATCTCACACCATCATCTTCGTTGACGAGCCTTATTTGCTTTCACTGGGCTCGGTTTTTGTTCCCGTTCCTGAGGAAAAAGTGCCGGCCCTGCTGGAGGAAGTTTTCCTGGGGATTAGGGGGCTGAAAGGACTGCATTGCTGCGGCGATACCAACTGGGCGGTCCTTTTAGGAACCTCGGTGGATATTCTCAGCTTTGATGCCTATAACTACGCCTCATCTCTTGCCTGCTATCCCGGTGAGGTAAAGTCCTTCGTTGAGCGCGGGGGAGTTATTGCCTGGGGAATTGTCCCCAACAATGAAGAAGCCCTGGGTGAGGAATCGGTCTCCAGTCTTAAGGACAGGCTGGGAGAAGCTATGGCTCCTTTTACCCGAAGCGGACTCAGCCTGAAGCAGCTGGTAAGGCAGGGTCTGCTCACGCCGTCATGCGGGCTGGCGTCGTTATTGCCCGAAGCAGCATCCCGCGCCCTGGAGCTGACCGCCAGCCTGTCCGATAGCATAAGGCGGAAATATGGCGGCAGTTGATTTTGTTCCCCCTGAGGGTAACTGATGGAGTGTCAGATAGAGGAAAACAAGTCGCGGTGCCCCTGCACCTATGAGCCCTGCTCCAGGAAGGGGAAATGCTGCGAGTGCCTCCGCTACCACTGGGAGATGGACGAGCTTCCGGCGTGTCTGTTTCCTCCCGAAGTCGAGCGGACTTATGACCGCTCGCTACGGAAGTTCATCTCCGTTTACGGCAAGGGCGGTTAAGGGGAATTGGATTGGTTTTCCAGCATCTGCTCCTCACCGGCAAGCCAGGCACGGGTAAGACCAGCCTCATCAGGGAAGCCGTGGCGCGGGCTAGTGTCAAAGCCGGCGGCTTCTACACCGAGGAGATGCGCCGCGGAGGGATAAGGCAGGGGTTCAGGCTCGTCACCCTTGACGGCAGAGAGGCGGTTCTGGCGCATGTTGGTTTTTCCAGCCCCTACCGGGTGAGCAAGTACAAGGTTGATTTGGACAGTTTGAAACAGGTGGGCGTTTCGGCAATCAAGCAGGCGCTTGAGGAATGTGATTTAATAGTCATTGATGAAATCGGTAAGATGGAGCTTCTGTCGCCAGAGTTCCGGGAAGCAGTGCGGCGGGCGATAGACGGCGACAAGAGGGTATTGGGGACAATCATGCTCGACCCGAACCCCTTTTGCGATGCGGTTAAAGCTCACCCTAAAGTCAGGGTTCTCACCGTGACCAGGGATAACCGGGAGCAAGCCCTGGCGGAAATATCGGAGTGGCTCGCCCGATGAGGATAACGCTCAAGCCGCTGGGCGATGTAGAAGGCGGGGTGATGGAGGCGCTCGGGGAGAGGGTCAAGCTGGTTTTCGGCTGTCCCGTGGAGGTAAAGCCGGGGATTAAAGACCTCTCCGCGGCCTACCGGCAGTCGCGAAAGCAGTATCTTGCCCCGGAGCTCCTGGAGGCACTGGTTGTCCCGGGGAGGGAAAGGGACGAACGGGTTGTGGGCATAACCGAGGTTGACCTTTACGCCGCGGGGCTTAACTATGTCTTCGGGCAAGCCGATATCGTCAACAAAATAGCGGTGGTGTCTTTATGCCGCTTGAGGCAGGAGTATTACGGCTCGCCGCCCGACGAAGAGCTATTTATGGAAAGAGCCGTCAAGGAAATAGTCCACGAAATTGGGCATACCTTCAGCCTGGGGCACTGTCCCGACCCCGGGTGCGTGATGCATTTTTCAAACTGCCTCGCCGATACCGACTACAAGAAGGCGAGCTTCTGTGGTAAATGCCGTCCGAAAATAATATAATGGGACATTTTAACGACGGGAGGTGGTTATGAAACGCAAGCTGGCTCGAGGCGTCGCTGTTGTGGGCGCGGGGCTATCAAAATTCGGAGTCTATCCTAAGGGGGTGAGAGGTCAGGACCTCTTTGTCGAGGCTTACAACGGGCTGAAAGGCTCGGTGGACAAAGGATTTGACCCTGAGGAAATTGGCGCCCTCTACCTGGGAAATATCAGCAGCGACCTTTTTGAGCGGCAGGTCCATGTCGCCCCCGCAGTGGCGGGACGCATCGGAATTGTCCCCAAGCCGACCGTCAGGTTCGAAGGCGCTTGTGCCGCCAGCGGAGTCGCCTTCCGGGAGGCGGTTATCGCGGTATCCTCGGGCATCTACGACATCGTCCTCGTCGGCGGTATGGAAAAAATGACCAATCTGGATACCACCGCGATAACCGAGGTTCTCGCTGCTGGTCTGGACCCCGATACCGAGGTTCCCGCCGGGGAAACATTCCCCGGGATTTATGCCACCATCGCTACCGCCCACATGGCAAGATACGGCACCACCGTGGAGGATTTTATGAGGCTGGGAATAAAGAACCACCACAACGGCGAGCTGAATCCCTATGCCCACTACGATACTTCCATCCTGGAGATTATGAAAAAGCGAGCGGCAGCGGCGGTGAAGAAGGGCTTGCCCGAGCCTCACTGGAGGGATGAAATGGAGTTCCTCCATGACCCCAAGCAGAACCCGGTGATTGCCTGGCCGATGAGGCTATTTGACTGCTCCACAATCTGCGACGGCGCCTCCTGCGTCCTGCTCGTCGCCGAGAAAATCGCCAGGGACTTCACCGACAAGCCGGTATTCGTCATCGGGACGGGGCAGGCAAGCGATTACTTCCTGGCGGAGAGGGACGAGCTGACTTCGCTTCGGGCTGCCCGGCTGGCAGCCCGGGAAGCCTATGACATGGCTAAAGTCAGCCCTCAGGACATAAAAATAGCCGAGGTCCACGACTGCTTCACCATAGCGGAGCTGGTGGCTATGGAAGACCTGGGGTTCTATTCCCCCGGAGAGGCGGTGAAGGCAATCAGGGAAGGAGAGAACCGGCTGGAGGGCCGGCTGCCCATCAATACCGACGGCGGGCTGAAGGCTAAAGGGCATCCCATCGGGGCATCGGGGGTGGGGATGGTGGTGGAGCTCTTCAAGCAGATGAGGGGGGAAGCCGGTCCCAGGCAGGTTAAGAAAAAGGATGTCAATTTAGGCTTGATGCACAATGTCGGGGCGCACGGTTCCACCGTGGTGGTCAATATCTTTGAGAGGAGGTAGGAAATGGCTCTGGAAAACAAGCTCTCGGAAGTAGCCGAAAACAAGTTTTATAGCCTGGCATATAATAAGTCCCTGGGGGAGCATAAGCTCCTCGGGGCGCGATGCACCCGGTGCGGGCATTTATCCCTGCCTCCCAAGCCCGCCTGTCCCCAGTGCCACGGCGAGGAGCAGGAGCTGGTGGAGATGAAGGGGAAAGGAAAGCTCGTGGCTTACACCGTCATCGCCGTGGGCTCTCCGTTGATGGTTGAGGAGGGCTACGGCAGGGAGAAGCATTACTGCTCCGGCATCGTGGAGCTGGAGGAAGGCGTTAGGATTTGCGCTCGCATCTCCGGCGTGGACACTTCCCGACCGGAGCAGATTAAAATCGGGATGCCGCTGGAGCTGGAGTATGTTAAAGCCCGCCATGCGGCCGACCCCACGCACGAAGAGGGGGAGAGGACCTTCCTCTCCTTTAAAGCCCTGGCGTAGCCAGGAAGTTACGGGGACGGTGAATCGGTGGCAACAGCATCGCCAATAGTCGAAGGGCTGCTCCAGCCTGAGTCCTATCCCCACAAGCCGGCGGAGATAAAGCTGGTGCAGACCCAGATGTCGTTCATTTTCCTTGCCGGCGAGTATGTTTACAAGGTAAAAAAGCCGGTCAACCTGGGATATCTGGACTACACCACGCTCTCCAAACGCCGCCTCTTCTGCCGCCGGGAGGTGGAGCTGAATCGGCGGCTCTGCCCCGATGTCTACCTGGAAGTGGTCGCCATCACCAGGGACAGGGAGGGAGTCCACATCGGGGGGAAAGGCAGGGCGGTTGAATACGCCGTCAGGATGCTCAAGCTCCCTCAGGAGCGGATGATGGATGTCCTCTTAGCCGATAACCGGGTAACCCCGGAGATGGTGACCCGGGTGGCTCAAAAGCTGGTCGGCTTCCACCGGGAGGCAAAGACAAACTCTCGAATCGCCGCCTTCGGCGGGCTGGACACCATCCGCCAGAACACCGAGGAGAACTTCTCCCAGACACAGAAATATATCGGTGTGTCCCTCTCTCCGGAGCAGTATGAGCGGATTAAGAAATATACCGGGGACTTTATTCGTTGTAACGGCGGCTTGTTCGCCCGGCGGGTTAAGGAGGGCAGGATAAGGGACTGCCACGGCGACCTTCATTCCGCCCACATCTGCTTCACCGACGGCATCTGCATCTACGACTGCATTGAGTTCAACGACCGCTTCCGCTATGCCGACGTGGCTTCGGAGGTCGCCTTTCTCGCCATGGACCTTGACCGCTACCAGCGCGCCGACCTCTCCCGGCGCCTGGTAAACGCCTATGTGGAGTTGAGCCGGGATGAGGAGCTTCGGGAGTTGCTTGGCTTCTATAAGTGCTACCGGGCTTATGTCCGGGGCAAGGTGGAGAGCTTCAAGCTCGACGACCCCTATATCTCCGATGGTGAGAAGGCAAAAGCCCTGTCAGCGGCTCAGAGCTATTTCGCCCTCGCCGAGGGGTATATAATGTAGCTGGAGATAGAGAAAGGGAGGTGGGCTATGTTACGGCATTTTACGCTGGAATATTGGTTGGATGAGGGGTGGTATGTCGGGAGGCTGAAAGAAGTCCCCGGTGTATTCAGTCAGGGCGAGTCTCTTGAGGAGCTAGAGGGGAATATTCGGGACGCCTACCGCTTAATGGCTGAGGAGGAACCCTCACCCCGGATTACAGCCGAAAAGAAAGAAATAGGTATAGAGGTGTGAAACGGCGTGAGCTTCTCAGGGAGTTAGTGGGAGAGGGATGCTATTTGAGGCGCCATGGTAAAAGGCATGACATATACATCAATCCCAAAAACGGGAGGAAAGCCCCAATACCTCGTCACCCTGAAATCAAGGAAAGCCTTTGTGAATTAATCAAGAGGCAGCTTGGGCTTAAAGGATGATAGGGAAAAGTAGCTATGTAGCTAAGGGTAATTTCAACTTACACCTTACATGCTTATATACAGAAAAGGCAAAATAACGAGGAACCATTATGAAAAATCAGTATTTTGGAGATGTTAGGGACTTGTTTAAGTATGACTTGATACAACGAGTTTTGCAGGAGATAACCCCACAAAGACTCTTTCTCATTCCCATGCTGACTGAAAATGACTCGAGCACAGAAGGTAAAAAGAGAGATTTTGACGGGGCTGAGAAAGCCAGCAGGCCAGGGACAAAAAACAAAAGGCTAATCAACTTTCTTAATGAGAAATGCAAAGTTGACGTTGATAAAAGGGATTTTACCGAGATAAAAACTTACTTTGAATCAGAAGACATCAGAGGAGTGGACATTTACAAAGGGCATGAATATTTTAACCATGGGAGACGAGATGAGTATTTCGGAAACATACCCGAAAATTCACTGTGTAACTCTCTGGTCTTTGTTGACCCTGATATTGGATTACAAATCAAAAAATCGACAAAGAAGCATCTTTTATATCAAGAAGTTAAAGCTCTTTATGGCCGAATGGATAAAGATTCAATATTGATGATATACCAGCATTTTCCACGAACTCACTGTGAAGAATATTTGCCAAAAGGGCGGTTAAATAAGCTTGAAGAAGAAACGGGGGATTTGCCTCTATGCATATCCGATAAAGAAATCTTTTTTCTCTTCTTAACAAGAAATGGTAAAGTAAGAGAACAGCTTAAAAGGGTAATTAGCAAGTATGAAAGTGATTACCCAGAACGAATAACAATACCTTGAGAGAGCCGTTTGGGAAGTTCATAAAAGAGAAGCTGGGGGATGACACCCTGCTCATCACCTGCGGGCTTCCCGGGACCTGGAAGACCGAGACCAGCGAGGAGATTTCCAAAATCAAGGGCTACCCCATCGTCCGGACCGACCTGGTGAGGAAGGAGGTGCTGAAGGGAGAGGACATATTTGACGAGAAAGTCGCCTCGGATATGGAGAGGCGGAAGATGGTCTACGACGAGACCTTCCGGAGGGCGGAGGAGACCGTTAAAAAGGGCGGCAGCGTGATAATCGACGCTACCTTCGTCACCCAGTCGCTGCGGAAGCGCGCCGCCGAAATCGCCGCCAGGCACAAAAAGACCCTGGTCATCCTCCAGACGGACTGCCTTCAGGAGGTAGCCATCGGGCGAATACTGCGGCGCACCAAAGAAAAATATGAATCCAACGCCCTCACCGAGCAGGCTTACCTGGACAACAAGAAGAAGTTCCAGCCAGTGGACTTAGACGACCTGAAAGCGGCAAATCCCGACCTCGCCATCGTCCACCTCACGGTTGATACCCGCCGCGACCCTCCTCAGGAGTGGTATATCACCGGCATGGAAAAAAGATGAAAATAGACCTGCATATCCATACCCGGAGCTGCTCCGATGGCAGCCTCTCCGTTGAAGAGGTGTTCAAAGAAGCGAAGAAGAGGCACATCGAGCTGATGTCCACCACCGACCACGACTCCATAGACTGCCAGGAGAGGGCTATTGCCCTGGCTTCTGAGCACGGCATATCCTACATCACCGGCGTGGAGCTAAATGTCACCTTCCCCTATGGCGGCAAAGCCGTCTCCCTGGACTTCCTGGGATACCGCTATGACATTCACAACCGGGAACTGAAAAGCAAGCTCCGGTTAATACGACAGCACCGGGAGAAAAGGGCGCTCCAGATACTGGAGAAGCTGAACGCCGAGTTCGATAAAGAGAATATCCCCCGGTTCACCGCGGAGGACATCAGGAACATAGAGGAGAGCGTTGACGGCGCCTTCGGGCGACCGCACATCGCCGACTATCTGGTGGCTAAGGGCATCGTGGATGACCGGCAGGAGGCTTTTGACCGATACCTGGTTAAGTGCGATGTCCCCAAATACCCCCTTTCCCTCGCCGAGGCATCAAGGCTGGTCCGGGGCGCCGGGGGAATGCTGGTGCACGCTCACCCCAACGACCCCAACGGCACATCCCTGGTGACCATAACCCCCGACCTGGAGGAGCAGACGAAAATAATGGAGCAAAATATGCTGGAATACATCGACGGCGTGGAGTGCTGGCATCCCCAACATGACCGGAAGACCACTTCACACTACATTGGTTTTGCCAAAAGGCACGGGCTGATTATGACCGGAGGCAGCGATTGTCACCAGAAACCGCTCCTTATGGGCACTCTGGATATACCCGACTGGGTTGCCGGGCAGCTCGGATATAGCGGTTGAGGGGCTGCTCGTCTTGACAGTTCCCTGCCAATGGATAACACTATAAGGATTGAGATGAGTAGTTACGACATTAAAGACTCCTCTCTGGCAGGCGAGGGCAGTCTGCGCATTGATTGGGCGGGCAGGGAGATGCCGGTAATCAAGATGATAGGGCAGAGGTTCGCCCAAGAAAAGCCCCTCAAGGGAATCCGCGTCTCCGCCTGTCTCCACATCACCACCGAGACAGCTAATCTGGCGATGACGCTGAAGATGGGCGGCGCTGACCTAGTCCTCTGCGCCTCCAACCCCTTAAGCACCCAGGACGATGTCGCTGCCGCCCTGGTGGACTCCGGCATTCCCGTAAACGCCATAAAAGGGGAGGATAGCGAGACCTACTACCGGCATATTCTCACCGCGCTGGAGCACAAGCCCCACATCACCATGGACGACGGCGCCGACCTGGTCTCCACCCTGCACAAAGAGCGCACCAAACTGCTCTCCACTGTCATCGGAGGCACCGAGGAGACCACCACGGGGGTTATCAGGCTCAGGAACCTGGCACGGGAGGGAAAGCTGGGCTATCCCATCATCGCCGTAAACGATGCCCGGACCAAGCATTTCTTCGACAACCGCTACGGCACGGGACAAAGCACCATTGACGGCATTACCCGAGCCACCAATATTCTCTGGGCGGGCAGAGCTGTAGTTGTCTGCGGCTATGGCTGGTGCGGGAAGGGAATAGCCCGCCGCGCCTGGGGGCTGGGAGCACTGGTCATTGTCGCCGAAGTTGACCCCATCCGTGCCCTGGAGGCAGCTATGGACGGCTACCGGGTTATGCCTCTGCTGGAAGCCTGCCCTGAGGGAAGCATATTTATCACCGCCACGGGCGATATAAACGTTATTGATAAGGTTCACTTCCTCAAGATGAAGGACGGCGCCATCCTGGCTAACAGCGGTCATTTCAATGTGGAGATAAACATTCCCGCCCTGGAAAGCCTGGCAAAGGGGAAAAAGCGGGTGCGCCCTTATGTTGATGAATATACCCTGAATGACGGAAGGCATATTTACCTGCTTGGCGAGGGAAGGCTGATTAACCTGGCTGCCGCTGAAGGACATCCCGCCAGCGTTATGGATATGAGCTTTGCCAACCAGGCGCTGTGCCTGGAATATCTCACCAGGACGAAGGGGAAGCTCAAGCCGGAGGTCTATCCCGTGCCCCTGGAGATTGATGAAGAGATAGGGAAGTTGAAGCTCGCTTCTATGAATATCGCCATTGATTCTTTGACCGAAGAGCAACAGGGCTACCTGCGAAGCTGGGAAGCAGGTACTTAGAAAGGAGAAGAAATGCCGAATAGTTTTAATAGGTCACCTTCCTACCTCCTTACCTCGGAGTCCGTTACCGAGGGGCACCCCGATAAGTTATGCGACCAGATTTCCGATGCCATCCTCGACGCCATACTGAAGGAAGACCCTATGGCGCGGGTTGCCTGCGAGGTAGCGGCGACCACGGGGCTGGTCATCGTTATGGGAGAGATTACCACCGCTTGCTATGTGGAGGTAGCGGATATTGTCCGCGGGGTGCTCCGGGATGTGGGCTATACCCGCGCCAAATATGGATTTGATTGCGATACCTGCGGGGTGATGGTCTCCATTAAGGAGCAATCGGCGGACATCGCCAGAGGGGTAGACCACTCCCTGGAGACAAGGAGCGCTGAAGCGGTTAAAAATGAAAAGGAGACCCTGGGTGCCGGCGACCAGGGGATGATGGAGGGCTTTGCCTGCAACGAGACTCCGGAGTTTATGCCGCTCACCATCACCCTGGCGCATAAGCTCTGCCGCCGCCTTGCCGAGGTGCGCAAGGACAAGACCCTGCCCTACCTGCGTCCCGATGGCAAGTCCCAGGTGACCGTGGAATACAATCGCAGTGTGCCCCGGAGGGTGGTCAGTGTTGTCCTTGCTGCCCAGCACGACCCCGATACCAGTCATGATAAAATTGAGCACGACCTTACCGAGCAGGTAATTAAGAAGGTCATTCCTGCCCGCCTGATGGACAGCAAGACCAGGATTTATGTTAACGCCACGGGGCGCTTCGTCATCGGGGGACCTATGGGAGACACCGGGCTTACCGGGCGCAAGATACTGGTAGATACCTATGGCGGCATTGCCCGGCACGGTGGAGGCTCCTTTTCAGGCAAGGACCCCACCAAGGTTGACCGCTCGGCAGCCTATGCGGCGCGGTATATCGCCAAGAACATAGTCGCTGCCGGGATAGCCGACCGCTTTGAAATACAGCTTGCCTATGTCATCGGTATGGCGCATCCCCTCTCCATCGCTATCGAGACCTTCGGCACGGGGAAAGTCTCCGATGAAATTATCCTTGACCTGATTAAGAAGCACTTTGATTTACGCCCCGGAGCCATCATTGAGACCCTGAATTTACGGCGACCCATCTACCGGCAAACAGCCACATACGGACACTTCGGCAGGGACGACCTCGACCTGCCCTGGGAGAAAACGGACAAGGCTAAAGTTCTCAAGGCTGAGGCAGGCTTGTAAAGTCAGCCTGCGGTAAACATCCTCAACCCTCCCAGCACGCCCAGGGTGACCAGTAGAACGATAACGCCGGCGATAACCACTCCCAGCCCGATGGCGGGGAAAGCCTTCTTCCACTCCATACCTAATAGCCAGCTCAGGAAGGTCGCGGTATACACACCGGTAACCGGCAGGGGTATCGCCACAAACAGGGTCAGCCCCAGAAAGCCATACTTATCAACTTTCGGCTTGCCTTTTTCCTTCACCTTCTCCAGATGGCGGGTGAGGAGTGGAAACCGGGGCGAAAGGCGGTGGTAGAATAGCTTCAAGGCAAAGAAAATAGGGAAAAACAGCAGGGCGTTGGCGACGATGGCGATAACAAAGACCAGCGCCGGGTTGAGTCCCAGGGCAATCCCCAGGGGAATCCCGCCCCTCAGTTCGCTGATGGGGCTCAGCGTCACCAGGATAACCAGAGCTATATCTTTCATAACAGCCGATGGTCAGCTAAGCTATAGATTGCCAAAACGCCGCTGCCTCTGTCCGTAGTCAAGCAATGCTTTATCAATTTCCTTCTTGCCGAAGTCCGGCCAGAGCACCGGGGTAAAGTAAAGCTCGCTGTAAGCCGCCTGCCATAAGAGGAAGTTGCTCAACCGGACTTCGCCGCCAGTGCGGATGATGAGGTCGGGGTCGGGGATGTCCCCGGTGTGGAGATAGCCGCGGAATACCGCCTCGGTGAGCTTGTTGGGGGAAACATTGTCCTTCTTGATACGCTTTACCGCCTCCACTATCTCCGACCTGCCGCCGTAGTCAAAGGCAAGACACAGGGTCATCCCGGTATTATTCCCGGTAAGCTCAACGACTGCCTCCACTTTCTGTTTCAGCTCCCGGGGTAATCTGTCCAGCTTGCCGATGTGCCTCAGCTTTATGTTATGGCGGTGGAAAAAATGAGCTTCTCTGTCCACGCTTTCCGCCAGCAGCTGGACCAGTCCGGCAATCTCCTCCAGGGGTCGGCTCCAGTTCTCGGTGGAGAAGGCGAAGAGGGTGAGATACTTCACCCCCAGGTCGGCAAAGGCCTTGACCACCTTCCGGACGCTCTTGGCGCCGGCGCGATGACCTTCAAACCGGGGAAGCCCCCGCTGGCTGGCCCAGCGGCCATTGCCGTCCATAATTATGGCGACATGACAGGGCAGAGAACTTTCTTGGCTCATCGCCTTCCCGTGACGCTTTCCGATGGAGATGCCCTCCCAGGGAAGCGACCCAGGACTCCTTTTATAATCTCCAGTATTACCCTGCCGTGCCAGTCAAAGGAGAAGCCCGGCGAATCAAGCAGAGCTGCGGCGATGCCCCGCGAAGAGACAATGTCAAAGAGCCGCTCAATCTGGGAGTCGCTCAGCTTCTGGTAGAGCCGGCGCGCCCGGTAGCCGAAGGAAATTTCCTTCCCTATCTTCGCCTTCCAGGCTTTTTGGTAGCCGGCGAGCTCTCTTGCGCCAAGATTCCCGTGGTTAAATGCCCCGGTTAACGCCTCTACCGCCGCCTGGCTGCCCAGATGGCCGAAATATATCCCCCCTCCCGTGGTGGGCTTCACCTGCCCTGCGGCATCCCCGATGACCAGCAGGCGGTCTCCGTAGCTTCGGGGCAAAGTCCCCACCGGAACGGCTTTTGTCTTTATCATCCCCCTCGGGGAGAGCACTTTGCCCTGGCAGAAGTGACTTTTCAGCAGTTTCTCCAGGCAGAGCCGGGGATGGGATGCGGCGAGCACGCCGACGAGAGCCTTACCGTTGGAGGTGGGGACAAGCCAGCCGAAAAACCCCGGTGCTACCTCCTGGCTGAGATAAATCTCCACTTCCGGGGCGCCTTCAGTCTCAACTTCTGTCTGGGCGCCTGAGGCAAAATGGGCGATGCTTCCCAGGCCGAGCTTCCTGGTGAGCGCCGGCTCAAACCCCGTGGCGATGACCACCGCTTTTGCCCTGAACTCTGAGCGGGGCGTTTCAATCCGCACTCCCTCATCATTGATAACGATATCCTCTGCCGGAAGGGAGAAGAAATAGTCCGCGCCTGCCGCAGCCGCCCCGGCAGCCAGCGCCCGGTCAAGGGATGCCCGGTTAATTACATAAGCCTGGACTTTATCCGATTCAAGCCGCAGACATTTGCCCGAAGGAGAAAAGAGCTTCGCCGAGTCCGCCCGGGTTAATATCATATCGGGACTGACTCCGAGGGAGTCGAAGCATTCCCTGCTGACGATGCCGGTGCAGCAAACATCAACGCCCGGAGCCTCTTTCCGCTCCAGGACGGCTACTTTATAGCCTCGCGAGCATAGCTGGAGCGCCGCATAGCTGCCGGAATGACCGGCGCCCACCACGACGACATCATAAAAGTCGGGCAACTTATCTTCCTTTCCGTTTATATCATACCAAGTTAAGCCGTGATAGGAAATAAGCTGAGATTGTTAGCAATTCCCAGGTGTCATTGCGAGCGGAGCGTGGCAATCTGTGGGATTGCTTCGGGGCTATGCCCCTCGCAATGACGAGTAAACACTCTCTAAGCCTCCTACCAGCAGCGGGCGCCTCAAGATGTGTTTAACTGTCCCGGGGGAAAACTGCTATACTATGAGAAGGCGGCTTAAATGAAAAAAGGGGGGTTTATCATCGGCATTATCCTCCTCGTCCTTACTCTGATGATGCCCCTCAGTGATAATCCACCGGCTCAGGCGGCTGAAGGGCCGCAAGCGGCTCCCCTGAGCCCCGCGTTCATCAGGTTCCAGCAAAATCATTCGGAGCCTTTTTACGGCTATATCCCCCCTACGATGGACTTGAGCCACTTAAGCAGAATCTCTGTTAAGAAGGGCATTACTCCTCTTAACTCCTTACCGGGCACTTTCGACTTGAGGGAGACGGGTAAGGTAACCTCAGTGAAGGACCAGGGTTCCTGCGGGACGTGCTGGCTTTTTGGCACGCTTGCCGCGGTGGAGTCAAGGTGCCTGGTGGTGGAGAACGTAACCTACGATTTCTCGGAGCAAAATATCGTCTGCTGCGCCGACCCGGCGTGGACTTACCTGGTGGGCAATCGCTGTCACCCAGGAGGCAACTCATTTATCTCCTCGGACACGCTGACCAAGAAAGGGACCAGGCTGGAATCCTGCCAGCCTTACAATACCAGCTCCATTGATAGCGAAAGCTGCTATGATAACTGCACCTCTATCAAGAGGCTCAACGGCTTCCGCCTGGTAGCTAGTAACGCCACGATGACTGATGAGACCAAGCAGGCTATCTACGACTATGGCGCTGTTTCCATGGCATTTTACTATAATGGGGCTCACTATAATTCCACCACCAAAATTTACTACTATCCCAACTGCACTACCGACCCCAATCATATGGTCTGCATCGCGGGGTGGAATGATAGCGTAACCTGGCCAGATAAAAGCGGCTCCGGGGTGTGGATAGTCAAGAATAGCTGGGGGACTGGCTGGGGAGATAGTGGTTACTTCTACCTCTGCTATGGCTCGGGAAATATGCAGGAGGTAGGTTCCTACCGCTACGAGGACTATCCCCTGAATAAAACGATTTATCTCTATTACTGGGACGAGGTGGGGTATATATCCAGCGCAGGTTATGGCGATAATTCTGCCTGGATGGCGAGCATGTTCAATGCCACTTATGAGGGAAATCTCACCGCGGTGGAGTTCTGGATGCCGAGCAACAATGCCTCATACCACGCTTATGTTTACCGGGATGGCAACATCTCCAATGGTCTTCAAAATCTCACTGCCGAGGGAAACGGAACCTGTGATGAGCTGGGCTATTATTCGGTAACCCTCAACACCACCGTTTCGCTGTCCAGTAGCGAGCCGTTCACCATAGCGGTGAATATTACCACCCCGGGCTACGATTATCCTATTCCTATTGAAATGGCAGTCACCGGCATCTGCAACCCCCCGATACAGGGCAATGCGACCTTTATTAGCCATACCGGGGCTAGCTGGACTGATACTGCCCCTTCTGGCTGGAATGTCTGCCTCCGGGGGAAAGTCGAGTCTCCGCCCGCTATTATAGAAGGAACTACCTACCAGGCGAATGCCACTTTATTGCCCCAGGCGAACATCACCCTGAAGCTCGGCGGCGTGGAGAAGGGAAATGTTACCAGCAATGCCACGGGCTATTACAACTTCACGGTTACCCGGACGGGGAATTACACCATCAATGTCACCAAGGGTAGCTTTACCTACCAGGAGAAGTGGGCCAATGTAACCGCCCCGAACCAGACCATTACCTGTGATTTCAAGGGTATGGACGCCCCCTACCCCACAGCACCGAATGGCTTGTATTGCCTAAAGTGCTCCAACCTCTGGCTCTACGGGGCTTCCTATCCTGAGGGGTTCGCCCTCAATGCCACCAGGGTTTCCGATGTGCTCTATGCCTGGACGCATCCCTCGTAAAAAGCTGTCAGCGTGAAATGTCCCCCGTATTCAGCTATAATTAGTTTATGAGGGCATGGGAATCGCTCCCTTCGCTGGTAGTCCTGTTGGCATTATCGCTGCTAGCGATGTCCCCGGCGAGCCTGGCTGACACCGGACCGACTAGCAGTAAGACTGCTCCGATAACGGTGGATTACTCCTTTCCCTCTCCGGGGCTGGATAGCTACCAGCTCTCTGGGGAGAGCGCTGATTATGTTTCGGTAACTATGAAAGAGTTGCCTCAGTGGAGCGAGCCGGGCTTGCCTGTCCTGCCCTTTAAGACGGTAAGGATTCTGCTCCCTCAGGGAACAGAGGTCGGGGGCATCGTCGTAACCTGCGGCAAGAAGGTGTCGCTGCCCGGCTCATTTCTGGTCAAGCCGGGACAACAGCCGGTGCCGTTAAGCTACGAGGGGCAGGTAGAGCCTGTGCCGCCGGATGAAGAAGTGTATAACTCCTCGGCTCCCTTCCCCGGCAAGCTATACTCCGACGTGACCGTCCAGAGCAAGAGGGGCTACAGAATACTGCTAGTGAACCTCCATCCCGTGGAATATATCCCCAAGGAAGGGAAGCTGTCCTACTACGAGAGCCTGACGGTAACGGTAACGCCTGAAGCAGCAAGTCTGGATGCTCTATACCGAGGTCTCCCTCAGGACCAGGAGATAGTGGGGGATATGGTGGATAATCCAGGAACGCTCAGCACATATTCGGCATCACCAACCAGTTTGCTGAAAGACTCTGCCTTACCTTCCGGTAACTATGAGTATGTTATTATCACCAATGAGACCCTTAACGCTACGCCGGGACCGAATAACTTCCAGGCTCTGAGGGATGAGAAGATTTCCCGGGGCATCACCGCCACCATCGTTACCACGGAGTGGATTTATGCTGATTATAACGGGAGCCGACCCGACAACGGCACGGACAACCAGACCAAAATCCGCAATTTCATTATTGACGCCTACGAAAACTGGAATACGAGCTATGTCTTGCTGGGCGGCGACGGCGATGGAGGTGGGAGTGGGAATGCGGTGATTCCCCACCGCGGTTTCTGGGGTCATATCTCCGGTGATTTTTTGCCCAGCACCCTGAGCGAGGTAACCGATTATGACATCCCCGCCGATATGTATTATGCCTGCCTTAACGGCACCTTTGATTATAACGCCAATGGCACCTACGGCGAGCCCGGCGATGGACTCAATGGCACCGAGGTCGACCTTTTTGCTGAGGTCTATGTCGGACGAGCCCCGGTTGACTCTCAGACTGAGGTGCAGAACTTCGTCCACAAGACCTTAACCTATGAGAACATTTCCTCAAGCGATGAGAACCTGAGGAAGGTGTGGATGGCAGGAGAATACCTTGGATTTGGGGGTATATCTGAATACGCCAGTACATATAAGGACGAGATTAAACAGGGCTCCAGCGCCCACAACTATACCACCGTTGGCTTTGAGGACTCCGTCTATGCCCCTCGCTTTGATGTCTCCACCCTCTACGACTATCCTGGCTATAGCTGGCCCAAGAGCGAGATAATCGGCATAATGAATAACAACACCCACCTCATAAACCACCTGGGGCATGGCAATGTACACTACGTGATGAAGATGTATAACTCCGACGCCAATGCCCTGACCAACGACGAGCTCTACTTCATCGGCTACACCCAGGCGTGCTACTGCGGTGCCTTTGATAACCGGACCACTGGCGGGGGCTATGCCAACTACGACTGCATCTCGGAGCACTTTGTTACCGGAGCCCACGGAGCGGTGGCGTTTATCTCCAACTCCCGATACGGTATTGCCGCTGGAAATAGCACCGACGGACCGTCCCAGCACTTCGACCGCCAGTTCTGGGATGCCGTTCTCGGCGAGGATAAGCTCAACATCGGGGTAGCCAACCAGGACTCCAAGGAGGACAACGCCGGACGCATTGGCGTTCAGGAAGACCGATGGTGTTACTATGAAATCAATCTTTTCGGCGACCCCGAGCTGAGGGTAAAGATACCCTGCATCTGCGGCAATATCTATGTCAACACCACCGGCTGGTGGCCCGACGGGGGCAATTTCACCGCCAGCAGCACGCCCATTCAGGATGCGGTCAATAACGCCAGCAGTGGAGATATCGTCTGCGTTGGAGACGGCACTTACAATGAGAATGTGGATGTGAACGTAGCTAATTTAACCATCAAGTCGGAGAACGGCACAGCAAACTGCGTGGTGAAAGCCTCAAATTCAAGCGACCATGTGTTTTATGTAACCGCCAGCTATGTGAACATCACCGGGTTCACGGTGCAAGGGGCGACTGGAGGCAGCATTGCCGGGATACGTCTCAACGCAACGAGCTACTGCAACATCTCCGGCAACAATGCAACGAATAACTCCTACGGCATCCTCCTGTGGTATTCAGACAACGACAACATCACCAGCAACAACGCCTCGAACAACAGCGACTACGGCATCTACGTGTTTTCTTCCAGCAACAACAACATCACCGGCAACACCGCCTTGAACAACTACTGGGACGGCATCTGCCTGGCTTCTTCCAGCAACAACACCATCACCAGTAACAACGCCTCGAACAATGACTGGTACGGCATCGGGCTGGCTTCTTCCAGCAACAACAACATCACCAACAACATTGCCTCGAACAACTCTTTGGAGGGCATCGACCTGCATTCTTCCAGCAACAACAACATCACCAGCAACACCGCCTCTAACAACTACTGGGACGGCATCTACCTGAAATATTCAAGCAACAACAACATCACCAGCAACACCGCCTCTAACAACGACGACGGCATCTGGCTGTTTGATTCAAGCAACAACAACATCACCAGCAACACCGCCTCCAACAATCCTTACGGCATCGGGCTGAATTCTTGCAGCAACAACACCATCTACAACAACTACTTCAACAGCACCATCAATGCCTACGATGACGGGACAAACACCTGGAACATCACCAAGACGGCAGGGACTAACATCGTTGGCGGTCCTTACCTCGGCGGCAACTACTGGTCGGACTATGCCGGTAATGATACCGATGGGGACGGTCTGGGGGATACTTTAGTTCCCTATAATTCCACCGGGAATATAACGAATGGCGGGGATTATTTGCCCTTAGTCCCGCCAACTCCTGCCACCCTGAACGGGCACGTGACCTTCCCGGGGACTAAGTCAGGGCGGGTGATGAATGTGAGCTTCTTTGACAATAGCACCCACCTGCTGCAATTCTCCATAAATGCCACCACTGATGCCAATGGCAACTTCACCGTTAATAACATCACTCCGGGGCTCTATGATGTCAGTGTCAAGAACTGGACTTGCTTGAGCGAGGTGGAGCGAGGAGTAAACCTGACTGCGGGTGGCACCACCTATGTTGACTTCGGCTCCAGCCGCGAGGGCGATTCCAATAATAATGATATAGTTACTGCAACCGATTTCTCTCTCCTCGCCGGTGCTTATGGCTCAACCCCCGGCTCCGGCAACTGGAATGAGCACTGCGACTTTAACCGCAGCGGTAGCGTAACCGCTACTGACTTTTCGTTGCTCGCTGGCAACTATGGTAAGTCGGGAGACCCTTATCCATGAGGAAGGAGACCCTGAGATACTAACTGGGATTGGTGCGGGGATGAGGCAAAGTAATGCCGTTATCCCCGCACCACAGCTCCGCCGGGAAGGCTAGTCAACCTTTTTGACCGGCGAGGAGGACGTCGCTATCGGAGATGCGCTTCTTTTCAGCATAGGCGTCCTCGGGAGGCAGACCCTCGGTAAGCTCCCGGGAGAGGGTTTACGATGTGCTCTATGCCTGGACGCATCCCTCGTAAAAAGCCTCAGCTATCAGGTAGTTGCCTGATTCATCAGGCATAAATCGCCCAATAAATTGGGCAACTACATTTCTTAAGCCGTCAGCAATCAGCGGTCAAAGAGAGTTACCTACCGGCATTAAACGGACAAAAAGCCCTTTAGGAATTTTCGGGGGGGGAGTATAATAAAAGATACCGATGGGGTTTGAGGTTTTTTATCGTAAGTGGCGACCGCAGACCTTTGCTGAGGTAATCGGGCAGGAGCCGATAACCACGACCCTGCGTCGTGCTGTGGAGAAGGGGGAGGTAGCCCACGCCTATCTCTTTTGTGGTCCTCGGGGCACCGGGAAAACGAGCACCGGGCGCATTCTGGCTAAGGCGGTTAATTGCCTCGCGCAAAAGAAGGGCGAGCCGTGCAACAAATGTGATATTTGCCGCTCTATTACCGAAGGAAGCTCCCTGGACGTAGTGGAGATAGATGCCGCCAGCAACCGCGGCATAGACGAAATCCGCAGCCTCAGGGAAAGGGTGAATTATGCCGCCAGCGTCGCCCGTTACAAGGTGTATATCGTGGACGAAGTCCACATGCTTACCGAAGCTGCCTCTAACGCCCTGTTAAAGACCCTGGAAGAGCCGCCGCCCCATATTATTTTCGTTCTGGCTACTACCGAGCCGCACAAGGTGCTCTCCACGATAATATCGCGGTGCCAGCGGTTCAACTTCTACCGCCTGGGGCAGGCAGCGATAGCGGACAAGCTGGGGACTATATCTAAAAAAGAGGACATCCAGATTGAGCCTAAGTCATTGAGGCTTATCGCCCAGGCTGCCACGGGAAGCCTCCGGGATGCCGAAAATTTGTTGCAGCAGCTAACCGGATATTATGGTCGCCAGGTTGATTTCGAGCAGGTCCGGGCGACGCTGGGACTGACCGGCGATTTAAGGGTCAGGCGGCTGGCGCAGAATATCGTCAACAGGGATATTTCCTCCGGTCTTCAGCTCATCAACAGCGTCAGCAACGATGGAATTGACCTTCGCTTGTTTAATGGAGAGCTGGTGGAATACCTTCGGGGCTTATTGTTCGCCAAGTCGGGCTGTGAAGAGGCTATGGATATTAGCGGTGAAGACCTGGCGGAAATGAAGGAAATGGTCGCCGGCGTTGAGCTTGATTATTTATTGAAAGCGATTAAGCTCTTTGCGGGCATAGATTTTCGCAGTGATAGCTATTCTGCTTTGCCCCTGGAGGTGGCTCTGGTGGACTGCGTTTTATCCTCTGCCCCGGCGCAGTCGGTTGCCGCCAAGCCTAAGAAAGTCAAAGGAGTAACCTCAACCCCCGAGCAGCCGGTTGCCGCCAGCAGACCCGTGGAGGAGACGGTGGAGGTCCCCCAGCCCGCCCCCGAGGTGGCTGAGCCGCCACCGAGCGCGGCTGTTGAAGGCGGTGAAGGCATTGGCTATGTGCAGGCTCGGTGGAAGGAGTTTATCAACTCCTTGAAAGGGGAGGGCTCCAATGGTAGTCTGGACGCCTTTTTGCGCAGCGCCTGCACGCCGGTGAAGGTGGAGGATGATACTCTGGTGCTGGGTTTTTACTATTCTTTCCACAAGGAAAAGATTGAAGACCCTAAATATCAGCATCTGGTGGAAAGGAAACTAAAGGAGATTTTCGGTCACCCCAGCAAGATAAGGTGCGTTATGATTGAGCGGAAGAAGAAAAACTTGCCTCCACCGAAGGCGGAAGACCCCTTAATCAAAGCTGCCCTGGAAATGGGCGCCAAGATTGTTGAGAGGTAATCTGGAGAGATGAAAATGGATAAATCAATATTGCAGCAGGCGAAGCAGCTCCAGGAAAAGCTGGCTAAAGTCCAGCAGGAATTGGGGGAGGTCACCGTGGAGGCTACCAGCGGGGGTGGCGCGGTTAAGGTGGTAATCGACGGGCACCAGAAGATTCGTTCCGTGGAAATATCGCCCGAGGCGGTGAATGGCGGCGATGTTGAAATGCTGCAGGACCTTGTCCTCGCTGCCGTTAGCGAAGCCATTGCCAGGTCGCAGGAGCTTGCCGCAAAGCAGCTCAGCAGCGTGACCGGCGGGCTTAATATAGCGGGATTGTTTTAGCCGGAAAAATGGCATTTATAGCTGAACCTGTGGCTAATTTAATCCGGGAGTTTAGCAAGCTGCCGGGCATCGGTCCCAAGAGCGCTCAACGGCTGGTTTATCATTTGCTGCGGGGCTCGGATGAAGAGGCTAAAGCGCTGGCTGAAGCTGTCTTGATGCTCAAGGAGAAGATAAAGCTCTGTTCGGTCTGTTTTAACATCACCGATTGTGACCCCTGTCTTATCTGCCAGGACGACGGGCGCGACCATTCCCGAATTTGCGTGGTGGAACGGCCGGCGGACATTCCTCCCCTGGAAAGGACGGGAAAATACCACGGTGTCTACCATGTGCTTCACGGAGCGGTTAACCCCTCGGAGGGAGTGGAGCCGGGGCAGCTCAAGGTGAACGAGCTATTGTCCCGTCTCCAGAATGGTTCGGTCGCCGAGGTGATTTTAGCCACAAATCCTAATCTTGAAGGGGAAACAACCGCCCTGTATTTGCGTCAGGCTATCTCCCCCCTGGGCATCCGGGTCAGCCGCCTGGCTCGGGGGCTGCCCTTTGGCGCCGAGCTGGAATATGCCGATGACGTGACGCTTTCCCAGGCATTGGAAAGCAGGCAGGAATTCTAAAAGCTACCAATGACATCGCCGCATACCTATCAAGCACGGGCTATTGCCATTAAACAAGCCAAATTTGGCGAGACCGACAAGATTATTACCCTGTTTACCGCCGAGTCGGGCAAGCTGCGGGCAATAGCCAAGGGGGCCTGCCGTCCCGGGAGCAAGCTCGGCGGCAATGTGGAGCCTCCGAATTATAGCCTGGTGATGCTCGCCAGGGGACGCAACCTGGATATTATCACTCAGGTCCAGACCCTGGAGGGGTTCCTGGAGCTGAAGGGCGACCTGTGGCGTGTCTCTTGCGCCTTTTACGCCCTGGAGCTGGTTGATGCCTTTACCGTTCCCGGCAGCCCTAACCCGCCGCTGTTTGATTTACTGCTCGATACCTTGAAGCGTTTATGCTGCGGCGAGCGCGCCGAGACCGCACTGCGCTATTTTGAGCTCCAGCTTCTTCACCATAGTGGTTATCGCCCTCAGTTGCAGCGGTGCGTTGTCTGTAATTCGCCCCTTAAGAAGGGAATCAATTTCTTCAGCTCCGCTCAGGGAGGAGTGTTATGCTCCGGATGTAACCGGGAGGAGTTTATCTCCCGTCCTGTTTCCGTTGACGCCTTGAAAGTCCTGCGGCTGTGGCAGAATTGCGATTATGCTACCGCAAGCCGGGTGAAGCTGTCTCCCCCTCTGTGCTCGGAGTTGCGGCAGCTAATGCCGGGGTATATAACATACCTCTTGCAGAAGGAGGTTAAATCGCTGGCCTGGCTGGAGGAGGTAAGAAAGAGCCTGGCATTGACAGCGGGTGCGGGGCAAACTAAAATCGCCCCCAAAATTACCGACAGGGAGGTCTGATTTTGGAAACTGGCTGGCAACCCAAACCGGGGGACAAATTCATGCGCCGTCCCCTCAGAGCCCATCCTTTAAGGCGCGCCCTGGGAGTATTCGGGCTATTCAGTTTCGCCTATGGCGATGTCGGCTCGTCCATTTACTATGCCCTGGGGCTGGTAGCCTTAATCGCTCTGGGGGCGACGCCGGTGGCTCTGGTCATTGCCGGGGTTTTCTTCATCTTTATCGCCCTTTCTTATGCCGAGGGCACGGCGATGCTGCCCGGGGCTGGCGGCTCCGCCAGCTTTGCCCGCCACGGGTTTAACGACCTGGTGGGCTCTTTAGCCGGCTGGGCGCTGGCGTTTAGCTATATCGTTACCATCGCTATTTCCAGTTACACCGCGCCAGCTTATCTGGGATATTTCTGGGGAGCGCTTTCCGGACCGGTAGGGGGAACGATTGCCGCTATGGGAATCGTTTTTTTCCTGATGTGCCTCAATACCATTGGGGTCAAGGAGTCATCGATTTTCAATGCCGCTTTTGCGGTGCTGGATGTGCTTACTCAAATACTCATCGTATTCCTGGCTATTTTGTTCATCTTTGCTCCTCACCCGGAAATTTTTTCCCACAATGTTCTCGCTAACTGGCCTTCACCGGAAGGGCTGATTCTGGGCATCGCCATGGCCGCTGTAGCTTATACTGGCGTGGAGACAATCTCGCAGCTTTCCGAGGAAGCAAGGCGTCCCCGGATAAGCGCTCCCCGGGCGCTGATTATGCTGATAGCAGTGGTAATGATTTTGTTCATCGGTATATCGGTAGCGGCTTTCTCCACGATGACGCCGACCGAAATGGCTACGGACTGGGCCAGGGACCCTATCGCCGGCATCGCCGCAGGGCTTTCGGCAACCATAGTCCCCGCAGAGGTAGCTACGAACGGCGTTGCCATCGCTATTCTGGACGGCATTCTCAAGCTTCTACCCATACTGGTAGCCATACTGGCGGCGACCATTTTGATTATCGCTACCAACGCCGGGCTTATTGGAATTTCCCGGTTGACCTTCTCCCTGGGGAGGTTCCAGTTCATCCCGCTGACATTATCCAAAGTCCACCATAAATTTAAGACGCCTTACCGGGCGATATTTTTATTTTCCTCGGTGGCTATCCTGCTGCACATTCCGGGCTTCTTTCCCCAGGCCTTTCCCAACTTCTTTATCATCCTGGGCAGCCTCTATGTTTTCGGCTCCCTCCTTGCCTTCACCCTGACTCATGCCTCCATCATCAGGCTGCGGATAAAGGAACCTGAGCTTTTCCGTCCTTTTAAGCCCCGGGGAAATATCACCATCAGGGGATATGAGCTGCCTCTGAATGCCCTCCTCGGAGTGGTGGCTACCGCTGCAATGTGGCTCACGGTGGTGGTAGTAAACTCTTATGCCCGCTGGTTCGGACTGGGCTGGATGGCTTTGGGACTTATTTTTTATCTTCTCTTTCGCCGCCGCAAAAAGCTGCCCCTGGTTAAAACAGCTCCGGAAATTAAGGTTCCCGTTAGCTAATGGGCGAAGAAAAACCAGTCAATTTTCCTTGAGCCTTGCCCCTTCCCCTCCTCGGAGGTGGCTGCTTGACTAAAAGAGCCTAGCAAGTTAATATCCCCATTGATAATGGGGATAAAGAAAATCCTGGTGCCCACGGATGGCAGTGGCGACGATGCGCTTATAAAGCTGGCTTGCAGCCTGGCAAAAGGGTTTAAGGCAAAGGTTTATGTCGTTTACATTATTGAGGTTGAGCGAAATTTGCCTCTGGATAGCCAGGTTAATTCCCGGGCGGAAAAGGCGGAGAGAATACTTACCCGGGATGCGGATATCGCCGATGAAACGGGCTATGAGGTGGAGACCGATTTGCTCCAGGCCCGGGATGCCGGTCCGAGCATCGTTGCCGAGGCTGTGGAGAAAGGGGTGGACTTAATAATAATGTCGACTTCTTATGAGAAACCGCGCGGCGCGGTTGATATCGGCAGGGCTGTCCAGCATGTGTTGAAAGAGGCTCCCTGCCAGGTCTTGCTGTACCGAGAACCTGTCTCTTGAGTTGAACGGTGAACGTAATCATCATGGGCTGTGGACGCGTCGGCTCCGGACTGGCGCAGGCGCTTGATGCCGAAGGGCATAAAGTGACCATTATCGATGTGGACAGCAAAAGGTTTGATGAGTTACCCCCTGATTTCAGCGGCATGGCTTTTGTGGGAGATGCTACTGACGAAGAGGTGCTCCGTAAAGCCGGTATGGAGCAAGCCGATGCCTTTGTGGCGCTGACCCGCAACGATGAGCGGAATGCCATGGCGGCTCAAATTGCCAAGGAGATATTTAATATCCCCAAGGTATTGTGTCGGATTTATGACCCGTTGCGGGAGGAGTTTTATCGCGGGTTAGGTCTTGAGGCTCTCAGTCCCACGAGGGTGTTTGTTCGCCTGCTCCAGGAAAAACTGGAAGGATAACGAGGCGAAGATGTATGTCATCGTCGTTGGGGGTGGAGGAGAGGTGGGGCATTATCTGTGCCGCCAGTTGCTGGCTGAGGGGCATGAGGTATTGGTGATAGAAAAGGATGCCCAGAAGTGCGAGCAGATTGAGGAGGAGATGGGTGATATATGCCTGGTGGGCGATGCCTCGGAGATGTCTATTTTGAATAAAGCCGGGATGGCTAGAGCGGATGTGCTTATCGCCGTCACCGCTGAAGATGAAGATAACCTCGCCGCCTGTCAGATAGCCAAGCAGAAGTTCAATATTCCCCGGGTTATCGCCAGGGTTAATGCTCCCCGGAATGAGAAGATATTTACCAAGCTGGGTATCGAATGTGCGATAGATGCCCCGGCGCTTATTGCCGAGCATTTTAAAGCCGAGACTCATCTGTTTACCTTAACGCGCCTGTTCACCATCAGGGACCTGGGGCTGGAGATTGTGCTGGTGAGGGTAGGTGAGAACTCGGCGGCGGTGGACAAGCCGCTGGAAGAGATACCGTTGCCCTCAGCCTCCACCATCTCGTTATTAATACGCCCCGGGGAAGCCCCCCGGGCACCCGCCCCGGATACCGTCTTGAACGGCGGCGACCAGCTTATTTGCCTCGTCCCCACCGAGAACGTGGAAGCGCTTCAAGCGGTATTTAAGGGGAGCTAATCAAAATGGTCAAGGTAGCATTTCAAGGGGAAAGAGGCGCTTTCAGCGAAGACGCCGTGGTGAAGTTCTTCGGCGAGGAAGTCGCCCTTCTGCCCTGTGCTTGTGTCAGGGATGTTTTCCAGGCTGTGCTGGAAGGCAAGGTCGACTTCGGGGTGGTCCCCGTGGAGAATTCTCAGGCGGGCAGCATTAACGAGACCTATGACTTGCTCCTGGAATATCCCCTCAATATATTTGCCGAGGTCATCCTCAGGGTAAGCCACTGCCTGATGGCTTTGCCCGGCGAGAGCCTGGAGAGCATAAAAACGATTTATTCCCATCCTCAAGCCCTGGCGCAGTGCGAGCAGTTTTTGAGGAAGCTGGAAGTCCAGATTATGCCCAGCTATGACACTGCGGGCAGCGCCAAGATGATAAAGGCGGGCGGGCTGAAAGGATGCGCCGCTATCGCCAGCGAGAGGGCTGCCGGCATCTATGGCTTGCAGATTCTGGCTCCTAAAATAGAAAATAATGTCAATAACTATACTAAATTTTTCGTCATTTCCCGCGAGAAAGCCAAGCTGGCGAAGAAGAGCAAGACCTCCCTGGTCTTCGGCACCCAGAACACCCCCGGCGCCCTCTATTCCGCCCTGGGCATCTTCGCTACCCGGAATATAAACCTGACGAAACTGGAGTCCCGCCCCAGCAAGGACAAGCCCTGGGAATACGTCTTTTATGTTGATTTCGAGGGTCACCTGGGCAGCAAGGCTCACCAGGAGGCATTGGAAAAGCTGACCCGGGAAGCTACCTTCGTCAAGCTCCTGGGCTCCTATCCTCAGTCGGCCTAATCAGCCCAGCCCTGACTTCAGCTTGCGGTAGGTGTCGGCTAGCGCCTGCGATACCACCCTGGTATCCCCCAGGACGGGCATAAAGTTAGTATCGCCTTCCCAACGGGGCACGATGTGGGTGTGGATATGTCCTTCAATGCCGGCTCCGGCGGCTTTGCCCAGGTTTAAGCCGATGTTGAACGCCGCGGGGTTCAATATCTTGGTCAGCAGCGCCGTGCCTTTCTTGATGAGAGCGAAGTGCTCTTTTGACTCCTCGTCGGTCAGGCTTTGAATGTCGGCGACATGCCGGTAGGGCGCCACCATCAGGTGTCCGGGGTTATAGGGGAAGGCGTTCAGCATCACGAAATTAGTCTGCCCCCGGTAGAGGATGAGGTTCGCCTCGTCGTTGTCCTCTTGGGGTTTCTGGCACAGAAGGCAGCCCTTCTGTTTCGCCTTAGGTATATTTTGGATGTATTCTATCCGCCAGGGCGCCCAGAGATGCTCCATTTCCTTACCCGATGTTACCCCTTGAGCCGACCAATTGCAATAGCCCCTGTGGACGACCTCTTTTTGTCACCCTCACCCTAGCCCTCTCCCATCAAGGGAGAGGGGAAAAATGGTTCTCCCTCCCCTGGCGGGAGGGAGTCAGAGGGGGGGATTCGTTAGCCAACGGGCGACGAGGCAATCTCAAGTTTAAAAAAGGTAGTTGCCCAATTTATTGGGCAGCCTGATGAATCAGGCAACTACAAGATGTAGCAGGCGGAGGCAAAGCCGGTATACGGTGGGGAGCTAGCTTTTCTCCTGGACTAGAGCCACGGACTGAGCCGCTATTCCCTCTCCCCTGCCGATAGAGCCCACGCCGTCGGTGGTGGTGGCTTTTACCGCTACCTGCGAGGGCTTGATATTCAGGGAGCGGCTGATTTGCTTTTTCATCTCGGCGAAGAAGGGGGAGAGCCGGGGACTCTGAGCCACGATGGTGACATCAATGTTGGCGATGGTGAAGCCCTTTTTATAAACCAGCTCGCCGATTTTGCCCAGCAGAATCAGGCTGGAGATGTCTTTATAGCGGGGGTCTCCGGAAGGGAAATGGGTGCCGATATCGCCTAAGTCAGCGGCGCCGCAGAGCGCATCTATTATGGCGTGGACGGCGACATCGGCGTCGCTGTAGCCCGACAAGCCTTTATCAAAGGGAATGGCGACCCCTCCCAGGACCAGCTTGCGTCCGGGGATGAGGGGATGGCAGTCATAGCCGATGCCCACTCTCATCATTGCTGGCAATGACCTCCGCTAAGGCTAAATCGGTAGGCGTGGTTACTTTTATGTTGCGGTAGCTGCCCTGGTAGAGCTTTACTTTGTATCCCAGGCGCTCCACCGCCGAGGCGTCGTCGGTTGCCTCTGCGGTGAGCTCCTCATAGGCTTGGGTCAGGAGCTCAAGTCTGAAAAGCTGGGGGGTCTGGGCGAGCCACAGCTTATCGCGGGAAATGGTCTGCTCTATTAGCCCGGCGTCGCCGGAGAGCTTGATGGTATCCGTGACGGGCACCGCAGCTATGGCGGCGCCGGTCTCCCTGGCGGCCTCCAGCCCGTCCTGAATTAGCTCCAGGGTCAGGAAGGGGCGGGCTCCGTCGTGAACCATAACCCAGTCGCAGCCCGCCATCTCAGGCAGCCCCAGCTTCACCGAGTCCTGCCGCAGGAGACCGCCGGGGTAAATCTTGCTGACTTTAGTCCAGCCTCTCTGGCGGGCTAATTTTTGCCCTGAAGCCAAATCATCGTTCCTCAGGGCGATGGCTATCCGGCTGACCAGCCGACATTCCTGGCAGGTATCCACCGACCAGGCAAGCAGGGGCTTATTTCCCAGGGGGGCGAAGGCTTTATTCAAGCCACCCATCCGCTGGCTGGTGCCGGCGGCGACGATGATGGCTCCTAAATTGGGCGCTTTACTCATTTCCGTTAGCTAATGGACTCTTCGCCCTGGGGGCGAGTCCGGAGCGGAGGGCTTCAGAGAGGGAGTCGGCTCCGAGCAGGCGGATATTGCTGTGCTGAGGTATGCCTTCGGAGGCGAGCCGGGGGAGGAGGCAGGAGGTAAACCCCAGCCTGACGGCTTCGTCAATTCGCCTCTCCACCTGAGACACGCTGCGAAGCTCCCCGTTCAGCCCCACCTCGCCGAGGGCGACTGAGCCGGGAATAGGGGCACGGTCGCTGAAGCTGGAAGCAATCGCCAGGGCGATGCCTAAATCAACCGCTGGCTCGCTGAGCCTCAGTCCGCTGGTGACGTTGACGATGACATCCTGGCTAAAGAGCTTCAGCCCGGCGCGCTTGGTAAGCACGGCGATAATCAGGAGGAGGCGGTTGAAATCGACGCCGTTGGCGATGCGCCGCGGCGGACTGAAGGTGGTCGGCGTGGTCAGCGCCTGGAGCTCCACCAGCAGGGGACGGCTCCCTTCAAGCGTGGGCACCACCACCGAGCCGACAGCGGCACCGCTATGCCGGGACAATAACGCCTGGGAGGGGTTCGCTACCTCTACCAGACCGTTATGGACCATTTCAAACAGACCGACCTCGTTGGTGGAGCCGAAGCGGTTTTTAACGCCTCTCAGCACCCGGTAGCTGCTGAACGGCTCGCCTTCAAAATAGAGCACGACATCAACGATGTGCTCCAGCGTCCCAGGACCGGCGATGGAGCCGTCCTTGGTCACATGACCGGCGAGCAGCACCGGGACATTTTTTCCCTTTGCCCAGCGCATTATCTGCGAGGTGCATTCCCGCACCTGGGAGATGCTTCCGGGCATGCCGGAGACGTCTTCTAAATACATAGTTTGAATGGAGTCAATGACCACCAGCTTAGGGGAAAATTCCTCCAGTTGCAGGATAATGAGGGCTAAATCGGTTTCGGAGAGGAAGAAAAGCCCCTCGCCGTCGATGTTCAGCCGCTCCGCCCGGAGCTTGACCTGGCTGGCGGACTCCTCCCCGGAGATGTAGGCTACGGGCTTTCTATCTTTAGCTACCATTGATGAAGCCTGGAGGAGCAGCGTGGACTTGCCTATTCCCGGTTCTCCGGCAATGAGCACCAGTGAGCCGGGCACCAGACCGCCGCCGAGAACGCGGTTTATCTCGGGAAAGCCGAGGCTGAAGCGGGGAAGAGCGCTCTTCTCCACCCGGGAAAGCTCCTCGGGCTTCTTTCCACCGAGGGCAGGCTTAGCCCGGGAGGGAGGCGAGGAGCTGACCGCGGTTTCCACAAAGCTGTTCCAGGCGCTGCAGTCAGGGCAGCGCCCCAGCCATTTAGGGCTTTCCTTGCCGCACTGCTGGCAAACGAAAACGGTCTTGAATTTTGGTTTGCCCCTGCTGGATCTCAAGTTAGTTGGCTAACCCGCCCTGGACAGCTCATATTTCCTTCACCACCTCAGAGAGTCCCAGCTGCTCCAATGTTTCCTTCGTCGGTTTAGCGGTGTTCTCGTCCCATCCCCGCTCCTTGTAATACCCTCGCAGCAAGGTCTCCATATCCGGCTCCTTGCCGTAGGATGAGCCCTCTGAGAGAGGCGCGGTGGCTATCCTGGGGAGTTTATTGTCCTTCGCGGTGGCGCCGAGCTTGATATTAATCACCTGCTTCAGGTTGAAGCTCCGCTCCCCGGCTTTCAGGATGGAAGCAGCATCGAAGTCCATTCCGGTGACGTTGTTCAGGAGCGTTGCCAGGGCATCCGGGGAGATTACATTTGAAAGGATGCACAAGGGGAGCGAGTTGTAGAGGTCTCTCAAGTTCTGGTATTTGGCGGTCATAGCGCCTTTGCCCTCGGAGGACTCAAATCTCTCTCCGGGGATAACATCAGCATCAACGACTCCCCGACCCATATCCACCATATAGTAATCTCCCTTGGTGTGGCAGGCGCCGCGAGGCGCGGTGGCGTAATTCACAGCGTCCCCGAAAAATGCCCTGGGGTCATGCATCGGAAATTCCAGCCCCTTCACGTGCGCCGCTTCGTCCTGGGAGACGCCGAGCTTCTCCGCCATCCTTTTCACCCCTTCAGCTAATCTATCTCCCACACCTTCCCTTAGAGCGATTTTTTTCACCAGGCTGATGATGGCGTCGCTATCTCCCCATTTCAGCTCCATTCCCGCTTTGTCGCGGGTGAGGACGCCCTTTTCGTAGAGATACATGGCGAAGGCGATGCAGACCCCCGTTGAGATTGTGTCCAATCCATAGTCGTTGCAGAGGTGGGTGGTGTAGACCAGGGAATCCAGGTCGAAATTCATACAGAGGGGTCCGAGGGCAACGGCGCTTTCATATTCCGGACCGTCCACAAACTCTACCCCATGGCGACCATACCGGGTCAGTCTGCCGCAGCCCAGGGGGCAGCCATAGCAGGGAGCTGAGGTAACAAGGTATTTCTCTTTCAGCGCCCGGGCGTTTATATCCTCCACGGGGAAGATTGACTTGGTGAAATATTTCGCCGGGGCGTCCGACAGATACATCGCCATGTCCATATAGCCTACGGTTCCGAACGACCGGAACATCTCGCGGGTGGACAGGGCAGTCAGGTCCATCAGCGATAGAGGTAAACTTGATTTTATATTTTCTTTCAGCCCCGCTGAATCGGCGAGCTTGGCTCTTTTATCGCCATAGGCTATCACCGCCTTCAGTTTTTTGGAGCCCATGACCGCCCCCATTCCGCATCTCCCCGCAGCCCTTCCGTCGTCGTTCATTACGGCGGCATACCGGACAAGATTTTCACCGCCCTGCCCGATGGCGGTGACCCTTGCCCTTTTCTCTCCCACCTCGGTCAGCAGGGCGTCCCTAGTTTCATAGAATCCCTTTCCCCACAGGTGGGAAGCGTCTTTGATTTCCACGCCCCCCCCGTGCATCAGGATATAGACGGGTTTATCGGAGCACCCCATTACCAGGAGACCGTCGTAGCCGGTGGATTTAAATGCCACGCCGAAGAACCCTCCGCTGCTTGTCTCTCCCCATACCCCGGTGAGCGGCGACCGGGCGCAGATGGTATGCCGTCCTGAGGAGGGAACCGGGCTCGCGGTGAAGGGTCCGGTTATGAAAAGGAGGGGATTCTGGGGACCCAGGGGGTCGAGCTTCCTGGTCATCAAGGGGTATAAGAGCTTGGCGGCAAGCCCTCCTCCGCCGATGAAATTCCTCAAATCATCTTCATTAAGGGAGATGTCCTTTGTTTTACGGTTATCTAAATCTACCTGCAGGATTTTCCCGTGATAGCCATACATCTTTAGTCCCTCCTTTTAAAAATCGATATCTTTTCCCTCGTAGGCATATTCAAGTATTTTCCTGACCTCGGGGGCGGAAGTGGGTCTCGGACTTGCCGCGGTGCAGACATCATCAAAGGCGTATCGGGTGACATCATCCAGGTGGTGTTCCCAATCCGCCCTGGTGATTTTATGTTCCTTTAAGGCGTAAGGGACATCAAGGCTCAAGAGAAATTCCTTGAACTTACTAACCAGCTTTTGCAGGCATTCCGCCTTGTCCTTGGCCTCAATATCCATTCCCCGGGCTAGCTTCACATACTTGGTGCTTATTTTGGAATAGTACTGTACTGCATAGGGTATGAAGATACCCACTATTATTCCGTGGTGCATGTTGAATACTTTCCCCACGGAATGCCCCAGGCTGTGGGTCAGGGCGCACTGGGTATTTCCGAAGGCAAGTCCGGCCATGGTTGCGGCGATGTGCATGCGGTGTCTTGCCTCCATGTCGTTCGGCGCCTTATATGCCCTGGGGAGGAAGCGGAATACCAATTCTATGGCTTTTGTCGCCAGGGCGTCGGAGATGTCAATATCATAAGAGGTCAGGTAGCCGTCAACCGCGTGAGCCAGGGCATCCAGCCCCGTTCCTGCGGTCATCCGGGGCGACATTCCGGCGGCAAATTCGGGAACGAGGACGGCGAAGTCGGGGACTATTTCCATTGAGGAAAGCTCCATCTTCACCGGAGGGGTTACGGAATCATCGGTTAATATGGAAGCCCAGGTGACTTCCGAGCCGGTGCCGCTGGTGGTGGGGTAGGCTGCCAGCAGCGCCTTTTTCCTCAGTCCCAGGGGAACCAGGGGATTCACCTGGCTCAGGTCATAGCCCGGCTGTTCATAAAGTATCCAGGCGGCTTTAGCCAGGTCAATTGTTGAGCCGCCGCCCACGGCGATTATGAGGTCGGGCTCGAAGTTAGTCATTGCCTCGCTGCATTTCTCCACTAGGCTTACCGGGGGCTCAGGCGCTGATTGGTTCCATATTTTTGTTTCAAAGCCCGCATCTTCAAAGTCCGTCGCCACGCTTCGGGCATGTTTTTCCACCGCCGGGTCGCAGAGGATGAAGGCCTTTTGTTTTTCGCAAATAAAGGAGAGAATCATCGGCAGTGCCATTGCCCCGACTCTCCCCGAAAAAATCATCCTCGGGGCAACCCAGTGTCCGAAGATTTCCTTGACGGACTCGCTCCCCATGGTGCGCAGCACCATCTGCATCGTGGGGTCGGCATACCACATTTGTGCACCCATCTTACCCTCCTTGACTGGTGGTCGTTAATACTGGATGACGGCTAAGGTTTGTCCTGTTTTAACTACCTGGTCGGGGGAAACTTTCACCTCGGTGACCGAGCCGGTTACCGGAGACACTATCGGGTTTTCCATCTTCATCGCTTCTATAACGCAGATGGTGTCGCCTTCGTTGACGGAGCTACCTGGAGTAACGTTGACGCTCAATATTTTACCTGGTATCGGTGCTTCGATTATCTCCAGCGCCACTTATTTTGTGCCTTCCTTGACCAGGGCGCGTAGTACAATCTTTTCCTCTTCGCAGTCCGCCTCAACGGCATCTCCAGGCAGGAACTCACCGCCCAGCAGCGCCTCGGATAGTTGATTCTCCAGCATCTCCTGGATTGTGCGGCGCAGGGGGCGTGCTCCAAAATCAGGGTCATAGCCCTTGTCGCCCAGGAAGTCCCTGGCGGCATCGCTAACCTCCAGGGTTATATTCTTTTCCTTGAGTGAGCTGATGGTCTGGGTGAGCATTAAGTCAACAATCTGGCGGATGTGCTCTCGGGTCAGGGCGTGGAAAACCACCGTGGCGTCAATGCGGTTGAGGAACTCGGGGCGGAACTTATTTTTCACCTTTTCGAGCACCATTTCCTTCATCTTGTTATACTCAATTTTGCTTTCCTTGTCCCCCTGAACATCAAAGCCCAGGCTCATCTTGCTCTTTATCAGCTCGGCGCCGATGTTGCTGGTCATAATTATAATGCTGTTGCGGAAATCAGTGCGATGTCCCTTGGCATCGGTCAAGTGCCCGTCATCGAAAATCTGGAGCAGTATGTTGAACACATCGTCATGCGCCTTCTCAATCTCATCAAGGAGGATGCAGCAGTAGGGTTTTCGTCTTACCGTCTCGGTCAATTGTCCGCCTTCCTCATAGCCGACATATCCCGGCGGGGCTCCAATGAACTGTGATACCGTGTGCTTTTCCATATACTCCGACATATCCAGTCTAATCAGGGTGTCCTCGCTGCCGAACATAAATTCCGCCAGCGCTCTAACCAGCTCGGTTTTACCGACTCCGGTAGGACCGAGGAAGAGGAAGGCGCCCATGGGGCGGCGGGGGTCTTTCAATCCCGCCCGGCTTCTCCTCACCGCTTTGGCGATAATTTCTATGGCTTCGTCCTGACCGACGATACGGCGGTGCAGCGCTTCTTCCATGTGGAGAAGACGGGTGGTTTCACTGGCGGTGAGCTGCGTCACCGGTATCCCGGTCCACATGCTGACCGTTTCAGCGATATCCTCGGCGCTGACCACGGTTTTCTCGGTTTTTTGCTTCTTTTGCCACTCTTTCTCCAGGGCATCGATTTTCTGAGCCAGCTGCACCTCGCGCTCCCGCAGCTCGCTGGAATATTCATATTGCAAGCCGGCGATGGCGGTCTCCTTCTCCTTGCGGATGCTCTCCAGGGCTTGCTTTGCCTCGGTCAGGCTGACCGGGGCGTTGCCTCGCTTGATGCGCACCCTTGAGGTCGCCTCGTCGATGAGGTCAATGGCTTTATCGGGCAGGGAGCGGTTGGCGATATACCGTGTCGCCAGGGAGGCGGCTTCCTGTAAGGCTTCATCGCTTATGTCCGTCTGGTGAAATTGCTCATAGCGGTGTTTAATACCGCGGAGGATTGCCAGCGTTTCCTCCATGGTGGGCTCAGCGACCAGGATGGGTTGAAAACGCCGCTCCAGCGCCGGGTCTTTTTCCACATACTTGCGATAATCGTTCAGGGTGGTGGCGCCGATGCATTGTATTTCGCCGCGGGAGAGGGAAGGTTTTAAGATGTTGGCAGCATCAACAGCGCCCTCAGCGGCTCCAGCGCCAACAATGGTCTGCATTTCATCGATGAAGAGTATGCAGTCTCCCGCCGCCTTCTCCTCCTCAATGACCCTCTTGAGCCTCTCCTCAAACTCGCCGCGGTATTTTGTCCCTGCCACCAGGGCGCCGATATCCAGGGCGATTATCCGCTTATTTTGGAGCACTTCGGGGACCTCTCCTTTTATGATTCGCTGGGCCAGTCCCTCCACGATAGCGGTTTTGCCCACGCCCGGCTCACCGATGAGAGCGGGATTATTCTTGGTGCGGCGGCTCAATATCTGAATTGTCCGTTCAATTTCGGCATTACGCCCAATCACCGGGTCAAGCCTGTCGGCTCGGGCTAGAGCGGTCAGGTCTGTTCCGAGCTGGTCCAGCATTGGCGTGCGCGTGCCGCTGCGACTGAGAGTGCGAGAGCGAGATGCTTCATGTTTGGCAACTCGGCTCACTTCCTCCCGGGTCTTTTCCAGAGTAATGCCCAGTCCCTCTAAAACATTGTAGGCTATGCCTTCATTTTCCCGGAGCAGCCCCAGTAAAAGATGCTCGGTGCCGATATAGCTGGAATTGAGGCGGCGCGCCTCGTCAATAGCGAACTCAATAACCCTCTTTGCCCGGGGAGCAAGCCCGACTTCGCCACTGGTGTGTGGTTTTTCTCCCTTTCCAATCAGGAACTCTACTGCCGAATGCACCTTGTTCAGGGGAGCGCCCAGATTGACGAGGACTTTGGAGGCTACTCCCGCTTCCTGGTGCACCAGTCCCAGCAATATGTGTTCGGTATCAATATAGTTATGCCCCAGCCGGTTTGCCTCGCCTTGTGCCTGTGTCAGCACTTTGCGAGCACCTTCAGAAAATCTTTCAAACCCCGTAGGCATATCAGCTCACGCCCTTTCTCACTTCCTAAGAGCATTATAGCCTGCTTTGCTGTTTATAGTCAAGGCTGTGCCCTTTACTCTACCCCATCCCCCTTTATCTCCTTATCCCCCTTCCCCTCCAAGGGGAAGGGGAGAAAAAGGAGGGGGGGCTTTCGCCCTAGATTCCCAAAACTCGTCTTAGAACGTCAATCATATCGTTGTGATGTTTCGTAGACAGAATCGAAAATGCTCTCAGCGTTTCGAAAAGTATTGGTATTGATGGTTGCCATGCCACGACCTGCCTGCGCTCTGCTATTCTTCCTGTGAGACTAGGTGAAACAGTGTCTACAGGAATACGAAGATAGAGCATCGGCTGAAAACCCACCGCCCTCTGTTTATGACGAAGTTCAACCCAAACCTGCACATCATCGACATCTTTTTGAAGAATAGGAACGATTTTTCTCAAAACCCTGAACCCGTGAAAAACTTCTGGCAGGCTAGAAGTATCAACAAAAATAAAATACTTTTCAGCAAAGAACTCCTTATTATCGACGATTTCAGATAATATCTGCCCTAACTCCTGCTCTGCAATAAGACCATTATGATATGCCAACTCTAACAATTTGGCTAATTCAACCATTCTTCGCTGCTCATCAGCAAAGTAAGATATTTGCCACTCAATAACATCGCCCTCACGAAGTTCAGTGCTTCTCGTAGCTACCGGCTGGTCACCGCGTAGAACCCTCACCTTGCCCGTAGGAGTTGTGATTGGCAAGTAACAGATTAGCTTTCCATTTGCGTATCCAACATCACAATATTCAGCCACTTCATACCGACCTATTGCTCATATCAGACGTTTATGTTGCTGAAAAGCCGCCGCTGGGATTTGGTTTTACTGTCTCCGAATTTGCGCAGCCTCTCTCTAGCAATCTGGCAATACTCCTCCTCAATTTCGAAACCAATATACCGCCTTCCTGTCCTCTTGCACGCTACAAGAGTGGCACCCGCCCCAGCTAAGGGGTCCAAGACAATGTCATTCTCTCTGGTAAACATCTTCAAGAGTTCCTGTATGAATGCCTTTGGTTTTGGTGCTGGATGGTCTATATAGCCCTCGTCCGGCTCGATTGCCCTACCTGGCGTATCCTCGAAGATGTCCTTGTTACGATGGACAACCTTTGGGTGTCCCTTCTTAAATACCACACATGACATGAATTTTGTGTATCCTATCGGTGAGCTAACAGCACCATGCGGGCAATATAAAATGATTTGCCAGAAATAGGAGAAAGGATTATCCTGAAACACCAATGGTAGATATTTCGTGCTGAAAAAGGTAAGAAAAAAAGATTCTTTCTTTAGCACCCTGTAGAATTCGGGCAACAAACTGTAAAACAAATTCAAATCGGCATCGTTTCTTATGCCAACACTGTCTAGACCATAAGGGGGGTCGGTAATAATGCAATCAATACCCCCATCAGGTATTTCCTTGATAAGATTCAAGGCATCGCCACAAACTATCGTGTTTATCATTTCCTCAAAACTCATCCCACACCTCCGAACTATGCAGACAACTCTGGCAATCTACTTAGAGCCATCTTGAAACTCATAGGCACCATAAATAGTCTTAGCCCTATATCGCTCTAATTTAAGGCTACCCCTGTCCCTACAACAGGCTACTGTTGCACCCATTGTAGACCGTTTCAACCTGTTTCGCAAGGCGGTGCCGCAGATGACTGTTTTTCTCTTAATGGCTGCCTTAAAAATGAGTTGCCTCGACGCCCTTGATATGATATATTAGAGCGTTTAAGCTCTTTAATTCACAAAATATATGGGGGTAAACCATGAGATTCGTAAGATGGTTTGAACAGGTTGGAGCAAAGGATGTAGCCCTGGTGGGGGGCAAAAACGCCTCCCTGGGCGAGATGATAAGGACGCTGGATAAAAAGGGAGTGAGCGTTCCTTCGGGATTTGCCATCACCGCTGAGGCGTATAAGTATGTGGTGGACAAAGCCGGCATAATCCGAAAAATCAAGGACATCCTGGCGGACCTGGATACCCATGATATGAAAGGCTTGTCCAGCAAAGGCAGGAGGATAAGGGAACTCATCAGGAATGCGCCGTATCCTGAAGAGCTGGGGAAAGAGGTGAGGGCTGCCTATCAGGAGATGGAACGGAGATACGGGAAGGGCGTTGATGTTGCCGTGAGGAGCAGCGCCACCGCCGAAGACCTGCCTACCGCTTCTTTTGCGGGACAGCAGGAGACTTACCTGAATGTGCGGGGGGAGGAGGAGCTAGGGGAGAAGGTTATGGAATGCTTCGCCTCTTTATTCACCAATAGGGCAATCTCCTACCGGGTTGACCATGGTTTTGACCATCTCAAGGTTTTCCTCTCGGTGGGGGTGCAGAAGATGGTTCGTTCCGATTTAGCCTGCTCCGGGGTCGTCTTTTCCATAGATACCGAGTCGGGTTTCAACGACGCCGTCTACATCACCGGGGCATACGGTCTGGGGGAGAATATAGTCCAGGGGATTGTGAACCCCGACCAGTTTTATGTTTTCAAGCCTACCTTAAAGCGGGGTTTCCGCCCTGTCGTGGAAAAGAAGCTGGGGACGAAGGAAAAGAAACTGGTCTATAAGGGGGACGGCAGGGGCACGAAGCAGGAGGAAGTTACCCCTGAGGAGCGAAGGAAATTTGTGCTGGACGATGACGAGGTGCTTACCCTGGCAAAATGGGCCTGCATTATTGAACAGCATTACGGCATGCCGATGGATATTGAATGGGCGAAGGACGGCATAAGCGGCGACCTTTTCGTGGTTCAAGCGAGACCGGAGACGGTGCATTCGCAGCGGGATTTAGCCCAGCTCAGGACTTATGTGCTTGAGGAGAAAGGGGAACTGCTGCTCAAAGGGGAATCGGTGGGCACAAAGATAGGGGGAGGCAGGGTGAATGTGATAAGAAAGAGCAGCGAAATCCATAAATTCAGCCGGGGAGAGGTCCTGGTTACCGATATGACCGACCCTGACTGGGAGCCGATAATGAAGATTGCCGGCGCCATAGTTACCAATCAGGGCGGGAGGACCTGCCATGCGGCTATAGTCAGTCGCGAACTCGGAGTGCCCTGCGTGATTGGCACCGGTAACGGAACACAGGTCCTCGAGGGTGTCGGCGAGGTTACCGTAGACTGCTCTCAGGGCGCAGGCAGGATATATAAGGGGAATTTGAAATACCGCGTGGACGAGGTAGCCCTTAATAACCTTCCCCGACCGCGCACCCAGATAATGATGAACCTCGGTATTCCCGACGGCGCCTTTGTTCAGGGTCAGATTCCCAATGACGGCGTGGGCCTGGCACGGGAGGAGTTCATCATCAATTCCTACATCGGCATCCATCCGATGGCGCTGATAGAGTACGATAAGCTGAAGAAAGAAGCGACTGGGGATGAAAGCAAAGCCAAGGTAATCCGAGAGATAGATGAAAGAAGCATCTCCTATGAGGACAAAGTGCAGTTTTTCGTGGACAATTTAGCCATGGGAGTAGCGAAAATAGCCGCGGGCTTTTATCCCCACGATGTCATCGTCCGCTTTTCCGACTTTAAGACGAATGAGTATGCCAATTTAATCGGGGGGCATCTTTACGAGCCCGAGGAAAGTAATCCGATGATAGGGTGGCGGGGCGCCTCGCGCTATTACGATAAGAAGTTCAAGCAGGCGTTTGGACTGGAATGCCAGGCGATAAAGAAGGTGAGGAACGAGATGGGCTTGACCAATGTCAAGGTTATGGTCCCCTTTTGCCGGACGCCGGAGGAGGGGAAGAAGGTGATAGCCACCATGGAGGAGTTCGGTCTGAAGCAGGGGGAGAATGACCTGGAGGTGTATGTGATGTGCGAGATACCCTCAAATGTTATTCTGGCGAAGGAATTCGCCGATGTCTTTGATGGGTTCAGCATCGGCTCGAACGACCTGACCCAGTTGACGCTCGGGCTGGACAGGGACTCCGGTCTTGTGGCACATATATTTGATGAACGAAATGAGGCGGTGAAAAAGCTGGTGAGGAGCGTTATAGAGGAAGCGCATCGTCATAGACCGAGGAGGAAGGTGGGAATATGCGGGCAAGCCCCGAGCGATTTCCCTGAATTTGCCAAGTTCCTCGTTGAGTGCGGCATAGACTCAATGTCTTTGAACCCCGATGTGGTGGTGGCAACGAGGCTGAATGTCGCCGGGGAAGAAAAGAGACTGAAGGCAGAGAAAGAGAAAAAAAGACGCGCCAGGAAATAATGGCGGTATGAATACAGTGCTTCCATGGTTGATGACTTTAGCCTACGCCAGCAGACGGAGAGGAAGGAGGAAGCCCTTTCTCCTTATGCTGCCCGAAGTAAGTCCAGTCGGGGCAGGGTGAGGTGGGAAGAGCCCTGTCCCATAAGGACCTGCTTTCAGCGCGACCGCGACCGCATAATTTATTGCAAAGCCTTTCGTCGGCTTAAGCACAAGACCCAGGTATTTATTGCTCCCCTGGGAGACCACTATGTGACCCGGCTTACCCATACCCTGGAGGTATCTCAAATCGCCCGGACCATATCCCGGGCGTTGAATTTAAACGAGGACTTAGCCGAGGCTATCGCCCTGGGACACGATTTAGGACATACTCCGTTTGGACATGTGGGCGAGGAAATTTTAAACGAGCTGTGCCCTGAGGGGTTCCGCCATAATGAGCAGAGCCTGCGGGTGGTTGACTATCTTGAGAACGAAGGACAGGGACTCAACCTCACCTGGGAAGTGAGAGACGGCATACTTAACCATTCTAAGGGAGAAATTGATATACTGGGGGAAGGATGGGCGGATAATATCGGCACTATGGAAGGGCATGTCTGCAAGATGGCGGATGTGGTGGCTTACATTAACCATGACCTTGATGACGCCATAAGGGCGGGCTTCATTACTGGAGACGATTTACCCCGGTCGTCAGTAGCCATTTTAGGCGTCACAAATTCCCAGCGGATTAATACTCTCGTCCGTGATATTGTAAGCTGTTCCTGGGGGGTCAGCGGCAGGGATAAGGTAAAGGGACCGGTTATCGGTATGAGTCCTGCGGTGCTCCAGGCCAGTAACGAGCTGCGGCAATTTCTGTTTGACCGGGTATACTACCCCAGTTTTCAGGGCGAAGACGTTGACCGGGCGAGAAAAACGATGCGCCTTTTATATTCTTATTTTGTCGAGCACGAGGATGAGTTGCCCCCGGAGTTTTGCCTGCTGAATGATAGCAAGGAGCGCCGGGTTGCCGATTACATCGCCGGAATGACCGACCAGTATGCCCTGCGGCGGGCTGAGGAAATATCCCGATGAGCACAATCAGCGAGGTAAAGCAGAGGATAGACATCGTAGAGATGGTCTCGGAGTATGCCCCCTTGCAAAAAGCAGGGCGTAATTTCAAGGCGTTGTGCCCCTTTCACAGCGAAAAAAAACCCTCTTTCTTCGTTTTCCCCGACCAGCAGACCTGGCATTGTTTTGGCGCCTGTAGCGTCGGTGGGGACGTCTTCTCCTTCGTTATGAAAAAGGAGGGGATTGATTTCGGGGAAGCCCTGCGCCTTTTAGCCCGCAGGGCTGGCGTGGTGTTAGCCGAGCCCGCCGCAGCGGATAAAGCTAAGGAAGAGAGGGCGAAGAGATTATTCCAGATTAATGAGCTGGCGGCGGAATACTATCATCACCTGCTCCTGAAAACCCCGGCGGGCAAAAAAGCCAAGAGCTACCTTGAGCGCCGGAAAATCACCCCCGAGACCATGGAGAAGTTCCGACTTGGCTTCAGCCCCGATGACTGGGAGGCGGTTAAAAACCTCCTGGTTAATAAAGGGTATGAGCTGAAGGAGCTGGTTGAGGTCGGGCTGGTAATAGAGAGTGAGGGCGGGCGAAGCTATGACCGCTTCCGCAGCCGGTTGATGTTCCCCATAGTCGATGTCGCCGGACGGACGATTGGTTTCGGAGCCAGGGCGCTGGATGACTCCGAACCCAAGTATATCAATTCCCCCCAGACGCCGATTTTTGATAAAGGGAGCAGCTTCTACGGCATTGATAAAGCCAAGGACATTATCCGAAAGGAGAATTTAGCCATAATCGTGGAGGGCTATATGGATGTCCTCACCGCCCACCAGTGCGGCTGGCAGAATGTGATTGCCTCGATGGGGACTTCGCTGACCGAAAAGCAGGTCAGTGTCCTCAAGAAGTTGACCCGGAATATAACCTTAGCCCTTGACGCCGATGTGGCTGGCGAAGAGGCTACCCGGCGGGATGGAGAAGCGCTGTCCAGCCTTGACGTAGCGGTCCGCTCGCTAGATAAAGGCGGCAAGCTGATACCGGCGCCCCTGTGGCTGATGTCGGGACTGATTGAGAGCGAAAACATACTTGATGCTGAAATAAAGGTCATCCCTCTGCCCCGGGGTAAAGACCCTGACGAGGTGATGATTGAGACCCCCGAGCTCTGGCGGAGCAGCGTGGCTCAAGCTGTGCCGATGCTGGAGTTTGTCCTCGGTGCGGTGGCGAGCAAGGTTGATGTCAACAAAGCCGAGAACAAGTCTCTGGTGATACAGCGATTATTGCCCCTGCTCTCCGAGGTGAAGAGCCCGATGAGGCAGGCTCAGTATGTGGGGAAGGTCGCCCGCGCCCTGAAGCTGGACGAGACCGACCTCAGAGGGGAATTGAGGGCGGAGGCGAAGAAGGCACGCACCACCAGGGGCAGGCAGTTGATTGAAGCGAAGCGCCCCCGCGTTTCCCGCCAGCTTGTGTCCAGTCCCGTTGAGGAGCACTGCCTGGCGCTGCTTTTCCACTATCCTGAGCTCCAGGAAGCAGCCGGGGAGCTATTGCCGGAGCATTTTATCGGCACCGAGAACCGCGAGCTGTTTATCCGGTGGCGGCAGTGCCACGGTGTTTCTGAACTCAGGGAGAAACTTGACACGAACCTATTAGAACATTTAAACTATTTACTGGATAAAACTTTTCCCCTGGCGGCTCAAAAAGAGGACCGGCAGCGTGAGCTAACTCATTGCATTCTTCGTTTACAGGAAAGGCATTCCCGGAGTTTAGAAGCGGAGAAGGAAATAATACTTAGTCTGGAAAGGGAAAAGCAGGGTGTTGCTGGCGAGGTTGCCAAGCTGGAAGAGCAGGGAATAGATTCCAGCCGGCGAATCAGAGAGATTTTCATCAAGCAATCAAAGTCGGGGAAACCATCAGCTAACGAAAAGGGAGAGATTAGTCGGTGAGCTCAACTAAAGACAAAGTGTCCGAGGTAAAGAGGCACAGAGAGTTCGAGGAAGAGAGCGTTCTCGTTGCCGAGGAAGAGGAACCCGAGGAGTCCGGGGAGCCTGGGGAAGAGGCTCCCTCGGTAAGCCTCGAAGAAGTCAAGCCAGCGATAGGGCTGGAGGAACACGAGATAATCGATGACTCCACGAGGATGTATCTTCATGAAATTGGTCGGGTAAAGCTGCTGAAAGCTGTCGAGGAGAAAAATCTGGCGAGCCTGATAGAGCGGGGAAGATATTTGATTAAAATTGAGGATAACTATTTTGCTAAACAGGGACGATACCCCTCGGAGACTGACATCGTGCTCTACCTGCTCTCCAGGCTGTCCCGGTCTCATCCCCTGGTTAAGATTGTTAAAAAGAATGCCGGCGTTGATTGCCCCGATACCGTAGTGGAGACGGTCACCAATCCTAAGTTCCGCAGTGCTGTTGATGGTGAAATTGTCCTGTCATTAATGGAGACAGTCGCCTCGGAGACGGGCAGGAGAGTTTCAGCGGCAGTGGAAGCCATAGTGGAGCTTTCCCTGAGCAGCTCCCTTTTGCCGCCAGCGTCGCTGCCGGTTATCGGGAAGAGGACCACTTTTAAGGGAATAAAGAGCTTGCTGGCTAATGACGGCTTCGTCTCCCGCCTCAAGCCTTGTACGGCGCAGTTCAAGGCTTACTTTGATAGGGTGGGGAGAGACTCGGAGCAGGCGGAGAGGCATCTTACCGAAGCCAATTTACGTCTGGTGGTCAGCATTGCCAAGAAGTATATCGGGCATGGCATGTCCTTCCTCGACCTCATTCAGGAAGGCAACATCGGTCTTATGCGGGCGGTGGACAAATTCCAGTATCGGAAAGGCTACAAGTTCAGCACCTATGCTACCTGGTGGATAAGGCAGGGCATAACCCGGGCTATAGCCGACCAGGCTCGGACTATCCGCATCCCGGTGCATATGGTAGAGACGATTAATAAGCTCTTGAGGACCACCCGGCAGCTGACCCAGGAACATGGGCGTGAACCAACATATGAGGAGATTGCCACCGCCCTGAGCCTGACCCCGGAAAAAGTAGAGGAAGTCATGGACTTATTCCATCACGAGCCCGTATCTCTGGAAACTCCTATCGGTGAAGACGAGGATAGCCGGCTGAGCGATTTTGTTGAAGACCAGGCCAGCCCGGCGCCAACCGAGGTAGCTTCGCAGCAGCTGCTTAAAGAGCAGATAGACCGGGTGCTTGACGAACTCAGCGAGCGGGAAAAGAGGGTAATCCAGCTCCGCTTCGGGCTTAAAGACGGGCATACCCGGACGCTGGAGGAAGTGGGTAAAGAGTTTAATGTGACCCGGGAGAGGATTCGCCAGATTGAGGCTAAAGCGTTGCGGAAGCTGCGGCATCCTCAATATAGTCGAAAGCTCAGGGACTACCTGGAATAAGCTTACTTGAAGGGAATGCCCGGCATACCGGGCAATTTCCCCCGCATCAGCGCCCGGGTCATCTTCTGCATCTCCTGGAACTGTTTAAGCAGTTGGTTAATATCCTGGGGCGTGGTGCCGCTTCCCCGGGCGATGCGGCGTCTGCGGCTGCCGGTGATGAGAGCGGGATTACGGCGCTCTTCAGGAGTCATTGAGAGGATAATTGCCTCTACCCTTTTTAAGCGTTTTTCCCCTTCGTCATCGGTCACGGAAGAGGCGAGCCGGGAGAATCCGGGCAGCATCTCCATCAGCTTTGTCAGCGGTCCCATCCGGTGAATTTGCTTTAGCTGCTCCAGGAGGTCCTCCAGGTTGAAGTCGGCGGTGCGCATTTTCCGCTCCAGCTCTCTGGCTTGCTGCTGGTCATAGGTTTTCTCAGCGTGCTCAATGAGGGTAAGCACATCGCCCATGCCTAATATGCGGGAAGCGAAGCGGTCGGGGTAAAAGGGCTCAAGAGCCGCTATTTTCTCGCCGGTGCCCAGGAATTTTATGGGCACCCCGGTGACGGAGCTGATGGAGAGGGCCGCCCCGCCCCGGGCATCACCATCCACCTTCGTCAGGATAAGCCCGGTAAGCCCGATTCGGCGGTGGAACTCCTGGGCTACTTTTACCGCATCCTGCCCCGTCATAGCATCCACGGTGAGCAATACCTCCAGGGGCTGGAGACTGGTCTTAATCTCGGCTAGCTCCTCCATCATAGCCTCGTCAATATGCAGTCGCCCCTGGGTGTCGATAATCACCCAGGTTGCCGACATCTGCCGGGCTTGCTTGAGGGCGTTGGCGCTGATGGTTAAAGGCAGCGAGGCATCCTCGCCATACACGGGGATATTTTGCTCTTTACCCAATAAGCGCAGCTGCTCTATTGCGGCGGGTCGGCGGGTATCGCCAGCTACCAAGAGGGGGGACTGCCCCAGAGCTTTGAGGTGGAGAGCCAGCTTGACCGCCGTGGTGGTCTTGCCCGAACCCTGCAGCCCTACAAGCAGGGCAACCGCCGGGGGGCGGTCAACGGAGGCGAGCTTACTGGGTTTATTCCCCAGTATGGCGGTGAGCTCCTCATAAACGATTTTAATAACCTGCTGGGCTGGCGTCAGGCTTTGCCCCACCTCGGCGCTCAGGGCTCGCTCCCTTATCCGGGATAAAAACTCCTTTACCACCATGAAGTTTACATCGGCTTCGAGGAGCGATAACCGCACCTCTCGCAGAGCGGCATCAATATCCTTCTCGCTGAGCTTGCCTTTGCCGCCAAGCCGTTGAAATACCCCGCTTAGCTTTTGAGTCAAGACCTCTAACATTTTCCTAGCCTCTCCACACCATGGTTATCAGCGTGGTTGGGCCGATGCCTTCCAGAGTGCTGATTACTGCGCTGGCTTCAGCCAGGTCCTGCTCGGGATGGCTGTTGCTCACGGCAAGACATTTCATACCGGCGGCTAAAGCCGCCTTGATGCCGAGGGGAGAGTCTTCAATCACGATGCAGTTTCGGGGGTCAGCTCCCAGTCTCTGGGCTGCCAGGGAATATAGCTGGGGGCTGGGTTTGCTTTCCGCTACCTCGTGACCTGCGACCACGCAGTCGAAGCATTCCCCGATGTTGAGCTCGCCGAGGATTAAGTCAATATTTTCCTGCGGCGCCGAGGTAGCCAGAGCCATTTTAAGGTTCCCCTTCAATACATTCAGCAGCCGGGATACGCCGGGCAGCAGCGCGGCTTCCCCCTTTATCCGGGCTCGGAATTCCCGCTCCTTTTCCCCGGCGATGCTGTCGATGTCTTCTTGGGAGACATCCTGCCCCAGGACATTGCGGATAATAAAGTCATTTCGGGAGCCAAAAAGCCTGATGAAGTCTTCATGGGTGAACTTTGCCCCCCTTCGGGAGAATACCTCCTGCCAGGCGGCGAAATGGAAGGACGCCGAGTCAACGATTACCCCGTCCATATCCCAGATAACCGCAGTTTTGGTTTTTCCCACGATGTAAAACAGGGAGGTGGTTTCGGCGATGATTGTGCCGTCCTTGAGGGTCAGGACTGCTTTTGCTCTGGCTGCCCGGTGTGTCTTGGTGATAACTTGAGATGAAATCTGGATTGGCTCACCAATGGGTGCCGGGTGGCGGAATTTCGTCTCGCTTGTCCCGGTAACGCAGTCGAAACCGTGGCGGAGTATGGCATAGGCGTTCGCTTCGTCGAGCAAGGTGTAGAGGATGCCGCCGTGAACAAAGCCATGCCACCCCTCGTGAACCCGCTGGGGCAGGAACTCGCTCTTGACCCCCTCTCCCTCATAAAGGAATTTTAGCTTTAGCCCGATGGGGTTATTCTGACCGCAGGCGAAGCAGTATCCTGAGGTGTAGTCTACTTCGTCGAGGCTCTCTCTCCGCATTATTTTTTCTCCTTTTTCCCCGGCTTGGTTATTTGGGGAGGGCGGAGGTATAGCGGCTGAAGCGTTGCGGGGTTATCCCGTTCCCCCCGGTTGAGCCTTTGCCAGCCCAGAGCCGCCACGAAGCCCGCCCGGGGCAGCCGGGCGGCGCCGGGGGGTATTATCGCCAGCTCGCCCAGGCGCTGTCGTATTTCCTCGGTCATATCGTCAATCTCGCCGCAGAAGAGCGTTTTTCCGCTTATTTCGGCGCAGAGCGCCGCCAGCGTGGTCAGATGCTCTTCTCTCAAGCGGTTCAAATCATCATTTTGCCACTGATAAAGGGCGGTGGCAATTTCCCCGCGGCTGGCTTTAAGTATGGGGCATATGGGGAGGCCGGTGTAGCTGAAAGGGTAGGACTCCGCCTCCAGCGTGCTTACGCCAAGCAGGGGAATTTCCAGGGAGAGAGCCATCCCCTTTGCCACGCTTATCCCCACCCGCAGCCCGTTGAAGCTTCCCGGACCCTTAGCCACGATGATTGCCTCAAGGGACTCCGGCGCCACTTTTGCCTGCTTTAAAAGGTAGGCTAGGTTAGGCGTCAGTTCCACCGTGTGCTCCTGTCTTGACTGCCAGGTCAGCTCGAACAGAATTTTGCCTTTGTGGGCTAGGGCGATGCTGGCGGTGCTGGAGGAGGTATCTATTGCCAGTTCCACGATTTCTCCCGTTTCAATCTCGATTCAAGCTTTTTCACCAGTGCGGCGTAGCGCTCGCCTTTAGGTTCAATGAGGATGGAGCGCTCCGTCTCCGCACCGGGGGTGTAGTCCAGGGCAATTGCCAGGTTCTCCTGGGGCAGTGCCGGCGTTCCCTTCTCCGCCCATTCCACGGCGCAGACTCCGTCGCCGTAGAGATATTCCTCCAGTCCCAGGTCGATGATTTCCTCAAGGTGCTTGAGGCGGTAAAAGTCAATGTGGTATAAGGGGAGGCTGCCGTGATACTCCCTGATGAGCACGAAGGAGGGGCTGAAGGCGTGTTCGGTTACTCCCAGCCCCCGGGCGATGCCCTGGACGAGGCAGGTCTTGCCCGTTCCCAGCTCGCCGGTGAGGAGAAAGACATCTCCCTGCCGGGCGAGCTCACCGAGGTAGCTTCCTAAAAGACGGGTCTGCTCGGGGCTAGACGAGTTAAGTTTCAGGGACTTCATCTTTTGAAGTGTTCCCAGCCGGTCTTGGGGACGGCGACGACGTTTCCCTTGCTGTCCACCACGGTCACCCTGGAGGGCAGCTTCTCCCCGGTTATCTCGCCAATCACGCTCAGGGGACAGTCCAGGGTGAGTTTGAGCTTCTCCATAATGGCTTTATCGGCGGCGAACAAAAGCTCGTAGTCCTCGCCACCGCTTAAGGCTAGCTCGCGGTAGTCGGGGAAGCTGGCTTTGACCGCAGGGTGCACCGGCAGCCGGTCGATGTTTATCCTGGCGGCGACCTTGCTTGCCTGGCATATGTGGTCGAGGTCGGCGATTAGCCCGTCGCTTATATCTATGGCGGCGTTGACTCCCTGCCTCAGCAGGACCTGTCCCTCGTTTATTCTCGGGGTGGGGCGGAGGTGAGCCTGACGTAAAATGGCGGCAGTCTCGGCGTCAAGGTTGATTTTTTCCCGGAGCATCTTCAGTCCCGCCGCCGAGAGACCTAAAAAGCCGGTAACCGCTATTTGTTCTCCTGGCGCCGCTGCCGACCTCATAAGTATTCGGTTATCTTTGGAGCAGCCGATGACAGTGAGGGTAATAACTACATTGGGGGCGGAGGCGAGGTTGCCGCCGGCTATGGCTACCTGGAACCTGTCGGCAAGCTCGACCACGCCCTGGAGGAAGTCGGTGACGGCTTCCACTTCAAGGTCGCCGGGCAGAGAGAGGGAGAGCAGGGCGTATTCGGGGATGCCGCCCATGGCGGCGATGTCGCTCAGGTTCACCGCCAGGGCTTTCCAGCCCAGCTCCCGCCAGGTGGTGAGGTTGAGGTCAAAATGTGTGCCCTGGACCAGGGTATCCGTGGTAGCCAGCTGGGCATAGTCGCCGCCCTGCCAGGCGGCGGCATCGTCGCCGATGCCGACCCGGAGCCGCCGCCACGAGTCGTATTGGGGGCGCCGGGACTTTTCCACAATGCCTTGGATAACCTCAATTAGCCCGAATTCCCCCAGCTCGGACAGCTTCATCTAGGAGATTATACCATTTTAAAAAGTGGTCTGTGGTGGTATAGTCTTTGGGGGACAGAGTGAGGTATTGTTGGTATGAAATATGCCGTTATCGCCGACATCCATAGCAACCTCGATGCCCTCTACGCAGTGCTTCTTGATGCGAGGAAAAGAGGAGGGTTCCGGGAGATATGGTGTCTGGGCGACATAGTGGGTTACGGCCCCGAGCCGCATGCCTGCATTGAGCTTTTAAGACAGTATAAGCACGTTTGCGTTGCCGGCAATCACGATTGGGCGGCTATCGGCAGCATTGATATCTCCGACTTTAACCCCTACGCCGCTCAAGCTATCATGTGGACCAGGGAGCAGCTGAGCGATGGCGATATGGACTACCTGCAAAAGCTTCCTGAAAAGATAACCAAAGGCGAATTTACCCTGGTTCACGGCAGCCCTCGCCACCCAATCTGGGAATACCTGGATATGGACTGGCTCTCGGCAAAGGATATTGAGGAAAACTTCGACAGTTTCGATACCCGGTTTTGCCTGGTAGGGCATTCTCATAAGCCGGTAGTCCTTAAGCAGGACAGCTCGGGGCACTATTCTATGATAGTGAATCCCCACGAAATAAAGTTGGGCTCTAAGAGCCGTCGCTTGATTATAAACCCTGGCGGCGTGGGGCAACCTCGTGATGGTAATCCCGAAGCCAGCTATGCTATATATGACAGCAAGGCTCAAGTAGTCTATCATTATCGGGTCGGCTATGATATAACTGCTACTCAGCGAAAGATGATGGAGCATAATTTGCCGCTGTCTTTAATTGAACGCTTAAGTTATGGTTACTAGTATGTTATACTAACAAGTTATATTTAATGGAGCGGAAATGACTGATTACGAGATGGTAGCCATAGTGAGTCCCGAAGTTGAGGGGGAAAAGCTGCCCGATATTATCGGCTGGCTGGGTAAGCTTATTACCGATAGAGGCGGCGAGATGGGGTCGACGGAGCAGTGGGGAATACGGAAGCTGGCTTATCCCATAAAAAAGTTTATGGAAGCTAACTATGTTCTGGCTCAATTCAAGCTGGAGCCGAGATTGACCCGGGAAGTGAGCGCCGAATTAAAAGCCTCGGAGAATATTCTGCGGCATATCATAGTAAAGAGTGAGGGCTAGGCGATGGCAAGTTTGAACAAGGTGATACTCATCGGCAATGTCGGCGCTGACCCCGAGATGCGCTACACCCCGAGCGGCAAACCGGTTACCTCTTTCCGTATGGCGACCAGTCGCCGTTACACCACTTCCGGGGGAGAGACCAAGGAGGAAACAGACTGGTTCCGGATTAGCGTTTGGGGCAAGCAGGCGGAGGTCTGCAATCAATTCGTGACCAAGGGCAGGCAGGTTTATGTGGAAGGAAGGCTGCACGCCCGAAGCTGGGAAGGACAGGACGGGCAGGTGCGTACCAGCCTTGAGGTAACCGCAAACCAGGTGCTCTTTCTGGGTAAGCCGGCGGCAGCCGCCGCCCTTCCTGAGGAGGGTGAGATTGAGGCGGAAAACTTGCCCTGGGAAGAGCCGCCTGAGGAATCTACAGGAGCATAGAGATGGCTGAGTCTGGACCGGTAAGACGGACGAAAGATTTTACTCGCAGACCCGCGGTCTGTCCTTTCTGCGTGGGAAAGATAGCCGTGGATTATAAAAATGCTGCGCTGCTCCCCCGCTATATTACCAGTCGGGGCAGCATTGCCTCGCGGCACATGACCAAAGCCTGTGCTAAACACCAGCGGGCTCTGGCGCAAGCTATCAAGAGGGCTCGTTTCTTAGCCCTGCTGCCTTATGCTCCCGTCCATATCTGGAAAACGGGGGGCGTTGGCATGCCTGAGCCGAGAGCCCGGAGGACTTAAATGCCCAAGCGCACTTATCAGCCCAAAAGGCTCCCCCGGAAGAGAAAGCTGGGCTTCCGCGCCCGAATGGCTACCCAGGGCGGAAGGAAAGTGCTTAAATCGCGACGTCTTAAAGGACGGTGGAAGCTGACCCCGGTTTAGTGGTATGAGACAGCTCTCTGCTTTAACCCGAAAAGCAGATTATGCTTCAGTTTACCAACGAGGCAGAGCGTGGAAAGAGGATTTAATAGTGATGAAGGTCCTGCCTACCAGCTTGAGCTTGACCCGCTACGGGCTCTCAGTAACCAGGAAGGTCGGTAATGCGGTAAAGCGTAACCGGTTGAAGCGTTTACTGCGGGAGATAATCCGGCTGCAGGCGCTGAAGCCGGGATGGGATGTGGTATTCATCGTTCGCCCTGAAGCGGTAGACGCCGATTACCATCGCCTGGAAAAATCGGTGACCGGGCTGCTGGCTCAGGCGCAGTTGTTGACCCACGATGATAAAACAGCTCGTTCTTAATTTGATTAAAACGTATCAGACGACGGTGTCGGAGGTTACTCCGCATTCCTGTCGTTACCAGCCCACCTGCTCTCAATATGCCCGTGAGGCGATTGAAAGGCATGGACTTATTAAAGGCAGCTGGCTGGCGACCAGGCGATTGGCTCGTTGTAATCCGTGGTCTAACGGAGGCTATGACCCTGTGCCGTGATAATACTCATTAATTGAATGAAAATTAAGCGGGCGTTTTTTCTTTTTCCTCTTTTTCTTCTTGCCGTAACCGGTTGCGCCGGGTCACAACCCACCGGCTTCTCCGGGGTTACCTATGATGGCGGCTTTCTCTACCTTGGGTCGCTGGAGGGCAAAATTATGGTGGTAAACCTCTCCGCCCGAAGTGAAAACCTGACCTTTCCCGCCTTGGGGGAATGGTCTTATGCTCTCCGGGAGCCTTCTGGAGGAGGGTTCTCCTGTAGTGCCAAATCCATCGCCGTCGCCATATACGGCGTTCCCGCCGTGGCGGAAGAGCGGGTATTTATCGGCGGTTATAACGGCAGGGCCTATGCCCTGAATGCCTCCGCCCGGAGCCAGGGTCAGGAGTTTCCCCAGACAAGGGAAAATGAATGGTTTTATCCCAAGGTGGGTGGGGCGCTGGGAAGCATCGTGGGCAGTCCGGTGATGGGCGATGATGCCATATATGTGACGAGCGCAGATGGAAAGGTTTATTGTCTGGAAAAAGACTTCGGGGATAAAAGGTGGAATTCGACTATTCTCAGCGAGAAGCTCTGGTCTACCCCCGGCGTTGAGGGGGATAGCGTTTACCTGACCACTTTTGAGGGGCACCTTTATGCCCTGTCGGCTGAGGACGGCAAGGTGACCTGGAACTTCACCACAAAGTCGGGGATAGGATTTGTTTCCTCTCCCCTGGTCTACGGGGGGACGCTCTTTGCCGGCACCTTTGATAGCAGGCTTTATGCCGTGAAGGTAGGGGCGGATGAACCCTTATGGGAATTTCCCGCAGGCAACTGTTTCTGGTCTACTCCGGTAGCCGGCAATGGCACGGTTTATGCCGGATGCCTTGACGGCAGGGTCTACGCTATCGATGCCGATAACGGCACGGAGCTATGGTCTTTTGATACCGGCAGCCCCGTCGTGGTCTCGCCGCTTTTGAGCGGTGATTTGCTCATCGCTATTTCCGAGTCCGGAGCGATATATTTTCTTAAAACCGCCGCCTCAGTGGACAGCCGGCTGGTGAGCGAGGTATCTATTAATGTTTCGGTTCAGGCAGCTCCTTGTGTCCAGGACGGCATAGTTTATGTTCGGGGTCAGGACAACGTTCTGTATGCCGTGGATATTAACCGCGGGGAAGTGGCCTGGAGGCTTCCGCTGAGCGGGGAATAAAGGACGATAATTATGGCTAACCCGTGGGATTTGATTATCCTCAACCCGATGCTTAACGGGTTGATTGCCCTGAGCGCTGTTTTATTTAACAGCTTCGGGCTGGCAATCATTGTCCTTACCGTCATCGTCCGCCTGATACTCCTGCCTCTTACCCTGAAACAGCTCCACTCCACCAGGATTTTGCAGACAATGCAGCCTAAAATCCAGGAGCTGCAGAAGAAGTTTGGGAAAAATCAGCGGAAACTCCAGCAGGAGATGATGAAGCTTTATAAGGAAGCCGGGGTAAATCCCCTGGGCTGTATCTGGCCGATGTTGATTCAATTTCCGGTGTGGATTGCTCTTTACCAGTCCATTATGAGGGCTTTAGCCACTACCCCGGAAAGCCTGCTGGACTTATTCCACCATCTTTATTCCGCGGAGATAATCGCCCGGGCGATACCGCTTAACAGCCATTTCCTGTGGCTTAATTTAGGGCTTCCCGACAGCACCCTGATTCTCGCCGTTATAGTCGGTGGCTCAATGTGGGTGCAGCAGAAAATGGTGACCGCGCCCTCCCTTGAACCCCGACAGCAATCGATGAACAGTATGATGCTGTTGATGATGCCGTTTATGTTTGCCCTGTTCACCTTGATGTTTCCCAGCGGGCTGGCTCTTTTCTGGGCGGTTTCCAATGTGATTGGCATCGGGATTCAGTATAAGGTCACCGGCTGGGGCTACCTGAGGCGTAGGGCTCAGGAGGCATCACCAAAGCAGGAGTAAGACCGCGGAGCGCTAAAAGGAGAGTGGAGCATGGAGGAATTGGAGATAAGGGGAAAGACGGTGGAGGAGGCGGTGGAGAAAGCGGAAAAGCAGGTCGGGCTGGCTCGTGACCAGCTTGAGGTGGAGGTTGTCAGGGAGGGGAAAGCGGGGATTCTGGGGATAGGGGGCGAGGAAGCGATAATCAGGGTAAAACTGCCGCCGGAGCGGGGAAAGGATGTGGCGGACACGGCCAGGGAGGTCGTGGAGAAGCTCCTGGAGTTAATGGGGGTAAAAGCGGGCGTTGAGGTCTCCGCTGGCCAGGTGCCGCTGCTTCTGAATGTCACCGGCGACGATTTGGGCGCTTTAATCGGGCGTCGTGGTCAGGCGATGACCTCACTGGAGTATATCGTCAGGCTTATGGTGGCACGGAAACTGGACTCCTGGCTGCCGCTGTCCCTGGATGTCGGGGGGTATAAGAAACACCGGGAGGAGGCATTGAAGCAGCTAGCGCTGCGCCTGGCGGAGCAGGTGGAGTCAAGTCGTCGGGCAATCACGCTGGAGCCGATGTCGGCTAACGAACGCCGCCTTATCCATCTTGCCCTGGCGGACCATCCCTCAGTGACCACCAGCAGCATCGGAGAAGGGGAGGATAGAAAAGTAGTTATTTTGCCGAAACAGGGCTAGACGATGTTTCATCAGGTAGATAGCAAGGTAGACTTTGCCCGGCTGGAGAAGGAGATTCTTTCCTACTGGAAGGAGGGCGAGGTCTTTAACCGGAGCGTTGAGGGGCGGAAAGGGGCGAAAAGGTATGTCTTTTACGAAGGTCCGCCCACGGCTAACGGCAGTCCGGGGATTCACCATGTGCTCTCGCGGCTGTTTAAGGATGTCGTTTGCCGCTACCGGACGATGAAAGGCTTTTATGTCCCCCGCAAGGCGGGATGGGATAGCCACGGGCTGCCCGTGGAGCTGGAGGTGGAGGATGACCTCGGGCTCACCAGCAAGGCGCAGATTGAGGAGTATGGGATGGCGAAGTTCAACCAGCGCTGCCGGGAGAGCGTGCTCAAATACATCCAGGAATGGGAGAGGATGACCGAGCGCATCGGCTGCTGGCTGGATATGGAGAATCCCTATAAAACTCTGGACAACGGCTATATTGAGTCCTGCTGGTGGGCAATAAAGCAGATGTGGGACAAAGGGCTCGTCTACCAGGGATATAAGGTAACGCCGCACTGTCCCCGCTGCGGGACGTCCCTGAGCTCCCATGAGGTGGCTCTGGGCTACCGGGACGACGCCGAAGACCCCTCGGTTTACATAAAGTTCAAGACTTATTTATCGTCAGGAGGAGATACTGAGATACATCAGAAACTTTTCCGTCTTGCATTGAGCAGAGATACATACTTCCTAGCTTGGACAACGACACCATGGACTTTACCGGGCAACACCGCCCTGGCGGTAGCCCCTGATGCTGATTACGCAATAGTAGAGGTAGGTAATGAATATCTCATTCTAGCCGATGCTCTGCGTGAGCAAGTGGGGTTGGGTGATAAAAGAGTAGCGGAGAAGGTTAAAGGTAGCTACTTGGTGAAAGCCGGATACGAGCCCTTATTCAACCCTCACAAATACCGTGTGGAGAGAAAACGCCCTCAAAGTTATCTTGACCTTGACGTGACCCGCATGACTACTGTTTTTGAAGTGCAGCAGCCTAGAGAAGATTTAGAGTACAAGGTGATTGCTGGCGGCTTCGTCTCAATGGAGGAGGGGACGGGAATCGTCCATATCGCCCCTGCTTTCGGCGAGGTGGACTTTGAGGCTGGGGAAGAGAATGGTTTAGACTTCGTCCAGCCGGTGGACTTACAGGGTAAAATTATCGGCACCTATCCCTTTTCCGGAAAGTTCGTCAAGGATGCCGACCCCCTCATCATCGAAGACCTTGAGCAGCGGGGGCTGCTCTACCGCAGCGGGACGATTATCCACACCTATCCCTTCTGCTGGCGCTGCGATACCCCCCTGCTCTACTATGCTAAAGAGGCGTGGTATATCAAGACCACCGCGGTGAAGGACCGGCTCACCCGCGGCAACGACGAAATAAACTGGTATCCCGAGCATATCAAGCACGGTCGCTTCGGCGACTGGCTGGAGAACAATGTCGACTGGGCGATTTCCCGGGAGCGTTACTGGGGGACGCCGCTGAATATCTGGCGCTGCCAGTCCTGCGGCAAGCTGGAATGTGTCGGCAGCGTTGCGGACTTAAAAGCTAAAAGCTCTCAGCGGTCAGCTATCACTGACCTCCACCGCCCTTATATTGATGAAATCACCTTTCCCTGCTCCGGATGCGGCGGGGCGATGCGGCGGGTCCCCGAGGTGATTGACTGCTGGTTTGATTCCGGGGCTATGCCCCTGGCCCAGTGGCATTATCCCTTTGAGAATAAGGAGCAATTTGAGCAGAACTTCCCCGCTGATTTTATCTGCGAAGCCATCGACCAGACCCGCGGCTGGTTTTACAGCCTCCATGCCATATCCACCCTGCTCTTTGACCGCCCCTGTTTTAAGAATGTTATCTGCCTGGGGCATGTCGTGGACGCTCAGGGCGAGAAGATGAGCAAGTCTAAAAACAACGTGGTCGACCCCTGGAAGGTGGTGGACAGCTATGGCGCCGATGCGCTGCGGTGGTATTTGCTCACTTCGGCGCCGGCAGAGAATGTCCACCGCTTCTCCACCACGACGATGGTTGAGGCGATGCGGAAGGACCTGCTTACCCTGTGGAATATCTATTCCTTCTTCGTTCTCTATGCCAATATCGACCGCTTCGTTCCCCGGCCCGGGGAAGCAGTCTCTTTTTCCCCTCTGGACAACTGGGCGATGTCGGAGCTTAACCGGCTTACCCGTGATGTGACCCGGGCGCTGGAGGGCTATGACCTCACCCCGGCAGCGCGCCGGGTGGGGGAATTCGTGGACGGGCTTTCCAACTGGTATGTGCGGCGGAGCCGGCGGCGGTTCTGGAAAAGCGGGGAGGACGCCGATAAGCGGGCAGCCTATACCACCCTTTACCGCTGCCTGGAGACTTTGTCCCGGCTCTTAGCTCCCCTTATTCCCTTTATCGCCGAGGAGCTTTACCGCAACCTGGTCTGCTCCGTCGACCCCCAGGCTCCCCAAAGCGTGCACCTGAGCGATTTCCCCGAGGCGGAGGAAGACAAAATTAACGACGGGCTAAACGATGAAGTCAGGCTGGCGATGCGAATAGCCAGTCTGGGCAGGGCGGCGCGGGCTAAGGCGGGCATCAAGGTGCGCCAGCCGCTAGCCCGGGCGGTGGTTGTCCTGAGCCAGGAGAGCGAGAAAAGTGCTTTGCAGAAGTTCTCCTCCGACGTTATGGAGGAGCTCAACGTTAAGAAGCTGGAGTTTGCTAAGGACAGGCTTGCTGAGGCTCTGCCCGGCTATGCCATGGCTGACGATGGGAAATACCAGGTAGCGGTGGAGACCGAGCCTTCTCCTCAGCTAGTTGCCGAGGGGCTCAGCCGGGAGATTGTGCGCCATATCCAGACGATGCGGCGCGCCGCCGGATTCGATGTCGCCGACCATATCGTTACCTCCTACCAGGGTGAGGAACAGATTACCCGGGTTATGAGGAACTTTGGCGACTATATCAAGCAGGAGACCCTCTCCCGGGAGCTTACCGAGGGTCTGCCCCCCGAGGGCGCCTATGCTGAAAAGAAGCGGATTTCCGATAGCGACGTCCTCCTCGCGGTCAAAAAGGTTGACTAGCTAAGGTCACCACCTCACGAGGGGTGCGTCCAGGCATAGAGCACATCGGACACCCTCGTGGCATTAAGGGCGAACCCCTCAGGATAGGAAGCCCCGTAGAGCCACAGGTTGGAGCACTTCATGCAATACAAGCCGTCTGGCGCTTTGGGGTAGGGAGCATCCATACCCTTGAAATCGCAGGTAACGTTGCCACCCAAGGCGGTTACATTAGCCCACTTCTCGGCGTAGGTGAGCCCGCCTTTGGTGACATTAACGGTGTAGTTGCAGGTGGCGTCAACTGTGAAGTTGTAATAGCCGCTGGCATTGGTGGTAGTGTTGTCCACCTGGGTGCCACCACATTTCAGGGCGACATCGGCGCCGGCAAGCACGCTGGCATTTGCCTCATATACCGTCCCTTCTATGGTGGCATAAATTGCCAAAACTAAGGGCGAATAATCCCCGCCAGTGGTTATATTCCCGGTGGAATTATAGGGAACTAAAGTATCCCCCAAGCCATCGTGACTCGTATCACTGCCGGTGTAGTCCGACCAGTAGTTGCCGCCGAGATAAGGACCGCCGATGATGTTAGTCCCTGCCGTCTTGGTGATGTTCCAGGCGTTTGTGCCGTCATCGTAGGCATTATTGGTGTTGTTGAAGTAGTTGTTGTAGATGAGGTTGTTGCTGGAAGAATCCAGGTAGATGCCGCGGTCGTAGTTGTTCGAAGCGTTGTTGCTGGTGACGGTGTTGTTGCTGGAAGAATCCAGGTGGATGCCGTAGTCGTTGCTGGAGGCGGTGTTGCTGGTGAGGTTGTTACTGCTCGAAGAGTACAGGTAGATGCCGTCGACGTTGTTCGAGTTGGCGTTGTTGTCCATGAGGGTGTTATTGCTGGAAGAAATCAGCACGATGCCGCCGACGTTGTTAGAGGCGTTGTTGCTGGTGAGGTTATTGTTATCCGAATCCTCCAGGTAGATGCTGACCCAGGAGTTATTCAGGGCGTTGCTGGTGAGGTTATTGTTGCTCGAACCCCTCAGGTAGATGCCCATGCCCGAGGCGCCAGTGGCATTGGATATTTCGTTTCCTTCCACGGTGCTGTCAGACGTATTCTCTAGCCACATTCCAGCATCGGGGTTATAGCTCACACTGTTGTTCACCATGGTGAAATTAACGAAGTTCCCCAAATTCAGGTCGATGCCAAAATTGTTATAGCTTATATTATTTCCCCGTATGACCGTGTCATTACAGGTGCCTGTGGCTCTGATTCCGTCGCCATTCTCGCCGCCGGTGTTGTTCATCAGGGTGTTGCCCTCTACGAGCAAGTTCATAACGTTACTCATGTATAGCCCATCGCCATTCAGCGTTACATTGTTCCCGGTTATAGTGTCATCACTGGTGGAATACAGGTATATTCCCGCCTCGGTGTTGTTGTAGGCAGTGTTGCTGGTGAGGGTGTTGTTGTTCGCCTGCCTCAGGAAGATGCCACGGGAGTTGTTCGTTACATTGTTGCCGGAGATGTTGCAGTGGCTCGTTGCGTTGAGATTTATCCCGGCTATGTTGACTCCATTGGCATCTCGCACCGTGAGCCCGGTGATGTTCACCCAGTCAGCGGTTACATAAAATACGTGGTCATTTGGATTTGATGCGCTCACGATACAGCTTGTCATGCCGTTCTCCGATTGAATGGTTAAATTAGCTACATTCACATCCACATTCTCTTTATAAGTGCCGTCCTTGACGATGATGGTGTCTCCGGATGTGGCGTTATTCACCGCTGCCTGAATGGTGGTATAGTTATCGGGGACCCAGATAGTTCCCGGAGAAGCCTGCGCTTCCTTCACCGGAGCGGGCAGCCCCCCGACCATTGCCACAATCAACACCACTACCAGCCCGATTCCCCAAACCTTCCGATTCATTTCCTGCATCTCTTCGGTTTATTTTATCAAAAGCAAAAAAGCGGTCAAGGCTCTAACCAGCTTGCAGGTTTAGCCTCCCGGGGGAGGGGTCTCCCTTAGCACGGCGTGAGTCGTTATGGTGCTCCTTCCCCTCACGTAGGTTATCTCTACTTCCTCTCCGATGGAGCATCCCAGGATGGCTTCCTGCAATGCCTGGGCAGTCTTTATGTCGGTGTTATGAAACTTGATAATCACGTCGCCGCTCTGTAGTCCGGCGGCTTCCGCAGGGCTGCCGGGAGCTACTGCAGTGAGCAGCGCTCCTTCCTCAATGGGGAGGTTGTTGAGCCAGGCGGTGACCCAGTCCAGGCTTTGCATATTCACTCCCAGCCAGGGACGGATTATATAGCCCTGGTGGATGAGGTCTTCAATGATTGGCAGGGCGTCGTTGCTGCTTATGGCGTAGCCCATATTCTCGGCGCCGAGGATTTTGGCGCTGGTAATGCCGACCACCTCTCCCTGCATATTTACCAGCGGTCCGCCGCTGTTGCCGGGGTTGATGGCTGCCGTGGTCTCAATTAAGTTATACAGCTTTTCCCCCGATGACACGGTTATGGTGACATTCAGTCCGCTTATAATTCCCTCGGTCACCCTCAGCCCCATGCCGAAGGCGTTGCCGATAGCCAGCACCCATTCGCCCACCGCCACCGAAGAAGAGTTGCCCAGGGAGATGTAGGCTAAGTCCGTGGCGTTAATCTTGATTACCGCCAGGTCGGTCAGGGCGTCCTGCCCCACTATCGCTGCGGAATATGTTTCGCCGCTGTCCAGGGTGACCTTTATCTCCTGGGCACCATAGACCACATGGTCATTGGTGGCAATGTAGCTGTGGTTGCCGTCAATCAAAAATCCCGAGCCTTTAGCAATGTCCGTGGTCACCGCGACCACCGCCGGTTTCACCTTCTCAACCACCGCGGAGAAGGTCGGCAGGGAAAAGTTGGACTGATTGCCTGCCTGGGGGAAAGTCCAACCAGGCTCAACCAGGGGGGACGAGGTGTTGTTGGAAGATGGCGGGGTCGTCTCCTTAGAGGTGCACCCGCTTATGCCTGGCAGGACTAGCGCCACTAGCGCCAGGAAAAGGGCGATATATTTAAGCTTACCCATTATAGTGGGTTAATTCTATTACCATGGCTCCATTTAAAGCAAGTTTTGGGATGTAGTGACTTATTTGACAATAAGTGGTAGACTAAGTGTCATGGTTCAATCTTATGTGCAGCAGTTATTGAAAGGCATTATAGAGCCGATGTTGCTTTTTGTTATCAGCGAGCTGCCGTTACACGGCTATCGACTTATCGCCGAGCTGAACAGGAGAAGTCAGGGCTACTTTGAGTTCAGCACAAGCACCATTTATTCGGCGCTACGCCGTCTGGAGCGGCAGGGGCTGGTATTGAGCACCTGGCAGCAGGTTACCCAGAAGCAAAAGCGGCGATGCTACGAGTTAACCGAGAAAGGGCGTCAAATTCTGACCGAGGAATTAAGCGAATGGCAGCGGTTCTATAATGCTGCCACCGAGATTGTAAGTCCTCAGGAAACTGCGGTTACTACCTGAAGCGGAACAGTGAACCTGCGAATCCTGGGCGCCCATGGCAATGAAGCTAAAGGGGCGCGGCTGACTTCGCTCTTGATTGACAATATTTTAGCCCTGGATGCCGGCGGTCTCACCGCCTCCCTCACCTTAGCCGAGCAGGAAAAAATCAGGGCGGTCCTCCTCAGCCATCATCATTTTGACCATAGCCGTGACCTGGTCACCCTGGGCTTCAACGCTGCTTTATGGGACGGGCAGGTTAAAGTCTATGCCCTGAGGGAAACGCGGGATAGGGTTATCTCCTGCCTCCTTGATGGCAAAATCTACGCTAACCTTCAGGAATATCCCTCTAAAGAAAAAACCACCCTCCAGTTTGAGGCTATTGAGCCCTACCGGGAGGAGAATATCGAGGGATACCAGGTCAGGGCATTGCCGGTGAAACACAGCGTCCCCACCGTGGGGTATTACATTGCCTCCCCCGGGGGCGGGAAATTGTTTTATACCAGCGATACCGGTCCCGGCTTGGCTGACTGCTGGCAGCACATTTCCCCCGACCTGCTTATCTGCGAATCTTTTGTCCCCGACTCGATGACCGGGCGTGCCGGAAAAGTCGGTCACCTTTCCCCCCAACTGCTGAAAGAGGAGCTGGTGCAGTTCAAAAAGCTCAAGGGTTATCTGCCCCGGGTTATCGTTATTCATCTCGCCCTTTCCTACGAGCGGCAGATAAAGCAGGAAGTAGCCCGGCTCGCCAGGGAACTGGGGGGCGATATAAGCCTGGGATACGAGGATATGGAGGTGGCTTTATAGCCAGCCGGGCAGCGTGGTGTTGTATTCAATGAGGCGCGGTATTACAATCTTGGGCGTTTAAATTCAGGGAGGAGAAAGAGATGCCTTTGGAGCGTCCGATGTTGACCAAGGAGGAGGTTGCCGAGAGACGGAGGGCGGCGGAGGAGCGGTTTTCACCCTGGAGGAAGCAGACGCTCGGCGACTGGTTTGACGCGAGAGTTGCGGAGTTCGGCGAAAGAGAGCTCATCTTCACCCTCCAGAGGAGTTACAGCTATAAAGAGACGCAGGAGATAGTGAACAACCTCGCCCGGGGGCTGCTCAAGCTGGGCATTAAGAGGGGGGAGCATGTTGCCTATATCCTGGCTAACTATCCCGAAGCTCTTTTCCTGAGGTTCGCTTTAGCCAAAATCGGCGCCGTCGCCGTGGGCATTCACATCCGGTCCGGCATTGAAGAGATAAGGTATTTCTTAAAGCACGCCGGCGTTGCCTGCCTGGTGACGATGGACTATTTCCCCAGGATAGATTACATTGAGCGGCTGAATGAGCTTTGCCCCGAGCTGAGCCGGGTAAAGGGTGGGAAGGTGCTGGAATCACAGGAATTTCCCCTGCTCCGCTATGTGGTAACCCTTTCTCAAGCGGGCAAGAAGTATCCCGGGACGGCAGACTTTTATTCCCTGGTGGGGGAGGGAAAGTCGGTCCCTCAGCGGAAGCTGGAGCAGGCTCAGGCTGCCTCTCGCCACCCCGACGAGGTCTGCGAGCTACTCTATTCCTCGTCGTCCTTGGGGCGTCCCCTGGCTTCTCCCCTGTGGCACGACGGCTTCCTGCGCGCTGGCTATGGTCATGTTTATTCGCGACCGAGCCAGGATGGAAGGCGCATCTTCACTCCGGCGCCGCTAAACCATGTCTTTAGTTATGCCGAAGCCCTGATTGCCGGCATGGATGTCGGCGGAGCTCTGGTGCTGCAGCCCTCCTTCTCCCTGCCCGAGGCTTACGAGCTGATTGAAAAGGGAAGGGCTTACGATATGATGTGCGTGCCCGCAATGATGCTCGGCTTGCTCTACCACCCTGACCGGCAGAAATATGACCTGAGCAGCCTCAAGGGAGTGGTGATAGCCGGCGCTCCGGCGCCGGTCCCTTTGTGGGAGAAGACTATTGCGGAGCTCGGACTCATTGAGCTGACCACCGGCTATGGTCAGACCGAGACTCATGGGGGGACGTGCTACTCCGCTCCTGATGCCTCCATAGATATCCTGGCGCATCGGATTGGTCGGGTCAAGCTGGGTGGGGCTGCCTCATTGCCTGAGTTTCACGGCTCCTTTTGCGAGTATAAGGTGATTGACCCCCAGAGCGGCAGGGATGTCCCCCAGGGAGAGGAAGGGGAGCTTGCCTGCCGTGGGGCAACAATCATCCACGGCTATTATAACTCTCCCGAGGCAAATGCCCGGATGTTTGATAAAGAGGGGTGGATGCGCAGCGGCGACCGGGGCATTATCCACGACGATGGCTATATTGAGCTTACCGGAAGGGTCAAGGAAATTTATATCCTTGCCGGGGAGAATGTCGCCCCACGGGAGGTGGAGGACTATATCCGCCGCTATCCCAAGGTAAAGCAGGCCTCTGTCGTCGGTGTGCCCGATGCCAGGCTGGGGGAGATAGGTCTGGCTTATGTCGAGCTCAAGCAGGGGGAAAGCTGCACCGAGCGGGAAATAATCGATTTTTGCAAGAGGGGGATAGCGCGGTATAAGGTGCCGCGGTATGTGAAATTCGTGGCCGACCACGAATTTCCCCTGACCGCCGCGGGAGGGGTGGAGAAGGCTAAGCTCCGCGAGCGGGGTATAAGGGAGCTGGGGCGGGAAGGGATAGCCGCGGAATACGAGAGCATGCGGAAGGTAGTTTAGCCTACCTTGGGCAGGTCCGCCAGCGCCTCCTTCACCTTTTCCTCGGGATAAGCATAGTCCTGCAGCTTGCCGGAGAAGTAAGTCTCATAGGCACCCATATCAAAATGTCCGTGTCCGCTGTGGGCGATGAGGATGGTTTTTGACTCGCCGGACTCGCGGCATTTCAGGGCTTCGTCGATTGCCACCTTGATACAGTGGTTCGTCTCCGGTGCGCTGATGATGCCCTCGGCGCGGGCGAAGGTGACCCCGGCTTTGAAGGTAGCAATCTGGTGCTCCGCCCGGGCTTCAACAAGACCAAGCTGGTGGAGATGGGAGATTATGGGCGCCTTCCCGTGATAGCGCAGTCCGCCGGCATGAATCGGGGGCGGCATAAAGCTGTGTCCCAGGGTATACATCTTAATCAGCGGAGTGAGCTTGGCGGAATCGCCGAAGTCATAGGCGTATACTCCCTTGGTAATGCTGGGAGCAGCCATCGGCTCGACATTGATGATGCGCAGGTTCGGCTTTTTCCCATCAATTTTGTCCTTGACGAAGGGCAGGAAGAGCCCGGCGAAGTTCGAGCCGCCGCCGATGCAGCCGACAATGATGTCGGGGTAGGCGCCGGCCTTCTCCATTAGCTTCTTCGCCTCCAGTCCGTTTATAGTCTGGTGGAGCAGGACATGGTTGAGCACGCTGCCCAGGGAGTAGTGAGTATCAGGGTGCGTGACGCAGTCCTCCACTGCCTCGCTGATGGCCAGCCCCAGGCTGCCGGGACAGTCGGGCCATTTCGCCAGCATCTCCTGTCCCACCTTGGTATCGGGGCTGGGACTGGACACGCACTTAGCCCCCCAGGTCTCCATCATTATTCTGCGGTAAGGCTTCTGTTGATAGCTGATGGCGACCATATAGACCTTAATTTCCACGCCGAAGCAGGCGCCGGCGAAGGAGAGGGCGCTTCCCCATTGTCCCGCGCCGGTCTCGGTGGTTATGCGCTTGATGCCTTCCTTCTTGTTGTAATATACCTGGGCTACGGCGGTGTTGGGCTTGTGGCTGCCGGGAGGGCTTCCCCCTTCGTATTTGTAGAAAATCTTTGCCGGCGTGTCCAGAGCCTTCTCCAGCCGGTGCGCCCGAAACAGCGGTGTCGGTCTCCACAGCTTGTAAACATCGCGCACCTCCTCGGGTATCTCAATCCACCGCTCGGTGCTTACCTCCTGCTTGATTAGCTCCATGGGAAACAGGGGCGCTAAATCGGCAGGACCAACCGGCTTTCCCGTACCGGGGTGGAGGACCGGGGGCAGCGGCTTGGGCAAATCCGCCTGGATGTTATACCACTTGGTGGGTATATCCTTCTCATCCAGGGTGAACTTTGTCCTTTCCATCTTCTGACCTCCTTTTCTGTTTTGAATTTTATCTCAGACGCCGTTAGTGGCACCAGTTCTTATATATTATATGGGACTTGTATATTTGACAATCCCATAAACTACTCTAATTTCAACATATCTTCTGGGGTAATAAGTTGTACCTCTATGCCTTCGGCTGTTTCCACTGCAAACTTTAACTTTCTAGCAGTGTCATCAAATCCGGTTTGCGAAACAGCTATAGCCTTCTTGATTGGTTTGGGGCCTTTAGGGTGATACTTTGCATCATTTATAAATTGGCTTAACTTATCATACTTGATTTCATAAACTTTAGACTGAATAGGAATACCATCTAGAGTTATGCCATCTACTCCCCTATCTGGTTGTGGCTTTGTAGCTTTATAAAACTCGTTTACCCACGCTTCAAATGCATGACCATCCATTTCCATAACCTCGCCCAAGTCCCTAGTTACATACTGAGCTTGCTCAAATAGCTTGTGGCTACGATTTTTAATTACGCTAAAGGCAGTGGGGAGTTCACCTTTCTTTCTCTCAGAAGTATCAATATCAATTCCAATGAACCTACGATTGAGTTTTGAAGCCATGATAACCGTAGTGCCACAGCCACAGAAGGGGTCTAATACTAACTCTCTTTCGCGCGAGGATGCTTTGATGACTCGTTCCAGCAACGCCTCGGGCTTCTGAGTTGGATAACCCACGCGTTCCGTCTTGTCTCTTTCGGGGATTTGCGGGACTTGCCATACATCATCAGGATTCTTGGGCACATCCATGTAATATTTGTATCGTTTACCACCTCTTCGTACTTCTCTATATTTCCTTCCATTGCTGTCAGTGCCAAAGTATCCCCCGAATGTGCCCTCCTCTTGTTCCCGGAGGTCTCCAACCGCCTTCCCATCATAGAAATAGTTGCTTGTCTTGCTATAGTTCAATAAGGTATCGTGTCTTTTGTTAAATGTCGTTCTGCCAATACCCCCACTATTTCTATACCAAATTACTTCGTTCCTGAAATTGCTGACTCCAAAAATCTCGTCCATTACCATTTTGAGATAATGCGAGGCTCGCCAGTCACAATGAAGATATATACTTCCAGTCTTTTTTAGTACTCTGCAGCAAGCTTCTAGCCTAACCATCATGTAGTAGAGGTAAGAAGCAAAATCAGGGTGTTTCAATGCTATATACCGAAGCCACATAGGGGCTTTTTCTCTCATTACATCAGCCTTTTCTGACCAAAATCGCTTGGAGTCCTCATAAGATACTTCCATAGCTTCAGGACGCCACTTACCCTTTTGTATCTTACCTGTAAAAAATGGCGGGTCAAGGTAAATCAGGTCAACGGACTCAGGGGCAATATCGTGCCTCATAACAAAGAGGCAATCACCATGATAGAAAGTATTCAATATTCCTTACCTCTTAAATATATTAATATAATCAGCCCTCTTTTAATAGCCCTCTTTTAACATAGGTAAAGGGTTTAAAATTAAGGCGTTGCGGCATCGAGCGCCTCTCTTACTTCGGTAACAAAATCGGAAACCGCCTTCAATGATTTATCCCCCGACTCCATAAGCTGGATAATCCGGCTGCCGATAATCACCCCGTCGGCGAGCCTGGCTATCTGTCTTGCCTGCGCCGGGGTGGATATTCCGAAGCCGACGCAGAGTGGCTGGCGGGCGAGCCTTCTCACCCTGGTTACGAACTGCTCCAGGTCGGGAGGCAAAGCCTTCCTGGCTCCGGTAACCCCGGTTACCGAGACGAGGTATATAAAGCCGCGGGACTTTTCAGCTACGAGGCGGATGCGCTCTTCACTGCTGGTGGGGGCGAGGAGGTAGATGAGGTCCAGCCCGCTCTTTCGGGCAGCATCTTCCAGCTCCGAGCCCTCTTCGGGAGGAAGGTCGGGGACAATCAGCCCCGCAACGCCGCATCCCGCCGCGGCGTCACAGAACTCCCCGCAGCCGTAGTTGAGCACCGGATTGAAGTAGGTCATAAATACCAGGGGGATTTCCACCTTGGCGCTGAGCTCCCTGGCGAGTTGGAGGCAGACTTTGGGGGTAACGCCGTTTTGCAGCGCCTGAAAGCTTGCTTTCTGGATGGTGATGCCATCGGCTATGGGGTCGGAGAAGGGGATTCCCAGCTCAATGAGGTCGCAGCCGCCGTCAGCGAGGAGGGGGACTACCTTCAGCGTTGTCTCAATATCGGGGTAGCCTGCCGTGATATAGGGGATAAAAGCGGTATGGTGGGGTCGGGCGAAAATAGCGGCGATGCGGCTCATGGCTTCATCCCCAGCGCCCCGGTCACGATGTCCATATCCTTGTCCCCGTGTCCCGAGAGGTTGATTATGACTATCTGCTCTTTATCCAGCTTGCCCGCCAGCTTAACGGCGTGGGCTATGGCGTGGGAGGGCTCAAGCGCCGGGATGATGCCTTCAATCTGGCAGAGGAGTTGAAACGCCTCCAGCGCCTCGGCATCGGTTACGGCGACATAGGTAGCGCGCCCGATGGATTTGTAGTAGCTATGCTCGGGTCCCACGCCGGGGTAGTCCAGCCCTGCGGCGATGCTGCTGGTCTCCTGGATTTGTCCGTTTTCGTCCTGGAGGAGGTAGGACTTTGCCCCGTGGAGCACTCCTACCTTCCCCGCAGTCAGTGTAGCGGCGTGTTTTCCGCTCTTAATTCCCCGTCCTGCCGCTTCCACGCCGATGAAGTTGACCTTTTTGTCGTTCACAAAAGGGTGAAAAATGCCGATGGCGTTGCTGCCGCCGCCGACACAGGCAACGATATAATCGGGCAGCCGCCCGCATTTCTCTAAAATCTGCTCCCGGGCCTCCTTGCCGATGACTGACTGAAAATCGCGCACCATTACCGGGTAGGGGTGAGGACCCACTGCGGAACCCAGAAGGTAGTAGGTATCTCTCACATTCGTTACCCAGTCCCGTATCGCTTCATTTATGGCGTCTTTCAGGGTCTTGCTGCCTGAGGAGACGGGGCGGACTTCGGCCCCCAGCAGCTTCATACGGAAGACGTTGAGCGCCTGGCGGGAGATGTCCTCCTCTCCCATATAGACGATGCACTCCAGCCCCAGCTTGGCGCAGATGGTGGCGGCGGCGACTCCATGCTGCCCGGCGCCGGTCTCGGCGATGATTCTCCGCTTTCCCATCCTTTGAGCGAGCAGACCCTGCCCCAGGGCATTGTTCAGCTTGTGAGCCCCGGTGTGGACCAGGTCTTCCCTCTTGAGGAAAATCCGGGCTCCGCCGCAGCGGGCGGTGAGCCTTTCGGCGAAGTAGAGCGGCGTCGGCCTCCCGGAGTAATCCCGGGACAGGGAATCAAACTCCGCCCAGAAGGAGGAGTCGGTCTTTGCCTCGCAGTAAGCGGCATTCAGCTCGTCCAGGGCGGGAATAAGGGTCTCGGGGACGAACCTCCCCCCGAACTGCCCGAAGTATCCCCCGGAGTCGGGTAATTGCCTATCTTTTGTTTTCATCAGCCCTCCTCGCCGCTTCAATGAACGCCCTGATTTTAGCCACATCCTTCACCCCTCCCACCTCCACTCCCGATGAGACATCCACTCCCCAGGGTGCCACGGTCTTAATTGCCTCAGCGACATTGTCAGGCTCCAGCCCCCCGGCGATGATTGTGGGAAATCCCCGGGCGACCTGCTGCGCTATCCTCCAGTTAAACCTCATTCCCGTCCCACCATACTTGCCTTTAACTTGAGAGTCAAGCAGGGCGATAAATCTTTTCGGGGAGAGGAGCCCCGCCCCGGCATCTAGCTCAGCGCTTATCTCTTCGGGGTGCTGCTGGCCTACTCGGAAGGCTTTAATTATCGGCAGGGTAATCTCACGGCAGTATTCCCAGGACTCAGCGCCGCTTAGCTGGATGCGGTCAAGCCCACAGAAATCGGCGGTCTGATTTACCTCGGAGGACGGCGTATTGACAAAGACGCCCACTATTTCTATGGCGTTATTGGCTTTTCTTACCGCCTCGGCTATCCTTCTTGCCTCCTCGGGAGCCAGCTGCCGCTTGCTGGGGGCGAAGACCAGCCCCAGGAAGTCGGCTCCCGCCTCGGCTACCGCCAGGGCATGAGCCCGCTCGGTAATCCCGCAAATCTTGACTCGTGTCACGGTAGAAGCTCCTTAATCTTAGCCCCGACATCGTCGGCGGTAACCAGAGCCTCGCCGACAAGCACGGCGTTGACCTTCCATTGAATTAATTTTTCCACATCGCTCCGGGCTAGAATGCCGCTTTCCGAGACCACGATTCGCCGCGGTGGAATGAGGGGTCGCAGGCGGCGGGTGGTGTCTATATCCACGGCAAAGGTGTTGAGGTCGCGGTTGTTGATGCCGATGACCTCGGCCTCGTTGAGCAGCGCCCTTTCCACCTCGCTTTCGTTGTGGACCTCCACCAGGCATTTCAGGCCGAGGTCGTGGCTCAGCGAAAGGAGCTCCTCAAGCTGCCCGTGGCTTAAGACAGCCACGATGAGCAGCAGGGCGTCGGCGCCCCAGGCACGGGACTCATACACCTGGTAGGGGTCAAATATGAAGTCCTTCCTCAGCAGCGGAAGTTCCACCGCCTCCCTGATTGCTCCAAGGTGGGCGAGCCTGCCCTTGAAGTAGTTCGTCTCGGTCAGCACTGAAATGGCGGCGGCGCCGCCCCGGACATAGCTGCGCGCCAGCCCGACAGGGTCAAGGTTGGGGCGAAAAACTCCCCGTGACGGCGATGCCTGCTTCACCTCGGCAATCAGCCGGATGCGGTCGCCGCTGAGGGCGCGGGCGAAGTCAAGAGGCGGCTTCTGGCGGGCGATGCGCTCCTTTAAGGCAGGCAGAGGCACCGTTTTCTTCCTCCGCCTGACCTCCTCCCTTTTTCCGGCGATTATTTTATCTAACATCTCTTCTTTATTGAGATTGCTTCGCTTCGCTCGCAATGACATTTCCCAGGCTCTGGCTGAGCCTGATTAGCTCCGTCAGCCGGGCATAAGCCTGACCGTTAGCAATCGTCTTTTCGGCGATGCGGGCGCCCTTTTTTAGGTCCGGGGCTTTATTGCCGGCGACCAGCGCCGCGGCGGCATTCATGACCACTATATCCCGCCGCGCTCCTTTCTCCCCCTCCAGCACGCCGCGCAGCATCGCGGCGTTTTCCCCGGCGGTTCCTCCCTTGATTTCCTCCCTGCCCGCCTTCTTGAACCCGAAGTCCTCCGGGGAGACCTCGTAAGCCGGCGATACTCCGTCGGGAGTAACTTCCCAGACCAGCGAGCCGGCGCTGATGGAGATTTCGTCCATTCCGTCCCTGCCGTGCACCACCAGGGAGTGTTTTGCCCCCAGGCGGTGGAGGACGAAGGCAATCTTTTCCCCCAGCTCCGGGGAGGCGACGCCAATCACCTGGTATTCCGCCCTGGCGGGGTTGGTAATGGGACCGAGGATGTTGAACACGGTGCGGATTCCAATCTCGCGCCGCGTCGGAGCGGCGTGCTTCATCGCCGGATGGAAGATGGGGGCGAACATAAAGCCGATGCCCGCCTTTTCCAGGCACTCCGCCACCCCTTCGGCGCCGAGGTCAATCTTTATCCCCAGCGCCTCGAGGACATCGGCGCTGCCGCAACGGCTGGACATCGCCCGGTTGCCGTGCTTGGCTACCCTGAGCCCCGCCCCGGCGGCGACAAAGGCGGCTGCCGTGGAGATGTTGAAGCTGAAGGAGCCGTCGCCACCGGTGCCGCAGGTATCGATTACCGGTGGAGTGGCGGCGACCGGGACTGCCTTCGCCCGCATTATGCTCGCCATCCCGGCAATCTCGTCTACCGTCTCGCCTTTTAAGCGGAGCGCGGTGAGAAATGCGCCCAGCTGGGCGGGGGTCGCCCCGCCGCTCATTATTTCCTCCATCACCGCGGCGGACTCCTCAAAGCTGAGCGAGCGCCCGGAGACTAATTTGTCTATCGCTTCCTTAATCATTTTGAGTCATCTCCTTTCCCAGTCGCCTTCCATTAACTGTAAAGTATAGTTCTCCTAAAAACGCTGTTTTAGCCTCTTCATCAATGTGGAATTCTTGCACCGTGGTAATCTTTCTTTCATAAATGTCCTGATATTCAGCTTCAAGTCTTGGTTGGTATCGCTCCGGTTTATCCTTCTCGGTAGAATAAAAATCGAAACTGGTTAATATTTGTTGTCCGCCCCCCAATGCTGGAGACTCATGTGCTTGGAAGTGACGCACTTCCCCGCTAGGCAGAATCCCCCCCCACAGGGAGAATATTGGGTTGATGGACACACCTTTGCCCACATTGTGCCACAGAACGTTTATTTCGCCGCTTTGTAAAAACGGATAGAGCGATTTACCGAAGGTCTCAGTGGCAACAGTGTCGGGAGGGAAATTCGGTATTAAAAGAGGAAGAGATTCAGCATATCTCTGCTCCTTCATCTCCTCAGCCATTTTCATGCTGGCAACTGCTTGCTTCTTAGTGGCATTACTTATGGCGAAAGTTCGCCAAGCATAGATACTGGTGACCACAACAAGCAATGCCATTAGAATAACTTGAAGCAATTCGCCCGTTGTCATCTCGTCACCTCCAAGTTGTTGCCCCTAGTATAAGGTAACTTGAGAAAATTTCTGAGCAAGTCCTTGCCCACCTGGGTTATGATGGACTCAGGGTGGAACTGGACTCCCTCTAGAGTGTCAAACCATTCTTTTAAAGTAATCCATTCCAAACCAGTCATCCCATCACCTCCGGCTTTCGTCTAACATCAACCTCACCCCCTGTGTCCCCCTCTCCTTGAAAGGAGAGGGGGAAGGAATTAGAAGAGAGGTTTCACCTCTCTTTGACTCTCCTTAACTACCCCTTCAGGGAGAGGTTTTAGAGAGGGGCACCAGCCCCTCTCTTATCTTATCCCCCCTTCCCTTAGTAAGGGAAGGGGGCAGGGGGATAGGTTGTCAATCAATAGAAAGCTTTAGAAAATTCCTTAATAGCTCCTTGCCCACCTGGGTCATAATGGACTCGGGGTGGAACTGGACTCCCTCCACGGGAAGCTGGCGGTGCCGCAAGCCCATAATCATTCCCTCCGCCGTCCAGGCGCTGACCTCCAGGCAGTCGGGCAGCCCGGGGCGCATCACCGCCAGGGAGTGGTAGCGGATGGCGGAGAAGGGGCTGGGCAGCCCCTGGAAGACCCCCCTGCCGTCGTGGTGGATGAGCGAGGACTTGCCGTGCTTGATTTCGCCGGCACGGTCCACCCTGCCTCCGTAGCTGTAGCCGATGCACTGGTGTCCCAGGCAGACTCCCAGTATGGGGATGCTGCCTCCGAAGCGGCGGATGACCTCGTTGGAGATGCCCGCCTCTTCCGGAGTGCCCGGACCGGGGGAGATTACGATGCGCTCGGGGGAAAGCCCTTCAATCTCATCCAGGGTTATCTTATCGTTGCGGAACACCCTTACCTCCTCCCCCAGCTCACTCAAATACTGGAAGAGGTTGTAGGTAAAGCTGTCGTAGTTATCTATTAATAAAAGCATGCTGGTCAGCCTCCGCCTGGTCAATCGCCATAAACAGCGCCTGAGCCTTGTTAACGGTTTCCTGGTATTCCCGCTGAGGGACGCTGTCGGCGACGATTCCACATCCCGCCTGGATATGGGCGACGCCGTCCTTGATGATGATGGTGCGGATGTTGATGGCGGTATCTAAATTCCCCGAGAAATCGAAATAGCCCACCGCCCCGGCGTAGGGTCCTCTCCGCTCCTTTTCCAGCTCGGCGATGATTTCCATCGCCCTGATTTTGGGCGCCCCGGAGACAGTTCCCGCGGGGAAGCCGGCGCGGAGGGCGTCGAACTGGGAAAGCCCGCCCTTGAGCCTCCCCTGGACATGGGATACCAGGTGCATCACATGGGAATAGCGCTCCACATCCATAAGCTGGGTGACCTCCACCGTGCCCGGCTCGCTGATTCTTCCGATGTCGTTGCGTCCCAGGTCAACGAGCATGATATGCTCGGCGCGCTCCTTCTCGTCGTTCTTGAGCTCCTCTTCCAGAGCCAGGTCTTCAGCGGCATCCCGACCCCGGGGGCGGGTGCCGGCAATGGGGTGGTTGGACACTATCCCGTCCTCGACCCGCACCAGAAGCTCCGGCGAAGCGCCGACGATGTAAAAATCGCCCAGGTGAAGATAATACATATAGGGAGAGGGATTGATGGAGCGCAGCGCCCGGTATATGGCGAAGGGAGCGGCAGAGGTGGCTCTGGTGAACCGCTGTGACAGGACGACCTGGATTATATCGCCGGCATAGATATGCTCCTTTGCTTGTGATACCCCGGCTTCAAACTCCGCCGGAGAAAAGTTCGACGCTACCCTGGATTTAACTTCGGGGACGCTTTCCCCAGCCTCGGATTGAAGCGGACTCCTCAGCCGCTCCGCCAGGGCATCAATCTTCCCCGTAGCCTGACGGTAGGCGGCGTCAATATCGCCGTCCAGGTGGACATGGGAGATAATCTTGATTTTGTGGGTGAGGTGGTCGAAGGCAAGGAGGGTGTCAGCCAGGGTGAGTACGGACTCAGGAAGCCCCAGGGGGTCATCGCCGGGGAGAGGCAGCTTTTCGAAGTAGCGGACAACTTCATAGCTCAGGTAGCCCACCATGCCGCCGTGAAACCTCGGCAGGTCAGCCACCGGCACGGGGTGGAATCGCCGGAACTCCTTTTCCACTATACGGAGCGGGTCAATGGGGTTCTCCTTTCCCGTCTTCAGGACAAGTGTGGGCTCGGTGCCGATGAAGCTGTAGCGCGCCAGCCGCTCTCCGCCCTCAACGCTTTCCAGAAGGAAGGAGTAGTCTCCCCGGGCTATCTTGAGGTAAATGGACACCGGCGTTTCCAGGTCAGCGTTGACCTCGCGGTAGACCGGCACCAGGTTGCCCTGCCTCTTCAGCCGGCGGACTTCCTCCAGCGGTGGACAATACATCATCTCACCTAATAAAAAAGCCTCTCGCTCAGGGGCGAGAGGCTTTTAAACCTTTACGGTCTTTAACCTTCGCGGTGCCACCCTATTTCGGTGTTAACACCATCTCTTTGCGGGTACGGCTCAAGGCGATACCCTCGGGCTGTGATAACGCTGCCCCTTGCGGCAAAGCCTACTTGAGCCTTTTTTACCCGCAAAATCTTCGATTTTGCGGGAACCCTTAATAAAAAACTCTTTCGGTTTGCGGCTCCCAGGTCCATTCCCGCCTGGCGCAAGTATCGGCTCGCACCTTGCCCGACTCTCTGTAACTCCGCCTCAGGAGGTACTAGTCCTGTTCCCAGCCTTTCACCTATTCAATTATATTTTCCATTCTATTTGGCGGGGGCTTCTTTGTCAAGTTAGATTGACAATTGCCCCGATTTGAAGTAGAGTCTCCCGAATATCGCCGTGGAGGGAGGCGCGACATGAAAACGGTGAAGGTGGGGGGATGCGGCATGATGTGGGGCGACCTCATCCAACCTTCAGTGGAGATGGTGGAAAAGACCGATGTCCGCTATCAATGCTTTGACTTCCTCTCCGAATTTACCATGCCGCTGCTTTACCGCTTGAGGCGGAGAAGCCCCTTGATGGGCTATCCCAATGATGTCGTGCTCTGGAACAGGCAGCTTCTGCCTCTCGCCACTAAGAAGGGCATCAGGCTTATTTCCAACGGCGGCGGGGCTAATCCCGAAATGGCTGCGGAGGCGATATTGCGGCTCGCCGGGGAGTTGAAACTGCCCTTGAAGCTGGGGGTCATTACCGGCGACGATGTGCTGGATACGGTAAGCCGGCTGCGCAAAAAAGGGATGAAATTCCCCAACACGGATACCGGCGAGGAGGATATCGCTTCCATAGAGGACATAGTGATAAGCGCCCATGCTTATATCGGCGCCGACGGGATTATCCAGGCTCTTGAGGAAGGATGTGCGGAAGTGCTCGGGGGGAGGCTGGCGGACAGCTCGTTATATGTCGGGCCGATGATGTACGAGTTTGGCTGGGAGTATAAAGAGCCTTACTGGGATAAAATTGGCGCCGCGATAACCACGGGGCATATCGCCGGAGGCGCCTCGCTGTGCACCGGGGCGATGAGCAGCATCTGGCGGGAAATTCCCCAGCCCTGGCGCCTTGGTTATCCGGTTATCGAGATGAGCGGGGATGGCACCGCGGTGATTACTAAGACGCCCGATAGCGGCGGTCTGGTGAACCGGCAGACTGTAAGGGAGCAGCTGGTCTATGAAATCCTTGACCCCGAAAACTATATAACGCCCGACGGCATTGCCGACTTCACCACCTTACAGCTTGAAGACGCCGCTCCCGACAGGGTCAGGATTACCGCTATGAGCGGGAAGCCGAGACCCGATATGCTGAAGGTGGGCATCGGCTTTCACGGCGGCTTTATGTTTGACGTCACCGTTCACCTCGTCTGGCCCGATGCGCTGGAGAAGGCGAGGAGCTGCGAGAGGTATTTCTACCGCTGGCTTGACTGGGCTGACCTGCGCCCCCGGGAAGCCGCAGTCCAGTTCCAGGGGATTAACATGTGCCTGGGTCCCACCGTTTCCGTGGACGAGATAGAGGAGGAGTATGGGCGGGACATTCCTGAGGTGGGAGTGAGATTTGTCACCCGGTGGAATACTCACCAGGAAGCGGAGTTCTTCAGGAAGGAGTTCGGAAGGGCCTGGGCGGTCTTTCCCGGCTTCGCCCTGGGGAGCCGTCCCCTTCCCGACCCCACCCTGCTGGTCGCCTGCTGGCCAACGCTCATACCCCGCAGCGAAGTCCCTACCGCACTGGCGATAAAAGAGGCAAGATGACGGTAAAGTTGCCCAGGACGGGACGGGTGCAGCTGAAGGACATTTGTTATGCCCGCTCCGGGGGCAGGGGGGACAGGGCTAATATCGGCTTGCAGGCTATTGATTTTGACCCCAAAGTTTACCGGCTGATAAAGAGGAAGGTGACCCCCGAGGCAGTCCAGGCGCATTTCAAGGAGTGGAGCACGGGGGAGGTGCATGTCTATCCCTTAGATAACCTGAAGGCGCTGAATATCGTCCTTGACCACGGTCTTGACGGGGGGCTGACCACCAGCCTTCGCTGGGACGCCGCCGGAAGGGCGCTCTGCCAGGCATTACTGCGGATGTATATTAATGTCGGCTGATAATCGCTTGTAAGCCGGGCACCGAGGAATTTTACTCCTGGTGTTGTAAATATCGCCTGCGGGATTTATTATTAGGTGGAATTCAATTTAGAGAGCACTAATGGCTATCACTGAGCAGCAGGAAGCGAGAGTAGAATCCATTAGCAATGGGAAGCTGACCTGGTTTTATGTTGAGAAGCCTACCCTAGCCGCGGTTGAATTCCTGAAGCAGAAATTCAATTTCCACCCCTTGAACCTCAACGACGTTTTGAGCCGGATGCAGCGACCTAAAATCGATGAATACGACGACCATTTATTCATCGTGCTTCATTTCCCGGTATTCGATAAGCAAGCCATGATAACCCGACCCAGCGAGGTGGATGTTTTCATCGGGGAGAATTACATCGTCACCGTCCATTGCTCCGCCGACCTCAAGACGCTGGCCCAGTTTTTCCGGGAATGCCAGCTTGACGAGGAGAAGCGGCGGACATATCTGGGACGGAGCTCGGGGTTCCTCTTCTACCACATCCTCGACCGGCTGGTCAGCCGCAGCTTCCCCATGCTGGGCAAGATTACCGAGAGCATTGACGAGATAGAGGATGTCATCTTTGCCAAGCATACACCGGAGACCGTCCAGCGAATTTCTATGATTCGGCATGACCTTATCTCGCTCCGCCGTGTTATTCATCCCCAGATAGCGGTAATCGAGATGCTGGAAAGGGAGGAGTATCCTTTCTTTAAGGAGGACCAGGAGGCTTATTTCGGAAATATTGCTGACCATATCCGTAAAATCTGGGATGGACTTGAAGACTGCAAGGAAGTCGTTGAGGGGCTCGTTGATACCAGCAACTGGCTAACCTCACATCGCATTCAGGAGATAATGCGGATTTTGACTATTTTTATGGCTATTATAATGCCAGTTGAGGTGGTTGCCAGCATAGAAGGCTCGAACGTGATACCTCCGAGCTGGGTGCATAATCCCCCCTTCTTCTATCTTGCTCTGCTTATTCAACTGTGTATCGTTGTTGCCATGCTCGTCTACTTTCGTCGTCGGCGATGGCTGTGAGAATATAATCTCTCGGCTCAACCCCAATGGAGATTAAATTCATCGCAGATAATAATGTCGGCAAACTGGCGAAATGGCTGCGGATTATGGGCTATGACAGCCTCTTTTTTGACCAAAAGGATGATGGAAGGATGATTGGCATTGCTCTGAGGGAGGGGAGGACTATTTTAACCCGGGATACCCAGATTATGGAGAGGCGGCTGGTTACCAGCGGGAGACTGAAGGCGCTCCTGATTAAAAAGGACGACCCCAAGGCGCAGCTGGAGGAAGTGGTGGAGAAACTAAATCTGGATTATCACCGTAAGCCCTTTTCCGTCTGTATTGAGTGCAACCAGCCGCTAGTGCCCCGAAGCAGGGAGGAGGTGAGGGACCTTGTCCCGCCCTATGTATTTAAGACCCGGGAGCAATATATGCAGTGTCCGGCATGCCAGCGTATCTACTGGCAGGGCACTCACTGGCAGAGAATGAGCCGGGAGCTGGAAGAGCTTGCTGGAGGGGAGAGGTGAAAATCGTCACCACCGACCAGGTGCGGGAAATAGAGAGGCAGGCGGTTAAAGCCGGCGTTTCCCTGGAAACTCTGATGGAGAATGCCGGCAGGGCGGTGGCGGCAGAGGTGAAGCAGGTGTTGCCGGGCGCTATCGGTAAAAAGGCGCTGGTCCTGGTCGGTCCGGGCAATAATGGCGGCGATGGTCTGGTCGCTGCGCGCTATCTTCACAACTGGGGAGCCAGGGTCGTTATTTGCCTCTGTGCCTCCCGGACGAGGAAAGACAAGAATTTTAATTTAGCTCTGAAGTGCGGGATACCGGTTATCCCGGCTTATGAAGGCGGGAGTCTCACCGACCTGGATGCCTCTCTATCCTCGGTTGATGTCGTCATCGACGCCCTTTTCGGCATCGGCAAAGTCCGCCCTATTGAAGGAGTGTTCCGGGAGGTGCTGGAGAGGGTCTCCCGGGCGAGGGAAAGAAGACCCAAGCCCCTTCTGGTGGCGGTCGATTTACCTTCGGGGCTTGACTCCGACAGTGGCGAGGTAGACCCCGGCTGCCCCTGTGCCGACATCACGGTCACCCTGGGTTATCCCAAGGTAGGGTTGTTCTGCTTTCCCGGTGCCGGGAAGGTGGGCCGGCTCGTTATCGCCGACATTGGAATACCCCCGAATCTGGCTCAGGATATAGAGCTGGAGCTGATTACCGGGGAGTGGGTAAGGCAGACTCTCCCCCGGCGCCCCTTGAACGCCCATAAAGGCAGCTTCGGGAAGGTGCTGGTCGTTGCCGGCTCGATTAACTACAGCGGCGCGGCTTATCTTGCCTGTATGGGCGCTGCCCGGGTAGGCGCCGGGCTGGTAACTCTGGCTACCGCCCGCAGCCTCCAGCCCATCCTGGCGTCTAAATTGACCGAGGTAACCTATATCCCTCTGCCTGAGGCTGAGCCAGGAGTGATTGGTAAAGAGGCAGCCTCCACTCTCGCCCCGCATGCCGGGGGATACGATGTGCTGCTCCTTGGCTGTGGACTGGGACAGCATCCCGAAACGGTGGAGTTCGTTAAGTCCCTGCTGATGGGTAGCCCGCAGTCGTTAGCAATCGGCAGTCTGGTCCTGGATGCCGATGCGGTTAACATTCTGGCGAAAGTGCCCCGGTGGTGGCGAAAGTTAAAGAGAGATGCTATTCTTACCCCGCATCCGGGAGAAATGGCGAGGTTACTGGGGATTTCGGTGAAAGAGGTCGAGGAGGACCGGTTGCCCACCGCGCAGCGCTCGGCAAAGGAGTGGGGGAAAACGGTTGTGCTCAAGGGGGCTAATACCGTCGTGGCTGCGCCTGGCGGAGAGGCTAAAATCAATAACGCTGCCAATCCTGCCCTGGCTTCAGCGGGGACGGGAGATGTCCTCAGCGGGGCAATCGCCGGACTGGCGGCGCAGGGGCTTTCCCCTCTCCAGGCTGCTGCCTGCGGAGTATATCTTCACTCCCGGGCGGGGGAGGCTGTTAGCCGGGAGTTGGGTGATACCGGGGTAATCGCTACCGACCTCCTGCCTGCTCTGCCCCGGGTAATCAAGGCGCTGAGGGAGGTGGATTAAATGTTACTGGCTATTGATGTCGGGAATACCAACATCGTCGTTGGGGTATTTGATGGTGAGAAATTGAAGGTGACCTGGCGGTTAGCCACGCGGCTGAACCGGGAGGTGGATGAGTATGGCATTGTGCTGCTGGGCCTTTTCGTGCAACAAGGACTGACCGCCTCCCAAATCACCGGGGCGGTGATGTGCAGCGTCGTCCCGCCGCTGACTCCCATTTCCCAGGAGATGTGCCGAAAATACTTCCACGTCTCCCCCCTGGTGGTTGAAGCCGGGGTCAAGACCGGAATCCGCCTCTGCGTGGACAACCCCAGGGAGCTCGGCTCCGACCGGGTGGTGAACGCCGTGGCTGCTCATCATTTGTATGGAGGTCCGGCGATTGTCATTGACTTCGGCACGGCGACCACCTTTGATGTCGTCTCTGAAAACGGCGATTACCTTGGCGGAGCCATTGCCCCGGGGATTGGCATTGCCGCTGAAGCGCTGGTCACCCGCACTGCCATGCTGCCCCGGGTGGACCTGCTTCCTCCCAAGCAGGTTATCGGCACGAACACAATCGCGGCGATGCATTCGGGTATATTTTATGGTTATGCCGGGCTTGTTGAGGGCATAGTCAACCGCATTGAGCGAGAATTAGGCGTCAAAGCCAAGTTAATCGCTACCGGCGGCTATGCTCCGCTTGTGGCTAAGGGAATACGGCGGATAAAGATAGTAAATGTCGATTTGTCGTTAGAGGGGCTGCGACTTATTTACGAAATGAGTAACCCGGAGGATTAATGGAAGCTATGTTGAGAGGAAAGAGGATAGTCCTGGGGGTAACCGGAAGCATCGCGGCTTATAAAGCGGTGGATATTGCCCATCAGTTGAAACTGGCGGGGGCGGAGGTGGATGTGGTAATGACTGAGGAGGCGGGGTGGTTTATCTCGCCGCTCAGTTTTCAGGCTCTCACCAAGAGGGCGGTGGTTACCAGTATGTTTGAGCTTACCTCGGAGTTCAGTGTTGAGCATGTGGCTCTGGCTGAGGCAGCCGATGTGGTGGTGATTGCCCCGGCGACAGCCAACATCATCGCTAAGATTGCCGCCGGAATCGCCGATGACATACTCAGCTGCACCGTCCTGGCGACTACGGCGCCGGTGGTAATAGCGCCAGCTATGGAATCGCATATGTATGAAAACCCCGTTACCCAGGAGAATATCTCCCGGCTGAAGGGGCGGGGATTTATCTTTGTGGGACCGAGCTTCGGCAGGCTGGCTTCGGGAGGGGTCGGGCTGGGGCGGTTTGCCACTACCGGGGAGATAATCGGCGTTATCTCCGGCGTGCTGGGTCGGAGCGGCGACCTCGCCGGTAAGAAGGTCGTGGTTACCGCCGGCGGCACCAGGGAGCCTATTGACCCCGTCCGCTATATCACCAACCGCTCATCGGGGAAGATGGGCTACGCTCTGGCTGAGGCTGCCCGTGACCGGGGGGCTGAGGTAACGCTGATTGCCGCTCCCACCTCGCTCGCTAGACCTGCCGGGGTGAAGGTGGTGGATATCGGCACCGCTAAGGAGATGCTCCGGGCGGTGAAGGGCGCTGTTTTAGGGGCTGATGCCCTGGTTATGGCGGCAGCGGTGGCGGATTACCGCCCCCGGGAGCCGTCGGGGAAGAAGATAAAGAAGAGCGGCGCCGGGCTGACCCTGGAGATGGAGCTCACCCCCGATATCTTGAGCGAGGTCAAGGGGAATTTCGTCCGGGTGGGCTTTGCCGCTGAAAGCGAAAAGCTGGTGGTGAACGCCAAAAAGAAGCTGAAACAGAAAAACCTTGACCTCATCGTGGCTAACGACATCACCGCTCCCGACAGCGGCTTCGGCGTTGATACTAACCGGGTAACCATAGTTGATAAGGATGGCAAGGTTGACAGCCTGCCCCTGCTCTCCAAGCGGGAGGTAGCCGAGAGAGTTCTGGATAGGGTGGCGGGGATGCTGGGGAAGAAGAGGAGGGGTAGGAGGCGTTAGCTACCGTCTTGAAATAGTAAAATGAAATAGTTTTTAACCTATCCCCCTGACCCCCTTCCCTTAGAAAGAGAAGGGGGAGTAAATAAAAGAGAGAGGGCAAAGCCCCCTCTCTAAAACCTCTCCCTCCTTAAAAAGTGGAGATAAAGGAGAGTGTCAGGAATGAGGTTTCTCTAAAAATCTCCCCTTGGTTAAGGGGGGGTAGACCAGGGAGGTTAAACTGCCTGGAGAGGGTGGCAAGGACTAGGAGAGTCAAAGAGAGGCGAAGCCTCTCTCAAAAAACCTGAAGGAGGGCAAGGCAAATGGGAACTAAAGGCAGAAGGAACATCAAGAAGCCCAAGAAGGCAAAGCTGGAAAAGCTACAGGCAAAGAAGAAATAAAGAGTCAAGGAGAGGCCGAAGCCTCTCTTAAAAAACCTTCTCCCCCTCTCATTGCCAAGGAGAGGGGGATTAAGGGGGTGAGGTTAAATAATCTTGTCATTGCGAGCCCTTCGCTTCGCTCAGGATAAACTCCGCGAAGCAATCTCTGAGATTGTTTCGTCGCCCCGATTTCATCGGGACTCCGCGCAATGACGGGTAAGATGCTGGAAAGGTAATCATGGCACAAGCACCAAAATACGAAATTCCCAAGGCTTACGAGCCGGGCAAGATAGAGAAGAAGTGGTATGTTCTCTGGCTGGAGCGGGGCTACTTTACCCCAAAGATAGAGCCGGAAAAGAAACCCTTCGTCATCATCATGCCTCCGCCCAATGTCACCGGCGAGCTCCACCTGGGGCACGCCCTTACCGCCACGCTGGAGGATGTCATGGTCCGCTGGCACCGGATGAAGGGGGAGCCGACCCTGTGGCTGCCGGGGACCGACCACGCCGGCATCGCCACGCAGGTGATTGTGGAGCAGCAGCTGGCGAAAAAGTCGCTGACCCGGAAGGAGATAGGTCGGGAGAAGTTCCTCCAGGAAGCCTGGGAGTGGGCCAACAATAGTCGGCGGAATATCAACCTCCAGCACCAGATGCTCGGGGCTTCCTGCGACTGGAGCCGGGAGCGCTTTACCCTGGATGAAGGTCCCAGCAGGGCGGTCTATACCTCCTTCGTCAACCTGTATAACCAGGGGCTGATTTACCGCGGGGAGCGGATTATAAACTGGTGCCCCCGGTGCCAGACCGCTCTTTCCGACCTCGAGGCGGAGCACAAGGAGATTGAGGGGCACCTTTATTACCTCCGCTATCCCCTGGCGGAGGGGAGCGGTTTTATCACCGTGGCGACCACCCGTCCCGAGACTTTCTTCGGCGATACCGCAGTGGCGGTGAACCCCCAAGACGAGCGATACAAGGGACTGGTGGGCCAGAAGGTAGTCCTTCCCATTATCAATAAGCCAATTCCCGTCATTGCCGATGATGCCGTGGACCGGGACTTCGGCACCGGAGCGCTGAAGATAACCCCGGCGCACGACCCCACGGACTTTGAGGTGGGGCAGAGGCATAATCTGCCCCTGGTGGACATTATGAACCCCGACGCCACTCTGAATGAGCACGCCGGTCCTTATGCCGGCGAGGAGAGATTTGCCTGCCGGGAGAAGGTGGTGGACGATTTCCGGAATAAGGGCTTGCTGGAGAAAATCGAGCCTTATCCTCATTCGGTAGGGCACTGCATTCGCTGCCGCACCATGGTTGAGCCCCGGGTCAGCCTCCAGTGGTTCGTTCGCACCCAGCCTCTGGCGGAGAAGGCGATGGAGGCGGTCAGGAAAGGTGACATAATAATAGTGCCCGAGCGGTTCATCAAGGTATATTTCGAGTGGATGGAGAACATCAGGGACTGGTGTATCAGCCGGCAGTTGTGGTGGGGGCACCGCATCCCGGTGTGGTATTGCTCCGATTGCAATGAGGTGACTGTTTCCGTGGATACTCCCTCCCGGTGTTCGCACTGCGGCTCAAGCCGCATTACCCGCGACCCCGATGTCCTGGATACCTGGTTCAGCTCGGCGCTGTGGCCTCATTCCACGCTGGGCTGGCCTGACGATACCGAAGACCTCCGTTATTTCTACCCCGGCTCGGTGATGGAGACCGGCTACGACATACTTTTCTTCTGGGTAGCCAGGATGATTATGATGGGGCTGGGAAATACCGGGAAAATACCCTTCAGCACCGTTTATCTCCACGGCTTGATTAGAGATGAGCACGGCGAGAAGATGAGCAAGCTGCGGGGGAATGTCATCAACCCTGCCCGGGCAGTCGGCGAATATGGCGTTGACGCTTTACGCTTCGCCCTTGCCAGCTACAGCACGCCGGGGAACGATATAAACCTGGGCAAGGGGAAGCTGGAGGAGAGCCGCAATTTCGTCAATAAGCTGTGGAACGCCGCCCGGTTTATCTTCCAGAGCATGGACGCCGGAGCGCCGGGGCAGGCGGAGGAAAAGCCGCGGCTGCTGGAAGACCGCTGGATTGTCAGACGCCTTAACCGCCTGATAGGCGAGGTCAACACTCTTATGGAGACCTTCCAGTTCGGTGAAGCCTGCCGGCGAATCTACGATTTTGTCTGGTCGGAGTTCTGCGATTGGTATGTGGAGATTGCCAAGCTCCGCCTTCGCGATGGAGAGCCCGCCCCCTCCCCCCTGCCCTTTCTCGCCGCTGTATTAGAAAGCTCGCTTCGCCTGCTGCACCCCTTTATGCCCTTCATCACCGAGGAGCTGTGGCAGAATGTAAAACGCCGCCTTCCCCGGGAAAGCCCGATGCCCGACTCCATTATGCTCGCCTCCTATCCCGTCCCCGATGAAGGCGCCCTGGACTCCGAGGCAGAGCGGGCTATGGAGGCGGTGATAGAGATTGTCCGCTCCATCCGCAATGTCCGCGCCCAGTATAAGGTGGAGGCGTCACGGCGGATTGAGGCGCGGGTCTACACCGATGAGCTCCTGCCGGGGATTTCCTCCCAGGCTAAGGCGATTGAAACGCTCGCCAGGGTGAGTCCGTTAGCCATTGCTCCCCGAAAGGGAAGGAAGGGAGGGAAGAGGAAAGCCGTTGTCCTGGTGCTGAAGGAGTCCGAGGTGATTTTGCCCCGGGCGGGGCTGGTCGACCTGGCTGCCGAGGAACAGCGGTTGACCCAGGAGAGCGAGGAAACCCGGACGAGGATAGCGCAGCTTGAGGCGAGGCTTAGTGACCGCTCCTTTTTGACCCGGGCGCCCGAGGCGGTAGTCAATAAGGAAAAAGACCGGCTTGCCGAGCTCAAGGACAGGCTTAAGCGGATAGAGGCGGAGCTTTCCCAGCTTTCTCGCTAGACCTGGGATTGAACGGTTTGTTTTTTTCGTTCCAGTCGCTGGTGCAGCGCCAGCAGCGCCTTTTTGGTATCGCTGGCGACGCGGGACTTATCGCTGCGGAGTAAACGTCTCTTGAACAGCCAGTAGGCGAACTCGCTAAACTCGCCGAGGTTCATCGACCGGCGCCGGGGATAACGTTTCTCCTTCCTGAATCGCCTTGCCAGCTCCCCTTCGCTCTCGCCGTAGAGGTAGTGGTATGCCTCGTCGGTGCTGTTCCTGTCGGTGGTTACCCCCGAAGTCCGTTTTCTTTTCCGAATCTCCTCCACGATGGTCAGGATGAGAAGTCTCTCCATAAAGACGCCGTAGAGATAGTTTAAGTAAGCCTGGTATTTGGCGCTGCCGATTAGCTCCTTGAACTCCTCTTTGCTCAGCTCTAGCGGCGGCTGGTCGAAGAAGAGGAGATTGATTTGCTCTTCAGGGGGAATGAGCGGACTGATTTCTTTACACAGCCTCTCGGCAAGGAGCAGCCAGTCGAAAGCCTCGTTATCAATGAGGTATTGATAATGCCGTCCCTCATAGTCCTCCTCGGCGCTGTTCCACAGCTTGACCGCTTGAAGCAGGGCGAGATACCAGTGTTCGCCTCCGGCGACAGCCTGTTTTAATTGTTGAATTGCCTTGATGTCGGCGGGAGCAAGCTGGGACATTTCCTGCCTCGCCACCGAGGAATTCCCTGGAGCCATAGAATAATTATAAGCCTTTACTGCCTTTTAATGTAGGATTTTACAAAATTTTCCGAGGAGAACTGCCCCCCGGTTATTTCGGCGATGGCGTCCTCGCCGAAGAGCCGTGACGCTATCTCGGCGGGGGATAGCCCCCTGCGGGAGAGAGCGGTAATCCCTTCTCCCTTTTCCTTGAGGTAGCGGATGAGCTCAGGCAGGAAAGTCGCCGGCGTGGTGATGATGTTTTCCGGCGAGGTAAACAGCACCCGGGGCGCCAGTGCAACGATTTTCTCCAGAGAGGCTATGGTTTGCCACTGGTCTTCCTCGGTTCTAGCTAGCCTGGGGTGGGTGGTGGTGGCGAGGTCCCCGGCGAAAAGCCATCCCTTGCTCCTCTCAAACAGGCAGATGTGGTCCTCGCTGTGCCCCGGTGTGGGGATTACCTCAAACTGGAACGAGGGCGTTTTGACCCGGTCGCCGATTTCCTTCGCCTCGCTGGGCGGGGTCTCTCCCCAGATTGCCTCCTGGTAGGGGTATAGCCGGGGAGGGTGCCTCAGCTTGCCTATCGCTGCGGGGTGAGCGAGTAGCTCCACTCCATACTTCTCCTGGAGAGCGGCGTTGCCCCCGATGTGGTCGTGGTGGTAGTGAGTGTTGACCAGCACCCTTACCTCTTTATCCTTCAGGAAATCGACCAGCTCCGCAGCAGTGGCGCCGGGACCGCTGTCAATCAGCAAACCGTCCACCAGGTAGGCGCAGACGCAGTAGGGGGGATGGCTCTCGGGGAAGCGGCTCATCTTTATCCGCGTCACCCCTTCATGCTCGGTTATTGTCAGCATACTCTCGCCTGAACCAGCTATATATCACCCGCCCAAATTCAGGCTGGCGAGCAGCTTCTTCAGGGGCAGGGTGTTCAGTATATGCTGCGGCTCGCACCATGCCCGGCGGGCCATCCCGACCCCGAAGCGTATAAAATTGAGATGGGAGGCGTCGTGGGCATCGGTCCCAATCACCAGCTTTACCCCTATCTCCCTGGCTCTGGAGGCGCGGACATCGTTTAAGTCAAGCCTTTTGGGCATGGCGTTTATTTCCACGATTTTGTTATATTTAGCCGCAGCGCGCAGCACCGCCTCCAGGTCGATAGCGACCGGCTCCCGCTCGCCGAGGAGACGGCAGGTGGGATGGGCGATAAAATCAACATCGGGGTTCTCCACGGCGCTGAGCACCCTGGCGGTCATTCGCTCCTCGCTCTGGTTCAGGGAGGAGTGCACTGCCGCGATGACGATGTCCAGACGGGAGAGGACTTCGTGGGGCAGGTCGAGGCTGCCGTCAGCCTTGATATCCACCTCGCTGCCGCTGAGCACCCTGATGCCGCCGGTGCGCTCATTGACCTTCTTGACCTCATCAATCTGCCTCCCCAGCCGCCCGGCATCAAGCCCGTGGGCGATGCCCCGCCCCCCGGAATGGTCGGTGATGGCGATGTATTGATAGCCCAGTTCCTTCGCCGCCTGAGCCATCTGCTCAATGGAGTTCTGCCCGTCGCTCCAGTCGCTGTGTATGTGGAGGTCTCCCTTTATGTCGGCTCGCTCAACCAGCTTGGGGATGGCTCCCTGCTCCGCCTTTTCCACCTCGCCCTGGTCTTCCCGGAGCTCCGGGGGAATGTATTGAAGCCCCAGTCGGCGGTAAAACTCCTCTTCATCGGCGAATTTCTCCAGCTTGTCGGTGGCGACATCGGTGATGCCGTATTCGCTCAGCTTCAGCCCCTGCCTCCGTCCTCTTTCCCGCAGGGCGATGTTGTGCTGCTTGCTGCCGGTGAAATATTGCAGCAGCGAGCCGAAAGCCTCGTGCTCCACCATCCGCAGGTCGACCTGCAACCCGCCGGCGACGACGACGCTGGACTTGGTCGGTCCCTGGACTAAGACCTGTCCCACCAAGGGGAGGGAGACGAAGGCGTCCATGACCTTCTGGGGGTCGTCGGCGGTGCCCATGAGGTCTATATCGCCCACCGTCTCCCGGAAGCGGCGCAGGCTTCCGGCGCAGGTGAGGTTCTTCGCTCCGGGAACGGCGATGAGGGCGGCGAGTATCGCATCGACTACGGGCAGAGCCTCGCCGATGGGGATGCGCTGGTCTTTGCGGCGCAGCGCCTGGATTTGCTCCAGGATATTGCTCGCCGTCTTTTCGCCGAGGCGGAACAGTCTGGCGACCTTTCCTTCCTTGATTGCCTGCTCCAGGCTGTCTATTGAGGTGATTCCCAGCTCCGAGCTGAGCTTGTTAGCCGTCTTGGGTCCGATTCCCGGTATTTCCAGGAGGTTGGTGATTCCCGGGGGGAACTCCGACTTGAGCTTTTCGTAGTATTCCAGCTTTCCCGTGGTCAAAAGCTCGGTGGTCTTTTTGGCGATGGCGTCCCCCACGCCGGGGATATTCCTCAGGTCCTCCCCCTCGTCGAGCATAATCTTTATTTCCTTGGGGTAGTGCTCGATAGCCCGGACGGCTCTCTGGTAGGCGCGAATCTTGAACTGGTTCTCCCCTTTGAGCTCCAGCAGGTCAGCGATGTCGCTGAATACCTTGGCGATAGCGGTGTTTCTCATCTTCCCTTGCCCGGCGGCGGACAGCCTGTGCTATCCGCTAGCTAACGGAGCGGTTGTCCTTTTCGGCTCTTTTGACTTCCTTTTCTTAGTTTTACCTCTTTCGTAGTTAGTCCACTTTACGGAGCGAGTTTTTTCTTTTTTCTCAGGCTTACTACCATCAGGCTTACGCATAATGAGCAAATACTTAAAGCCGCGGAGGTAAAAATTAAACCTTCTCGCTCTATTGTACCAAAGGCCGGTGTTCGAGGTTTGCCCTCTTCTAACGACACAGACAACATCTACAGTGTCAAAGTATTTTGATAAAAGTTGATACAATTTGAAGCCTACAGGCGTAAATTTCCTCTTAACCCATTGGTCACCAATCAGCCATCCTAAGACCTTGCCAGGTTTTAAAATTCTATATGCTTCTTTTATAACCTTCTCAAGTTCCTCAAAGAAAAGTTCGTCTTCACATGAGATTTTGCCGATGCAGTCAGGGTGGTCAGAGTATTTCACATTGTCAGAGTAGGGTGAATCGATAAATACCATATCCACAGAGTTCTTTTTGAGGGGGATTTTTCTGGCATCATTCTGGATAACCTCAGGGTGTGCGGGAGCTATATCATAGCCGATGACCCGCCTTCCCTCTTCTTTACAAACATCAATGGTAGTTCCGCTACCTGCCATTGGGTCGACAACTAAGTCTCCAGGTTGAGTATATCGCTGAACAAGATTCCAGATTATGAATGCCGGTGTAACACCGGGATACTTATTATTGCCCTTTGGTCTCTTGCCATAGCTTTGCTTTGGATAATCCCACAAGGTTGTAGCTTCTAGCATAAGTTTTTCCTCATACTTTGCTTCAACTTCGCTGACCTGATAAGGGAAACCATCAAGGGGCATATCCTTGGAGACAGGCAACATAGGTTTCTTAACTTTAGTTTTTTTCTTAGCCATGTTTTTCACCCCTGCTAACTATCTTTCGCAAGTCTGCTATAAATTTTGGGAAGGCTTTAACTTTTTCACTCTCAGCCACCTCTCGGAGAGTATAAGTCCCATCTAACTCATGTTCGACAATAATTCTATTTCGGGATGGATTCGCTATGCCTGCAACCAAATCACCATCTTCATCTGTTGTGATGAAATATCCCTTTATATGCATGGTTAAAGGATCATTGAGAAGCTTTAACTTCCAGTACGCGGTTTGAGCGATCCTTTCTCGCAATGTAATTTTGCAAGATACAACCCCAATGACGCTGCAAGTTGCAGGTTCATATATTACTAAGTCCACATCAGGGAGCAATGCCCATTGCCCATATCTAATGAGTAAGTTGCGATATACTTTACTTAGTTCGGGAGAGAGTCTTTTTCTTTCTAATTGGTTACCTGGAATAGCTCGAAGGTTAATAGATTGCAACTCCTTGTCAATCATATGCCATATTACCTTTTCAAAATTCTTGCCCTTAAATGCTTTCCACGATTGCTCAGCATCAGGGGTTTTACCCTTAGCTCGGAGTTTTGCTGCTTTAGGGCTTGCTAAATATTCTCGCTTATACTCCTCCCTTGCTTCTTCGAAAATCTCAGAAACATGAAGATAAGCTTTGTCCCCATATATTTTCTTCTTTTGCTCATATATTGTTATCAAATCAGCTAGTTTCATTTGTTCTCAATCTCCTCAAAGCTGTCCTCACCCGATTCGCTGACGGAGCTTTCATTGGGATGCAAGCCACAATGAGTGTCTTTAAGCCCCAATATCTCCTCTTATGCTAATAGTCCACCTCTACGCCATCCCAGCAGTCAAGGTGGCAAGCGTACCTTGTCTCAGGCTCTGGAACCTCGAGTTCACAACATTCTCTAGCAACAATGCTCAGGCCTATAACAACAATCTTTTGTCCCACTTTCATAGGCTCTCCACACTTGTCGCAGGTGGTTACTCCCAATATCATTTTCATGTCCTTATTCCCCTTATCCCCCATAATTCTACTACTTCTTTTGCCACTTAACTATGCCCCTTCGGGGGTGGCGGGGGAGCTTTTTGACCCGTGGGGGCGGGCGTTCCCCTTACTCTTTCCTGCCGCAGCAGTGCTTGTATTTCTTGCCCGAGCCGCAGGGGCAGGGGTCGTTGCGCCCCACCCTCTTACCCGTCTGCGGGCTAATCTGCGGGCTGACGGGCTTCCTGCGGGGCGGCTCCCTGGTGATGCTGACGCGGTAGATATTGTGGACGACGTCATGCTTGATGCCGGCTAAGAGACCGTCAAAGAGGTTGCCTCCCTCCCGTTTATAGACCACCAGGGGGTCCTGCTGGGCGACTGCCCTCAGACCGATGCCCTGCCGCATATCCTCCATAGCGGTGAGGTGCTCCATCCACAGCCGGTCAATAACGCGGAGCATTACCATACGCTCCACGAGGCGCATATTCGGGGCGCCGATTTCCTGCTCCTTCTTCTGGTAAAGCTCGGCGGCGTAGCGGGTTAAACCTTCAGTGATTTGGGCTGCGTCAGGAGATTGCTTCGCTCCGCTCGCAATGACAGAAGAAGAACCTGCAATGACAGAAGAAGAACCTGCAATGACAGAAGAGAGGCTGGCGATGTCCGGCGGCGAGGGGAAAATGGCGGCAATGTCTTCCTTCAAGCCGGGCAGGTCAAGCTCGCCGGTGGCGGAATCAAGGTGGGCCTCCACCATGCCCCGAATCTCGTCCTCTATCATAGAAATTATATTTGCCCTGAGGTCGGCGCCGCTCAAAATCTTCTTTCTCTCGTCGTAAATCACCTGGCGCTGATGGTTAATCACATCGTCATACTCCACGAGGTGCTTGCGGATATCAAAGTTGTAGCCCTCGGTCTGCACCTGGGCGTTGGTGATTGCCTTGTTGACCACGGGGTGCTCGATAGGCTTGTCCTCTCCCAGCCCCGCCCACTGCATAAGCCCTTTAATGCGGTCGCCGCCGAAGCGGCGGATGACCTCGTCCTCCAGGGAGGCGTAGAAGCAGGAACTGCCGGGGTCTCCCTGCCTGCCGGCTCTGCCCCGGAGCTGGTTATCAATTCGCCTCGCCTCGTGGTGCTCGGTGCCGACGACATGGAGTCCGCCGAGCTGGACTACCCTGTCGTGCTCCTTGAGCCACTCCGGCTCGTCGCGTCCCTCGGGATTGCCGCCGAGGATGATGTCCACGCCCCGCCCCGCCATATTGGTGGCTACGGTTACCGCCCCCAGCCGCCCCGCCTGAGCCACGATGGCCGCTTCTTTTTCGTGGTGCTTGGCGTTCAGCACCTGGTGGGTAATGCCCTTCCTGGTCAGCTGGTCGCTTAAGCACTCCGACTTCTCAATGGAGGTCGTGCCGATGAGCACCGGTCTTTCCTGGTCGTGCCACTGCTTGATTTCTCCGGCGACGGCAGCGAACTTAGCCTTTTCGTCCTTGTAAATCCGGTCAGCGTGCTCGGTGCGAACCAGCGGCTTGTTGGTGGGGATGACCACTACCTCCAGCTTATAAATCTTGTAAAATTCCTCGGCTTCGGTTACGGCGGTGCCGGTCATGCCCGCTAGCTTGGGGTAGAGGCGGAAATAGTTCTGGAAGGTGATGGTGGCTAAAGTGATGCTCTCCCGCTGTATGGTTACATTCTCCTTAGCCTCGATAGCCTGGTGCAAGCCCTCGGAGTATCTCCGCCCGAACATCAGCCTTCCGGTGAACTCGTCCACGATGATGACCTGTCCGTCCTTGACCACGTAGTCCTTATCTTTCCGGAAAAGGGCGTGGGCTTTGAGGGCATTTTCTATGTAATAGGTGAGGGCGTAGTTGGAGGGGTCATAAAAGCTGGGCGCCTTGAGCAGCCCGGCGCTGCGGAGCATCCCCTCCATACGGTCGATGCCGCCCTCGGTGAGGGAGGAGGTGCGGTGTTTCTCGTCCACGGTGTAATCGGCGTCCTTGTTGAGGCGGGCGACGAGGTGGGCGATGGTCTTATACTTCTGGGTGGCTTCCTCAGCGGTGCCGCTGATAATCAGGGGGGTGCGGGCTTCGTCGATGAGGATGCTGTCGACTTCGTCCACGATGGCGTAGAGAGGCTCCTTCTGGACGCACTGGGAGAGGTCGAGGACCATGTTGTCCCTGAGGTAGTCAAAGCCGAACTCGTTATTGGTGCCGTAGGTAACATCCGCCTGGTAAGCCTCGCGGCGGGTGATGGGACGGAGGTGCTTCCACTTGGGGTCTCCGGAGTCAAAATCGGGGTCGTAGAGGAAAGAAGGGAGGGGATTATCGGGGGTCTGCATGGCGTTGATACAGGCCACGGTTATTCCCAGGGCGTGGTAGATGGGACCCATCCAGTGGCAGTCCCGCCGGGCGAGATAGTCGTTAACGGTGACCAGGTGGCAGCCTTTTCCGGCGAGGGCGTTGAGGGAGAGGGGCAGAGTAGCCACGAGAGTTTTTCCCTCGCCGGTAGCCATCTCGGCGATTTTTCCCTGGTGGAGGACGGTGCCCCCCATAAGCTGGACATCAAAGTGGCGCTGCTTTATGGTCCGCTTGGCAGCCTCGCGGACGGCGGCGAAGACCTCGGGCAGCAGGTCGTCCAAGTCCCTCTTTTGTTGCTTCCGGTGTTCTTTCTCAAGCTGGTCGACTCTATTCTGCAGACGTTTGCACTCGGCGGTCTCTTCCTCTTGCTGGAACTCGTTCTGCGCCTGAGCCAAGCGCTGATTGGCTTCCTCAAGCTCATGCTTTGCCTCGGTGATTTGCTGTCTAATCCCCGCCGTAGCTTCAGAGAGTCGAGCCTTAAAATCATCGGTCTTGGCGCGAAGCTCGGTATCGGAGAGCTTCTCCAATTCAGGCTCAAGCGAGTTTATCTCCGCCACCAGGGGGCGAAGGCGGTTCAGCTCCTTTTCATTGGAATCAAATAGTTTCCCCAGCCAGTTGAACATCGCTCACCTTATAGTTGACTGCTTAACAACCTATCCCCCTGACCCCCTTCCCTTACCAAGGGAAGGGGGAAGTAGTTTTTAAGAGAGGGCTTCGCCCCCTCTTCTTTATTTCTCCCCCTCTCCTTCTCAAGGAGAGGGGGACTAAGGGGGTGAGGTTAGTTTTACTCGAACATAGCTCCCACGGATAAGCCGGTGTGAATGCGGTGGATGGCTTCGCCGAGGAGTGAGGCGATGGACAGGATGGTGATTTTGTCCAGCTTTTTCTTCCCCATAACCGGTATGGTGTCGGTAACCACAACCTCTTTTACCGGGCTTTTGGCGATTCTCTCTATCGCCGGCGGGGAGAAGACAGGGTGAGTGCAGCAGGCATAAACCTCGGTGGCGCCGTTCTCCAGGAGGGTAGTTACGGTGTTGACCAGGGAGCCGGCGGTGTCAATTTCATCATCAACCGCCAGAGCGCATCTTCCCCGGACATCGCCGATGATGTTTAAGTTCTCGGTGGAGCCTTCATTTCCCAGCCGCCTTTTTTCCATAATCGCCAGCGGTGCGTGGAGCCTGGCGGCGAAGTCCCGGGCTCGCTTGGAAATGCCGATGTCGGTGGCGACCACGGTGAGGTCGGGCAGCGCTTTTTTCTGGAAGTATTGATAGAGTAGAGGGAAGGCGGTCAGCTCATCAACGGGCATGGTGAAGAAGCCCTGAATCTGGGGAGTATGGAGGTCGATGGTGAGCAGCCGCGTTGCTCCGGCGGTGGCAATCAGGTCGGCGATTAAGCGGGCGGTGATGGGCACCCGCGGCTGGTCTTTCTTATCGGTGCGTCCGTAGCCGTAATAGGGCAGGACGGCGGTGATTCGCCCCGCCGACGCCCTGCGGAAAGCATCAAGCATGATTAATAGCTCCACCAGGTTTTTATTCACCGGAGAGCAAATAGGCTGGACGATAAACACATCTCTCTCCCTGACATTCTCTAGAATTCGGACAAAGATATTCTCGTTAGAGAAGTCGAACACCTCTACTTTGCCCGGGGGAATATTGAGGTAATCGCAGATAGATTGGGCTAAGACCGGGTGAGCATTGCCGCTGAAGACCTTCAATTCATCCATCGCTTTAGTTACTCCTGCATTGCTGGTGTGGGGAAATTATGACACATTTCCACCACCTCGTGGCGGGTCCGGGCGATAAGCTGCTGGTCATCGGGGTGAGAAACCACTTCTGCAATCCAGGCGGCGATGCGCTTCATTTCCCCGGTGCCCAGACCCCTGGTGGTTACCGCCGGCGTGCCCACCCTGATGCCGCTGGTAATCTGGGGCGGTCGGGGGTCGAAGGGGATGGTATTCCGGTTCACCAGGATGTTGGCTGATTCCAGGGCTTTCTCGGCTTCCCGCCCGGTTATTCCCCGGGAGGAAAGGTCAACCAGGGCGAGATGGTTGTCGGTGCCTCCGGAAACGATGCGGAGCCCGTGTTTCTGGAGCTCGGAAGCCAGTGTTTTAGCGTTGGCTAGGGTCGCTTGCTGGTAGGTGACGAAATCGGGCTGCAGGGCTTCGTAGAAGCATACCGCTTTTGCGGCGATAATGTGCATTAAGGGACCTCCCTGGATTCCGGGGAAAACCGCGGCGTCAATGGCTTGAGCCAGCTCCTTGCGGCAAAGGATAAAGCCGCCCCGGGGACCGCGCAGTGTCTTCTGGGTGGTGGAGGTGACCACCGGAGCGTGGGGGATGGGGGAGGGGTGGAGGCGGGCAGCGATTATCCCCGCGATGTGAGCTATGTCAGCAAGCAGCGTGGCGCCTACCCGGTTGGCGATATAGCCAAAGCGCTCAAAATCAATAGTCCGGGGATAGGCGCTGGCTCCACAGATAATCAGTTTAGGCTTGTGTTTTGTAGCGAGCTTTTCTATTTCATCGTAATCAAGCATCTCGGTCTTGCGGTTAACGCCGTAAAAGATGAAGTGGTACCACTTTCCCGAGAAGTTGACCTCCAGACCGTGGGAAAGATGCCCTCCCTGGTCAAGCCTCATGCCCATCACGGTATCACCGGGTTGAAGCAAAGCGGCGTAGACCGCCATATTAGCCTGGGTGCCGCTGTGAGACTGCACATTGGCGTGCTCGGCGTTAAATAGCTTTTTCGCTCTTTCAATCGCCAGCGTCTCCACCTGGTCTATGGAGGAGCAGCCGCCGTAGTAACGGCGTCCGGGGTAGCCCTCGGCGTATTTGTCGGTCATCAAGCAGCCCTGGGCCTGGAGGATAGCGCGGTCGGCGTAGTTCTCCGAGGCGATGAGGTTTACACAGCTTGCCTGTCTCTCTTTTTCCTGCTCCAGAATCCGGGCTACCTCAGCGTCGTGGAGGGCAATGAACGAGGTCGTTTTAACATCCATAATGTGGTGCTATCATACTCCCCCTTTTCATCCTCAGTCAATCCAGAATGGCAAGCTCGTTCAGAGTGATGGGAAAGGGTGTCATTGCGAGCTCCCTTCCAACTGTCATTGCGAGCGAAGCGAAGCAATCCCATCCGTTATCTTAGATTGCTTCGTCGTCCTTCACTTTGTTTCAGACTCCTCGCAATGACCAAGAGAGGCGAAGCGGTTTGACAGTCGGGGCGGGAAATGATACATTCACATAAATTAGCAGTCTCATCAGGGAAGTGCTAAATGAAGGCGCTGAAAGAAAGAAGAGAAGCCCTTTTGAGGGTAATAGTGGGTGAGTATATTGGTCGGGCAATGCCTGTTGCCTCAAGGACTATTGCTCGGGATTACGACCTGGAAGTAAGCCCGGCTACCATCCGCAACGACATGGCTTACCTGGAAGGCGAGGGGTATATTACCCGTCCCCATCACTCTGCGGGCTGCATTCCCACCGACAAAGCCTATCGTTATTATGTGGAATCGCTGGGAAGCGAGGTTGGCTTTCCCGAGGTGGAGCAGTCCTCAATTTACCACCCGGTCAGGAAGACACGGGACAGGATTGAGTCGCAGATAAGGTGGTCGGTATTTTTTCTCGCCCGATTTGTTCACAATCTGGCGATAATAACCTCGCCGAAAACCAGCCAGAGCCACTTCAAGCATCTTGATTTGGTGAGCTTACAGGACTTCGTCGCCCTCTTGATTCTGGTGTTATATGGAGCAAGAATCAGGCAGCATTTCTTATCTTTTGATGAAGCGGTTTCCCAGGACGAGCTGACCAGCCTGGCTAACCGGTTTAACGCTGTTTATGAGGGGATGACCAGCGATGATATTCTCGCCGAAGTGCCCGGGCTTTCCCCCCAGGAGCAGAAGGTATCTCAGGCGGTAGTAGACATAATGGAAGGGGAAAACAGGCTGGAATACGGTATGACTTATATTGAAGGGCTGTATTTGCTGTTAAGCCAGCCGGAGTTCTCCCGGACTTCCCGGGTGGTCGGTATATTGGAGCTCTTGGAAAAGGAGAACTGGCTGGCAAACACCCTGGGGCAGCAGGCTAGCGAGGGGAGGGTGGAGGTAATTATCGGTGGAGAGAACGCCGTGGAGGCCTTGCGTGATTTCGGGCTGGTGGTCGGTCAGTATGGAGTCTCCACCAAGGCAAGCGGCATCGTCGGGGTGATTGGTCCGAAGCGGATGGACTATTCCCGGGCTATTTCTTCGGTTAACTCCGTTTCCACGCTGCTTTCTAAATCGGTAGCGGAATATATCCAGGGGGTTTAATATTGGCTGAAGAGGAATTAGCTGACGACGGAATAACCGAGGAAGCGGAGGATGTAGAAGCGTTACGGGAGGCGCTGGAAGAGCGGGGGAAAGAAGCGGAGAGATACCTGGCTAACTGGCAGAGGGCACAGGCTGACCTGGCTAATTATAAAAAATATGCCGAGCAGGAAAAGCAGGAAATTTTGAGCTTTGGCAACAGCACGCTCATCCTGAGTCTGCTGCCCATTGTGGATGATTTTGAGCGAGCCCTTGCCTCGTTGCCGTCCGAGCTTAGCGGGGAAAATTGGATTGAGGGCGTTAAAATTATATATAATAACCTCAAGGCGGCGCTGGAAAAGGACGGGGTAAGTGTGATTAAGGCTGAAGGAGAGCCGTTTGACCCTCGTTTTCACGAAGCGGTAATGCATCAGCCGGGGAAGGAAGGAGTAATACTGGAGGAAATCCGGAAAGGGTATAAGCTGAAAGACAGAGTGCTCCGCCCCAGCCTGGTAGTGGTGGGTGGAGAGACAGAGGAGGAAAGTCATGGCGAAGGCAGTAGGGATTGATTTAGGGACGACCTTTAGCGAGGTGGCGGTAATGCAGGGAGGGGAGCCGGTAGTTATCCCTTCGGCTGAAGGTGGTACCCTTTTCCCCTCGGTGGTGGCGGTAAGCAAGACCGGCGAGCGCCTGGTGGGGCAGATAGCCCGGCGCCAGGCTATCGTTAACCCGGAGAATACGGTCTACAGTATTAAACGCTTTATGGGGCGCAAGTGGGGGGAGCCGGCGGGTCGGGAGCTGCCGGTAGAGGAGGATGCCCGCCGCAAGACCTATAAGGTAACCAAGGGACCTAATAATGAGGTGCGGGTGGTCATGGGGGGAAAAGAGTATAGTCCGCCAGAAATCTCGGCAATGATTCTGCAGAAGCTGAAGGCGGATGCTGAAGCTTACCTCGGCGAGAAGGTGACTGACGCCGTAATCACCGTCCCGGCTTACTTCAATGATGCCCAGCGCCAGGCAACCAAGGACGCCGGGACCATAGCCGGGCTTAATGTGCTGAGAATAATCAATGAGCCCACGGCGGCCTCTCTAGCCTATGGGATGGACAAGAAGAAGGAGGAGACCATCGCTGTGTACGACCTCGGTGGTGGCACCTTTGATATTTCCATCCTTGAGATTGGCGAAGGCACCTTCCAGGTCAAGTCAACCAGCGGTGACACCCACCTTGGTGGTGATGACCTTGACCAGCGGCTCATGGACTGGCTCTGTGATGAGTTCAAACGAGACCAGGGGATAGACCTCAGGCAGGACAGAATGGCGCTGCAAAGAATAAGGGAGGCGGCGGAAAAGGCGAAGATTGAGCTATCTACTGTCCAGCAAACCGAGATAAACCTTCCCTTTATCACCGCCGATGCCTCCGGTCCCAAGCATCTTACCATGACCCTTACCCGTTCCAAGCTGGAGCAACTGGTGATGGACCTGGTAGAGAAAACCCTGGAACCCTGCCGCCAGGCATTGGCTGACGCTGGAAAGAGCGCCTCCCAGATTAACGAGGTGATTCTAGTTGGCGGGCAGACCAGAATGCCACTGGTTCAGGAGAAGGTAAGACAATTCTTCAGGAGGGAACCAAATAAGGGGGTGAACCCCGATGAGGTGGTGGCGGTAGGTGCCGCCATTCAGGCGGGGGTGCTTAAGGGAGAGGTCAAGGAGGTCCTTTTGCTGGATGTTACTCCGCTCACCCTCGGCATCGAGACACTGGGCGGGGTAGCCACGCCGCTGATTCCCCGGAATACCACCATCCCGACCTCCAAGAGCCAGATTTTCAGCACCGCCACCGATAGCCAGCCGAGCGTGGAAATACATATCCTCCAGGGAGAGCGTCCCATGGCGGGCGATAACCGGACGCTGGGGCGGTTTATGCTTGACGGCATTTTGCCCGCGCCGCGAGGAGTGCCCCAGATTGAAGTGACTTTTGATATTGATGCTAACGGCATACTTAATGTCAGCGCTCGCGATAAAGGCACGGGTAAGGAGCAGAAAATCACCATCACTGCCTCCAGCGGACTCAGCAAGGGAGAGGTGGAGAAGATGCAGAGGGAGGCGGAGGCGCACGCCGCTGAAGATGTCCGTCGCAAGGAAGAGGTCGAGGCTCGTAACCTGGCGGACAACCTTGCTTATACCGCGGAGAAGACGCTCCGTGACCATAAGGATAAGATATCCGACAAGCTAAAACAGGAAATAGAGGGCAAGATAGCCGCCGTCCGCACCGCGCTTCAGGGTAAGGATGTAAATTCTATTCGTAATGCGATGCAGGAATTGTCCCAGGTTATGCAGAAGGTTGGTTCTGCCGTTTATGGACCGCCCCCCGGCGGGCAACAGGGCCCTGGTGGAGGGGAGGACACCACTGAGGGCGAGTTCCGTGAAGTGTAACCCGATTTGATGCTATAATTAAGTTGAGGTTCGCTATCCCCCAAAAAGCATTATTTTTGTTATTATCAATATTATCCAGCTAGCTGGAAGGAGAAACAAAAAATGGCCGGGATTGATTTGCAAGAGTTTGCCTTGACCGCCGAGAGAATCAGGGAAAAGGCTAAGAAGGAAGGCAGGTTAATGGATAATCCTTCCGAAGAGGAATTGCGCTCGCTGGTGGAAAAGGAGCCCGGCGTCAGGAAAACAATATACGAAAATTTCGTTGCTGAAAGTGGACCTACTTCCCGAGCAGCTATGTTCACCAAAAACAGTGTCGATAATACTTTCGGCGAAGAAGAACTCCGGCTGCTAGCCAAATGCGAAAGGATTCTGGCAAAAGAAAAACTGATTTCCATTGATAGAATTGTGGGTAACCAGAGCAGTGAAACAACAGTCAGGCTAATTGTTCCCCAAAGATTTGCCCATGTTGCCTACGGGGGAAGGAACCTTTTTATACCCCTAAAAAAAGAGGTTAAAAAACCAACGTATCAAATCATCTTTTTCGCCGATGAAGCCTTTGAAGCTAATGAATCCAAGCTGCTTCCCCAGAAAGACATCACCATAAGATTGGCAATGCTGGATGACGGAAGGATTATTAAAATAGTTAAGAACAGCAACTATATCGGCGAATATAAAAAGGGAGTCTTCGCTGCCGAGGACTGGATTGCTAAAACCAGAAAAGGCGGCATTTTTCTACATGCCGGTTGCAGGGAGGATTATCTCCAGTCAGTGCATGGGGATTACCAAAGGGTTAGAACATTGCTTCTCGCTTTAAGTGCCAATGGGAAAACAACCTTAACCTGCAGGATTCTGGCAAGAAAAGGAAAGGAAAAATCGTGGCTTATTCAGGACGATGGTGGGACTCTCATGCCCGATGGTTCTTTTCACGGGTTTGAAGCTGGCGGAGTGTTCGTAAAAACCGAGGGGGTAAATCCCGGAGAGCAGCAGGGGATATTCTACGGCTTATTAAAACCAGGAACATTGTGTGAGAATGTCTATGTGACCGAAGAGGGAGACTTTGACTTTTACAACTTTGAAAGAACATCGAATGGACGAGCAGTTATACCGAGAAGAGATTTTATGCACGCCAGCACCTATATTGACGTGGACCGGGTTGATAACATAATTCTTATCACCAGGGGAGCGCTGGTTCCGGCAATCTCCAAATTGACCCGGGAGCAGGCAACCGCCCTGATGATTTTAGGGCAGGCAATGGAATCGTCAGCCGGTGACCCCACCCAGGCGGGAAAGCTCAGAAGCGAGTTTTTCTATGACCCCTTTTTAGCCGGCGACAGAGCCGAGCATGCCAACAGATTTTATGAAATCTTGAGAGGTCTTCCCCACATTAATTACTTCCTGTTAAATACCGGAGGGGTGGGTGAAGGAGAACATTTCCGGGATATAACCGTGGAGCATACGATGGCGATATTAGATTCTCTATTAAGAGGAGGGCTTGAAGATTGGGTAGATTCGCCTACCGGTTTTAAGGTGCCCAAAGCGATAAGGATGGTAGATGACATCTACCTGCATCCCGAGAAGCTTTATACCAAGGTTGAATTTGAAGAGAGGCAGAAGGACTTCAATAAGTTCAGGTATGAAGCGGTGGAAAAGCTTGGCGGTGCGCTGCATCCTGAGATAAGAAACGTTTTTGCCAATCCGTTAGCTAACGGATAGCTCTATCGGAGTGGACAAAGTGGCTGAGTTTAGTGAGCTTCGGAAACGATTGGAAGCTGAGAAGGAGCAGCTGCTGCAGCAGCTGGCAGAGGCACAGACCTCTCAGCAAATCGCGGAAAGAAGAGGCGGTGGCTCACTGGGCAAAAGGGGAGAGGAGGCAAGCGAGGTCTGGGAGCTGGAAAAAAGGCTGAGCCTGGAGCAAAGGCTGCGGAAATCCCTTGATGAGATAGAGCATGCGTTACAGAAATATGAAGCGGGCACTTACGGATTATGCGATGTCTGCGGTAAGCCCATAGAGCCTGCTCGCCTTGGAGCGCTGCCTCAGGCGAACCTGTGTTTGAAGTGCAAAGCGGACCAGAAGAGGGATGCCAGATAAAAGGCAAGCCAAGTTTTTTTTGCTCGCTGCCGCCTCAGTGGTCGTCCTTGACCAGTTGACTAAATTATGGGTCAGGGATAATTTAGCCCTGGGGACAGTAATCCCCAAGACAAGCTTCCTGAATTTAGTGTATTATGCCAATACCGGCGCCGTCTTTGGCTTGTTCCCGGGGCAGGTTTTGGCTTTCATTGTTACCACCGTGGCGGTGATGGCAGGCATCCTGGTGGCTCGTCATTACCTGCCGTCTGCTGCTCTGGGCAATGTAGCCCTGGGACTGCTTTTCGGCGGCGCTGCGGGCAACCTGATAGACCGTGTTTGTCTCGGCTTTGTCACCGATTTCATTGATGTTCACTGGAGCCGGCTTCACTGGTCGGCGTTCAACTTCGCCGATGCCTCAGTAGTGGCGGGCATCATTTTGTTTATTTATTCCCTCTACCGCCAGGGCTTCTTTGCCAGGGTGTATCATCATGGACTCACCAGAGAGTAAGATACTGCGATTTGTCGTTTCCCGCCCTGGCGCCCGTCTTGATGGTTACCTGGCGGAAGTCCTCCCCCAGTTTTCCCGGGCTTACCTGCAAAAGCTGATTGGGCAGGGGCGTGTCCTGGTCAACGGGCAAGTAGTCAAGGCGAGTCGGAGGCTGCTTGCCGATGATAGCATCACCGTGGGGCTTCCTCCTCTCCCCGCCTCTCCTGCCGCTGAGCCAGCTTCGCTGCACATAGTTTATGAGGATGAAGAAGTTATCGTGGTGGACAAGCCCGCCGGGTTAACCGTTCATCCTGCCCCGTGGCATCCCGACCATACTCTGGTTAACGCTCTCCTGGCGCATTGTCCCGCTCTGGCGGAAAGCGGTGAGATGGCGCGTCCCGGCATCGTCCACAGGCTGGACAAGAATACTTCGGGGCTTATCGTCATTGCCAAGAATGAACCGGCTCAAGCCGCCTTAATCAACCAGTTCAAAAGCCAAACGGTGACCAAGGGCTACCTTGTCCTGGTTAAAGGGAAGGTGTTTCCCCGTGAGGGGGTGATTGAACTCCCCCTGGGGCGGGACCCCCGAAATCGTAAGAGGATGGCGGTGGTCGAGGGGGGAAGGGAAGCCGTTACCCATTACCGGGTTGAGCGGTACTTCGGCGATTACAGCTTGCTTGAGGTAGTGCCCGGAACAGGGCGGACGCACCAGATAAGGGTGCACCTTTCCGCTGTGGGCTATCCGGTTGTCGGCGATTCCACCTACGGGGTAAAATCAGATTACCTCCCCCGGCAGTTCATTCATGCCCATCGTCTTGGCTTCCGCCTGCCGTCCACCCGGCGCTACCTTGAGTTCAGCTCTCCTCTGCCCGAGGAGCTGAGACAGGTCCTGGAGAGGCTTGCTCATTGAAGGAAGGCGCGGGGTGGTATAGAATAGGGCAAATTAGTTAACATATTTGTATTATGGAGAGCCGACGCTGCAAGGGAATGCGGGACTTGCTTCCCGGGGATATGCAGCAGTTCCGCTACATTGAGGATACCTTTCGCCGCTGCTGTCTCAAGTGGGGGTACCGGGAAGTGAGAACGCCCGTCCTGGAATACCTCCACCTGTTTACCGCTACCGGGACGCTTACCCCCGGCAGGCTGGGAAAGGTATATTCCTTTCTTGACTGGGATGGCTGGAGCGGGGAGAGGGTCGTGCTCAAGCCCGACGGCACCATACCGATAGCCCGACTTTATCTGGATAATCTGAACCCCGAGGGGGAAGCCAGGCTTTTCTATGTTACCGAGATTTTTGCCTTTGAGCAGACGGGAAAGGAAAACCGGGAACGGTGGCAGTGCGGGGTGGAGTTTTTGGGCGGCGCCACGCCGATGGCGGATGTGGAGATTCTCCTCCTGGCGAGGGAGATTTTGAATAGTCTCGGTATCGGAGATGTCCAATTGCGATTGTCCCATGCCGGTCTGGCAAAAGCCCTGGTCAAGGAGCTCGGTCTCAGTCCCCGGGAGGAGGCTAAGATGCTCGGGCGCATACTGGATGGCGACCAGCAGGCGTGGGAAGAGGCGAAATCGGGCTGCCCGGAGCGGGACAGGCTTTTGGCTTTCCTGGTGGACTTCAAAGGGAAATCGGGAGGCTTTCGGAAGAAGGTTGAGGGCTTGTCGGCACGAGCCTCGGCGGAAGTGAAGTCCCGCCTCGGTGATTTCCTTGATGTCGTCGGCTTGCTGGACAGCTTGAATTGCGATTACCAGATTGACCTTACCGCCCTCCAGGGGTTTGAGTATTACACCGGAATTTGCCTCCAGTTATCGTCCCGCGGCGAGAAAATCGCCGGCGGTGGGAGATATGACGAGCTCCTTTCGCTTATGGGCGGCGAAAGTGTTCCTGCCTCGGGTTTTGCCATTTATGTTGACTCGGTGATGAAAATGCTTCCCCCCAGGGGAGATGAGCGCGGTGAGACCGGCGTGCTGCTCCGGGGTGATAGGGCAGTCCCCGGAACGGTAAAAGCGTGTTTTAGCCTGGCGCAGTCGCTGCGCAGCACGGGGCGCATCGTTGAGCTTGATTTTAGCGGTGGAGAGGCGGCGGGCGACTACCGCTGGGTTATTTCCGTTTCCGGCGGCGGATTTGTGGTCGTTGACCGGAAGCGGGAAAAGAAATGGGAGGCTGGCTCTGAAGCGGAGGTTGCCGGCATACTGGGCGATGCAAAGTAGATTTTGATGAAAAAGCGCTCCGCCGATATCAAGATTGCCCTGCCTAAGGGAAGGCTGCTTCCCCCGACCGCTGATTTGCTTGAGGCGGCAAAGCTGGGCTTTGACGGCTATAATGAGCAGACAAGGCACTACCGGCTCAGGTCAACGGTCCTGCCTTACCTCTCGGCCAAGATATTCCAGGAAAAAGATATCGCTATTCAGGTGGCGATAGGCAATTACGACCTGGGGATATGCGGACTGGACTGGGTGGAGGAGCTCCTTGCCCGGTATAAAGCCAGCGGGGTAGTGAAAATGGCGACTTTGAGCTATGGTGAGGGAAGCGTGTATGCCGCCAGTAGTGAGACGGGGAGAGCCGCTGAGGACAGCTGGCGGCTGGTGAGCGAATACCCTAATTTAGCCGAGGCTTTTGCCTTGAATATGAGACTGAGAAGATTCAGGATTTTCCCTGTCTGGGGGGATGCCGAGGTCTATCCCCCCGAGGACGCCGAAATAGCGGTATTGTGGGCTAAGGACGAGAAAGGGCTGGAAAAACAGGGTCTGCATCCCCTGGTGAAGCTGTTTCCCGTCAATGCCGTGGTGATTGCCAACCAGGAGAGCTTGAAGAGTAAAGAGCTGGACGGGTTATTAAAGCGGCTTGCTCCGGGGCGCTGCGGCGAGGAGCATTTTCTATCCTTTGAGGAGCTGGGCAGGGGAAGCCCTGCTGAGCCGCTTTCCCCGCGGCGGGTGGAGGGGAAAGTCAGGCTGGCTCTGCCTGACGGACATCAGCTGCCGCCCACGGCGGACTTGTTGAAACACGTCGGGCTTAACTTGAGCCGTTATTGCCCCGAATCGCTGGACTATCGCCCTTCCGCCGACCTGGACTGGCTGGCGGTCAAGGTAATCCGTCCCCAGGATATGCCCCTTCAGGTAGCCAACGGCAACTTCGACCTGGCAATCACCGGCAGGGACTGGCTGCTCGACCATCTCCACCGTTTCCCCTCCAGCCCCGTGGTGGAGCTTCTGAACCTCGGCTTCGGCAGGGTGAAGATTGTCGCCGCAGTGAGCCAGGAAATGCCGGCGTCCACCATAGAAGAGGTAAAACGGTTGCTGAACGGCGGGGGGCTGCCGGCCCTCAGGGTAGCCTCGGAGTATGTCAACATCAGCGACCGGTATCTCTGTGACCGTCATATCAGCCCTTATAAGCTGATACCGACCTGGGGGGCAAGCGAGGCTTTCCTGCCTGAGGATGCCGACCTGCTTATTGATAATATGCAGACCGGGAAAACAATGGCGGAGCATAACCTTAAAATCATTGATGAGCTTGGCGATTCTACCGCTTGCTTGATTGGCAATAAAAAGGGCGTTGAGTCGCCTGATAAAATAAAGGAAATGGACTTTTTAATAAGTATGCTGCAAAGAGGATTATCATGAAGAGAGTTGAAGGCTTTGACCTGGCAAAGAAATTGCTTGATAGGAAAGTCCCGCTGCAATCTTTAGACGCCATGGCGGAGCCTCAGCAGGTGGTGGCGCGCATCATCGACGAGGTGCGGCGTAATGGCGACGAGGCGCTTTTCCACTACACCAAGGAGTTAGACCGAGTTCAGCTTGATTCTCTGGAGGTAGGCAAGCAGGAACTCGCGGCGGCTTACCGGGCAGCCGACAAAAAGCTGGTCGCCGCTCTGGAGCTAGCCGCTCAGAGGATAACCAGCTTCCACCGTGAGTGTTTACCCAAAATCGGCGTTATACCTGTGGGGCGAGGTCTGGAAAGGCAGGTCCGCCCTCTGGATAAAGTGGGAATATACGTTCCCGGGGGCATCGCCTCTTATCCCTCCACGGTGTTGATGACCGCTATTCCTGCCCGGGTAGCCGGGGTTAAAGAAATTATCATGGTGTCGCCTCCGGGGGGTGAGGGGACTATCCCCGCTGATACCCTGGTGGCGGCGAGCATCGCTCAAGTCAGCCGTGTTTTTAAGATTGGCGGTGCTCAAGCTATCGCCGCCTTAGCCTTCGGCACTGAATCGGTGCCCAAGGTGGACAAAATATGCGGTCCGGGCAACATCTTTGTGGTGCTCGCCAAGAAGCTGGTCTATGGCTCGGTGGCTATTGACGGGCTCCAGGGACCGAGCGAGATTATAATCGTGGCTGATGAGACCGCCAGTCCCTCTTTATGCGCCGTGGACCTCTTAGCCCAGGCGGAGCATGACCCCCTGGCGAGAGTGGTGTTGATTACCACATCCGCCGAGCTGGCTAACAAAGTCGACGGGGAAATTCTCTCCCGGCTGGATAAGCTGGAGCGGTCTTTCATCGCCGCCGCGGCTATTGATAACGGCGTGATTGCCATCGTGGACAACATTGACCAGGCAGTTGAGCTGGTCAACCTTTATGCTCCGGAGCACCTTTCCCTGATGGTCTCCAATGCCTCTGCCCTGGTTCGCAAAATCTATAACGCCGGCGGTATTTTCGTGGGCAGCAGCTCCTCGGTGGTTTTGGGCGATTATGTCGCCGGTCCGAGTCATGTATTGCCCACGGAGGGCAGCGCCCGTTTCAGCTCGCCCCTGGGCGTTGAGGACTTCCTCAAGGTTACCAATGTCATTTCGCTGGACGACTCCACCGCGGAGAAGCTCTCCCAGGCGGCGATAACCATAGCCCGCGCCGAGGGGCTCAGCGCCCATGCCCAGGCACTGGAGGCGAGGCGGAAGCGGGAGAAGGAATAAATGGATATAAAGAAGCTGATAAGAGCTGAGCTATTGGCGATGAAGGGCTATACTCCCCTGGAGCCGGTGGAGGTTCTTGAGGAGCAGCTTGACCGGAAGGTAATCAAGCTCGATGGCAACGAGAACCCCTACGGCTGCTCCCCCAAAGTTTTTGGCGCTCTCGCCAATTATCCTTACTATCATATCTACCCCGACCCCCAGCAGAGGAAGCTCGGCGAAGCCCTGGAGAAATATACCGGCATAAGCCGCCAGCATATCGTTTGCGGCAGCGGCAGCGATGAGCTGATTGACCTCATCCTGAGGCTTTTCCTTGAGCCGGGCGACAGGGTCATCAATTGCCCCCCGACATTCGGCATGTATCTCTTCAGCACCGGCATCTGCGGGGGAAAGGTGATTGACGTGCCCCGAAAGGAAGACTTTGCTCTGGACATCCCGGGGATAAAAAAGGCGCTGGACAAAAGAACCAAGGTCATCTTTATCGCCTCTCCCAACAACCCCACGGGCAATGTCGCTGGGGAGCAGGAGCTCCTGGAGCTGGTGGATACCGGAAGAATTGTGGTCGTTGACGAGGCATACTTTGAGTTCAGCGGGACAACGATGGCGGGGTTGGTGCCTCGCTATCCTAACCTGATGGTGCTGCGCACCTTCAGCAAATGGGCGGGGCTGGCCGGGCTTCGTGTCGGCTATGGCATCTTCCCCGGAGAAATCGCCGGCTACCTGATGGAGATTAAGCAGCCGTATAATATCACCGCTGCTGCCCAGGTGGCGGTGCTGGCTTCCCTGGGCGATATGGACTATCTCCGGGGCAACATAGAAAGGATAGTGGCGGAGCGAGACCGGCTCTCTAGCAAGCTGGGCGAGTTGGGCGGGCTGACCCTCTATCCCTCAAGGGCTAATTTCGTCCTCTGTTCCCTCCGCCGTGGAGTGCCCGCCAGGGAAATCTGGCAGGAGTTGCGGAAAAAGGGCATCTTTGTCCGCTATTTCGATGCCCCGCGGTTGAAGGACTGCCTGCGGATAAGCGTGGGCAAGCCCGGGGATACCGATGCCCTGATTGAGGCGCTGAAAACTCTGCCTGTCATTGCGAGCGAAGCGAAGCAATCTCACCCATAAATAAAACTGGAGGTTAAAAATGGCTGAAAGGAAAGCAAAGATAACCCGGGAAACCGCCGAGACAAATGTCAGGGTGGAGCTGAATATCGACGGCAGGGGAGAGTTTGAGATTACCACGGGGATAAGGATGTTCGACCACTTTCTGTCCCAGCTTGCCCGGCACGGGATATTCGACCTCAAAATTTCCGCCACCGGCGCCGACCAGCACCACGTCGTGGAAGACGTCGCCATCTCGCTGGGCAAGGCGTTTAACCAGGCATTAGGGAAGAAGGAAGGCATCGTCCGGATGGGGCATGGGATTGTTCCTATGGACGATACCGTGGCGCTGGCGGCGGTGGATATCGGGGGAAGACCCTACAGCGTGCTGGATATACCCTTTACCGAGGCAAAAATCGGCGAGCTGTCCTCCGACCTGGTGCGCCATTTCCTGGTCTCCTTTGCCGCCGAAGCTAAAATCAACCTCCACGCCAGGATACTCGCCGGTATAAATGACCACCACAAAGCCGAAGCGGTGTTCAAAGCCCTCGGCAGAGCCCTGGACGCCGCCACCCGCATCGACCCCCGAATCAAGGGCAGAGTTCCCAGCACCAAAGAGTTTATCGAGAGCTAGGGGGACGAAAACCGGGGCGTTACCATGACCGGGCGTGCCGGGCGATGATGTCCAGCGTTTCCAGCGTCTCGGTAGAGGGAAGAGCGTAAGGAGTCCTTATCCGGGCATATCCCTGCCCGGGCTCGGGGAAAAGCCGGATGCCCGGTAGTCCGGCGTCGGGTTTAAGCAGCCGGTCTTTCAAGCGGTAATCGAAGTTGAGGCTCTGCGCTAGCGATTTATCTCCCTTCCACCGGACGTCAACCACCCTGCCCCACAAAAGCAAGCTCCTCTTCCTGATAAGCCAGGTTCTCTTTAATGTCCGGCTTCTGGTTATGTTGGGGCTTTTCACCAGGTAGTCCAGGAAGTAATTTAACCCGTGCTCGCCGGAGGTGCTGATGACGTTTATGGAGTCGATGCTTCCCCCTTCAAGCTGGATAATCCCTTCCGACCTCTGCCCCGAGGCGCGGCTCGGTCCTATCTTCTCCCGCCCGTCGCCCTGCTCCATAAGGGAAGCCTTAGCCCCTATTTCCTTAAGACGCTGGAAAAGCTCCTCCTTTTTGCGGGCGCCCGCCTTCTTTCTCTTGAGCAGAGCCAGGGGCAGACCAGCCAGCACCAGAATGGCGACTAAGGCGCTGATTATGCTATCCCAGTTCATTTCCTCTGACGAAAGTTTTTTACCTGGTCTAAATATGTCTTATCTGGCGTCCCTGGCGGGACTCGAACCCGCAACCCGCTGCTTAGAAGGCAGCCGCTCTATCCACTTGAGCTACAGGGACACCGTGGTAATAATAAAGCTAAAAGTTCACAATTTCAACCTGAATCGTTCACAGAGGAATAGAGATAAGGGGGTATATCTCCACTCATCGGCACTCGAATACCGAGAATTGAGTTGATTGTCCTCTCATAGAAAAATTTTCATTTCACATCTTTAATGTAACCCATTCTCTCCTTCATTTGCTTTCTAAACTTCTCAATTTGCATTGATGAGAGATAGTCAAATTGGACACTTAACACGTTATCTGGATTATAGACAATGTCTGGATTATTAAAAGACAAGTAATGTGTCTGGTGGCTGCCCAATGCAGTAAAGACCATACTCATCACCTCTTCTATTTCTTCACCTGCGTCATATGCGTGTCGCACCTCCTTCCCGGTGGAAAGCAAAACCGTAACAATGATTTTCCCCTTTTGATGTTCTTTTTCTTCACTCATTTATTGCTAGCCTCCTCTGCTAATTATAACTCAAACCTAGAAGCATTTTAGGGGCTAGGCTTTTTAGAGAAAATGGAAATCAAGCGGTCAAGTAAACGGTCAATTATACTGTCCTCTTTGATATAGAGTCTCTCTAACATTAACTCATGTTCAGCAGCTATAAAATTAGGGTTTTCAGGAATGCAAGGGAAGTTCACAACAAAAAGTTTTTCACCTGCTTCTTCTTCAACGAGTATCTCAGTTATGATTTTACCCCTTCTGCCTAGCGGGACAAGAAATTCTCTGTTCCTTATCGGACATGCGGAAAGCACTTCGTCACCAACCTTCAAAGTTATCGTTTTTTCCGTCCAAAAATCCTCACGGTTCAAGTAAAAGCCACGCAAGGCATAGACCACAGCCATAACCCCACCACCAATCATTATAATCCACCCACTCACTGGATACGTAGCATAGTAGGCTACCAAACCTTCTCCCTCTACCCACACTATAGAATCTAACCACCCCTCATAAGCAAGCCAATAACCAAGCCTTATCCAAAGACCACTAACAACAAGACCAACCACCCCCGCAATTGCTTTCCTCAGCTCCTGGTGCTTGGAGCAGTCTCCCAGGCAGCAAAGATGAAGCACCCCTTCACAAATACCGACACCAATAGCAATTACGATAAAGGATACAAATAGACGCATCAGCCCCTTTTGCTTTAATTCCTCATATCCAAGCTTTGCCCAAGGTCTAAGCTGTCTTTAGTCTATCACTACACTGCATCCAGGTAAATAATTCTGCTGGAAAGGAATGCTCGCCTCAGGGACACCGTGTTAATTTTACTCCCTGGTGAACAGGCTGTAAATCTTGAGGTAGCGCTTGGTGGTAGCCCGGATTACCTCGGGGGGCAGCGGCGGCGGGGGAGAATTCTGGTCCCATCCCGAAGCCAGGAGCCAGTCGCGGACGGGCTGCTTGTCCAGGCTCTGCTGGGGCTTGCCCGGCTGGTAGCGGCGGGAGTCCCAGAAGCGGCTTGAATCCGGCGTCAACAGCTCGTCAATAAGCGACAGCTTTCCGTCAATGAGTCCGAACTCAAACTTGGTGTCGGCGATAATGATGCCCCTGGCGGCGGCGAAGTCCCGGGCAAAGCGGTAAATGAGCCGGCTCTTCTCCTCCATCTCGGGCATCAGGCGCTCGATGCCGAGCTCCTTCACATCGTCAGCGGTGAGGGGGCGGTCATGCTCTACATCGCTCTTGGTGGTGGGGGTGAACAGGGGCTGGGGAAACTCCTGGCTTTCCTCCATACCCTGAGGCAGGGAGATGCCGCCGACCCTGCCGCTCTGCCGGTATTCCGCCCAGGCTGAGCCGGCAAGGTAGCCCCGGACAACGCACTCCACGGGGATGCGCCGGGCGTGAACCGTAACCATGGAGCGCCCCACCAGGCTTGCTTCCGGGGTTGGAGATTGCTTCGGGCTTTCCGCCCGCGCAATGACATTAGGGGTGCTGGCAAGGGCATCAGGGATGGTTGACATAACCTCACGGAGCGCCTTCAGGCTGTCGATTACTCTCACCAGGTGATTGGGGACGATGTGGGCTGTTTTGGTGAACCAGAAGGCGGAAAGCTGGTTGAGGACTTTTCCCTTTTCAGGGACGCCGCAGGGCAGGACATAGTCAAAGGCGGAGATGCGGTCGGTGGAGACGATAAGGAGCCGGTCTCCCAAGCGGTAGACATCCCGCACCTTGCCCCTCTTCAAGAGGGGGAGCGGCAGGCTGGTCTCCAGCAACATAGCCATAGCTAAATCATAACCCTCAGCATAACTTCAGGTAAACTCCCCCTCCCTCTAACTCCCTCCCGCCAGGGGAGGGAGAATAATTTAAAGTTCCTCTCCCTTGACGGGAGAGGATAGGTGAGGGTGAAATTCTCCTGCCAGGGGAAAAGGGCTTATCTTGCCCGACGCGTGGGGCGCCGTCTTTTCGCCCCGCCCTTTCCTCCCCGCAGCCCCAGACGCTGGAAAATATCGTCAACATGCTTCAGGTAATACTGGTAGTCAAAGAGGGACTTCAGCTCCTTGGGGGAGAGGTGGGCGGTAACCCGCTTATCCTTTTCCAGGAGGGACAAGAGGCTCTTTTTCTGCTCCCCGGCTTTCATGGCGTTTCGCTGCACCATTTCATAGGCTTCCTCTCGCTTCACTCCCTGGTCTATCAAGGCGAGGAGAATCCGCTGAGAGAAAATTAATCCCCGGGTGAGCTCGAGGTTGCAGCGCATATTTTCGGGGTAGACCTTAAGCCCCGTTATTATCGAGGTGAACACGGAGAGCATATAGTCCAGCGCCAGGCAGGAGTCGGGCAGGATGATGCGCTCCGTGGAGGAGTGGCTAATGTCGCGCTCGTGCCACAGGGCGATATTCTCCAGGGAGGTTAGGGCGAATCCCCTCATCAGCCTGGCGAGCCCACAGATGCGCTCGCAGAGCTCGGGGTTCCGCTTGTGGGGCATTGCCGAAGAGCCGGTCTGTCCCGCCTCAAATGGCTCCTCGACTTCCCCGATTTCGGTCCTCTGGAGGCTTCTAATCTCGGTGGCGAATTTCTCCAGCGAGCTGGCGATTATGGCTAAGGTGGTCACGAACTGGGCGTGGCGGTCGCGCTGGATTATCTGGCTGGAGACTGGCGCCGGGGTAAGCCCCAGCTTCCGGCAGGCTATTTCCTCCACCTGGGGAGGGACGGTGGCGTAGGTGCCCACCGCTCCGGAAATCTTGCCCACCGAGACCATTTGCGAGGCATCCTCCAGCCTTCGGGCATTGCGTCTCATCTCCTCCACCCAGAGCGCCATTTTCAGCCCGAAGGTGATTGGCTCGGCATGAATGCCGTGGGTGCGCCCTATCATTATGGTGTGCTGGTGCTCCACGGCTTTACCTTCCAGGGCGGAAATGAGCTCGCCTATGTCCTTCGCCAGGATGCCCGCCGCTTGTTTCAGTTGAAGGCTCAGGGCGGTATCCATAATGTCCGAGGAGGTAAGCCCGAGGTGGATAAAGCGAGACTCCTTGCCCAGGCTTTCCGAGACCGAGTTGAGGAAGGCGGTCATATCGTGGTGAGTCACCTTGAGAAACTTGGCGATGCGGTCGGGGTCGTAGCTGGCTTTTCTTATCCGGGTCATGGCGCTGGGGGGGACTTTGCCCAGCTTCGTCCAGGCTTCGCAGACGGCAAGCTCAACCTTGAGCCAGTTGTCGAACTTGTTCTCCTCCGACCAAATTTTCTTCATCCGGGGTCGAGAATAGCGCTCAATCATATTATCCCTCAGCCAGCCTGGCGGTATATTCGTTGCAGGCCTGTTTAATCCTATCATATTTTATCCCCAGGATGCGGGCGGCGAGGAGGGCGGCGTTCCTGGCGCCATTTACGCCCACGCAGGCCAGGGGGACGCCGGGAGGCATCTGGATTATGGAGAGGAGGGCGTCGATGCCCTTCAGGTCGCTGGTGGGCAGGGGGACGCCGATTACCGGGACGGTTGTCCAGCTTGCCAGCGCTCCGGGGAGGTGGGCGGCGTAGCCGGCGGCGGCGATGATGACCTCCAAGCCCTTTTCCTCCGCCTTCAAGCCGTATTCCCTCACCTTCTCGGGGTTGCGGTGCGCCGAGATGACGGCGACCTCGTGCTCAATCCCCAGCTTTTCCAGTATCTCTATTCCCGGCTGGACCAGGCTGGCATCCGTTTTGCTGCCTAATACCACTCCTACTAACGCCATTTAAGCCACCTCCCTCTTCGCAATAAGCGAATCATATAATTTTCCTCTCGCCTGTGGCGCTGACCTCCCTCAGGGCGATGTCCTTGCGGTAGTAGCAGCCCTCAAAGTGAATGCGGGAGATGTTGGAGTAAACCTTCCGCCGGGCTTCAGCGATATTCCGTCCCACTCCGACTACGGTAAGGACCCGCCCGCCGCTGGTGCGGACGGTGCCGTCCTTATCCCGCTTTGTCCCGGCGTGGAACACCAGCACATCTTCATCCACCTCGTCCAGTCCTTTTATGGGGAAGCCCGTTTTATAGCTTCCGGGATAGCCCGCCGAGGACATAACCACTCCCACGCAGGCGTCGTCGCTCCAGGCTATTTTTGTCCGGTTAAGGCGGTCTTCAATCACCGCCATCATTATATCCACCAGGTCGGTTTTCAACAGCGGCAGGGTTACCTGGGTCTCGGGGTCGCCGAAGCGGGCATTGAACTCCAGGTTGAGCATCCCATCGTCGGTGAGCATCAAGCCGGCGTAAAGGACTCCTTTATAGCGGATGCTCTGGGCCGACATCGCCTTCACCGCCGCCAGCAGGACGGCGTCGGTGGCTTTCCGGGCAAGCCCGGTGGAGAAGAACCCCGGCGGGCTGTAGCCGCCCATGCCTCCGGTGTTGGGTCCCTGGTCGTTGTCGCCGATTTTTTTATAGTCGCAGGCGGGGACCATGGGGACGACCATTTTGCCGTCGGTGAAAACCAGCAGGCTCACCTCCATGCCGGTGCGGTATTCGTCGATGAGCACCTGGTCGCCCGCTGCCCCGAAGATTTTCTTCTCCATGATGTCCTCGAGCGCTTTCTCTGCCTCCTCCAGGGTGGTGGCGATGATGGTGCCCTTGCCGGCGGACAGTCCGTCCGCCTTGATTACTAGGGGCGCCCGCTGTTGCTCCAGGTATTTGCGGGCTTCCTGGAAAGAGGAGAAGGCGGCTCCCCTGGGGGTGGGGATGTCGTATTTCAGCATTAACTCCCGGGCGAAGACCTTGCTTGACTCTATCCGGGCGGCTGCCTTCGTGGGACCGAAGGTGGGGATGCCCCGGACCTCAAAATGGTCTACTATTCCCGCTGCCAGCGGCGATTCCGGTCCGATGACGGCGAGGTCAACATGCCTCTCGGAGGCGGCTTTGCCCAGGGCTTCTATATCGGTGGGGGCGATGTCCACATTTTCCCCGATGAGCGCCGTGCCGGCGTTCCCCGGGGCGATAAAGATGTTGTCCACCCGGCGGCTCCGGCTGATTTTCCACGCCAGAGTGTGCTCTCGGGCTCCCCCGCCGACGACAAGTACGTTCAACAGCCCTTACTTCCTCTTACGGTTCTTCCCTCTATTCTTTTTTACGCCTTTTAGTTTGGGTCGATGCGACATCTTCTAATACCTGCCTATTTACTTAATTTCTCCGCCTGAATGGGGTCGAGGAGGCTGATTAGCTTGAGCAGCTCGGCGACATGCTCCTTTTCTTCCTCAATGATATGTTCCAGGGCGGCGGCTGCCTCTTCGCTCTCCACGGTCTCAATGTGCTCCTGATACTGGTTTATGGCGTGCAGCTCCGAGATTAAGTCCTCGCGGAGCATCTCCAGGTCGGGTTCGGCATCCTGGAGCCTGTTGTCCTTGTCGTCAAACTCATACTCCATCTTTTCCCTCCTTTTACTCCCATTCTATCGTTGCGGGCGGCTTGCTGGTAATGTCATAGACCACCCTGTTGACACTGGGAACTTCGTCAACTATGCGGTCGGAGATTCTGGCGAGGAGGTCGTAGGGCAGGCGAGACCACTCGGCGGTCATGGCATCGTCGCTGTTTATCGCCCTGACGGCGATTAAGTAGCCGTAGCTGCGGTAGTCGCCGGTAACGCCCACGCTCTTGATTCCAGTGAGCACGGCGAAGCTCTGCCATAGCTGGCGGTAAAGCTTTGCCTTTTTAATCTCGTTCATAACTATCCAGTCGGCGGCGCGGAGTATCTCCAGCTTCTCCCGGGTCACCTCGCCGATGATGCGAATCGCCAGCCCCGGTCCGGGGAACGGCTGCCGCCAGGTCATGTCCTCGGGCAGCCCCAGCTCCGCTCCTACCTGCCGCACCTCGTCTTTAAATAAGTAGCGCAGCGGCTCAATCAGGGTGAGCTTCATCCTGGCGGGCAGACCGCCGACATTGTGGTGGCTCTTTATGGTGGTTGAGGCTTTTGTTTCCGAAGCGCTGCTGCTTTCAATGACATCGGGGTAGAGAGTGCCCTGCGCCAGGAAACCGACCTCTCCCAGCTTAGCCGCCTCCTCCTCGAAGACCTTGATGAACTCCTCGCCGATTAAGTGGCGCTTCGCCTCGGGGTCGGTCACCCCCTCAATGCGCTGTAGAAATCTCTCGCTGGCATCCACATAGGTCACATTCACTTTGAGGTGGCGCAGGAAGGTGTTGAGCACCCGCTCCGGTTCCTGGCGGCGTAAGAAGCCGTTGTTGATGAAGATGCAGGTCAGGTTGTTGCCGATGGCGCGGTTGATGAGGGTGGCGGTGACCGCCGAGTCAACGCCGCCGGAAAGGGCGCAGATGACCTTTCCCTGGCCTACCTGATTCTTGATTTTGTCGATGCTTTCGGCGATGAAATTGGCCGGCGTCCAGTTGCCCTGGCATTTGCATATCTTGTATACGAAGTTCTGGAAGATGTTCTTCCCCAGAGGGGTATGGACTACCTCGGGATGGAACTGGAGTCCGAAGACGCCGTCGGCGCTACCCATCGCCGCTATCGGCGAGTTATCGGTGTAGGCTAAAGTGGTGAAGTTCGGGGGGAGGTTCAATATCTGGTCGCCGTGGCTCATCCATACCGGAAAGGAGGAGGGGAGTCCCGAGAAGAGGGGGCAGCCCTCGCCGCTCAGGTAGAGCACGGCATGACCGAATTCGCGCTTCTCCCCCGGAGCTACCTGTCCCCCCAGCTGGTGGGCGATGACCTGCATCCCGTAGCAGACGCCCATCACCGGCAGGCGCTTATCGTAAATATAGGGCAGCGCCAGGGGGGCGTCGGGGTTATACACGCTTGCGGGACCGCCGGATAAGACGAATCCACGGGGGTTTAAGGGGGCTATTTTTTTCCAGGGGGTGTCCCAGGGCACGAGCTCGCAGTAAACATGGCATTCACGGAGCCGCCGGGCGATGAGCATGCTGTACTGGGAGCCGAAGTCAATTACAATAATAGTCTCCCTTTCCCCCGGGGGCAGGGGCTTCGCTTCGGGCGCCTGCGGCTCGCCGTGGAGCTCCTTGGCGATGCCCAGGTAGGTGGAGACCTCTATATCGTCGCTTGTCGGAATGCGGTGGCTCTGCTCTTTTTCCATCTCAGTGGGACGCCTGTCGATACAGTCTAGCTTACCATTATGCCATGCCAAAATCAATCGGCTGGGTGGGGGGGGATTAGCTTCGTAGTGGTCGAGCGAGAGGTGAGCTAAGATTTACCACGGATAAGGCATCGCCAAAAAAGAAGGGGTTTTATTACGACCCTCTCAGTTTTCGAAAGAAGTCAAATAAGAGAACAACAATGCCACCAATAGATAATCCAACGAATAGCTCTTTGCCAGAGCCATCTGGAGCTATATTCAATATGGCATTAATTAAAATACCACCAAAAATGACAATAGCAACTGCTACTAAAACCTCACTTACTTTGTCTTCCACAGCGTTATTTTACCACATCGCCCCACTCCCCGCCCACCACCCGCCGTGGTATACTGGAAATCAAGATAGATGGAGGCTTCCTATTTTGTCATTGCGAGGAATCCGTCAGTTGACGGATGACGAAGCAATCCGCTGGCTAATAGATTGCCACGCCTTCGGCTCGCAATGACAGTAAGAAAAGGCTCGCAATGACAGGTAAAAAATGTAGTTGCCCAATTTATTGGGCAATTGTGCCTGATGAATCAGGCAACTACAGAATGACAGGAAGCGAAAGGGCTCGCAATGACGGTTGGTGGTGATAAACGATTTTGGAAATGGCTGATTTAGAGGAGCAGGTAAAGAAGGGGGTTCGGATTCTCAGGCGGGGCGGGGTGGTCGCCTTTCCCACCGATACGGTCTACGGACTGGGCGCTGACGCCTTCAACCCCAAGGCGGTGGAGAGGGTTTACGAGATAAAGAAGCGTCCCCGGCACCTGCCTTTGCCTCTGCTTATCGGCGATATGACGCAGCTTGCCGCTCTGGCGGAGCCGCTCTCGGAGCTAGCGTTATTACTGGCGCAGCGTTTCTGGCCCGGCGGGCTGACCCTGGTCTTGCCTAAAGCCGGCGGGCTGCCCGCTTACCTCGGCGGCGCCGGCGTGGCGGTGCGGCTTCCGGCTCACCCCGTCTGCCAGGCGCTTATTCGAGGCGTCGGCAGCCCCATAACCGGCACCAGCGCCAACATCAGCGGCAAGCCCAGCGCCCTGACTGCCGGCGAAGTCCGGGAGCAGCTGGGGAGTGAGGTCGACCTTATTATCGACGGCGGGAGGTGTCCCGGCGGGGTGGAGTCCACCGTGGTGGACTTGAGCGGGGGAAAGCCGGTGATTCTGCGCTGCGGCATTATTCCCCAAAAGGAGATTGACCGCGCCGTTGAGGAGTCGGGCTTATTGCACGTTAGCCAACGGATTAGGAAAAAGGGGGAAAGATGAAAATTGCCTTGGGTTGCGACCACCGGGGGCTGGGCTTAAAGCGGGAGATTATGAAGTTCCTTCAGCAGTCGGGCTACGACTGTAAGGACTTCGGCTGTCACCGCGCCGAGGAGGTGGACTACCCCGATTTTGCCTGTAAAGTGGGCGAGGCGGTGGCATCGGGGAAGTTCGACCAGGGCATCTTGATATGCAGCAGTGGGGTGGGGATGAGCATCGCCGCCAACAAGATAAAGGGCATCAGGGCGGCGCTGTGCTGCGATACCTTCGCCGCCGAGCGGGCGCGGCGGCACAATGATGCTAATGTCCTCTGCCTGAGGGGAGAGAAGGTCGAGGCCAGCCAAGCCCTGGAAATCGTCAAGATCTACCTCTCCAGTGCCTTTGAGGGCGGCAGGCACATCCCCAGGCTGGACAAGATAAAAGCCCTGGAAAAAAGGAGCCGCCTCAGCTCAGGATAGCATAGGTTACATAGATGCTGAGGCTGAGCTCGGTCTCCCCGGCGCTGATAGGCGTCGGCGCTATTTCTCCAGCTGCTTCGGACCTATAATACACGTCCCAGATGGGTGGAGTCGGGTTGCTTTCCTCGGAGATGTGGGTCGGCTTGCCCAGGGTGATTCCGTAGAACTCCGCTATTTGCTCCGCCTTTGCCTGGGCGTCAGCCATTGCCTTTTCCCGTAGCTCTTTATAGTAGCTGGAGGGCTTTTCCACGGAGAAGCTTACCCCTTGTACCCGGGTGAGATTTCCCCCGGCGTCGGCGGCGGCGTCGATAATCGCCCCCACCTTATCTATATTCCGAATCTTGACGCTCACGATATTGCTTACCTCGTAGCCGATTACGATTTCCTGGTACGTGTCAGGGTCCCATTTTGTCCTCTGGGAGATGCTGAAGTACTGGGTCTGGATGTCCTTCTCCGCTATCCCGTGCCCCTTCAACACCGCTATCACCTGGTTCATGGCTTTGCTTGCCTCGGCTTGAGCTTTAGCCACGCTGTCATCCTGGGATGAAATGCCGAGCCTCAGGGTGGCAAGGTCGGGGACAACAGTTATCTCTCCCAAGCCGCTGACCTGGATGTCCCCCTGCGAAGTGGTGTTGTTGTCGGCCTGTAAGTAAAGGGGCGCTTCCCTGGCAGCGCTGCCCTGGCTGCAGCCGAATACGCCGCTCACCGCCAGCACCAGTGTTAGCCCCAGGACTAATAATAAGTTTCTGTTCATCTTCACCTCCTTACACTTATTATAACGGACAAATCGCCATTTGGTTTACGCTGCGGGGGATATTCCGGGTTAGAAGACCGCCCTGCGGGGGTTGCGGACATGAGGCATACAGTTATAAAATATGTAGCTCACTCACCGGAAATTAAGGAGGTTTTATATGTCTCAGGCAAAGGTAAACGATATAAATATGTATTACGACGTCCAGGGCGAGGGTTTCCCGCTGGTAATGGTCATGGGGTTCCTGGGGAACGCCAACTGCTGGGACCCCCGGATGATGCTCCCCCTTGCCGACAGGTTCAAGCTGATAGTGTTGGATAACCGTGGGGCGGGGCGCACCGACATCTCGGAGCGGGAATATTCCATAAAGCTGTTCGCCCAGGACACGGTGGGGTTGATGGACGCCCTCAACATCCCCCGGGCGCATGTGCTGGGTATATCAATGGGCGGGATGATAGCCCAGGAGGTCGCCTTGAACTATCCCAAGAGGGTGGAGAAGCTCATCCTGGCGTCGACCTTTTGTGGCGGAGCGCACTCGGTGCTCTTTGCTCCCGCCGACCTGGAGCGGGTTGAGAGGCTTGTGAAAAAGGTGGCGGATAGACCGCGGGTCAGGAAGCTAGCCGGGGAGGCAATCAAGGCGCTCAGGCGCAATGCCGAAAAGCAGGGGAGCCGCCCGGCGTCGACGGCGTTTGAAGCCACGGGGGTTATAAGCGAGATTGCTCAGGACCTTGTGGAAAAGGGCTCCTGGGACCGGGAAACGGCGCGAAAGCTCCTCCCCAACCTGTGTACTGAAGAATTCATCCGGGCTAACCCGGGAATACCGGAGGTGGTGGTCGACCTGATGCTTGAAGCTCCGACTCCGATTGAGGGTCTGCTGGGTCAGGTGAAGGCGATAGCGGAGTTTGACACCTGCCTGAGGCTGCCCAAAATCAAGATACCGACCCTGGTCATGGCGGGAAAGCGGGATGTTTTCATCCTGCCTGAAAATAGCCAGACCCTGGCGGAGAGAATACCGGGGGCTAAGCTTGCCTTCCTGGCGAATTCAGGTCATATGTTTATAGAGGATATGGACGAAGCCACCGGGCTCGTCCTGGAATTCTTATCCTGAGTGTGTTTTGGTTTACATTGACACTGGGCGGGATGTTATAATCTTTCGCAATATGTATTTATTCGCTGGAAGGGCGATTACGGGAAGCTAATGAGAAGCGATGTGATAAAAAAGGGCATTGAGAGGGCGCCTCACCGCGCCCTGCTGCGCGCCGTGGGCTGCTCTGAGGCTGACTGGGACAAGCCGTTTATCGGGGTGATTAACAGCTTTAGCGAGATTGTCCCGGGACATATCCACCTTAAGTCAATAGCCAATGCGGTGAAAGAAGGCGTTCGCCAGGGCGGCGGCGTGCCCTTTGAGGTCAACACCATAGCCGTCTGCGACGGCATCGCCATGAACCACGAGGGGATGAAGTTCAGTCTGCCCAGCAGAGAGCTCATTGCCGATTCCGTGGAGGTTTTGGTGCAGGCTCATGCCTTTGACGGGCTGGTGTTTATTCCCAACTGCGACAAGGTTATTCCCGGTATGCTTATGGCGGCGGTGAGGCTTAACCTGCCCGGCATTTTTGTAAGCGGGGGCCCGATGATGGCGGGAAGGCTGGTTAAGGGGGGTCGGGAAAGGGCGGTGGACCTTAACAGCGTTTTCTTGGCGGTGGGAGAGGTATTGAAGGGAGCTATCTCCGAGGAAGAGGTGATGGCGGTGGAGGAGGTTGCCTGTCCTGGCTGCGGGAGCTGTGCGGGGATGTTTACCGCTAATACTATGAACTGCCTTACCGAGGCTCTGGGAATGGCTTTGCCCGGTAACGGGACGATACCGGCAATAGAGGTGCGGCGGACTCGGTTAGCTTATGAAGCCGGGAGGCAGGTTATGGAGGTCCTCTCGGGGAATATCCGCCCCAGGGATATAATCACCCGGGACGCTCTCTATAACGCCTTCGCCGTGGATATGGCTCTGGGCGGCAGCACTAACTCGGTTTTACATCTCACCGCGATAGCCCATGAAGCGGGAATCTCCTTCCCCCTGTCCCGGATAAACGAGATTAGCCAGGATGTTCCCTATATCTGCAAGCTAAGTCCCGCCGGCGATTACCATATCGAGGACTTAGACCAGGCGGGCGGCATTCCCGCGGTAATGAAGGAGCTGTCGGGGCTATTGAAGCTGGAGGCAAAGACGGTCTCGGGCAAGCCGCTGGGGGAGGTGATAAAAGGGGCGAGGGTTAAAGACCGGAAAGTGATTCGCCCCCTGTCCCGGCCTTATGCCGCTACCGGCGGGCTCAGCATATTGTTTGGCAATCTCGCCCCTGAAGGAGGGGTGGTGAAGAAGGGGGCGGTGGCTCCCGAGATGCTGGTCCATGAGGGTCCGGCACGGATTTTTGATGGCGAGGAAGAGGCGACACGGGCGATAAGGGGTAAGAAAATCAAACCCGGCGAGGTGGTGGTCATCCGCTATGAAGGACCGAAGGGAGGTCCGGGGATGCGGGAGATGCTGACTCCCACCTCTCTGCTCAGCGGGATGGGGATGGACAAGGAGGTGGCGCTCATCACCGACGGGCGTTTTTCGGGAGCTACCAGGGGCGCCGCTATCGGGCATGTCTCCCCCGAAGCAGCGGAGAGGGGACCGATTGCTGCCTTGAGGGAGGGCGACATCATCAGGATAGATATTCCCCGGAATGTGCTGGAGGTGAAACTGAGCCAGAATGAGATAAAGAAGCGCCTGGCTTCGCTGCCTCCGTTTAAACCGAAGGTCAAGACTGGCTATTTAAGGCGCTATGCTGATAAAGTTACCTCTGCCAGCCGAGGAGCGGTATTCGCTGATTAGGAGTATGTTATGAAGAAAACTGGTGCGCAGATTTTATGTGAAAGCCTGGTCAAGGAAGGGGTGGAGGTTCTTTTTGGCATTCTCGGCGGCTCCATACTGCCGCTATACGATACTTTTCCCCAGTATCCCCAGCTAAGGCATATACTGGTTCGCCATGAGCAGGGGGCGGCGCATGCCGCCGATGGCTACGCCCGGGCTACCCAGAAGGTAGGCGTGTGCGTGGCTACTTCGGGTCCCGGAGCCGCCAACCTGGTAACCGGCATCGCTAATGCTTATATGGACTCCTCACCCGTGGTAGCGATAACGGGTCAGGTAGCCCGACCGTTTATTGGCAAAGACGCTTTCCAGGAAACGGACATTACCGGCATAACCCTTCCTATTACCAAGCATAATTATCTTGTTTCCAGCGCCGCGGAGGTGGCTGGGGTGGTGAAGGAAGCTTTTTACATCGCCAGGACGGGCAGGCAGGGTCCGGTGCTCATTGATATACCCCGGGATGTCCAGCAGGAGGAAGCGGAGTTTATTTACCCCGATAAGGTTAACCTGCCGGGCTATAAGCCGGTGACTCAGGGGCATCCGGCTCAAATCAAGAAGGCGGCAAAGCTGGTCAACGCTTCCCAGCGACCGCTCATCCTTGCCGGGAGGGGAGTGATTTTGTCTCAGGCTTATGCCGAGCTGAAGGAGCTGGCGGAGAAAGCCCAGATACCCGTGGTCAACACCCTTCTCGGCATCAGCTCCTTCCCCCAGAACCATGTCCTCAGCTTTGGCATGATTGGGATGCATGGGCTGGCGCATGCCAATATGGCGGTGCAGAATGCCGACCTCATTATCGCCATCGGGATGAGGTTTGATGACCGGGCTACAGCGAGCACTGGCAAATTTGCTCCTCAGGCGCAGGTAATCCACATTGATATTGACCCTGCCGAAATCGGGAAGAATATAAGGGTGGATGTGCCTGTGGTGGGGGATATAAAAGAGGTGCTGTCGGTGATGAACCGGGAAATTAAGGTCGGGAATCACTCGGAATGGCTCTCCACGCTGAATAAGTGGCAGCGGGAGCATCCCTCGCTGCTAATCAGGGACACGAGCGAGCTTATCCCCCAGTATGTTATCCGCCAGATTTACGAAGCTACTCAGGGTGATGCCATGGTGGTGACCGGGGTGGGGCAGAACCAGATGTGGGCGGCGCAGTTCTTTACCTATATCAAGCCCAACAGCTTCATTTCATCGGGTGGTCTGGGCACGATGGGCTTTGAGCTTCCCGCCGCTATGGGGGTCAAGCTCGGTTGCCCCGAGGAAATGGTCTGGTGCGTTGCCGGTGACGGCGGGTTCCAGATGACTATTCAGGAGTTAGCCACCATAGCCGTGGAGAATATTGCGGTGAAGGTCGCCATCATCAATAACGGCTACCTGGGCATGGTAAGACAGTGGCAGGAGATGTTTTACGGGCGCCGCTATGTTGATACCCGGCTGTGGAATCCTGATTTCGTTAAGATTGCTGAGGCGTATGATATTCCTGCGGTGAGGGTGAAGAGCCGCGACGAGGTAGCCCCGGCGATTGACCGAGCGATGGACCACCCGGGACCGTTTGTTATTGATTTTGCCGTTGAGCCGGAGGAGAATGTCTATCCCATGGTGCCGCCGGGGAAGAGCCTGTCGGAGACAGTGGAATTGCCCCGACCGAAAAAAAGGTCAAGACCCAGGAAGGCATTAGTAAGGAGTTGAAAGTGGAAACTACAGAATACACTATATCTATGCTGGTGGAGGACAAGGCTGGTGTGCTCAATAGAGTCGCCAGCTTATTCCGGCGCCGGAGCTTTAACATCCAGAGCCTTGCCGTAGGGGGTAGCGAGCAGCCCGGTCTATCCCGGATGACCATCGTGGTCGCTGCCGACCCGGCTCAGGTGGAGCAGGTCAGGAAGCAGCTGGAGAAATTAATCAACGTCGTCAAGGTAACCGATATAACCAACGCGGAAATAGTCGCCCGGGAGCTGGTCCTGGTCAAAGTTGCCGCCACCGCGGCGACCCGGAGCGAGATTATCCAGATTGTGGATATTTTCCGGGCTAACATCGTCGATGTCGCCGCCGATTCGGTTATAGTGGAGGTTACCGGCGACGAGAAAAAAGTAGACTCCCTGCTGGAGCTCCTCCGCCCCTTTGGCGTCAAAGAGGTGGTCAAGACGGGGAGGATAGCCCTGACGCGGGGAAATCTTACCCGGGCTAATAGCAGGAGAAAAGGAGGATAAATATGGCTAAAATTTACTATGACAAAGACGCTAACCTGGATTTAATTAAGAAGAAGACGATTGGCATTATCGGCTATGGCAGCCAGGGGCATGCCCATGCGCAGAATTTGAGGGACAGCGGCTGCAAGGTGAGCGTTGCCGAGGTGGCAGGCACCGAGGGCTGGAAAGCAGCCCAGGGTGCCGGCTTCAAGGTGGCTACCGCCGCCGAAGTAGCCCGCGAAGCGGATATTATGATTATGCTCGCTCCCGATAACCTCCATCCTAAAATTTATCATGAGGCGATTGAAAAAGAGCTTTCCCGGGGCAAGACCCTGATGTTCGCCCACGGGTTTAATATCCATTATTCCCAGATTGTTCCTCCCAAGGATGTTGATGTGACCATGATAGCCCCGAAATGTCCCGGGCATATGCTGCGCCAGCTCTATACCGAGGGCTCGGGAGCCCCGGCGCTGGTGGCGATTCACCAGGATGCCTCGGGTAAGGCGAAGGACAACGCCCTGGCTTATGCCAAGGGCATCGGCTGCACCCGTGCCGGAGTCCTGGAGACTACCTTCGCCGAGGAGACCGAGACCGACCTCTTCGGGGAGCAGACCGTGCTCTGCGGGGGAGTCACCTCGCTGGTCAAGGCGGGCTTTGAGACATTGATAGAGGCGGGCTACCAGCCCGAGATTGCCTACTTTGAGTGCTTCCACGAGCTCAAGCTCATCGTTGACCTTATGTATCAGGGCGGCTTGAAGTATATGAGGTATTCGGTGAGCGATACCGCGGAGTATGGCGACTACACCCGCGGTCCCCGGGTTATAAATGAGCTGGTGAAGGATGAAATGCTCCAGATACTGGCTGAAATTCAGGACGGCACTTTTGCCCGGGAATGGATACTGGAAAACCAGGCGGGACGCCCCAGCTACAACGCCCTGAAGAGGGCGGAGGCGGAGCATCCTATTGAGATTGTGGGTCAGCAGCTCCGGGATATGATGCCCTGGCTGAAGAAGAAGTAAATTATGGAAAAGGTAATCATCTTTGACACCACCCTGAGGGATGGAGAGCAGGCGGCGGGGGCGAGCCTGAACCCCCACGAGAAGCTGGAGATAGCCCGGCAACTGGATAAGCTCGGCGTCGATGTGATGGAGCCAGGCTTCCCCGCCAGCTCGCAGGGCGATTTTGAGGCCGTCCAGCTCATCAGCAGGGAGGTCCGCCGCCCCATAATCTGCGCCCTGTCTCTGGCTAACATCGACGCCATTGATAGAGCCTGGGAGGCAATCAAGGAGGCAAGCCACCCCCGGATTCACGTCTTCCTCTCCGCCTCGGACATCCACCTCCACTATCAGCTTAAAAAGAGCCGCGAGGAGATACTGGAGATTACCCGGGAGACGGTGAAGCGGGCTAAAAGCCATGTTGACGATGTCGAGTTTTCCCCGATGGATGCTTCCCGCAGCGAGCCGGCTTATCTCTACCGCATCCTGGAAGTCGCCATTAAAGCGGGAGCGACCACGGTGAACATACCTGATACCGTGGGCTACGCCACTCCCGGGGAGTTCGGCGACTTGATTGAGGGCATCCTGGCTAATGTCCCTAATATCCGCAAGGCTACCGTGAGCGTGCACTGCCACAACGACCTGGGGCTGGCGGTGGCTAACAGCCTGGAAGCCATCAGGAAGGGGGCACGACAGGTTGAATGCACCGTCAACGGCATCGGTGAGCGCGCCGGCAACGCCTCCATGGAAGAGATTGTTATGGCGCTTGAGACCCGCGCCGATTTTTTCAAGCTCACTACGGGAATCAACACCCGGCAAATCTACAAGACGAGCCGGCTGGTGAGCGAGGTCATCGGTTTCCCGATTCAGCCGAATAAAGCCATCGTGGGGGCAAACGCCTTTCGGCATCAGTCGGGCATTCACCAGGATGGGGTGATAAAGAAGGCGATAACTTACGAGATTATGGACCCCCGGTCGGTGGGCATACCCTCCAGCGTCCTGGTGCTGAGCAAGCTGAGCGGCAAGCGCGCTTTTACCGAGAGGCTGGCGGAGCTTGGTTATACCCTGGAGGAAGAGGACTTAGCCCGCGTCCTCAAGCGGTTCAAGGAGCTAGCCGATAAAAAGAAGGAGATTACCGACCGGGATATTGAGTCCCTGGTGGCTGAGGAACGCCGCACCACTACCGAGGTGTATCATCTTGACCATGTTGAGGTCTCCTGCGGCGACCATAGCCTTCCCACGGCGACGGTCAGGCTTATCGGTCCCGACGGGAAAAGCCTCGCCGATGCCGCCCTGGGGACCGGTCCCGTGGATGCGGTGTATAAGGCTATCAACCGCCTAGTGGGCATTCCCAACAAGCTCACCGAGTTCAGCGTCAAATCGGTTACCGAGGGGATAGACGCCATCGGTGAGGTGCTCATCAGGGTGGAGAGCGAAGGGGTAACTTATACCGGTCGCGGCGCCGCCACCGACATCATCGTTGCCAGCGCCAAGGCGTATATGAACGCCTTGAACCGCCTTCTGGCGAGCAAGGCGGCTAAGACCAGGAGGAAGAAACGCCAGTGAACCAGTGTCTAGTGAGCCCGTGTCTGGATATGGTATTGAGGCTGCTCCTGGCTGTTGCCCTGGGAGCGGGCATTGGTTTTCAGCGTGAGCGTGCCCATAAGGCAGCGGGGCTGCGCACGCATATCTTGATTTCGCTGGGTGCCGCTTTATTCACCGTGGTCTCCATTTTTGGCTTCAGCGGCACGGTTGACCCTTCTCGTGTTGCTGCCGGGGTGGTCGCCGGAGTGGGGTTTATCGGTGCTGGAGTTATCTTTCGGGGTATGGGCGGTGAAGGAGTAGCCGGACTGACCACCGCGGCGAGCATCTGGTCTACCGCTGCCGTGGGGCTGGCTGCCGGCGCAGGAATGTGGGTGCTTGCCATAATAGCTGCCCTGCTTACCCTTGGCGTGCTGATGATTCCCAAGGCTAAGGGATAAATGGCAACTCAAACGCTCGCTGAGAAGCTCCTGGCGGCTCACTGTGACCGGGAGAAGGTCAGCGTCGGCGAGTTCATCAACGCCCGCGTCGATTTAGTTTTAGCCAACGACATAACCGCCCCCCTGGCGATGAAGGAGTTCCAGCGGCTCGGCGTGAAACGGGTGTTCGACCCCAAGAGGGTGGTCCTGGTCCCCGACCACTTCTGCCCCAACAAGGATATACCCTCGGCGGAGCAGGCGAAGCTGATGCGGGAGTTCACCCGGGAGCAGGGCGTGGTCTATTTTGAGGTGGGGCGGATGGGGATTGAGCATGTGCTCCTTCCCGAGCAGGGGCTTGTCCTGCCGGGACAGGTCATCGTGGGCGCTGACTCCCATACCTGCACCTACGGCGCTCTGGGCGCTTTCGCCACCGGCATGGGCTCCACCGACATCGCCGTGGCTATGGCTGCCGGCGAGATATGGATGAAGGTCCCCCCGACGATTAAGTTCGTCTACCACGGAAAGTTGCCCCGCTGGGTCGGCGGCAAAGACCTCATCCTCTACACCATCGGCGATATCGGCGTCGACGGCGCCCTTTACTCCGTTATGGAGTTTACCGGCGAGGCGGTTAGTGAGCTGGAAATGGACGGACGCTTCACCATGGCAAATATGGCTATTGAAGCCGGCGCCAAGGCGGGCATCTTCTATGTGGACGATAAGACCAACGAATACCTTAAAGAGCATGCGGCTCCTTCTGTCATTGCGAGGAACGAAGCGACTGGGTTCCCGAAAAATTCGCAGAATTTTTGGGGTAAAAAGCAACCTCGCTCCGACGAGGACGCCGAATATGCCAGGGTTGTGGAATACGATGTGTCCCGAATCGAGCCCCAGGTAGCCTTTCCCTCCCTCCCGTCCAATACCCGGCCGGTGAGCCAGGCGGGAGAGGTAAAATTGGACCAGGTGGTGATTGGAGGCTGCACCAACGGGCGAATCAGCGACTTGAGGGCGGCAGCGAAGATAATTAAAGGGAAGCAGGTCCATCCCGACCTGAGGTGCATCATCATTCCAGGCTCGCAGCAGGTCTACCTTGAGGCGCTCAGAGAAGGGCTGCTCGAGGCGTTTATCCTCGCCGGAGCTGCGGTGAGCACCCCGACCTGCGGTCCCTGTCTCGGCGGGCACATGGGAGTACTGGCTGCCGGCGAGCGCTGCCTCTCGACCACCAACCGGAACTTCGTGGGGCGGATGGGCAGCCCTCAGGGCGAGATTTATCTCTCCAGCCCTGCGGTAGCCGCCGCCAGCGCCCTCCGGGGCAAAATCTCCAGCCCGGAGGAGATATAAGATATGTTTAGTCGCCTGGTGGAGATATTTGAGGACAGGGAGCTTATTGAGAAAATTAAAAAGCGATTGCCTTACTTATTCCAGCTTGCGGAATTGGATAGTTCGCGGGCAGGGAAGATTGGAATGGAGGTTGGCTCCCTCAGGGAAAAGATAATAGTGGCTTTGCTGATATACAAATTTGGTGAAGAAAATGTAGAGACTAAAATGCCTATCACCGAGCCAGAGGTTGATGTAAGGTTATTTGGACAGCCTGTCTCCGTTAAGACGCTTACCGGCAAGAGATTTGGCGGAGTTAAGCTAATATGGACGGTTGATGCCCAGAAGGCAAAGGAATTTCAAGAAAGAAGGTGCGAAAGATGGCAAATAAAAAAGGATATGAAATGAAGCACTGCGAGAATTGCAATATGCTGTTGGAGCGTATTTGGTTTACGGCGTTGATGACAGAGGAGTGGTCCTGGAATGGAGAAGGCTACAATGAGTGTGCTGCGAGGCATAGCCTCACTACCGACTCAGATTCAAAAGTAATATGCCCTTATTGTGAGCAGGTGATTGGTACAGGGCGTGACTTTGGTTTTGGAGGAAGTTATAAATAGAGAGGTTTCCTTCAATAAATGTGGCAAAGTGAGGTGATGAAGATGGTGCAGAACCCGAAAGAGATTCAAAGTAAAAGCCAGATCAACTACAGCTATGCAACGATTAAGATAACGCAAAGCCGATTAAACAAGGCTTTAATAGCTATCCCTGCCGCCTTGGCGAAATGGTTTCCTGCCCATAATGAGACCATCCAAGTTTACTTAAATAACTCACCGGTCTCACAAACTAAACATTACTCCTCTTATAGCAGTAGCACTCGTGAGTGTAGAATTGGTGGCATGAGAGAGTGGTTTAAACAGAATAACATCAAAAGTGGGGACGAGATAGTTATTCAATTGGTAGATAAGGAGCGCTTTATTTATAGATTGATTTCTGAGCGTACGTTTATACTGCAAACTAAGGAATTACAAAGCAAATTTGATAGCTCTGAGGATGAAGTAGATGCCTCGAACAAGATTATAAGTCTGGGTGAATGGACTGATTCGAATAAACAGGAAGTCGTGATTAATGAGTACTATCGGTTGGCTAATACTATACCAATTGAAGAAAGACGCTATGTTGCCAAGCATTCAGACCAGGCTAGGGAAGGAGTGCCTTACAATTTAAGGGTTTTGTTGGAGAATATCTACAAAGGCCATTGCCAAGTATGCGATTTTTGGTTTCTAAAGAGGGATAATACTCCATACTTTGAAATTCATCATATTGATGCTGAACGGGGCAATAATCCCAAAAATCTACTTTCAGTTTGTGCGAACTGCCATAGGCAATTCGAATTTGCAGATATACAACACGAATTTGATAACGAAAACTGGCTAACCAATGTCTCCTTTAGTGGGAAGGTGTATTCGGTAAACCAAATTTTACTTAAAACGAGGTTGGATGATTACATCAAGAGGCTATTTATTTAATATAACACCATATCCAGGGAGGAATTCCTTGAGTTCACTAAGAGCGTATGGACTTTCCCTGCTGAGCAGGCAAAGGCTGTGGGACATCCCGCGCCTTTCCCTGTGGAGCTTCCTTACAGGCTTATTCAGCTCTATACTTACGAAGGAGATGTTGTTTTAGACCCCTTTATGGGAAGCGGGCAGGCAGCTATAGCAGCAATAAAAACGAAACGACACTATGTGGGCTACGATATAAGCGAGGAGTATGTTAACTTGGCAGGGAGAAGAATTAGAAGGTTTGGTTATGTCCAGGGTGTTCCCATCTTGTTTGACCTCATGGTCAAGGAAGAGAGGACAGGCAAATAGTTCGTAGACAACCCATTATCCCTGCCCCGAGGAGGTGAATATGGCTATGAAACCAGTGGTAATCAAGTTTTTCGCCCCGGTTATCGACGCTACCGTCAACACCCTGATGAACGCCGTGGACCAGAAGGTGGGGCAGGGGACAAAAGAGTTCACCCTCGTTATCTCCTCCCCTGGCGGCTCGGTCTTCCACGGCTTGAGCGCCTACAATTATCTGAAAGGGCTGCCCGTGGAAATAACGACGCACAATTTCGGCAGCGTTGACTCCATCGGCATCGTGCTATACTGCGCCGGTTCCAAGAGGCTCTCGGTGCCTCAGGCGAGGTTCCTGCTTCACGGGGTCAGCGCCCAATTCCGGGGGGAGCAGAACCTGGAGGAGATGCAGCTTGAGGAGAGGTTAAAATCGCTGAGAATTGATGCTGAGAACATCGCCAAGGTGATTGCCGCCAACACCAATAAGAGCATAAAAGAGGTAATCGCCGCCATGCACGATAGGACGACGCTGAATCCCGAGGAGGCGAAGTCCTGGGGGCTGGTGCACGGGATAAAATCGGAGCTGTTTGAGGCGGGGAGCGAGGTGATTTCCATCCAGTTTCAGCCGCCGCAGCAGCCGTAGCTTCGCCTTGCGGCTTTTCCCTTTCGGGATAGACAAACCCGCCGCTAAAAATGGTATCATTTTAGCCAGCCCTTTTGTGGTGAAGGGCTGATTTAGTTTCCGTGACAGGAGGGAAAATTGGACTTGAAAGGCAAGGTTCACAAATTCGGCGCCGATGTCAACACCGATGTCATTATTCCGGCGAGGTATCTAAATGTCTTTGAGCCCCAAAAGCTCGCCGGGCACTGCATGGAGGATATTGACCCCCGCTTCGCCCGGAGAGTAAAGCCCGGCGACATTATCGTCGCCACCACGAACTTCGGCTGCGGTTCCTCCCGGGAGCACGCTCCCCTGGCGATTAAGGCTTGCGGTGTTTCCTGCGTCATCGCCCAGAGCTTCGCCCGCATCTTCTTTCGCAACGCCATTAACATCGGTCTGCCTCTCCTGGAATGTCCTGAAGCGGTGAAGGAGACCGAGGCTGGCGATATACTGGAGGTCAACCTTTCCCGCGGCGAAATCAGGAATATCTCCCGGAACAGGACGTTCAGCGCCCGCCCCTATCCTGAATTTATGATGGGAATTATCACCGCCGGGGGGCTGATAGAGTATACTAAAAAGAAGATAAGAGGTAAGAAACGTGGAGTTTAATATCGTTGTTTTGCCTGGCGACGGCATTGGCCCTGAGGTTACCGCTCAAGCGGTCAAGGTGCTTCAGGTCGTCGGGGATAAGTTCGGGCATAAGTTTCGCTTTCACGCCGGACTCATCGGCGGCGTCGCCATAGACGAAAGCGGCACAGCGCTGAGTGCGGAAACATTGGATATGTGCCGGCGGAGCGATGCGGTATTGCTGGGCGCTGTTGGCGGACCGAAGTGGGACGACCCTCTGGGCAAGGTGCACCCCGAAGACGGGCTGCTGGCGCTGCGGAAAGGGCTGGGCTTGTTTGCTAACCTTCGTCCGGTGAAGGTCTTCCCCATGCTGGTAAACTCCAGCACATTAAAGCCCGAGGTGGTGAAGGGCGTTGACCTGGTGATAGTGAGGGAGCTCACCGGCGGACTTTACTTCGGGCAGCCCAAGAAGCGGTGGCAGGAAGGAGGGAAAAAGAAGGCGGTGGACACCCTGTTTTACTCCGAGGAGGAGATTGAGCGGATATTGAGGGTCGGCTTTGAGCTGGCGCGCCGCCGCTCCAAAAGCCTGGTCTCGGTGGACAAGGCTAATGTGCTGGAATCGTCCCGGTTGTGGCGGCAGATAGCGATAGAACTCTCCGCCGAATATCCCGATATTGAGCTTCAGCATATGCTGGTTGACGCCTGTGCCATGCGGCTTATCCGGAGTCCCGGCGACCTGGATGTCCTGGTAATGGAGAATATGTTTGGCGATATACTCACCGACGAGGCTTCGATGCTCGCTGGCTCAATGGGCATGCTTCCCTCAGCGAGCCTGGCGGGAATTCCTACGGGTAAAGCCTTCGGGATGTATGAGCCGATACATGGCAGCGCTCCCCGCCGCGCCGGGCAGAATATAGCTAACCCCATCGCCACCATCCTGAGCACGGCGATGATGCTCCGTTACTCCTTCGGACTGGAGAGTGAAGCCCAGGCGGTGGAAAAGGCTGTCGTTGATGTGCTTACCGAAGGCTATCGGACTTACGATATAATGGAGGAAGGCAAACTCAAGACGGGAACGAAGGAGATGGGCGATTTAATTGCCAGGAAGGTAGAATGTCGGTAGTAGAGCTTTATGACACGACTTTAAGGGACGGCACCCAGCAGGAGGGGATTTCCTTTTCGGTGGAGGACAAGCTCAAGATTATCCAGAAGCTGGACGAGCTGGGCATTGACTTCGTTGAAGGGGGCTGGCCGGGCTCCAATCCCAAGGACAGCCGGTTCTTTTCCCGGGCGAAGAAGCTGAAGTTGAGCCATGCCGTTCTCGTTGCCTTTGGCAGCACCCGGCGCCCCGGCGGCAAGGTGGAGGAGGATGGTAATCTTGGGGCATTGCTTGAGGCGGGGACTAGGGTGGTCACCCTGGTGGGAAAAGCCTGGGACAGCCAGGTAACGCAGGTCCTGGAGACCACGCTGGAGGAAAACCTGAAAATGGTCTCGGACTCAATAGGCTATCTCGCCGCCGGGGGACTGAAGGTCTTCTTTGATGCTGAGCACTTCTTTGATGGCTATAACGCCAATTCCCAATATGCCCTCAAGGTTGTTAAGGTCGCCGCCAGGGCTGGTGCCGCGCGTATAGTGCTTTGCGATACCAACGGCGGCACACTGCCGCAGCGGGTTAAGGAGGCTGTCGCCGCCGTTCGGAAGGTAACATCTGTCCCCCTGGGCATTCACGCCCATAACGATGCCGAGCTTGCGGTGGCAAATTCGCTGGCTGCCTTTGAAGCCGGGGTGGTCCAGATTCAGGGGACGATTAACGGCTATGGCGAGCGCTGCGGCAATGCCAACCTCTGCTCCATCATCCCCAACCTGAAGCTGAAGATGGGCGTCGATTGTATTTCCGATGAGCAGTTGAGCCAGCTGAGCAGCATCTCCCGCTATATCTCTGAGCTGGCTAACCTGCCTCACCGCGACTGGCTTCCCTATGTGGGCGCTTATGCCTTCACCCACAAGGGCGGACTTCATGTCTCTGCCCTGGCGCGGTGGCAGGACAGCTATCAGCACATCGACCCCAGCCTGGTGGGCAACCGACCCAACGTCATTGTCTCCGAGCTCTCGGGGAAGGCAAGCATCGTTTATAAAGCCAAACAGAGAGGGCTGCCTCTCCCCGGCGATAAGGAGATAAAGAATATACTGCAGCGGGTCAAGCTGCTGGAGAGCCAGGGGTTCCAGTATGATACCGCCGAGGCGTCGTTCGACCTAATGCTTTACCGCGCTCAACCCGATTATCGTCCCCCGTTTGAGCTGGTTGATTTTATGGTGGTGGTGGAGAGGAGACGCCGCCCTCCCCGCAGTGGGAACCAGGAAGAGCCGCTGGCTGAAGCCACCATCAAGGTGAAGGTGGATGACCGGACGGTCCATACCGCTGCCGAGGGCGATGGACCGGTGAACGCCCTTGACCAGGCGCTGCGCAAGGCGTTAATCCAGTTTTATCCCCGCTTGACCGCGGTTGAGCTCACCGACTACAAGGTGCGCATACTGGAGGAGACCGCCGGCACCGCCTCCCAGGTGCGGGTGCTTATCGAGTCCAGCGACGGGAAGGAGCGGTGGAGAACGGTGGGCAGCTCCACCAACATCATTGAAGCCAGCTGGCTGGCTCTGGCGGATAGCATAGAATACTGGCTGGTAAAGCACGCTGGCAAGGCGAAGGGCTGACCTCGCTCCCAGGAACAAACTGTTGACAGGCTACCCTCGGGAGAGGTAAAATAAAGAGTTACAACCTTCCCTTTTTTGCTTAACCCAGGGGCATCACGGGGTGAGTGTGTAGATTAGAGAGCTGCCAATCCTTTGTGGTCTGGCGGCTCTTTTTATTTCAGGACGGAGGCGGCAGGGTGGCTTTCCAGCAAGGCAATTTGCTTAGAAAAGGGGAAGACTGAAGATGAGACAAGAGGGAGCGGAAATGAAGGCAATACTCCGGGAGGCAATTCAAATGGAGGTGGACGGCGAGGAGTTCTACCGGCAGGCGAGCCGGAGGAGCAGCAACAAGCTGGCCAGGGAGATATTTCAAAATCTGGCTGACGAGGAAGACGAGCACCGCAGGAAGTTTGAGGAGATATATGAAGCGCTTAAGAAGGGGCGGGACTGGCCTGACGTGGAGCCGCCAGCCAGTAAAGGGGAAAGGCTTAAGTCCATATTTTCCCGAGCTACCGAGAAGCTGGGCGGCAAAATTAAGGTAGCTTCATCTGAGCTTGAGGCTATTAAGACGGCGATAGATATGGAGGTCAAGAGCTACGATTTTTATCGCTCCCGGAGCGAACAGAGCGCCTTTCTCCTGGAAAAGCGGTTTTACCAGGCTCTGGCTGGAGAGGAAAGAGCGCATCACCTTGCTCTCCTTGACTCCTATGAATACCTCACCAGTCCCGAGGGGTGGTTTGTTGCCCGAGAGCACCGTCTCGATGGAGCGTGAGATTACCGAGTACAAGCAAAAAATAGATAGAGGAGGTGACAATGAATTTAATGGCGTTACGCAAAATGGAGTATGGTCTGTATGTGCTTAGCTCCAGGAAGGATGACCGTTTTAACGGGATGATTGCCAACGGGATAAGCCAGGTCAGCTCGGTGCCGGCTAATTTCGTCATCTCGGTGAACAAGCAGAACCTTACCCACGACTTTATCAAGAAAAGCAAGGTGTTATCCTTCGCCGTCCTCTCCAAGAATACCCCGTTGAGCTTCATCGGGCGCTTCGGGTTTAACTCGGGGAGGGAGCTGGACAAATTTAAGGGGGTAAATTACAAGACGGGCAAGACCGGTGCGCCCATAGTCCTGGACAACGCCCTGGCTTATGTGGAAGCTAAGGTTATTAACGAAATAGCCCTGGAGACCAATACCATATTTGTCGCGCAGATGGTAGACACCGACATTCTCAAGGAAGGCGAGCCGCTGACTTATGACTATTACTCCGAGATTAAGCGGGGACCTACCTCCAAGAAGGCGCCGCTTTATATTGAGCAGATAACGGTGATAAGGGCGGAAAAATATCAGTGCCGCCGCTGCGGCTATATCTATGACCCTGAGGTCGGAGACCCCGATGGTAACATCCCACCGGGGACTCCCTTCGAGGTGCTGCCTGATAGCTGGAAATGCCCTATCTGCGGTGCCACTAAAAATTATTTTGACAAGCTGGAAAGCCCGTCGGAGTAGGAGGGACGATGGATATTAAAACGCTGTATCAACTAAGCTACGGGATGTATGTAGTCGCCTCGGTCAAGGGGGGCAAGCTTAACGGGCAAATCGCCAACACCGTGTTCCAGATTACCTCCGAGCCGCCCACCATCGCCGTGAGTATCAATAAGCAGAACCTCACCCACGAGTTTATCCGCCAGAGCCGTGTTTTCGCCGCCTCGATTTTGTCCCAGGACACCCCGCTGAGCTTTATCGGGAATTTCGGGTTTAAGTCGGGGAGGGAGGTGGACAAGTTCGCCGGGGTAAATTATAAGGTGGGCAAGACCGGTGCTCCCGTAGTCCTGGACAACGCCCTGGGCTATATGGAGCTGAAGGTGATTAATGAGATGGATGCCGGGACGCATACCATCTTCGTGGGAGAGCTGGTGGAAGCGGAGACCCTGAAAAGCGGTGAGCCGATGACCTATGCCTATTACCATATGGTGAAGCGGGGCACAGCGCCGAAAGCTGCTCCGACATACATCGAGGAGAAGAAAGCGGTGAAGCTGGCTAAATACCAGTGCTCCGTCTGTGGCTATATCTACGACCCCGAAAAGGGCGACCCCGACGGCGGAATCGCCCCCGGCACTCCCTTTGAGCAGATACCCGATGACTGGGTATGCCCCGTGTGCGGCGCCGAGAAGGACAGGTTCGAAAAGATTGAAGGATAAAATGGGCGACAGAGAGATAAGGCGAGAGGTTTACGCGGTAGGGGCGATTGACTGGGACCGGCGGCTGTTTGACGAGCTTATACCTCTCCCCGACGGGACAAGCTATAACTCCTATGTGGTGAAGGGGAAGGAGAAGACGGCGCTTATCGACACCGTGGACCCCGCTATGGAAGGAGTGCTGGTCCAGAATCTCCGCCGGCTCGGACTCAAGAATATCGACTATGTCATCGCCAACCACGCCGAGCAGGACCATTCGGGTTCGCTGCCGGCGATACTGAAGATTTACCCCGAGGCTAAGCTCGTCTGCAACCCCAAGTGTAAAGCGATGCTCATGGATTTGCTGTTGATTCCTGAGGACAGGTTCATCACCGTGGACGATGGCGAGAGCCTGTCCCTGGGGGACAGGACGCTGGAGTTCCTTTACACCCCCTGGGTTCACTGGCCGGAGACGATGGGCACCTATTTAAGGGAGGACAGGGTGCTTTTTAGCTGTGATTTTTTCGGCTCCCACCTGGCGACAAGTGACCTTTATGTTACCGATGAGGCAATGGTCTACGAGGCGGCTAAGAGGTATTATGCCGAGATAATGATGCCGTTTCGGACTACGATTAAGAAAAATCTGGAGAAGGTAGCCGGGCTGAAGATTGAGACAATCGCCCCGAGCCACGGTCCGGTGTATCGCCAGCCCGATTTCATCCTCAATGCCTACCGGGAGTGGGTCTCGGACGAGGTAAAAAACGAGGTGGTTCTCCCCTATATCTCAATGCATGGCAGCACCAAGAAAATGGTGGATTACTTCGTGGACGCCCTGATTGAGCGGGATATAACCGTAAAGCAGTTCAATCTGACCAAGACCGACATCGGGGAGCTGGCAATGGCGCTGGTGGACGCCGCTACGATTGTTATCGGCTCGCCGACGATTCTGGGCGGTCCCCACCCCAATGTCGTTTATGCAGCCTGCCTGGTGAACGCCCTGAGACCGAAGCTGAGATTCGTCTCAATCATCGGCTCTTACGGCTGGGGCGGCAGGACGGCGGAGGTACTCGAAGGGATGATTTCCAGCTTGAAGGTGGAGAAGCTTGAGCCGGTCATCATAAAGGGATTTCCCACCGGAGAGGGCTTCAGGGCGCTGGAGAGGCTGGCGGACGAAATCTTGACCAAGCACCGGGAGGCTGGCGCCGTCAAAAATAGGGAGTAGATTACCCTGCGGGGTAAAAAATAAGTAAAGGAGGTATTTGGAAATGGGAACAAGAGGAAGGGAAATAGTCGGCGTGGGGGTGAGCAAACTCGTAAAGCTGCTCAACAAGGCGTTCGCCGATGAGTGGCTGGCTTACTACCAGTACTGGGTGGGGGCAAAGGTGGTCAGGGGACCGATGAAAGATGCGGCTATCGCTGAGCTTACCCAGCATGCCGGTGATGAGCTCAGGCACGCCGGGATGCTTACCGACAGGATAATACAGCTCGGCGGCACGCCCATTCTGAAGCCAGAGGAGTGGTATAAGATGACTAACTGCGGATACGACGCTCCTGACGACCCCTCGGTAAAAGCCGTCCTCAAGCAGAATATAAAGGGCGAGCAGTGTGCCATCGATACCTATAACGGTTTGCTCGGGGTCACCAAGGACAAAGACCCCGTTACCTACAACATCGCGCTCCAGATTCTCCAGGATGAGGTGGAGCATGAAGAAGACCTCCAGACGCTCCTGGAGGATATTGAGCAGATAGGCAAGAAAGGGAGGTGAGCGGTGAAGTTCGGGGATATATTGAAGGACGCTCGGGCTGAAGGGAAGGAGAAGCATGTCCCGGAGATTGAGGTTGAAGGGGATGTTGTCCGGGTAATTGTGGGCAAGGAAGTGCCCCATCCCAACACCGTGGAGCACCACATCGCCTGGATAGAGCTATACGGGGTAAAGAAAAACGGACAGGTAATCGATATCGGCAGGGCGACTTTTGCTCCGGCTTATACCAGCCCCAGCGCCGAATTTCGGGTGCCCCTGGGGGACTTCAAGGCTCTCTGCGCCCTGGAATACTGCAACATTCACGGCGTGTGGGAGAACTGCATAGAGCTTTGAGGGAGGATTAGCCCGGTTATTTCTTTTTTGCCGCCGGTTTTGCCGCTGGCTTTTCCGCTGATTTTCTAGAGGCTGAGACGACGGCACCACAAATGCCGCCGCAAAAGAGCCAGATGCCGGCGATGACCAGCCCCACCATCCCGCCGATAATAGGGGCTAAGCCCACCCCCAGCCCGATGCTGAGGAGGATAAGCCCGAGAAGGATAAGGCCGTGGCTTATTATCCACCCTTTTTGTTTAATTATCTCCCAGATGCATGATGGTTCGGTTTTTTTCATTTCGCCTCTCCTTTTGCTATAACGGCTTGCCCACGGGCATTATATACAGGGGCTTAATCTGCTCCTTTAATTTTAATACTCTGCTTACCTCTTCGTCAACGAAAGCGCCCACCTCCACCGTAGCCAGTCCCAGAGCTACCGCCTGGAGGTGGATATTTTCCCCGGTGTGTCCCACCTCCATGTGGACATATCTTTCGCCGCGCCTGCCGTAGGTATAGGCGGTGCGGGGATAAAGAGCGCAGATGACGATGTCCACCGGAGCTTCAGCGATGAAGCCCTGGTCCAGGGCGGCTCGGGCTAGTTCTTCCCTCAGGTCTCCCCGGAGATGAGCTAGCAGGGAGTGTGAGTCCGCCTGATAATGGTAGACGCCCGCGGGCAACTCGCCCGCCGTCATGTTGCCCAGGACGGCGAATATTTCCAGGGGGTAGGTCGCCCCGGCGCTCGGTGCTGCCCTGAGCTCTCCAGTCCCGGTGATGCCCTGAGCGGCCCACAGCAGCTGTCCCAGCTGGGGGAGGGTTATTGCCCCGGCGTGGTATCTGCGGATTGACCTCCGCCTGGAGATGGCTTCCTCCAGCGAGAATTTGCTTTTTAACCAGGGCGTAGGGAGTTTGATTGTGGACTGGGGGCTGCTTTCCCTCGGCTGACGTGCTCGGGGTGGCATTTTGGCTATCCTTTAATGATGCCCAGGGGCGTAGCCATAGCTACTTTCCGGGAGATTCCCGCCTGCTGGACTGTCTCGACCACCTGGGTGACATCCTTGTAGGCCTCTGAGGCTTCCTCCGCCAGGGAGGGGATGTCCCCCGCTTTGACCACGATGCCTCTTTCCGCCAGGTCATGGACGATATCGCTGCCCTTGAGGCTTCTCCGGGCGGCGCCGCGGCTCATCATTCTACCCGCGCCGTGGCAGGTGGAGCCGAAGCTCTCCTCCATCGCTTTCTCCGTGCCCACGGCGACGAAGGAGCACCGCCCCATATCGCCGGGAATGAGCACCGGCTGCCCTATTTCCTTATACCGCAGGGGAATATCCTTGTGTCCCTTGGGGAAAGCCCGGGTAGCCCCCTTGCGGTGCACGCAGACCCTGATTTTCCTGCCGTCAACGGCGTGCTCCTCCATCTTGGCGATGTTATGCGCCACATCATAGACCTGCCTCATGCCGAGCTTCTCGGGGCTTTTGCCGAATACCTTGGAGAAGCTTTCTCTGGTCCAGTGGGCGATGCACTGGCGGTTATTCCAGGCATAATTGGCGGCGCAAGCCATGGCGGCGAAGTAGTCTTTGCCCTCCGGCGATTCTATGGGGGCGCAGGCAAGCTGCCGGTCGGGGAGGTTTATTCCGTAGCGGGATACCGCTTTTTCCATCACCCGAAGGTGGTCGGTGCATACCTGGTGCCCGAAGCCGCGGGAGCCGGTGTGAATTAAGACCAGTATCTGCCCCGTCTGGACGATGCCCATAACTTTAGCTATCTCGGGGGCGAAGATTTCCTTTACCACCTGGACTTCCAGGAAGTGGTTTCCCGAGCCCAGCGTGCCTGCCTGGGGCATACCCCGCTTTACCGCCGGCGGAGTTATTTTGTCGGGGTCGGCGCCCTTGAGGCATCCCCCTTCCTCGGTAGCTTCCAGGTCTTCCTCCGAGCCCAAGCCCCGCTTTACCGCCCACCGCGCCCCTTCAACCATCAGCTCCCGCATCTCCTTGTGGCTTGCCTTTATCTTTCCCTCAGAGCCCAGCCCCGAAGGGATATTCCGGAACAGCTCGTTGACCAGCTGGTTGATTTTCGGTCTTACCTCGGCTTCGGTGAGGCTGGTGCAAAGTAGCCTCACCCCGCAGTTGATGTCGTAGCCCACTCCGCCGGGGGAGATTACCCCGTCCTTGATGTCCATGGCAGCCACGCCGCCGATGGGGAATCCGTATCCCCAGTGGATGTCGGGCATAGCCAGGGAGAACTTGACTATCCCGGGGAGGAAGGCGACGTTGGAGACCTGCTCCAGCGACTGCTCCTCCTTTATGGAGTTCAGCATCTCCTCGCTGGCATAGATTAACCCCGGGACTCTCATGCCCGCCTTGTAGCTGGTGGGTATTTCCCAGCGGTAGTCGTCTATCCTGGTAAGCTGTCCCTGCCACGGCGCCATTTTCTTAGCCTAAATATCAAAAATTACCCGTGCCCGGTAGCCCTGCTCGTCCTTATCTATCCGCAGCATGTGGTAGGTGGCTGCCTTTACCCCGGTCTTGAGCCTGTGCCTCGAGGGGTCAACCTTCTCCCCGTAGCAGGAAGCCTTGAGCCGGGTGCCCGACAGGCTTAAGATGTCGAACTTTTTAAGCAGAATGTGGCTGGTGTCAAAGAGGTAGATAAGCTCGTTGAGCCACTCCAGCAAGAGGCTCTCCCGGTCCTCGCTGGCGATGTCAACATCGTATTTTAGGTCCTCGGCGACGTCGTCCAGCTCCGTTATCAGGCTGAATAAAGCCCGGGCGGCGTTTATGAAGACCTCTTCCAGCCTTGCCCCGTGGGCGATGATGCCCGCATCGGCGGTGTGGTCAATAACCTCAAATCCCTTCTCCCCAGCCTGTTTTACCATAGAGTTACATTATACTACATCTGGCTTGATTTGCAGTTTTTGGAGGGGGGGTGTTACAATGCCGCAGCCATGGTGCTCAGCGACCGCACGATTAGAGAGGAGCTTGCCAAAGGCAGGATAGTCATTGAGCCTCTTGACCCCGGTTGCATCCAGCCGGCGAGCGTGGATATACACCTGGACAGGAAATTGCTGGTATTCAAGACACGGCGCCCGCCCTTTTACATTGATGTCAGAAAGGGGATGGACGATGTAACCGAGATGGTGGAAATTGACGAGGAAAAGCCCTTTTTATTGAGCGCCGGGGAGTTTGTTTTAGCCAGCACGCTGGAGTCGGTTGAGCTGGGTAATGACATCGTCGCCCGCCTTGAGGGAAAGAGCTCGCTGGGCAGAATCGGGCTGTTGATTCACTCCACTGCGGGATATGTCGACCCCGGCTGGAAGGGACACCTCACGCTGGAACTGTCCAATGTGTCTCGCTTTCCCATTGCGCTGTATTACAGGATGGCAATCGGGCAGATTTCCTTCCTGCGTTTGACTTCACCCGCGGAAAGGGTTTATGGTTCAGAGGGACTGCACAGCAAGTATCAGGGGCAGAATGAGCCCACGGCAAGCAGGTATTTTGAGGACTTTACCAGGGGGTAAGAGGTGGTAAACTCGGCTGCGGATTATATGGAGTGTGCGCTGTCTTTAGCTGAGCTAGCTTTAGGGCATACCAGTCCTAATCCGGCAGTGGGAGCGGTGGTGGTCAGAGAGGGAGCGGTGGTTGGCGTGGGGCACACGCAGCCTGCCGGTTCGGCTCATGCCGAGGTGATGGCGCTTCGCCAGGCGGGCGAAGAGGCGCGGGGAGCCACGATGTATGTTACCCTGGAGCCCTGCTGCCATTATGGCAGAACGCCGCCCTGCACCGAAGCAATCATCAATGCCGGCATAAAGAATGTCCATATCGCCATGCTCGACCCCAATCCCGTGGTCTCGGGGCGGGGGGTGAAGGCGCTGAATGAAGCGGGCGTTGACACCTGTGTCGGGGAACGGCAGCAGGAAGCCGGAGAGATAAACGAGGCTTATATCAAGTTTATCACCTCTCGCCGGCCGTTCATCATTGCTAAATTTGCGATGAGTCTTGATGGCAGGATTGCCACCAGGTCAAAACAGTCCAAGTGGATAAGCAACAAGGAAGCCCGGGAATATGTGCACAGTCTGAGGCATATAGTGGACGCCATAGTGGTCGGGGTGAATACCGTGCTTATTGATGACCCTTGCCTTACTGCCCGCGGCTGCTGCGGCAAAGGGGGCAATACCAAGTCCCAGCCGTTGCGGGTAATTGTTGACAGCAAGGGGAGAACGCCGGTGGGAGCCAGCGTTTTCAAGCAGCCGGGCGAGACCTTGATTGCCACGGTAGAGCCAATGGATAGCGAGAAGAAGGAGCGGTTTATCCAGGCTGGCGCTGAGGTGCTGGAGCTGCCGGCGAAGGAGGGGAGGGTGAATGTGGAGGAGCTGTCCCGGGTAATGGCGGAGCGGGGAATAGTCAGCGTCCTGGTGGAGGGGGGAGGGGCTCTTCTTGGCTCGTTTTTTGACAGCCACCTGGTGGATAAAGTCCTGGTATTTATTTCCCCCATTGTCATCGGCGGCGACGGAGCCAGGGCGGCGGTGGGGGGGAACGGCGTCGATTCCATAATTGAAGCCCATCATTTAAGCCGTGTTAGTGTGAAGAGCTTTGGCGATAATATACTGGTCTGCGGCTATGTAGAGGGATGAGATGTTTACCGGCATAGTGGAGGAAATCGGGGTGGTCCGGGGGGCGGATGGGGGACGCCTGACCATCGAGGCGGCGAAGGTGCTTGAAGGGACAAAGCCCGGCGACAGCCTGGCAGTCAACGGCGTCTGCCTGACGGTGACTTCTATGAGCGGTGATGCCTTTGAGGTTGATGTTATGCCCGAGACGCTGTCCCGCACCAACCTGGGTGAGCTTCACTATGGTGAGCGGGTAAATCTGGAGAGAGCCTTAGCCCTGGGGGGGCGGCTCGGCGGTCATCTGGTGCTGGGGCATGTTGATGATGTCGGGAAGATAGTCTCGGTAACTCCCCGGGAGGAGGCTCGCATTATGCGGATTGCTGTGCCTGCCGGGTTGATGTCGTATATTGCCGGGAAGGGATTCATCGCCGTGGACGGCGTCAGCCTCACCGTGGTGGAGGTCGACGATTTTTCCCTCTCCGTTTCCCTGGTGGCTTATACTATGGAGCATACCATCCTGGGCGATAAAAGCCCCGGAAGCACAGTTAATGTGGAGGTGGATGTTATCGCCCGATACCTGGAGCGGCTCAGTGAGAAGGCAGGGCAGGGGCTGACCTTTGAACTGCTGGAGAAATACGGCTTTACCCCGGGAGGTATTTGAAATGTTAGCTTCTATTACTGAGGCAATTGAAGATATAAAAGCGGGGAGGATGGTCATCATCATTGATGATGAGTCGCGGGAGAATGAGGGTGATTTAGCCATGGCGGCGGAGAAGGTTACCCCTGAGGCGGTAAATTTTATGGCTACACAGGGGCGGGGCTTGATTTGCGTTCCCATCATCGGACAAAGGCTGGATGAATTGAGGATACCGTTGATGGTCCAGAATAATACCTCAAGGCACACTACCGCCTTCACGGTGTCGGTTGAAGCCAAGGAGAGGGTGTCCACGGGGATTTCCACCTTTGACCGGGCGCAGACGGTAAAGACGCTGCTTGACCCTGATGCCAAGCCCGAGGACTTGGTTCAACCGGGGCATGTATTTCCCATCCGGGCGAAGGAAGGGGGAGTGCTGGTGAGAGCGGGGCACACCGAAGCCGCCGTGGACCTGGCTAGGCTGGCGGGGTGCTATCCTGCCGGGGTTATTTGTGAGATTATGTCCGATGACGGCACGATGGCAAGGCTGCCGCAGCTTGAGGCTATGGCGGATGAATATAGCCTGAAGATAATCTCCATAGCGGAGTTGATTACCTACCGGCGGCGTCATGAAAAGCTGGTTCAGAAAATAACTGAAACGCGGCTGCCCACCACGTTTGGTGAGTTTACTGCGGTGGCTTACCGCTCCATCGTCGACCCTGCGGAGCATGTTGCCCTGGTCAAGGGGGATATATCCGGCGATGAGCCGGTGCTGGTGCGGGTTCACAGCGAATGTCTTACCGGGGATGTCTTTAAGAGCTTGAGGTGCGATTGCGGCGACCAAATCAGGCTGGCGATGCAAAAAATCTCTGAAGAGGGGCGGGGGGTATTCCTGTATATGAGGCAGGAGGGGAGGGGGATTGGATTTCATAATAAGCTCCGGGCTTATGCCCTTCAGGACCAGGGTCTGGACACGGTTGAGGCTAATATAGCCCTGGGCTTTGCCCCGGACTTGAGGGATTACGGGATTGGCGCCCAGATTTTAGCTGAGCTAGGTTTACATAATATAAGACTGCTCACTAACAATCCCAAGAAGGTGGTGGGGTTGGAGAGCTACGGGCTCAAGATAGTGGAAATCGTGCCGCTGCTCGCTTCCCCCAACCCTTATAATATCCGTTACCTGGAAACCAAACAGGAAAAGCTGGGGCACTTGCTCCATATAGAGGAGGTGAAAGATGACTAATAATTATCAGGGAATACTGGTTGGCAAGGGGCTGAAATTCGGCGTCGTCATTTCCCGGTTTAACGAGTTGATAACCACCAGGCTGCTGGAGGGGATGAAGGACGCCCTGGTGCGTCACGGGGTTAAAGAAGCAGACGTTGATATTGCCTGGACGCCGGGCTGTCTTGAAATTCCCCTGGTAGCCAAAAAGCTGGCGCAGAGCGGGAAATACGATGCCGTAATATGTCTCGGTGCCGTAATTCGTGGTGGGACTCCCCATTTTGAGTATGTGGCTTCCGAGGTAAGCCGGGGGATTGGTCGGGTGACCCTGGAAAGCGGGTTGCCGGTGATACAGGGCGTAATCACTGCGGATACGCTGGAGCAGGCGGTTCAAAGAGCGGGGGCAAAAGAGGGCAACCGGGGTTTTGCCGCTGCGGTAGAAGCCATTGAAATGGCTAACTTGATGAAGGCTATTCAGTAACTTTATAGACCTTGTCGCCCCGCCTCACCCTCTGGGGAACTTTTATGCCGATGAGGTCGCCTCGTTTCGCCGTGGTGACGTCAACACAGTCAATCTGCATGGACTCCACAACGAGCTCCATGTCCGTGGTGGCGCCTTTGATGTGAATTTTATCTCCTGTTTTCAGGGTGCTGCTTAGCTCGACGCCAGCTACCACAGGTCGGGCAAAAAAGTCCGTTACCTTCCCTACTTCTGCTTCTGCTTCTGCCATTTCTAATCGCCCTCCTTTATTAAATAATGTATCTCTTTCATCATTATAAATCAATATCTTGACAAGTCTCACAGTTAAACCCATAATTATGGGTGTCGTTTATTGTATAGGAGGCATTAAAGTTATGGCAGAGAAAAGGGCAGAGCAAAGGGCAGAGCAAAGAGCAGATGAGTATAGCTGGGAGGAAGTTTTCTCTTTTGACCGTTTGAAGAGGTCAATGACGGGTAGAATCCTTGATAGGATAGAGAATATGTGGCAAGGGAGGGAGCCGATGAGTCCCGAGCAGATTAACGGGGTGATTAGCGAGGAGTGGGAGAAAGCCAAGAATGCGGTGCGTAGCTCACCCGCAGCGCGGGAAGCGTTTCGTAAATACCTGGAGCGCACTGTGGCTGAGCAGATAGACAAGCTGATGCAGCGTGACAGGGCGGAGATGGAGTCCCTCGGCGTCATAGAAAAAGGGCTGTAGCCCTTCAGCCCGTCAGTTGGCGGAGGGACGGAGCATAAGAGGAGAGCTAATCATCGCCACGGCTAAGAAGCTCGATACGGAGCAGTTAATCCAGCGTCTTGATATGCTGGATGAGAGGCTGGACAATATAGATTCCGTAGTTACGAGTCTCGTGGAAAGGACGATGGAGAAGCCTCTCATCCTGGAGGTCTCCTGTCCTAAGTGCGGTCAGCCGATAGAGATTAGCGTGACCAGCAGCATCAGGATGCGGGGTAAGGGCTAGTCCGCGGCGATTAGCCACTTTTCGGTATATCCCCGTAGAGCTCAAATTCGTAGAGGATTTACCTCGTTATTCAACATTATCGCTGCTCCCTGGCGGCGTTGATAAACAGTGTCGGCAATAGTAAGATACGGCTGTAAAGCTGAAGACCCCCGATGCACAAAATCGAAGTTCGCCTGAAGCACGATTTTCCCGATGCTAAAGGGCTCGGTCTGGTCAGGGATATAAATGACCTGGGAATAACGGCGGTCTCCGACGTCCGTGTCGTGGACGTCTGCTGGCTGGACGCTGATTTAACCCCCGATGAGCTGGAGCTAATCTGCCGGGGGTTGCTCGCTGACCCGATGACCCAGGAATACCGCTACGACCAGGGCTCCTGGGGCGGCGGCGACTACCACACGGTTGAGGTGGCTTACAACGCCGGCGTCGCCGACCCTGTTGAGGCGAGCATCATGAAGGCGGTGGAGGACCTGGGCATCGAGAAGGTCAGGGCGGTCAGGACGGCGAAGCGATACCTCCTCAAGGGAGAGCTGGACGAGCACCAGGTGGCGGCAATATCCCGCCGGCTGCTGGTAAATCCCATTATCCAGCATGTGGTCGAGCGGGAGTCGGTAATCTTCCCTGAAAATCCCCATTATAAGTTCAAGCTGGAGCGGGTGAACATTCTCCAGTCGACCGAGGCAGAGCGGGGGAAAATAAGGCAGCAGTTTGGATTTAGCCCTGAGGAGCTGGGGGCAATCGCCGCCTACTTTGAGAAGCGGGGGCGTAACCCCGTTGATGTTGAGCTGGAGACGCTGGCGCAGACCTGGTCGGAGCACTGCGTCCACAAGACATTCAAGGGGAAAATCAAGTTTGGCGATGTAACCATAGACAACCTGCTCCGGAGCACCGTTATGAAAGCCACCGCGGAGCTGGACAAGCCGTGGTGTCTCTCCGTTTTTGAGGACAATGCCGGGGTGATTGACCTTGACGGGCGCTGGGCGCTCTGTTTCAAGGTGGAGACTCATAACCATCCATCGGCGCTGGAGCCCTACGGGGGAGCGGCAACGGGGGTCGGCGGCGTGGTGCGGGATATTATGGGCACCGGTCGGGGCGGCAAGCCAATCCTGAACACCGATGTGTTCTGTTTCGGTCCGCCCGATTTGCCCGAGGAGGAGCTTCCCCGGGGGGTGCTGCATCCCCGCCGTATTTTCAAAGGAGTCCGGGCAGGAGTGGCGGACTACGGTAATCGGCTGGGAATTCCCACGCTTAACGGCGCCGTCCTTTTTGATGAGCGCTATGTGGCTAATCCGCTGGTCTTCTGCGGCACGGTGGGGCTGCTGCCCCGGGACTTTGCCCTGAGGGGACGGCAGAGTCCCGGCGACCTGGTGGTGGTAGCGGGGGGGAGGACGGGGCGTGATGGAATACACGGGGTAACTTTTGCCTCGGCGGAGCTTACCGCGGAGTCAACGGCGCTCTCCTACAGCTCGGTCCAGATTGGCGACGCCATCGTGGAGAAAAAGCTTATTGACGCCTTGCTTCAAGCCCGGGACAAGGGGCTTTATTCCCGGATAACCGACTGCGGCGGCGGCGGCCTGTCCTCGGCGGTGGGCGAGATGGCTGAGGAGACCGGAGTCCGTGTTTACCTCGACCGGGTTCCGCTGAAATACGCCGGGCTTAGCTATACCGAAATCTGGCTCTCCGAGTCTCAGGAGCGAATGGCGCTGGCGGTGCCGCCGGACTGCGTTGAAGAGCTGCTGAGCCTTTTTAGCCGCCGGGGCGTTGAGGCAACGGTCATCGGCGAGTTTACCGCTGACCGGAAGCTCCAGCTTTTCTATCAGGGCGAGCTGGTCGGCGACCTTGATATGGAGTTCCTGCACCACGGGCGCCCCCAGCTAAGGGCGGAGGCGGTATGGAAAAAGCCGGGGCACCGGGAGCCCGACTTCGCTCCGCCGCCGGAGCTGACTGGCTGCTTGCTCCAGCTCCTTGGCTCGTGGAACGTGTGCAGCAAGGAGTGGGTAATACACCAGTATGACCACGAGGTGCAGGGGGGCAGCGTTCTCAAGCCCCTGGTGGGCAAAAATGGCGACGGACCAGGCGATGCCGCGGTCATCAAGCCGCTCCTCGGCTCTAAAGTGGGGGTAATCGTCTCCAACGGCATAAACCCCAAATACGGGGAGCTCGACCCCTACTGGATGGCGGCTTCGGCTATTGATGAAGCCCTGAGGCAAATCATCGCTGTCGGAGGCAGCCTGAGGAGAGTAGCGCTGCTGGACAACTTTTGCTGGGGCAATACCAGCCGCCCTGATATGCTGGGAGCCCTGGTTCAGGCTGCCCGGGCGTGCTATGACATGGCGGTTGTTTTCGGGACGCCCTTTATCTCGGGCAAGGACAGCTTGAACAACGAGTTCCAGTTTGAGGGCAAAACCATCTCCGTTCCCCATACCCTGCTCATCTCCGCCATCGGAGTTATGGAGGACGTGAGCCGGGCGGTATCAATGGACTTCAAGCAAGCGGGCGACCTGATTTACCTCGCCGGCACTACCAGCAGCGAACTGGGCGGGTCGGAATACTTCAAGGCTCAGGGCTTTGTGGGAAACAGGGTGCCTGAGGTGGACCCCCACCGGGCAAAGGAGTTGATGGACCGGCTGAGCCAAGCCAGCGAGAAAGGCGTGGTCCGGGCATGTCATGATTTGAGCGAAGGGGGGCTCGGCGTTGCCGCTGCCGAGATGTCCTTTGCCGGAGGACTGGGAGCTAAAATCTACCTGAAGTCCGTTCCCCAGGGCGAGCTTATGGACCGGGATGACTTTATACTCTTTTCGGAATCAAATAGCCGCTTTCTGGTTGAGGTGGCGCCGCAGGACAGGGATGAGTTTGAGCGGATAATGGCGGGGATAAAGATGGCGCCGGTGGGCGAGGTCAACGATTCGGGAATGCTGGCGATATACGGGCTGAATGAGCGGCAGGTTGTGAGCGTCTCTATTGAGGAGTTAAAGAATGCCTGGCAGAGACCCCTCCGGTGGTGAGGCAGAGAAATGAAGAGCAAGGTGCGAACGCTGATACTGCTGGCGCCGGGGACGAACTGCGACGCTGAAACCGAGTTTGCCTTCCAGAAGGCTGGCGCCGGGACATTCCCGGTTCACATCGGGGAATTGATTCGCGGCGAGAAGCGGCTCTCCGACTATCAGATAATGGTTATTCCCGGCGGCTTTACCTACGGCGACGACATCTCCGCGGGCAAGGTGCTCGCCAATGAGCTCAAGTTGAAGCTCGGCGGGGATATAGAGGAGTTCGTTCGTCGGGGCGGGCTGGTCCTGGGGATTTGCAACGGCTTCCAGGTGCTGGTCAAGGCGGGCATCCTGCCCGACCTGTCCCGCGGCGAGCCGGGGCTGACCCTCTCGGTAAACGACTCAGGGAGGTTTGAGTGCCGCTGGGTATACCTCTTGGTGAACCGGAAAAGTCCCTGTGTATTTACCGCGGGGATGGAGCGCCTCTATTTGCCGGTTGCCCATGGCGAAGGGAAGGTTATTGCCGCTCCCCGGCTCCTCTCCGATTTATCCGCCCGCCAGGGGATAGTGCTCCGCTACACCGACGAAGATGGAAATGCCGCAGCGGGCTATCCTTATAACCCCAACGGCTCGGTGGCGAATATCGCCGGTATTTGCGATGCTTCAGGGCGCATTTTTGCCCTGATGCCCCATCCTGAGCGGCACATCCAGGGGACACAGCATCCCCGGTGGACTGGTGAAGGAGCGAAGAAGCGCGGCGACGGACTTCAGATTTTTATAAACGCCGTAGAGTGGGCGCGCCGGATTTAGTCCAATAGCTCGGGGATGCCTCTTCAATACCCGCTGGTTATCTCCTGGGCATCCAGTGCCTCCGGAGGCAATACAATGGAGACCGGTTCATTATAGTCGTGGAAAATCATCTCGATATCCATGTCCATAGCCATCTCCTCAAATTCTTCTGACGACATATTAAGGAGCTCAGGGGTCATTTCCATGTGTATATGGTTGGAAGCTTTCATGCAGAGACCGCTATCTTTAGCCAACCATTCCTTGATGGAAAACTGTTTAATGGCGATAATCAGCTTCGTTAAATCTAGCGCAGTCAAGTCCTCCATTCCCTGCTGCTGAGATAAGTAGTTAGCCAGGTCAACCATGTCTGGCGTTACCTCAAGCACATAGCAGTCAACCCCGGCTACCTTCTCGCTGCCCAGGAATTCGACCATGCTTAAATTTCCGTGGGTCAGAAATTCTATCTGCTGGTCAAGCTGGTTCTGTGTTTCCCACATTTCCTCAGGAATTTCCATCTTCATCCACCCCAGGTCCATTCCCGCCATGCTTTGCCTGACATACATCCAGCCCTCTACGAGGTAGCTCTCCTGCTCCATAGTCTCTTCGCCCATACCGGGGATATTCATGGTCATGGTCATCGTCATTTTCGTCTTCTGGTCAACAATGCTCATGGCGCCGTCGCCGGTAGCATCCATGGTTATTTCTCCCTCCCCCGCCCCACCAGTCACATCCATGGTTATGCCCATATCCATGTCAAATTGATATGTTTCGGTGTTCTCCGCGGCACTGGTCACATTAGCTACCAGCTGGTCTATCTGCTCCGGGGTCAATGTCTCTTTCTCACCGCCGCAGCCGACAAAGGCGAAGGATAGAATCAATACCAGAATGAGTGGCAATATTTTCTTCATCATTGCTACCTCCATGACCCTGTTATATTATCCCTTGCTATTGGGGAAAGCAACGCCGGATTAACCTCAACCTTCACCGTCGCCTCTTCGGGGTCTACTGGATGAGATGCTCCTGGAATTGATTGGTGATGGGAAGTTTTTTCTCCTTGCGGATGTCCGTAGTGGTTATCTTTATGCCTGGGGGAGACTGGCGGCGCTTATATTCGCTTTTATCTACCAGGCGAATTGCCTTTACCACCATCTCGGGGGAAAACCCCATGGCGATAATCTGGTCAACAGGCACATTGTCTTCAAGGTATGCTTTCAGGATGAGGTCTAAAAGTTTATATGGCGGCAGCGCATCGGTGTCCTTCTGGTCCGCTTTTAGCTCGGCAGATGGCGCCTTGTTTATCACACTGGACGGGACTACTTCCTTTCCCGCCTGGCGATTTTTGTATTTTACTAGGTCAATAACCATTGTTTTCGGCACATCTTTGAGCGGGGAAAAGCCTCCCGCCATATCGCCGTAAAGGGTAGTGTAGCCTGTGGCAACCTCGCTCTTATTGCTGCAGGCAAGCACCAGCCATCTGAATTTATTGGATAAAGCCATAAGGATATTGCCTCTGATTCTCGCCTGGATGTTCTCCTCAGCTTCGTTAACCTCGGTCCCCTGGAAAAGCTCCTCCAGCATGCTCAAATAGGCTTTAAAGGCTTTTTCAATGGGGATTACCTTGAGGTCTATTGCCAGGTTCTTCGCCAGCGCCTCGGAATCTGTTTTGCTTTCGGGAGGTGAGTAGCGAGAGGGCATGGAGACGCCGATGACATTGTTTGCCCCCAGGGCGTCTACCGCTATGGTAGCCGTCAGGCTGGAGTCAATTCCACCGGAGAGGCCGATAACCACTTTCTCAAAGCCGTTTTTGAGGACGTAGTCTCTGGTGCCCAGGACAAGTGCCTGGTATATCTCGCCAAGCTCGTCCAGCTCCCTGACCTGTCTCGGCGGCAGGGGTGACTTGATACCGCGGGGATATTTGCTGGGCACCTCTATCCGGTTAGCCTGTTCCAGCTCCTTTTTAATCCAGTAGGCCTCTTTCTGGCGGCGAAGCCCATGCCACCGTGAGCGGGATAGCGATTCTAAATCAAGGTCCGCTACCACGAGGTCTTCCTCAAACTGCTTTCCCCGGGCAATAATTTCCCCTTTCTCATTTATAATCAGGCTGTTGCCGTCAAACACCACTTCGTCCTGCCCGCCAACCAGGTTATTATGGGCGACAATGACGACATTATCCGATGCCCTGGTGGCGAGCATCCTTTCCCTGAGGCGTCTCTTCCCGACATGGCAGGGCGTGGCGCTTATGTTAATCAGCAGCTCCGCTCCGCTGTGAGCTTGCACCGTTGCCGGTCCAAACTCATACCACATATCATTGGAGATAGTTATGCCCACGCCGATGCCGTAAAGGACAAAGACAGGGTATTCCGTTCCCGCTTGAAAATAGCTGGTCTCGTCAAATATATCGTAATCGGGCAGATGAACCTTATGATAAATGCCATCAAGATAGTTGTTATGCATCAGTGCTGCGGCGTTGTATAGACTGCTGTTGCTGTCGATGAAACCCACTATCACGGCGATGTCGGCAGTGTGGCTCACTATTTCCTCAAGGCACTTTTGGTTCCGCTTGATAAACTGCGGCTTAAGCACCAGACCCTCGGGAGGGTAGCCGGTTATCGCCAGCTCGGGAAAGGTCAGCAGGTCGACTCCGAGCTCCCTCGCCTTATCAATATAGTGCATTATTTTCTCGGTATTACCGCTTAAATTGCCGACGGTGGAATTGATTTGCGCCATTCCCAGTCTCAATTATGCCCCTCCTTCTCCCCGGTGTCGGGTAGTATGTTATCACAGGCGGGTCAAAAAATCATTGATAGCCTGGTTAACCGCCTCGGGCTTTTCGGCAAAGACCAGGTGACCTCCTCCGTCAACTATGACCAGTCCCGCCCCGCTAATCCTGTCGGCGAGATAGGAGCTGTATTTAGGTGGGGTCATAATATCTCTGCTGCCGCAGATAATCAGGGTAGGAACTTTAATTTGCTCCACTTCGTTCATAATGTCAAAGCTGTCGCAGCAGAGCATATCGTTGAGCTGCACTTTTGCCCCGTTTTCCTTTACCCTTTCCAGCATCGGCTCCCTTGCTGCGGTGGGGACGTCCTGGTAGAAAGGTTGGACAAGCTCGTTAAACCACTTTTCGGGGTTGAGGATGCCCTCTCTGATTAGGGAAAGGAGAGCCGGGCTCACCCTCAGCCGGGCTCCGGTGCCGATGAGGATAAGCGCCGCCGTATTTTCAGGATAGTTGAGGGCGTGCGTCTGGACGATAGCGCCGCCCATAGAATGTCCCGCCAGAATGGGGGATTTATCCTTGCGGCTCAGGATGTAGCCGTTCAGCCATCGGGCATACTCCCCGATGCCGGGGCAGGGTTCGCCCCGGGGGTGTCCCGGGAGGTCCACGGCTTCAGCCCCGGGGAAAGCCTTTGTCTGGTAATGCCATGCTAGACTGCTGTCGCCGGAGCCGTGGACGAAAATCAGCCTCTTCATTAACCGTAGCGGCTCATTTTAAGCCTCCCCGGCGGCGGATGTCCACCCTGGTCAGCCGAATCCCCTCTCCCTTGATGGGAGAGGGTCAGGGTGAGGGTGATTCGTCAGCCGACGCCCCCCCTCCCTCTAACTCCCTCCCGCCAGGGGAGGGAGAACCTTTTCTTCATTCTCGGCGCAGCGAAAAAAAGGGAGGCGAGTTGACTGTTTTTGCCGGGTGATATTAAATATTATCGGGCAGCGTAGCTCAGTGGTAGAGCAGAGGACTCATAAGCCTTTGGTCACTGGTTCAAATCCAGTCGCTGCCACTTCTTTGTTCTAGCGGTATTCTGTTGTTGCCGGTTAGCTCATAGGCCGGAGAGTATTCACCATCTGCCAGTTTTATGGCGCGCTATCCCTCCAGCGATAAAAGCTACGCCCAAGCCAATGATAAGTGCTGCTGGCATAAGATTAAATCCTATCCCAACGCCCAAGCCAATCACAAGACATCCAACGAATACAAAACTAGCTAAGCCTGCTTCCTTCTTTTCTTTGTCTTCACCAGCCATTTTTTGCTCCGATGTTAAAAGATATCTCTCCGTATAGGCTGCTTTGATTATATTATGCCCCTGTTCATTAATGCAAATACACATGCATAATCCACCATAGAGCAGCTTTAATTTTTGAATTTTGGACCTGACCGAGGACATGCCGTTGTGAGCATTATCCCTCAATCTTGAGAGGTAAGAGTTATGCCCCGGACAGAAAGCTCCCCGGCTGCTCGGCTTCAGGGCAGGCAGGTTATCCTGGTGGGTGGTTTTTTACGCCGCTCGAACTTTATCCTGGCTTCCCCGAACAGCTCTTTGAAAGAGGCGTCGCTGTAGCTGCCGAAGGTCACGAAGCGTTTGATTTTAGCGTTCACCAGCATCTTGGCGCAGAGTATGCACGGAGAATGAGTGCAGTAAATAGTGCCGCCTTCAAGGCTAACGCCGTGGAGCGATGCCTGGATGATTACATTTTGCTCGGCGTGGATTCCCCGGCATATCTCGTGCCTGGTCCCCGATTCTATGTTCAGCTCGTCCCTGAGGCAGCCGAGCTCCAGGCAGTCTTTGAGCCCTGCGGCGGCGCCGTTATAGCCGGTGGCTAATATGTGCTTGTCCCTCACCGCCACCGCGCCGACATGGTGCCGCCGGCAGGTCGAGCGTTCCGCCACCACGGTGGCTATCTTGAGAAAATATTCGTCGATGTCGGGTCGGGCTGTCTTTTTCATTTCAAGGCGGATAAAACCCGCTCCGTCTCCCTTTCCAGCTCCTTCAAGGAAGCTTCGTTTTTTATCATAAAGTCCGCCAGGGCGATTGGTCCGCCCTTGTTGATGTTCTCTATCTCGGATTTGTCACGGCTGGCGACCTCCTCAGCCCTCAGGGGTCGCTCCGCCCTGGTGGAGAGCCTTGCCTGCCGGGCAGCCTGGGACGCCCAGACAGCCACCGTGGTGAACCTTTTGCCGTAGCGAGCCTTGAGCAGGGTATACTCCTCCCAGGAGTAAAGTCCGTCCACCACCACATCCGCCGACTTCAGGGCGGCGTCAATCCGGGGCAGGTTCAGTTCAGCATAGGCTGCCATACCGTGCTCTTTTCTCAACTGCTCTCTGATATGGCGCTCGTTTTTCTCGTTCAGCCCCAGTCCCCTCTTCCTGATTTCCTCCTCGGTAATGTCTCCGAACCTCACCTTCTTAAAGCCGCTCCGCTCGAATATCCGGGCTACCTCGGACTTGCCGGCGCCCACCATGCCCACAATCGCCACCACGTTCATTCTCCCTATTATAAAAGAACGGCGGGTTTTGGCAAAGGGCTTTGGGGGGAAATCGGGCTGCTTACAGCAATCTGGGGGCGGATTTGACCTGCTGGCAGCGGGGGCAGAAGCAGGTGCCCCGACCTCGCAGGAAGATGCGCTCAATGGGAGTGTGGCAGGCCGGGCAGGGCTTGCCTTGCCGGTGGGCGACCTTGAAATCGAAGTGGGCTGTGCCCAGTTGACCGCCGGGGCGGACATAGGTATCGGTGCTGGCTCCCTTCCTGGCGATAGCCTGGCGAAGGATGCTCTGGATGGAGCTATGGATTCCTTGAATTTCCTCCGCCGACAGGCTCTCCGCTGTTCTCAGAGGATGGATTCGGGCGGAGAAGAGAATTTCGTCGCCATACATATTGCCGATTCCTGAAATTATGCTCTGGTCGGTGAGAGCCACCTTGAGGGGAATACGGCGCCGGGTCAGCCTCAGTGCCAGGATTTCAACGGTGAAGTCCGGCTCCAGAGGCTCGGGTCCCAGCTTGCCGGTTAAAGGCTCGGCATCTTTTACGAGCCACATTCTCCCCAGCCGCCGCGAGTCGTTGAAGACAAGTCGGGTGCCGTCGTGAAAGGTGAAGCTCGCCCGGGTGTAAGGGGTGGTTTCCCTGGGGTTTAAGAGCAATGCCCCGGTCATCCTGAGGTGCATAATCAGGTATTGACCACTTGACAAGCAAAAAAGGAGAAATTTCCCCCGCCGGGTAATGTCCTCCACCGTCTGCCCCGTTAGCCCCAGGCAAAATTCCGGCGCCGAGAGCGGCGCTATTAGGCGGCTGTCGGAGATGGTAACGTGGCGGAAACATCGTCCCACCACCGAGGGTAAAAGCTCGTTTTTGATTGTCTCTACTTCAGGCAGCTCGGGCAAAAAACCTCCGTCTGGTTACAAAAAATTGGTTATTTTAGCCCCGGGGACTTGACAAAGTTTTTGCAATAATGTTAAAGTGAAAGGTTGCGTTATGCTCATAGCTTCGCATAGTCTATTAAGTCCCCAATCTCAATCGTCCCTGTAGATATATTACAACATATTGAATGCTGTAGGGTAACGTTTTTGGAATTCCACAGATAAAGAAAAACCGTGACTGTATCGCTGACATCCGGACATAGCTTAATAAAGTCTTTTGCTAAGCTCCCTGAGGTCATGGAGGTGCCTTCCCTGGTGCAGGTCCAGCTTGAATCATTCCGCTGGTTCCAGGAGGAGGGTTTAAGGGAGCTTTTCGAGGAGATTTCGCCTATCCTGGACTATACCCGCAATAAGTTAGAGCTGCAGTTTAAGGATTACGAGTTCCGCGAGCCCAAAAAATCCGCTGAGGAATGTCTTGAGCAGGGTATGACTTACTCCTCTCCTCTTTATGTTACCGTCCAGCTCCTGGTCAAGGAGACGGGGGAGATTAAGCAGCAGGACTTATTCTTCGGCGACTTCCCGGTGATGACCGATGAAGGGACGTTTATCATTGCGGGAGCCAAACGGGTAGTGGTAAGCCAGCTAAGTCGCTTTCCGGGCGTTTATTTCACTCTGGAGAGAGACCCTACCAGCGGGCGGGAGCTGTGTTTTGCCAAGCTCGTGGCGGAGCATGGGGCGTGGCTTGATTTCGAGACCTCTGCCCGTGATGTGCTCTCGGTGAAGCTGGTGGGGAGAAGGAAGATGCCGGTCACCACCTTATTGCGGGCGATAGGTTATGAGAACGACGATGACCTGGTTAATCTGTTTGAAGATGTGGATAAAGCGGACCATTCTTTTATCCGCGCCACGATAGCCTGGGACTCTTTGATTAAGACCCGGGCTGATGCCCTGGTTGATATTTATCGGAAATTTTCCTCCGGCGAGCCTCCCAGCCTTGATAGCGCCCAGTCGCTGCTGAACAATTTCCTGTTTAATCCCCGGCGTTACCGGCTGGGCAAAATCGGGCGCTACAAGCTCAACAAGAAGCTGGGGCTTGATATTTCCCGGGACCAGCTTGGCTTAACCCGTGAAGATGTGGTGGGGATAATCCGTCACATTATTTTAATCAACAATGACAAGGACACTCCCGACGATATTGACCACCTGGGCAATCGCCGCGCCCAGACGGTGGGTTTTCTAATCCAGAGACAGTTTCAGTACGGGCTATTACGGCTGGAGAGAGCCATCAAGGAGAGGATGAGCATTCAGGGAATTGAGGATGTTACTCCTTCCTCGCTGATTAATATCCGTCCTGTAGTAGCTACTTTAAGGGAGTTTTTTGGTCGGTCTCAGCTATCTCAGTTTATGGACGAGACTAATCCCCTGGCGGAGCTAACTCACAAGCGCCGTCTCTCCGCCATGGGTCCTGGCGGGCTATCGCGGGAGCAGGCTGGCTTTGAAGTTCGCGATGTGCACCATTCCCACTACGGCAGGATTTGCCCCATAGAAACACCCGAGGGACCGAACATTGGGCTGATTGGCTCCCTGGCTAACTATGCCATGGTCAATAAATATGGTTTCATAGAGACGCCCTACCGCAAGGTCGTTCACGAAGTCCCGGCTACTGTTGAGGGGTTAGTGGGAAGAACGGCGCAGCAGGATATAACGGATGATAAGGGAGAGGTTGTAGTTAAGTCAGGCACGTTGCTCACTAAAGAGCGGGCTAAAGAGGTTGCCGCTCTTCCTGGAGCTGCGGAGCAGAAGATCAAAGTGGTGCCTTTTGTTTCCCATGAGCTTGTTTATTTAACCGCAGATGAGGAAGAGCAATATGCCATCGCTGAGGCTAACGCTCCGGTCAATAGCCGGAACGAATTTTCCCAGCCGAGGATTGAAGTCAAGAAAGGCAGCAAATATTTTAAGGAATCGGTGGACCGGATAGATTATATGGATGTTTCCTTAAAGCAGGTGTTCAGCGTTGCTGCCTCCCTTATTCCATTTTTAGAGCATGATGATGCTAACCGCGCCTTGATGGGCTGCAATATGCAGCGCCAGGCAGTGCCCCTGTTATTCCCCCGGGCTCCTCTGATAGCCACCGGTATGGAAAAAGAGGTCGCTCAACACAGCGCTCAGGCGCTCTTTGCCCCTTGTGACGGCGAGGTAACTTCGGCGACCAGCGCGCAAATCGTAATTAAGGATAAAGAGGGCCAGGAGCATATTTTTAATCTGGATAAATTCGTCAGGACCAACCAGGGAACATGCATTAACCAGCGCCCGATGGTGAATAAAGGGGACAAAGTTGAGAAGGGGCAAACTCTGGTTAATAGCTGTGCGATGGAAGGCGGGGAGCTTGCCCTGGGGCAGAATATCATCTGCGCCTTCATGATCTGGCGGGGATATAACTTTGAAGACGCTATTGTCATCAGTAAAAGGGTGGTCAAGGACGATGCTTTTACCTCTATTCACATTGAGAAATATGAAATTGAGGCACGTGATACCAAGCTCGGTTCCGAGGAAATCACCCGGGATATACCCAATGTAAGCGAGGAAAGCCTTAGAGAGCTTGATGAGGGAGGCATTATACGCGTGGGGGCTGAAGTAAGCTCTAACGACATACTGGTGGGGAAGATTACCCCCAAGGGTGAGACTGAGCCTTCAGCGGAGGAGAAGCTGCTGCGGGCTATTTTTGGTGAGAAGACGCGCCAGGTGAAGGACAGCTCTCTCCGGGTGCCCCCTGGTGAGCGGGGGAAGGTGATTGAGGTGAAGGTGTTCTCTCGCGAGGAAGATGACGATTTGCCTATCGGGGTGAACAAGGTGGTCTGGGTGTGGGTTGCCCAGAAACGCAAGCTGGCGGTGGGCGATAAAATGTCGGGCAGACATGGCAATAAGGGAGTTGTTTCCGTGGTATTGCCCGAGGAAGATATGCCTTATTTGTCTGATGGCACGCCGGTGGACATCGTCCTTAATCCTCTGGGTGTTCCTTCCCGGATGAACATCGGTCAGGTCCTGGAAGCCCATCTCGGCTGGTCAGCGCGGATTCTGGGCTTTAAGGCGATTAATCCCATTTTTGATGGAGCCAGCATTGCCGATATTGAGGACTATCTGGCTCGAGCCTGGATAGCCTGGAAGGCAGGGGCAGCCTCTCTATCCCAGGATGGTTCAACTAACAATACCGCTGATTTTGGAAAGGTCAGCGCCTGGCTTGGGGCGCGGGGATTTAAAGATAAGGAAATAGAGGAAATAATGGGTGAGGGGAGTAAAGGGAAAGCCCGGGAAGCCGCCTTCCGTCTCTGGCTTGAGGATTTGGGCCTAGAGTCCCGCGGCTTGACCGAAAATGAACTGGAACAGAAGGTGCAGGAGGTTTACCGGGAGCGAAGGCTCTATCCGCCTACTTTCGGCAAGATGGAGCTCAGGGACGGGAGAACGGGAGAGCTATTTGACCAGCCGGTAACAGTTGGCGTTGTTTACATAATGAAGCTGATACATCTTGTCTCCGACAAGGTGCATGCTCGTTCTACGGGACCGTATTCGCTTATCACCCAGCAGCCGCTGGGGGGAAAGGCGCGATTTGGCGGTCAGCGTTTCGGGGAAATGGAGGTATGGGCGTTGGAGGCTTATGGCGCTGCTTATACGCTTCAAGAGATGCTCAGCATAAAATCGGATGATATTGCGGGACGCTCTAAAGCCTATGAGGCGATTGTTAAAAACGAGGATATATACCATCCGGGCATTCCCGAAGCGTGCAAGGTTTTGTTTATGGAGCTGCGTAGTTTAGGTCTTGCTGTTGAGTTGCTTAGTGAGGGAAGGGGGTAAACGAGCTTCCAGAAGATGCAACAGTTGAAGGAGAGGTGATAAAAGAAAATGCCTAGTTTTGGTGGTTTTGATGCCGTCCGGTTAAGCCTTGCCTCGCCGGAGCAAATCCGGAGCTGGTCTCATGGCGAGGTAACCAAGGCGGAGACCATAAACTATCGCACTCTGAAACCGGAAAGGGATGGCCTATTCTGCGAGAAGATTTTTGGTCCTGCCAAGGATTATGAATGCCACTGCGGCAGGTATAAGAAGGTGCGCTACAAGGGCGTTATCTGCGAGAAGTGCGGGGTTGAGGTTGCCCCCTCCAGTGTGCGCCGGGAGCGCATGGGGCATATTGAGTTAGCCGCGCCCGTGGCTCATATCTGGTTTACCAAGCTCATCCCCAGTCCGCTCAGCACCCTTCTCGACATCTCGCCACGGAACCTGGAGGGAGTTATCTACTTCGCCCGGTATATCATCAACTCGGTTGACGAAGAGAGTCGTAAGAAGGTGCTCAAGCAGCTTGATAGGAATAAAACGCGAAAAATAGGGGAGCAGAAAAGGCGTCTGAATAGGCAGATTAAGAAGCTGGAAGCCGAAGCTAAATCAGGTAAGAAAGCTGAGGCTTCCGTTAAGAAAATAGACCAGTTGCGAGCCAACTTTGCGGAGAAGGAAGCGGAGATTGAGGAAGAGTGCCGGGTAAAGAAAGGGGAGATAGAGGGGCTGAAGAAGTATGAGGTAATCACCGAGGAAAAATATCGTGAGCTTGAGGAGAAATGTGGTGATATTTTCCAGATTGGTACCGGTGCTGAAGTTATTCTGGAGATATTGAAGGAGATTGATATTGATAAGCTGCACCAGGAGCTCCTGGGAAAATTGCAGGCTGCTTCGGGGCAAAACCGGAGGAAGCTGAGCAAGCAGCTACAGCTGGTGGAAGCCTTCAAGATTAGCGGGAACAGACCGGAATGGATGATTTTGTTGGTGCTTCCGGTGTTGCCTCCCTCGCTTCGTCCTGTAGTCCAGCTTGATGGAGGTCGCTTTGTCATCAGCGATGTCAATGACCTTTATCGGCGTATCATCAATCGCAATAACCGCCTTCGCCGCCTTATTGTGCTGGGCGCGCCCCAGGTTATTATCCGTAACGAAAAGCGGATGCTTCAAGAGGCTGTTGATGCCCTTATTGATAACGGCAGAAGGGGGCGCGCTGTTACCACCGGCAGCAATCATGTCTTGAAATCCTTATCGGCGATGTTAAAGGGCAAGCAGGGCCGGTTTCGCCAGAACCTCCTGGGGAAGAGAGTGGACTATAGCGGGCGTTCGGTAATCGTTGTTGGTCCCAATCTCAAGCTCCACCAGTGTGGCTTGCCCCGGAGCATGGCTTTAGAGCTATTTAAGCCTTTTGTGATGCATAAGCTGATTGATATGGGTTATGCCAATAATTTGAAGATAGCCCGGTATCAGGTGGAGAGAGGTAGCCCCGAGGTCTGGGACTTGCTCAGCGAGGTGGTCAAGGAGCGACCGGTGTTGCTCAATCGCGCCCCCACATTACACCGGTTAAGCATCCAGGCGTTCGAGCCGGTATTAATTGATGGGGATGCCATCCAGATTCACCCTCTGGTCTGTGCTGCGTTCAACGCTGATTTTGATGGTGACCAGATGGCGGTTCATCTCCCGCTGTCCAAAGCAGCGGTGGCGGAAGCCAGGGGATTTATGCTCAGCACTTCTAACATGCTGCTGCCGAGCTGCGGCGAGCCGGTAATGGTGCCCAGTCTGGATATGGTTCTTGGCTGCTATTATCTGACCACGGTCAAGCCTGGAGCCAAGGGGATGGGGAAGGTCTTCGGCAGCTTTGAGGAAGCCCGGCTGGCTCGCGGGTTGGACATTATTGACCTTGGCGCCCAAATCACGGTGCGGGACAGGCAACTGGGGAAAGTAGAAACCACCGCGGGACGGATTTTGTTTAATGACATCTTGCCCCCCGAGCTTCGTTCCTATGACCGGGTAATGGATAAATCTGCCTTGAAATCCCTGGTGTCCGATTGTATCGCCTTGTTAGGGGAGAAGAATACTGCTGACATACTGGATAATCTCAAGCAAATGGGATTTTACTATGCCACGAAATCAGGTATTTCCATTGCCATGGATGATATTAGCGAGCCCCTGGGCAAGAATAAATTTCTTAAGGAAGCTGATGAGCAGGTTAGCCGCCTTGAGGAACAGTTTAACCAGGGGTTAATCACCGAAGATGAGCGGTATGAAAATGCTGTTCAGGCATGGACAAGGGCTGTCGATGGGGTCACCGAGCAGGTATCGCAGTCTTTAGACCCCTTCGGAGGGGTTTACATGATGCTCACTTCGGGCGCAAAGGGAAATATCCCTCAGATGGTGCAGATGGCTGGTATGCGAGGGTTAATGGCTGACCCCTCAGGAAGGACGATAGACTTTCCTATCAGGTCCAGCTTTCGTGACGGCTTGTCGCCTATGGAGTACTTTATTTCCACCCACGGCGCCCGTAAAGGACTGGCGGATACCGCCTTGAGGACCTCAAGCAGCGGTTATCTTACCCGGCGCCTTGTTGATGTCGCCCAGGATGTTGTTATAACTGAAGAGGATTGCGGAACCACCGAAGGAATCTGGATATCAAAGGAAGCTGAGGGAGGATTGCTGCCTTCGTTTGAGGAGCGGATTATCGGTTATCTTGCCGCAACCAAGATTGCCGCTCCGGGGATGAAGAAGGTTATCGTTAAGCGTAATGAAGAGATTAACGAGCAAAAAGCCAAGGAGATTATTAAGGCTAATGTCACCAAGGTATATGTGAGGTCTCCTCTTAGCTGTCATTCCCGGTTTGGCATCTGCCAGCATTGTTATGGTCGCGACCTGGCGAGAAGGCAGCTGGTGAGGCAAGGCACTGCCGTGGGCGTTATCGCTGCTCAGAGCATTGGTGAGCCGGGCACTCAGCTTACCCTGCGCACTTTCCACACCGGGGGCGTGGTCGGGCTGGATATTACCAGCGGGCTACCTCGTGTGGAAGAGCTTTTTGAAGCGAGGGTGCCCAAGCATTGCGCTACTATCTCCGAAATCGACGGCAGCGTTGAGGTGCTTCCTTCCGATGAAGGGAATGTGGTTAAAGTTACCCATTCCGAGTTTTGGCAGGATGAATATCCGTTTTCTCCCCAGGCGAAGCTGGAGGTGAAGAACGGGCAGCTGGTTGATGCTGGCGCGGGTCTCTTTTACCCCGAGGTATCCCCGACTGAAGCTGAGGAGAAAGCGCCGGCGGTGAAGCCCCAGCCCGTGGTAGCCACGGTCGCCGGACAGGTCGTCATTGAGGACGGTCATTTTTATATCACGCGCGAAGAAAGAGAGGAAAAAGAGTATCTTGTTCCCCAGGGCGTGCGCCTGCTGGTCAAGTCGGGCGATGAAGTAAAAGCGGGGGCGCAGCTTACCGACGGGATTATCAATCCTCATAATATCCTCTGGGTCCTGGGTCGAGAGGCGGTGGAGCATTATCTAATAAACGAAATACAGAAAGTATATCGCTCTCAGGCGGTAAATATACACGACAAGCACATTGCGGTGATTGCCCGGCAGATGCTGACCAAGGTCAGGGTTGTTTCCAGTGGGGATACGGAACTATTGCCCGAAGAGTTGATTTCGCGGCTTGATTATGAGGGAGTAAACGCCAAAGTGCTGGCTGAAGGGGGCGAGCCGGCGATAGCCGATGCCGTTCTTTTAGGAATAACCCGGGTCAGCTTGCTTAAAGATAGCTGGTTAGCCTCCGCTTCTTTCCAGGAGACCGACCATGTTCTTCTCAGTGCGGCAATCAAGGGCAAGACGGACAGGCTGCGCGGCTTAAAGGAAAATGTTATTCTGGGTAAGATTATTCCCGCTCGGGCATTGGAGGAAAAGCAAGCCGTTGCCCCGGCGCTGGCTGAGGGAAATGCTCCAACTTTGCTCGGTAGCGAAGAAACCCCTCCCTCAGGGGAGGAGTCCATAGTCCCTCAGGTGACAGAGGAAGGTGAGGGTGAAAGATGAGGGTAGTTTCAGGTCGACAAGCCTCTGAGGATGTGCCTGTTGAGCTGGACATTCGTCCCCGGCGCCTTGGCGAGTTTATCGGGCAGCAGGAAGTCAAAGATAATCTAAGCATCGTCATTGCTGCGGCACAAAAGAGAGGGGAGTCGTTAGACCATGTCCTTTTCTGTGGTCCTCCGGGGCTGGGGAAGACCACCCTGGCGCATATCATCGCCGTGGAGATGGGCGTCAATATCAAGGTAAGCTCCGGACCGGCGATAGAGCGTCCTGGGGATTTGGCGGCTATCCTGACTAATTTACGCCAGGGCGATGTCTTTTTTATTGACGAAATCCACCGTCTCAGCCATCTGGTAGAGGAAAAGCTTTATCCGGCGATGGAGGACTTTGTTTTTGATATTTTTCTGGGCAAGGGTCCTGCGGCGAGGAGCCTGCGTTTGAAGCTGCCTCAGTTCACTTTAATCGGGGCTACGACGCGCTTTGCCCTGTTAACTCCTCCGCTTCGCGACAGGTTTGGAGCCACCTATCATCTGGACTTCTATGACCGCTCGGCTATCGGGATGATTTTGAAGCGCACCGCTGACTTCCTGAAAGTGCCGGCTACCGACGAGGGGCTGGAGCAGATTGCCCAGAGAGCTCGCGGCACCCCCAGGGTAGCCAACCGCCTGTTAAAAAGGGTACGGGACTATGCTCAGGTCAAGGGCGATGGAGTGGTTACCCGGGAAATGGCTGTTGAGGGACTTTCCAAGCTCGGCGTGGACTCCATAGGTCTGGATGAAATAGATTGCAAGGTGTTGCGCACCATAATAGATAAATTTAGCGGTGGTCCTGTGGGGCTGGACACTATCGCCGCCTCGATTAGCGAGGACTCCGATACCATTATGGATGTTTATGAGCCTTACCTGCTTCAGCTGGGCTTTCTGGAGCGCACTCCGCGCGGTAGAATGGCTACCAGACTGGCTTATGAGCACCTGGGGCTGGAGTATAAGGAAGGCTTACCGGGGCAGGCGGGTTTGTGGAGCCAGGGATAGCCGCACCGAGCTTAGCGTTCCTGCAGCCTCACCTGCATCCACACCGGGACGAACAGGGCGAGCAGAGAAAGGATTAGGATAAACCCTGCTCCAGGGTTGATACTTCCCCGGTTCGCCAGAGCTACCGAAAGCAGTATTGTGCTTGCTGGAATCAAGAGAGCCAGAGCTTTTTGCCACCGCTGTTTCATCCGAACGAAGGCGACGGTTGCTGTAGCCAGGGCAAGGAAGCTAATAGCCGGCCAGAGCACGCTCTTTTGAAGCTGCGCCCCCGAGGCTAAAAAATAGCTGCCGGTGCCTGAAGATACCAGCCAGCTGCACATTACGATGATAGGGACGAGCATCAGCAGCATATAAAGCCAGTCCCGGTTTACCGTTTGTTTCACTATATAACCCAGTATAAATAGCGCTGAGGGGATATAAATGAGCACCGCCAGCCCGGTCCACGCCTGGGGCAGATAGATTAACAGGATGCCGGTGGCTATTACCGGCAGCAGATAATATCCCAGCCAGGGAAAGAGCCACATCGGCTGATTATGCCGCCAGCCATAAATTACGATAAACGCTGTGGCTACCAGTACCGATGCCAGGCAGGCAATGTTTTGCAAGTAATAAGAAGCGAAGAGCAGAGCCACCAGGAAATGGGGCGAAGCAGCGAGAAATGCCTCTCCCCAGCTTCCCTGGCTGTGCACCTCGCACATTTGCTCGGCGATTAGCTGGGGAGGTCCGAAGTTCCGGGTAGCGATTCTGAGCGCCTCTTCCTCGCTGTATCCCTTCTGTTGCAGTTCCCGGGCTGAGTCTTCAATATGAGCCGAAATCTCCCTGGCCGCCTCGTTTCGGACTAACGAGTCAATCCTCAGGTGATTTTTAAAAGTCTCCAGGTAATCGGCTAATTTGCTTGCCATGGGTGGCTCTAGCTTATTTCTGGTTGTATAATCGCTCTAACCGCCGTGGAGAAATCTTCCCAGAGGGTCAATCTTGTGGCTAAGGCTTGTTTCCCCTTCTCGGTTATATAGTAGTATCGCCTTTCTTGTCCGTTGGGCAGCTTCTCCCACTTGCCCTCGATAAAGTTCTCTTTCTCCAGCCGGTGCAGGGCGGGATAAAGTGTCCCTTCCCGGAACTGGAAATAGCCGTTGCTCCGCTGGTTCAGCTCTTTTATGAGCTGGTAGCCATAGGTAGGGTGGTAGTTAATCAGGCAGAGAAGCAGGCAGTCGGTGTTACCTTTGAGCAGTTCACGTCTGTAATCCATTCTTGTGCCTCGCTTTTATGTTAACTCTTGCTATTCAGCATACCATCGGGGACATCCTTTGTCAATCTGCAATTCACGCCAATTCTCCCTCCCTTGGTGGGAGGGAGTTAGAGGGAGGGGGAAAGTCACCCTCACCCTAGCCCTCTCCCATCAAGGGAGAGGGGATTTCTGATGGGATTGCCACGCTTCGCTCGCAATGACATATAGGAAAGGCTTGCAATGGCACCCCCCTGTCATTGCGAGGAGTCCGTCAGCCGACGGGCGACGAAGCAATCTCATAAGGGAAAGGCTCGCAATGAGAGGAAGATATTCTTCAATGCTGTAAACAAAAGGTGTTCACCATTTATCTGAACTGGGCCGCCGGCTTCAGGGGGCGGCGAAGGATATGCTATACTTGCGGGTAGAGATGAAGGAAGTAGTTATCGCCAGCGCGGTGCGGACGCCTGTGGGCAACTTCGGCGGCTCTCTGCGGGAGGTTGCGGCATACGATTTGGCTGCCCTGGTTCTTAACGAAGTGGTGAAGAGAGCGGGCATCGCCCCGGATATGGTTGACGAGGTAATCATGGCGCAGAACTACCAGAGCGGCGAGTATGTAAATATCGCCCGTATGTCGCTGCTCAAGGCGGGTTGGGCGGTGGAGACGCCGGCGTTTACCGTTGACCGGCGGTGCTGCGGCGGCTTTGATGCTGTTTGTCTTGCCGCCATGGCAATACGGAGCGGCAACGCCGAAATCGTGGCTGCCGGGGGCGTGGAAAGCATGAGCACCGCGGAATTTTATATCACCGGCGATGTGCGGTGGGGGCTGGGGGGAAGAGGGGATATGCCTAAAGGGCATGGGCGCCTCTCCACCTGGGGAATACCGCTGTATGACCGTATGCTGCGGGGCAGGGTTATGTCCCAGCCTGAGGAAAGGTTCGGCGTCCTGCCCACGATGATGTCCTGGGCGGAGACTGCGGCTAAGCAGCATGGCATTACCCGCGAGGACGTCGATAGCTGGGCGTTGTTAAGCCATCAGAGAGCCTGCGCCGCCATTGAGGCGGGAAAATTCCGGGAGGAGATTGTCCCCGTGCCGGTCCCCCAGCGTAAAGGCGAGCCAGTGCTGTTTGAGCGGGACGAACACCCCCGCAGCGATACCAGCCGGGAGGCGCTTTCTAAGTTAAGACCGGTGCTGGACGGCGTCTGCACCGCAGGGAACTCCTCGGGCGAGAACGACGGCGCCGCAGCCTGTCTGGTGATGTCGGAGAAAAAGGCTCGCCAGCTCGGGATGGAGCCAATGGCTTATCTTAAGTCCTTTGCCTTTAGCGGCGCCGACCCCCGCTATACCTGGCAGGCAGTCCCCGCGGCGGTGGACAAGGCGCTGGCTGCCGCCGGGCTGACCCTGGAGCAAATCGACCTTATTGAGTTGCATGAAGCGTTTGCCGCTCAGGCGCTGGCGAACTTCAAGGAGCTGGGGCTCGCCAAGAAGGACTATGCCCGGGTGAACGTTAACGGCTCCTGCATTGCCATAGGTCACCCCTTAGGCTGCACCGGCGCCAGGATTCTGACCACGCTGGTTTATGAGATGAAAAGGCGTGGGGCAACTTACGGTCTTGAGGCTATTTGCGGCGGGGGCGGAATGGGCGTCTGCGGCATAGTGGAGATGAAGTAAGGTTTATACCTTCCTCTGGTATCCCGGGTCATCGGACAGGTCGGGCTGCTGAGCCGCCTCCCAGGCTAGCTGGTCGCAGCGAGCGTTCTCCACGCTCCGGGCATGTCCCTTCACCCACTGGAATTCGACCTGATGCCGGTCGCATAACCGCAAGAGCTCTTCCCAGAGGTCGGGGTTCAGCGCCTTCTCCTTCTTAGTGCGCCTCCAGTTGTTCTGGCGCCACTTCCTCGCCCATCCCTCGGTCATCGCCTTGACCAGGTATGCCGAATCGCTGTAAAGCGTCACCCGGCAGCCCTCTTTGAGCATCTTTAAGCCGGCGATGGCTGCCCTCATCTCCATACGGTTGTTGGTGGTCTCCCGGTAGCCTCCGGAAAGCTCCTTCCGGCGTCCCTGGTAAAGCAGCACCACTCCGTAGCCGCCGGGTCCGGGATTTCCGAGGCAGGCGCCGTCGGTGTAGATGGTTACCTTCCTGGGCTGTTCCATCGGGGCAATCAATTATAGCAGAAGTTGAGACAGCCAGCTTTTTGTTGCTATACTTAGTAGTGAAATGGTTGACCTGGACGATTGTCAGCGGAGCCTGGAGATAGCCTTTGATGATGAGTCCCTGCTGCTGCAGGCTCTGGTTCACAGCTCTTATTTAAACGAAGACCAGGACTTTGCCCTGCCCAGCAACGAGCGGCTGGAGTTCCTGGGCGATGCCGTGCTCGGTCTTGTGGTCACCGAGAGGCTGTATGATGAGTTCCCTGAGATGGATGAAGGGAGGCTGACTACCCTGCGTGCCTCCCTGGTCTGCCGGGAGACCTTAGCCGGCATAGCCTCCTCTCTCAACCTTGGCGAGTGGTTCCTGATGGGACAGGGTGAGGAGGCGGATGGAGGGAGAAACAAACCGGGCAACCTGGCGAACGGAATGGAGGCTCTGCTCGGAGCGATATACCTTGACCGGGGATTAGGTCAGGTGAGGGAGTTTATCTTTAAGCAGCTTGAGCCGTTGCTGGAGCAACTCAAGAACGGGGAGACGAGCCCTAACTACAAGGCGTTATTACAGGACTTTACCCAGAAGGAGAGGAGGACAGTGCCGCTTTACCGCGTGGCGGAGGTCAGCGGTCCGGAGCACGATAAGCGGTTCACCGTCGAGGTCCTGATAGATGGCGAGGTGATAGGCGTCGGCAGTGGTAGAAGCAAGAAGGCTGCCGAGATGGAAGCTTCACAATCAGCCTGGGGAAACTGGGTAAAAATGAGGTGCAACCATGGGTAGACGAGATTTTAGATGGAGAGAAACGAAGAAACCTAAAAAGAAAGCCCGGAAAACTCAGGTAATATCGGAGATATTGCCCCCGGTGGAGGTAGAGGTAGTCAAGAAGGGCAAGAAAGAGCCTGAGGAACAATAGAGGGTGGCAGGATACCTGAGTCTTTATCGCTGCGGGGAGCTGGGTAAGCGGGTGGAGGCGGCGAGGTCCCTGCTGCGGAGCTGTCGTGTTTGTCCCCGGCGCTGCGAGGTAGACCGCCTCAGCGGCGACGTGGGTAAATGCCGCACTCCCCGGGAAGCGATGGTATCCAGCTACGGAGCCCACTTCGGCGAGGAAGCCCCCCTGGTGGGAAGGTATGGCTCGGGCACGATTTTCTTTACCAACTGCAATTTAAGGTGCGTCTTCTGCCAGAATTATTCCATAAGCCAGCTCGGCGAAGGGAGAAAGGTGACCCGTGAGGAACTGGCGGGGATGATGCTTTCCCTTCAAAGCCAGGGCTGCCACAACATAAATCTGGTCTCTCCCACCCATGTCGTCCCCCAGATACTGGAGGCTCTGGAGGCGGCGGTGGAGTCGGGGCTGAATATTCCTCTGGTGTATAACTCCGGCGGCTATGACTCCCTGGAGACGCTGGCGTTGCTCGACGGCATCGTTGATATTTATATGCCCGATATGAAATATAGCGATGAGGAGACTGCCCGGGAGCTGTCGGGGATTGAAAATTATCCCCTGGTGAACCGGGCGGCGGTGAAGGAGATGCACCGGCAGGTGGGCGAGCTAAAGATTGATGAGGGCGGGGTGGCGCAGCGGGGGCTGCTGGTGCGGCACCTCGTTTTACCCCATTCTCTGGCGGGGACAGGAGAGGTGATGGACTTCCTGGCTGGCGAGGTCTCCCCCGATACCTATGTTAACATCATGGCGCAGTATCATCCCTGTCATAAGGCGTTTCAGTTTCCCCGGCTATCGCGACCAACATCGGCAGCGGAGTTCGAGGAGGCGGTAACGCTGGCTCGCCAGGCAGGGTTGACCCGCCTGGATAAAGTGCATCCTTTGTTTCTGGTGCTTTGATATGCCCGACAAGGCTCGTCTTTCCGCAACGGTTTATGGTTATGTGCAGGGGGTCAACTTCCGCTACTTCGTCCGGCGCATCGCCGGAAGCCTGGACTTGAAGGGCTATGTGCGCAACCTGCCCGATGGCTCCGTGGAGGTCGTCGCTGAGGGGGAGAGAGACCGGCTAGAGCGGCTGGCGGAGCAACTGAAGGTGGGTCCCCGGGCCGCCCGGGTAACGGATGTGGAAACGCACTGGTCGGACTACTCCGGGGAATTCACCGGCTTTGAAATAAGATATAGATATTGAGGAGCTATTACGGGAAATTGACAAAATTAATGGTTAGCGATAAGCTTGAGGCACTATGAACGGAGGAGGGGAGATATGAGACCACCTGGACCGCTGGAGATGGGGCTCATCCTGCTCATTGTGCTCATCATCTTCGGTGCCGGGAAGCTGCCCCAGGTCTTCCGCGCTGCCGGTCAGGGAATAAGGGAGTTCCGCATGGCGAAGGAAGGCGCCTTTGATGAGCCCAAGCCGGAAGAGAAGCCGGTAAGGAAGACGAAAAGGCAGAAGAAGAGCACCACGAAAGTCTAAAGTCCTCGACGCCGGGGAGTGCCGCATATGGGTTTCTGGGAACTGGTCCTTATCATGATTATCCTTTTCCTCGTTGTTGGTCCTAAAAAGCTGCCCGAGGTAGCCCGGGAGTTGGGTAAAGGAGTCCGCTGGCTACGGAAAAATTATACCGACTTCAAGGTAGCCGTTACCAGGGAAGCCAACGAAGCCAATACCGACGTTCAAGAGTGGAAGAAGACAAAAAGCTGACCATTTTCGAGCACCTCCAGGAGCTACGCAGTCGCTTAATTAAATCGGTAGTAGCCCTCGTCGTGTGTATCGGAATCTCCATTCCCTTAGCCCCTTATGTCTTCGATATACTGAAATCACGGGCGCCGGGGGTAGACCTGGTGTACACCGATGTTACCGGGATGCTGGGCATCTATATGAAGGTTATTTTTTACTGCGGCATAGCCCTCTCCCTGCCTTATCTTATTTACCACCTGGTGATGTTCCTTTCTCCAGCGCTCAATGAGCGGCAAAGGAGATATGTCTATTTAGGAATACCGCTGACTTTCCTCCTCTTTGCTGCTGGTGTTTGCTGTGCCTATTTTATCTTTCTTCCCCCGGCGCTCCATATTTTACTTAGCATCGGCGGCGATATCGCCCGACCGATGATAGAAGTAAACAACTATGTCAGCGTTCTGGCGAGGCTGCTCCTCGCCGTGGGGCTGGTGTTCGAGATGCCTCTGGTCATCACCCTGCTTGCCAAGATAGGCGTGGTCAGCCCCCGGTGGCTCGCCAAGGGCCGGAAGTGGGCGCTGCTGGGAGCCTTTGTCATCGGCGCCGTTATCACCCCCACCATAGACCCCGTTAACCAGACATTGGTAGCTGCCCCAATCATCGTCCTCTACGAGCTGAGCATCTGGCTGGCGAAGCTGGTATATCCCAGGAGAGCCCCCGCCCCCGAGTAGGGGGGGTGGGTGAGTGTTACTCTACAGAACAGACGAACTGCGTGATATAAGGGAGGGCTAGCAATTTATCTCGTGATTATCCAGCCCTGTAGAATCCTCAAAGGTCGGCAAAGGTCATTAAGAGTATTATGACACGTCATCAATCCAGCCTAATGTAATACCTGCGTCATCTTCTGACAGAAGTGTGAACTGTGGTAAACCTTTGAAAACGTCAATGTCTAGAGGATTTGATGCCCCGGGATTGTGTATTATCCTAATATTGTGGACTCTCTTAACGGGCTCATTCATATTGCGCTCCGGCCATTTGCTAACAATATTCAAAACAGCACTCAAGCGTGTATTCTGGGCTTTTCCTCCTAGGCCTGGTTTTGGCGTAAATAGACCTTTGAAATTTCGGCCTTCTTCAACATTGATTGGTTCGCCCTTCCTGTTCCTTTTTATGCGGACAACTCTATCACCAAAGAGTACATTAAGAAGACCAGCTTCGCCTGCGGGTACATTAGCTAGATTCAACGCCACGATAAAACTTAATCCTAGCTCTTTAACGCTTTTATATTTGGTAATTTTCTTTTTAATTGCCCTCCTCAATTGGTCAGTTCCGATGAACCTTGCCTGCCCACCGTAACCGAATATTATCGAGCTTTTATCTAGATTAGGCAAAGCCGTCAGCTTCAGTTTAAGTCCACCTTCCTTATATTCAAATTCCTGCGGGTTCGATATGGCTCGTGAATATAAACTGCTGAGTTGTGACTCAATAAAATATCTGAGTTTATCATAGTTTACATCATCAGGAATTTGCTCAGATTCATTAGATATTATGACAGAGTAATAGTGCTCAATAGAATCGAGTTTTTCTAGGATAATATTGAACTTTTGCTCCTCTTTTTCCTGTTGTGGTTCGTCAAAGACTGTAGCTACTTCAATAACGATGGGCTTAATTAGATTTTTACCACTTACTAGTAAATCAGGCTCTCCTTCCGCAATCTTTGGATGAAAGCTTACACAAAACCCCAAGTCCTTAAGATATGCGTAGAGAACTAACTCAAAGTAGGCACCAAAGTGGTAATGACTATTTGTGCTTCTTAATCTGGATAGAATATCAGGCTTTGCTTCTTCAGGCAACCGGTCGAACCATACCTCGACTATATCCCTTTCCGGACTAAGTATGGGGTCAAAAGCAAGCTTAGCAATGAAAGGGGCAGTATATCTATTTCTGTAGTTGTATTGCTGACTTAGGTCTTTCAGCCATTCTTCTTTAAATACTTTCATTTAAAGCTTTCCCATAATACATAGTAAGAATTAGGATTGCCAGGATTATAATGCTCACAAGGGCTTTTCACAACTCACGATATCCACCGGCGTCACAACCTACGACATTTGAGCGTTAGTTGGACGCGCCTCTAACCATTTTATTGAACCCCCTGCCCTCTGCTCCGCCTTGGGGCAACCCCCCGCTACCACTCCCTGAGCTCGACCTGGGTGGCTCCGATTCCTCCGTGGCTGGTGTCGGCGGGACCGTAGGACTTAACCAGGGGATGATTTGCCAGGTGGCGTCCGACCTCGCGGCGCAGTATGCCCGTGCCCTTGCCGTGAACCACCCACACCCGGTATAGCCCCGACTGGTATGCCGCATATAAGAGCTCATCGAGCCTGGGGAGAGCCTCCTCCACCGTCAGGCTGTGCAGGTCAAGCTCTTCCTCCACCGGACTCGTCTGCCGCCTGCGTTCGTGTTTGCCTTGCGGCGGCATCTACTTAACCCCGGCGAGCTCGGCGAAGTTCTCGCCGAGGAGCCGCCGCTGCACCCCATCGTCGGGGAAGAGCTTCTCTATTCTCCGCTTGATAAAGCCGTAGTCGAACTTGCCGTCCTTGCCGTGAAAGCCGTAAGGTCCGTCGCTCCCGAAGAGGCACCGCTCCACCCCGAGGTATTCCACCGCCTGGCGGGTCGTTCTCTCGCCCAGATAGCTCGTCTGCGAGAGGTCGACGAAGACGTTCTTCTTATCGCGGATTGCCTTCCAGGTCGTGGCGTAAAGGGGGAAGCCGCCGTGAGCCAGGATGAGCTTCAGGTCGGGGACCTCCTTCAGCAAGCCGGCGTAGTCCCCCTCGACGCCGAAGCCAACATGGATGAGCATCGGCTTTCCCAGCGCCGCCACCTTCCGGGCTACCGGGGCAAGCTCCGCAGGGGCATAGTGGTGCCAGAAGGAGTGCGCCTTGACGCCCACAAACCCCGGGGCGTCGCGGTATTTTTCAAACTCGGCCATCTGGTCTTTCTTTCCCCGGGGGTTAACGAAAATCCAGCCCAGGAAGCGCTGAGGATGTTTCTTCACCGCCTGGAACACCGGCTCGTTGTCGGGGTCGGGGTAGATGTGGCAGGTCTTTCCCTGAATCTTGATGTCCCCCTGCGGGGTGAAGACCGCCGTGAACCGCTTTGCCAGCCAGTGCAGCGAGCGGTGGGTCAGCAGAAACTGGAGCTGGCTCACCAGGAACGGCGACGGCTCGGGGAAGGGGTCAACCACCATGCCCATCAGGGCGGTCCGGTCTACCCCGGACTTGTCCATCCTGGTCAGCATCTCCTCAATGGTGAGCATCCTCTCGTCCAGATGACAGTGGCAATCGATAATCATTTATTCCCTCCTTGTTGTCGGTGGGGAAATAGTAGCAGAGGAGAGGCGCCCTATCAAGCAGGGCTGGTCTTGACGGGGTGAGGGCGAAAGCCTACCATTCCCGTCGGATGCGTGAAAATGCCCCGGCTCCACAGGGGGAAGGAAGACCGCGGTTTTTCTACGGCTATGTGGTGGTATTCGGCGCCTGGCTGGCGATGTTTGTGACCGGCGGGGCGCAGTTCAGCTTCAGCATTTTCCTTCCCTCGCTGCTGGAGGATTTCGGCGGGACGCGGGGGATGCTCTCCCTGGGGTTCACGCTCAACATGGTGCTGGTGCCGGTCATCGGGCTGTTGGGCGGTTACCTGGTGGAGCGCATCGGTCCGGCGCGGACGGTAGTTATCGGCGCCATAATTGGCGGCAGCGGCGTAGCCCTGGTGAGCACGGTGAGCCAGATATGGCAGTTCATCCTGCTCTACGGGCTTTTAGTCCCTGCGGGCATCGGGCTGTCCTATATCATCGTCACGGTGTCCACGGTGAGGCGGTGGTTTATGCGGAAGGCGGGGGGGATGGTTGCCCTGGCGATGTCGGGGTCGGGGCTGGGCATAGTCTTTCTGGTGATAGCGGCTAACGCCATGATAGAGTCCTGGGGGTGGCGGACAAGCTACCTCGCCCTGGGCGTGATTCTCCTCGTCGGGGCGGTAATGGGCGGTCTTCTGCTCAAAAAAGACCCGGAGTCGGTGGGGACCTACCCCGACGGGGTGAAGCCCACCGAGGAGGAGTTGAAGTCAAGGGCGGACTTTATGGCGCGGAATGAAAAATGGTCGGTGAGGGAAGCGTTTAAGAGCTCCAGCTGGTGGCTGTTCATCGGTGCCCAGCTGGGGAGTGAGGTGGCGCTGCTCGGCTTTCTGGTCCACCTGATAGTCTGGGGCTCCCTTGACCTGGGGATACCGCGGGGGACTATGGTGCTCATTTATAGCTACGGGTTTGTGCTTGCGGCAGTCCTGGGGCGTCTGTTCGGAGGGTTTATCTCCGATTGGTATATGGCGCGCTTCGGCATCAGTCGGAAGCCGATACTTTATCTCGCCACGCTGGGGGTGGGGCTGGGCGCCTTCCTGTGCCTCGGGGTCGGCGGTGTTTCGGGGATAGTCCTGGTGTCGCTCCTGCTCGGCTTCTGCTACGGGAGCGGGCTGGCGGTATTTCCCACCTACCTCGGCGACCTCTTCGGGGTGCGGAATGTCTCGGTGCTCTATGGCGCCGCCGGGCTCTTCGTCGGCGTCATCGGAGCGGCGGGGCCCGTCTTCTTTGGCTTTTCCTACGATGCTACGGGCTCCTATAACCTGGCGTTTATGGTCACCGGGGTGGTATGCCTGATTTCTGCCCTGTGCCTGGTCCGGCTCAATCCGCCGCGGAGAAGGGAAGCAGGCGCGGTAGATTGACGCTGGGGGATTTTTATTGCTACAATGTGGACTGCTGTCGGGGAATTGAGTAAGGATAATAAATAAAAGGAGGTGTTGAAATGGCGGTAGTATATCCTTCCCTGGAGTGGATGGAGGCTTTCAGGGAGAAAGCAAACACTAACGCGGAGTATGCCAAGGTGGCGCATGACTGGGAGGGGGACTTCACCATTGAGGTGGGCGTTGACGAGATGGCGGTAAAGGACCTGTCCAACGAGAAGCACATGAAGGCGATGACGGAAATGCTCATGCCTTCGGTGATGGAGAACCTCGATGGCTGGAAGGGAACTCCCTTCGGGAACCTCATGGAAAAGCTTATGGGGGTTTCCTTTGACGAGTTGCTGAAGTTACCGTCAACGGAGGAAATTAACAAGAAATTGAACCCCAAGGAGATGGCGGAGCGGTTTTCCAAACTAAAGCGCGATGACCTTAAAGGGGTCAAGTTTTGTATGTGGATAGACTTCTGGCATGGGCAGGTCAGAAGCCCTCTGGAAATCATCCCGCCGGGGAAGCCCCGGGATACCAAGTTTGGTCTGATGGGCTCTTATACCGAGTTTAAAAAGCTTGTCACCGGTCAGGCGGATTCGATAAAGATGGTGATGATGGGGAAGCTGAAGCTCAAGGGGAACCTGGCTTATATGATGAAGCGCGTGAAAGCGGTGACCATGGTCACCAAGATAATGGGAACCATTCCCATAGAATAGGGAAGAAGCGCGGTTTGACGCTGGGGGCGGTTTAGGGGTATAGTGACACTAGGGCCCCGTGGTGTAGCGGTTTTAACATGCCACCCTGTCACGGTGGAGATCAGGGGTTCGAATCCCCTCGGGGTCGCTTATTCAAACTTTTTGTTGACACTCGGCCTTTATCCCGTCTTTGTCTTGCTTCCTCTTAAGACAAATCACAAGCTACCCTCTTCTCTCTGGCTAGAGCTTGCTGAGCAACATAAGACCGAAAGCTTGCGCCAGCTAGCTAGGTAATATGGCGTGCCTTATAAATCAGCAAGGCAAGCTTCCCGAGAAAAGGTCCCGAATCTGTAACTATAAAAGACGTCTTGTCTTGAGTTACTCTTTAGAATATCTCTAAACTGGAAGAGAATCTAATCCAATTTGGAGCAATGCTAGAGTAAAAATTATTTAGCTCTTCATGTAGATAGTTGGTTGTGTCTCGGAGTTCATGGTAAAGGTGCCAAATCTGTTTGGCTGTTTCCAGAAGTGAAGGATTGGAAGTCAGCTTCTGATAAACTTCCACCAATCCTCGTAATTGGTCAGTTTTCCCTTTTGCTAATATGACCCTCTGCTCTCGCACTATGATCTCATCGCCTTTGATGTCGAGATGCGTCTCTTCGAGATTTTGAGGATAACCTCTAGAAAGGCTATCAGGCTGCGGCTTAGTTTTTAAAAGAATATGTTCATATACTCTAGCAGGAAAAGTATCATATATGCCTTCCTCATCATACTCCTCTGTTATTTTCATTTGGGATTCCCTCTCCGCTTCGCAAGAGACCTTATTTAGCAAATTAAAGCATTTCTGGCGGTATGACTCTCTCTCACTTTTCCAGCTCTTAAAAGTGTCCCAAAAAATCTTGTGACTAAAGTGTTTCTTGAAAGTATGGAAACCAGGCTGCTTTTCTAGCCAAAGTTCTTCTGTTTCTAAGTATCGGAGTTCATATATCTGTAAAGGCTCTGGCACCGTAACAGACTTTAGCAGCCTATCAGCGAACCACGGCAAATCTAGGCGGTTCTTTAGTTCCTTAGCTTTCAGTGCTCTTCCCTGGCTGACGTATCTTTCAATTTGCCTAACACTCACTGCCCGCTGGTTGCTGAAATCCGTGAGGATTTTCTCTCTTGGCTCCCCCTGTTCTAACCGGCGCTCATAAATTTCAGCGACCGCTAACTTATCCTGCTCTGTTAGCGTCTTTCTTCTGGTTGGAAAATTTTTCCAATCATATCTTGGGACTCGATGTCTTCGTTTCTCGTTCAATTTGTCACCACCGAAGTTTGAAAATGTCAGTTGCAGTAATCCTAGCACAGCATAGCATTAGAGTATATGCAAAAGAAGGAGAGGCTGCTTAAAGAGACTCAAGAGCAATTCCACGTTCGTGGTTGCTTTCAGGGTCGTGCCGAGCGGGCACTGTGGCGTTTGTCCCTGGTCTTGCGAGAGATAGCCACTGACAATAAGCGTGTCAAGGAAAGAAGACATGAAGGCTGATATGACGAAAAGGAGGCCGGGGAGGCCTCGAGCCATACCTGAGAGCGTGGTGCCGGATGTATTGCACCTCTACGACGGGGGTTTGGGGTATCGGGCGATTGCCCGTGAGCTGGCTAAAAAGGGCGTTGAAGCGGACTGGAGCACTGTGCGGCGGGTGATTAAGTCTCGGCGGTCCGGGGGCAGCGCCAAAAATGACCTGTAGGGCACTTTCTACACTATTTTGACACTGGGTATCCCGGACGAGATGAGGAAAACTACGGATGACAACAATATCGGCGTCAAAACAGCGAAAAATGCGGTTTTCCAAAGGGTTGAGACGGCAATGCCGCGGTTTTGCGTGGGGAGATGGTGATTTGTGAAGAGCTATATTGAGCCGGAGGAGGTCGGGCTGCTGGAGGAAGCGGCTGCCTGCGTCAGGGACAAGCTGCTCGTAAGAATACTGTGGCGGTCGGGCTGTCGAATCTCGGAGGCGCTGGCGCTGGAAGTGAAGGACATTGATTTCGTGCGGGGAACGGCGACCATCGAGCACCTCAAGTTGCGTCTGGAGCTCGCCTGCCCTCAGTGCCGTGCCAGGCTGGGAAAAAGCCATACCTTCTGTCCCAAATGCGGCATTAAGGTGGAGAAGGCTGTGGCTGGCGAGAGAGAGCACCGAAGAATGAGGACGCTGCCCCTGGACGGGGATACCGTGAAAATGCTGCAGGATTACATCAGGCAGGGTGGTTCTGTATCCCGCAACGGCAAGAAGCTCCTTTTCGGCATTAACCGCCACCGGGCGTGGCAGATTGTCAGGGACTGCGCCGAGAGGGCGGGGCTGCCTCCGCTGACGAACCCCGAGACGGGGAGGAAGAGGGGAGTAAGCCCTCACCGGCTGAGGGACGCCTTCGCTGTTCACGCCGTCAAGGTGGATGACTCCGGCGACGGTCTCAGGCTACTCCAGGAGCACCTGGGGCACGCCAGCTTCAACACCACCGCAAAGTACCGCAAGGTGAGCGGAAGGGAGCACCGGGACTGGTATAAAAAGTTGTGGAAAGAGGAAAAGTGATAGGCTTTCTGCCCCTGAAGCCAGCGAGGGGCGGTTTTCTCCGACCCTTCGGCTGCGGGTGGTTCATCAGGGAGTTCCTGCTGGGTAATGGTCCCGAGGGCTCACCTAGCATAGACCCGAACACTGGCGCTTGCCAGGCGGATATCTTTTATTACTACAAAAGAGCTCTTCTCAGGGCGAACGCCCTGGACAGGGCTACCCGGCACGAGGAGCGGCAGGCGAAGCGGGAGGAGCGCCCGATTTCCCCTGAAAAAATAGACGAACTCGCCCAAAGATACCTCGCCGGCACTCCCTACAAGGTCAACAGCTGCCGCTATCACTCGTTCGTGGTCTACTTCTCCAACCTCCAGAGGCTTAAGTGGGTGGAGTTCACGGGCAGGGAAAAGCCTTCGGCGTTTCAAGACCACTACCCCGAAGGGCAGCCACGAAGGTATTTCCGCCTGACTGAGGCAGGACGCCAGGCGGGCGACGCCGCCTGGGCAAACCCTCTCGCCGCCCTCTACGGCTAGCCTCTAGCTGCCGCCTCTCAAGCCGCCAGAGTTATCCCAAAAAACCGCCAGCTCAAATGATGATGAAAAAATAGGTTCATTTTTTTATATCACTACAGTTCCTTTTGTTCAATAATGAAGCTACGAAAATTGAACCTTAACAATTGAATAATGAAATCAAAGCCGAAGCCTGAAGCTCACTTATTCCTTGCTCCAGTCTAGTGCCCCACAAAAGTAAATGCCTGGCTAGGTCATAGCTAACCAGGCAAATCCAACTACAAGGGGGTTACCGATGCAGCTAGATT